>Ga0187893_10003738_pt1 | contig 30143 bp, 30 predicted proteins | sample MA1701074metaG_FD_139574 | JGI IMG/M metagenome (GOLD analysis project Ga0187893, IMG submission 139574) | White microbial mat communities from a basaltic lava cave in the Kipuka Kanohina Cave System on the Island of Hawaii, USA - MA170107-4 metaG ...
GCGGCGACAGCGCGCGATCCCGCGAGCGCGGCGACAGCGCGCGATCCCGCGAGCGCGGCGACAGCGCGCGATCCCGCGAGCGCGGCGACAGCGCGCGATCCCGAGCGGGACCGGCCCTGGGTCTTCCGCACCTACTCGGGCCACAGCTCGGCGCGCGCGAGCAACGCGCTCTACCGCGCGAACCTGGCGAAGGGGCAGACGGGGCTCTCGGTCGCCTTCGACCTCCCCACCCAGACCGGCTACGACGCCGACCACCCGCTCGCGCGGGGCGAGGTCGGCAAGGTCGGCGTCCCGATCGCCCACGTCGAGGACATGGAGATGCTGTTCGAGGGCATCCCCCTCGACCAGATGAACACCTCGATGACGATCAACGCGACGGCCGCCTGGCTGCTCGCGCTCTACGTCGCGACGGCGGAGAACCACGGGGTCGAGCCCAGCGAGCTCGAGGGCACCACCCAGAACGACATCATCAAGGAATACCTGTCGCGCGGCACGTACGTGTTCCCGCCCGAGCCGTCGCTGCGCCTGATCAGCGACATGATCGCGTACACCGTCGACGCGATTCCGCGCTGGAACCCGATCAACATCTGCAGCTACCACCTGCAGGAGGCGGGCGCGACGCCCGTCCAGGAGATCGCCTACTCGTTCGCGAACGCGATCGCGGTGCTCGACGCCGTGCGCGCGCGCGAGGACCTCCCGCCGGGCGCCCTGCCCCGCGTGTTCGGCCGCATCTCGTTCTTCTTGAATGCAGGAATTCGCTTCGTCGAAGAGGTGTGCAAGGCCCGCGCGATGACCCAGCTCTGGGACGAGCTCGGGCGCGAGCGCTACGGCGTCACCGACGAGGCGCTCCGCCGCTTCCGCTACGGCGTCCAGGTGAACAGCCTGGGCCTCACCGAGGCGCAGCCCGAGAACAACGTGATTCGCATCGTGCTCGAGGCGCTCGGCGTGACGCTCTCGCGCCGCGCGCGCTGCCGCGCGCTCCAGTTGCCGGCGTGGAACGAGGCGCTCGGGCTCCCGCGCCCCTGGGACCAGCAGTGGTCGCTCCGCGTGCAGCAGATCCTCGCCTACGAGACCGACCTGCTCGAACTGCCGGACCTGTTCGACGGCTCCCACGTGATCGAGGCCCGCGTCGCCGAGCTCGCCAAGGAGGCGAAGGCCGAGCTCGAGCGCGTGCTCGCGATGGGCGGCGCGGTGGCCGCGGTCGAGAACGCGTACATGAAGCGCCGGCTCGTCGAGTCGCACAGCCGCCGCCTCGCCGCGATCGAGAGCGGCGCGCAGACCGTGGTCGGCGTGAACGCGTTCACGGAGAGCGAGCCCTCCCCGCTCGTGACCGGCGAGGGCGCGATCCTGAAGGTGGACCCCTCGGCCGAGCGTGAGCAGGTCGAGCGCCTCCAGGCCTTCCGGCGCAAGCGGAACGAGGCGGAGGTCGAGGCCGCGCTCCGGAACCTCCGCGACGTCCTCGCGAGCGGCGGGAACGTGATGCCTCCGTCGATCCGCGCCGCCCACGCGGGCGTCACGACCGGCGAGTGGGCGGACGCGCTCCGGGGCATCTTCGGCGAGTACCGCGCCCCGACCGGCGTGGTCGCCCGGGAGCGGGAGATGGCGAACGAAGCGACCGAGAAGGTGCGCCGGCGCGTGCGCGCGCTCGCCACCCGTCTCGGCCGCCCCGTGAAGATCCTGATCGGGAAGCCGGGCCTCGACGGCCACAGCAACGGCGCCGAGCAGATCGCGGTGCGCGCGCGCGACGCCGGGATGGAGGTGGTGTACGAGGGCATCCGCCTGACGCCCGCCGAGATCGTGCAGTCCGCGCGCGACGAGGGCGTGCACGTGATCGGCCTCTCGATCCTGTCGGGCTCCCACGGCACCCTGGTCCACGACGTGCTCGAGGGGCTCCAAAGGGCGGGCCTCGCGCTGCCCGTGGTGGTGGGCGGCATCATCCCCGAGGACGACGCCGAGGCCCTCCGGCGCGCCGGCGTGAAGCGCGTCTACACACCGAAGGACTTCGACCTCACGCGGCTGATGGACGAGATCGTCGACGTGGTCGAGGAGGCGCATCCTGTCCGCTAGCGAGGGAAAGCAGCTGACCGCTAGCGGGGGCAAGCAGCTCGCGGAGCGCCTGCTCGCGCGCGAGCGCGACGCCGTCGCGCCCGCGCTGAACCTGGTGGACGACCGGCGGCCCGAGGCCCGCGCCGCGGCCCTCGAGCTGCTCGTCGCGCTCGAGGAGGCGCTCTTCTTCGCGGGCCCGCCGCGGCTCGGGCTCACCGGCCCGCCCGGCGCGGGCAAGTCCACGCTGCTCGACGCGCTGGTGCGCCGCGCCCGCGCGCGCGGCGAGACCGTGGGCGTCCTCGCCGTCGATCCCTCGAGCCCGCGGAGCGGCGGTGCGCTCCTCGGCGACCGCGTGCGCGTGCGCGCGAGCGCGGGCGACCCCGGCGTGTTCCTGCGCTCGCTCGCCGCGCGCGACCGGCTCGGCGGCCTCGCGGAGAGCGCGCGGGCCGGCGTGTTCGTGCTCGCCGCGACCTTCGATCTCGTCGTGGTCGAGACCGTGGGCGTCGGGCAGAGCGAGGCGGAGGTGGCCGCGCTGGTCGACACGCTCGTATGGGTGGCGCAGCCGGGCGCAGGCGATCTGCTGCAGTACATGAAGGCGGGCGCGCTCGAGCTGCCCGACGTAGTCGTCGTGAACAAGGCGGACATCGGCGCCGCCGCGGAGCGCACCGCGAGCGAGCTCGCCGCCGGCCTCTCGCTCGCCGAGCGCCACGCCTGGGAACCGCCCGTGCTCCGCGTCTCCGCGCGCGACGGCAGCGGGCTCGCGGAGCTCGAGGCCGCGCTCGCGCGCCACCGCGCCTGGCTCGGTGCGGAGGGGCGCCTCGCCGCGCGGCGCCGCCACGGCCGCGACGCCGCGGTGCGCGACTTCCTGCTGCGCGAGCACGGCCGGGTCGGCCTCGCCGCCGGGGGCGGAAGCGCCGCCGTCGACGAAGCGCTCCGGCGCGAGCCCGACGCCTCGGGCTTCGCGCTCGCGGCCCGGCTCGGGGAGGCGATCCAGGCGGCCCTCCGGAGCGGGCCGCGATGAAGCGCTTCTCGCGGCTCGTGCTCTGGGTGCTCGTGATCGAGCTCGTGCTCACCGCCGCGTACGTGACGCGAGTCCGGAGGGAGGCCGAGAAGCCGCTCCGTTACCTCGGCGCCGCGGGCTCAGCCCTTCCGGCCGAGCCACTCCACGTCGGCTAGCCCCGCGCGCCGGTTCTCGACCCGCGCGAGCACGAAGAGCAGGTCGGAGAGGCGGTTCAGGTAGCCGAGCGCGGCCGGCGCGAGCGGGGCTTCGGCATCGAGCGCGACCGCGCTCCGCTCGGCGCGCCGGCAGACCGTGCGCGCCAGGTGGAAAGCCGCGGCCGCGACCGTCCCGCCCGGGAGGACGAAGCGCTCGAGCGGCGCGAGCTCGCCCTCGAGGCGATCGATCGCGCCCTCGAGGTCGGTGATGTCCGCCTCTGCCGGCGCCGCGATTCCGGCCTTCGCGTGGCGCTTCGCGTCGGGCGCCGCGAGGTAGGCGCCGAGGTCGAAGAGCCGGGCCTGGACCGCGCGGCAGAGCACCTGCACGTCCTCGTGCGTCGAGTGCGCGCTCGCGAGGCCGAGCGCCGAGTTCAGCTCGTCCACCGCGCCGTACGCCTCGACGCGCGGATCGTCCTTCCGCACGCGGCCGCCGGCGAAGAGGTCCGTCTCGCCGCGGTCGCCGCGGCGGGTGTAGATCTTCACGGCGCCGGCGCCCCGAGCTCCTCGTCGAGCCTGCGCTCGAGCTCGGGATCGCGCGGAGCCGCCGTGGCGGTCGGGGACGGCACGGTCCGCGTCTGCCGGCGCAGGAACCCGACGACGAGGGCGAGCCCCGCGGCCAGCGCGAGCGCCGGCACGAGGTACGCCCAGAGGCCGAAGCCCTCCGCGCGCGGGCCATGGCGCAGCTGGTCGCCGAACTGCTGGAACAGGCGCGCCTCGACGCTCTCGCGCGACGCGCCGGCCTGCTCCTGCGCCTGGATCCAGAGGCGGAGCTCGGTGGCCTGTGGGCTCGGGCACTCGACCAGCGAGCGGCCCGGGCAGTACGGGCTCATCAGCTCGCGCTCGAGCCCCTCGGACCAGCGCTCGTCCGCCCGCGCGAACCCCGCGGCCAGGAGCACGAGGGCGACGAGCAGCGCGCGCCTGCCCACCCTCAGATCTCCCAGTAGAGCTGCTCGGGCGAGCACTCGCTCTCGCCGCGCCGGATCTCCTGGCGCGGCGGCTCCGGCACCACGCGCGAGTTGGGCGGCACGGACTCCGTCACGGTCGTGTTGCCGCTGATCACGCTGCAGTGGCCGATCACGGTCTCGCCGCCGAGGATCGTCGCGCCCGCGTAGATCGTGACGTCGTTCTCGATCGTCGGGTGGCGCTTCATGCCGCGGATGCGCTGGCCGCGCCGCGGCGAGAACGCGCCGAGCGTGACGCCCTGGTAGATGCGGACGTTGTCGCCGATCTCGCTGGTCTCGCCGATCACCACGCCGGTGCCGTGGTCGATGAAGAAGCGCCGGCCGATCTGGGCGCCCGGGTGGATGTCGATGCCGGTGCGCGCGTGCGCCTGCTCGGACATGATGCGCGGTATCTGCGGCACGCCGAGCTTCACGAGCTCGTGGGCGAGGCGGTGGATCGCGATCGCCTCGATCGAGGGATAGGAGACCACGATCTCGGCGAAGCTCTTGGCCGCCGGGTCGCCCTCGAAGGCCGCCTCGACGTCCTCGGCGATGCGGCGGCGCACCTCGGGCAGCTTCCGCACGAAGCTCGCGACCACGGCCTCGGGATCGAAGCCCTCCGGCACGCCCACCTTCATGAGGAGGCGCAGCAGGCGCTCGCCGAGCGCCGGCACCTCGGCGCGGAGCCGCCCGCGGTCGCGCTGGTGCAGCACCACGGCCTTCGTGCGGTCCGCCCAGGCCTCGACCTCCTCGCGGTCGGGGTAGCCCTCGCCGTCGGCCTTCGAGAGCGCATCGTCCTCGCTCGCCGAAAGCTCGGCGATCGCGGACTCGTAGACCTCCTCGATGCGCTTGGACGTCATGGGACCTCGCGGTCGGGCGCAGCGAACGAAACGGCATTCTAACGACCGCAGGACGGGTCGGCCGGTCGCTCTGCCCGCGAGCCCCGGCTAGACTGCCCCGACCCCCCGCGCCTGTGAGCCCGCGAGAGCACAGGAACGGTGCAAGACACCTTCAGTCCGTCGAGCCTCTCCTGCTTCGAGAACTGCCCGAAGCAGTACCACTTCCGCTACGTCGAGCCGCTCGAGGTGGACCAGGAGGGCATCGAGGCCTTCGTGGGCAAGCGGGTCCACGAGGTGCTCGAGCGGCTCTATCGCTTCGTGGCCGAGGGGCTCGTGCCGTCGCGCCAGAAGGTGGTCTGGCGCTACCAGCAGAACTTCGAGGCGCAGTTCGACCCGGCGCGCGTGCGCATCGTCCGCGAGGGCACCGACCTCGGCTGGTACCGCGCGGCGGGCGTGCTCGGGCTCGAGAACTACTACCAGCGCCACTATCCGTTCGACGCCGACCGCACGCTCGGGCTCGAGAAGCCGGTCCGGTTCGACCTCGACGGAGAGGGCCGCTACCGGCTGCGCGGCATCATCGACCGGCTCGTGCGCGCGAAGGACGGCGCACTCGAGATCCACGACTTCAAGACGGGCCGGCGCGTACCGCGGCAGGAGGAGCTCGACCGCGACCGCCAGCTCGGCCTCTACGAGCTCGGCGTGCGGGAGCAGCTCGGCGAGGACGGCGAGGTGCGCCTCGTCTGGCACTACGTGGTGCCCGACCAGGTGCGCACCTCGACGCGCACGCCGGAGCAGCGCGAGGCGCTGCGCGAGGCGACGGCCCGCAGCATCGACAAGATCCGCACCGAGAAGGAGTGGGCGCCGCGCCCGAGCGCGCTCTGCGGCTGGTGCGAGTACCGTCCGTTCTGTCCGGCCTTCGGCGGCACACGGCCCGCGCTCCCGCCGCCGACGCCGGCGGAGGAGCTGCAGCTCCAGCTGCTCTAGCCGGCGCTGCGGGCTAGGGTTCTCCCATGGCGCTTCGCGTCGAACGCATCCCCACCCTGCGCGACAACTACACCTACCTGCTGATCTGCGAGAAGACGGGCGAGGCGGCGGTGGTCGATGCGCCCGAGGCCGCGCCCGTCGAGCGGTGCGTGGCCAAGCTCGGCGCGCGCGTGAAGCAGATCCTCTCGACGCATCACCACGCCGACCACTCGGCCGCGAACCCGGAGCTCGCGAAGCGCTACGACGCGCCGGTGCTCGGCCACGTCTCGGACGCGAAGCGCATCCCGGGCTTCACGCAGGGACTCGAGGAGGGCGACGAGATCGCGGTCGGCAGCGAGCGCGCGCGGATCCTGTTCATTCCGGCGCACACGCGCGGGCACATCGCGTACGTGTTCGACGGCGCGGTCTTCTGCGGTGACACGCTCTTCGCCGCCGGTTGCGGCCGCCTCTTCGAGGGCACGCCCGCGATGATGTACGCGGCGCTGGTCGAGAAGCTCGGGCGCCTGCCCGGCGCCACACGCGTCTACTGCGGCCACGAGTACACCGCGAGCAACCTGCGCTTCGCCGCGCACGTGGAGCCCGAGAACGAGGCGGTGAAGCAGGCGCTCGCGCGTGCGCAGGAGCGGCGTGCGAAGGCGGCGCCGGACTGGCACGACGCCACGCCCGACGAGATGACCGTGCCGAGCACGATCGCCGACGAGCTCGCCACGAACCCGTTCCTGCGCGCGGGCAGCGTGGAGGAGCTCGGCCGGCGCCGTGCCGCGAAGGACGCCTTCTAGTGCAAGCGAAGCGCGCAGCGAGCCCACGCGAGGCCTTGCCTCGCGCGAGGCGAGCGGAGCCCTGAGTTGACGCCCGCCACCGTGCCGCCGGCCGGCGCGGCCGCGAGCTCGATCGTCCACCGCGTCCCCTTCTTCGAGACCGACGCGATGGGCGTCGTGCACCATTCGAACTACGTGCGCTGGCTCGAGGTGGCGCGCATCCGCTGGCTCGCGGAGCACCACCGCCCCTACCCGGAGTACGTGGCCGCCGGCCGCCACTTCGCGGTGATCCGGCTCGAAGTCGACTATCGGCTCCCGGTCGGATTCGACGCGGAGGTCACCGTCACGGTCTGGCCCGAGTGGGTGAAGGCCGCGACGCTGCGCATGGCGTATCGCATCGAGTCGCCGCGAGGCCTCGTCGCGCACGCCGCGACCGAGCACGCCATGGTCGACGAGGAAGGCCGCCCGCGCCGCATCCCGCGCGAGGAGCGCGACGCGCTCCGCGGGCTCTGCGGCGCGCTCGCGCCTGGGGCGGAGCGCCAACCGTAAGAAGGGTCAGGAGCGAAGCGGGACGCCCTGCGGCTCCGCCGTGCTCCGCCTTCGAGATGCGCCCGCGTGCAGTGCCGCCAGACTCGAGCCCAGCAGGAGCCACGTGCACGGCTCCGGAACGATCTCGAAGGTGACTTGGAGCGAGCCCGTGTTGTCGCCGTAATGGCCGGGCGCGACTTGGGCCGACGGGCTGCCAAAAACCGCGCCGTCCGCGAAGCCGAGGAACAGCCGCGTCGCCGTGGCCGGCACGAGAAACTGCTGGATCACGTTCCCGGTGTCGGTCCGACCGTCGCCGATGAAGAACGTCTGGTGAAGCAAAGGAGCGAGCACGGTGAAGTCCTCCGGCTCGGAGAAGCTGAGCCGCGCCGGGGCCGGGTTCGTCGGCTCGCTCTCGTCCAGGAAGACGCCAACCAGGAACATCGTGCGATGGAGGTGGTCGATCCCGGAGATACCGCCGAAGGAGGTGATGCCGGTGTGGCTGTCGATGAACGTCCCGCCGTCGGGGCCGTTCGGCGTGTTCGGAGGGATCCCGGAGCAGCAGCCCACGAGGCCGGTCACCGAGGAGAACGTGAGGATCTGATCGGGACCCGCCGCGAATGCGAAGAAGGGTGGCGATGTGCCGCCGGCGGTGGCGGGCGGCGTGCCACCACCGGGCGCAGGAGCGACGGCATGGCCGGCACCGAAGATGTTCGCGGTGCCGACGATCGTCAGGCTCGTAGCGGCGCTTTCCGCGCCTGCCATCAGCTGCGCGGCGAAGAGGGCCAACGCCAGCGTCAACTTCCAAGGTGCTCCGGGTACGCCTCCGCCCTTCATGGTGGGACCTCCAGGCACTGGGGCCATCAGACTACACTCGCGCGCGACAGACAAGCGCAAAGTGGGGCCGAGGCGGAGGCTGCTGACCCTCCGAAGTGTCGGTCACCCGGGCTGGTCGACGCCCTACGGCAACAGCCGCCCGAGCGCGCCACGGATGCGCTTGCCGAACTGGCGCTCGGACCAGTCCGTGAGGCGGTGGATCAGCGTGAGCGCGTCGCCCTGTCCCGACCAGTGCGAGCGCACCACGTCGGGGTGGACGTGGTTCAGGACGCGCGAGAGCGTCGCGGCCACGACGAGCACGTCGTCGAGCGCGCCGAGCGGGCCGAAGAGCCAGACCGGGAGCAGGTCGAGCGGCGAGAGCACGTAGGCCACGCCGAAGAGCGCGAGCATCTTGTCGCCGGGCTTCACGCGTGCGTCGCGGACCAGACGCGCGAGCAGCATCACCAGGTCGGGGAAGGCGAGCAGCACGTCACGCAGGTCCGAGCTCGCGCCGGGCACGACCGGGCGGAGCTGTGCGCGGAGGCGGTCGTAGAGACGCTGGTCGCGCGCCCCGAGCTCGATCTCGACCGCCCGCTCTTCGCTCACGTGCTGCCTCCTTCCCGGCCGTCGGGAGCGCCGTCCCACGCGAAGGTGAGCCGGCGGTCGCTGCCGTCGAAGCGTTCTACGGCGAGGACCGGCTCCGGGTTCACGAACAGGGCCTCGAGCAGCTCGTGGAGGTCGTCCACGAGGGGAAGCTCGCGCACCCGGGCGAGCTCGTGCCAGGCGAGCTCGACGCCCGGGGCGGGCGCGAGGCGCGGCGAGGCGACGTCCGCCACGAAGAAGAAGACCACGTAGGCGTGGCCGTGGAGCCCCGTCTCGTGCACCACGCCGCGGAGGCGGAGCGCGCCGACCTCGAGGCCGGCTTCTTCGCGGAGCTCGCGTCGCGCCGCCGCGCGGACGCCCTCGCCCGCCTCGACGTGGCCGCCGATCCCGTTCCAGCGCCCCGCGAAGCGGTCGCTGCCCAGCGGGTGCCGGAGCAGCAGCACGCGCGAGCCCGAACGCACGAGGGCAACCGTCGCGAGGCGCGCGCTGTGCCGCGTCGCGCCCGCCCGCGCCTCGCTCACCGCGGCCGAGCCGGGTGCGCGCGCGCCCCGGCGGGGCCCACGCGCAGCAGGCCCACCAGCGCGCGCCCCGCCGTCGGCTCGAGCGGCACGCCGAGCAGCGCCGCGAGCGTGGGCGCGACGTCGAGCTGGCTCATCTGCGGGACGTCGAGCCCGCGCCGCACGCCCCGCCCGAAGGCGACGAAGCCCGCGTGCAGCGCGGCTCCGTCGTCGAGGTAGCCGCCTGCGCCGCGGAGCCGCGACGAGACGATCGCCGGCGAGGCGGAGGCGTCGTCGAACACGAAGCCCGGATCGGCCTCGAGGCCGAACCAGGCCTCGCGGTCCGCCTGGCGCCGGATCATTTCCTCGGCCGACACCACGCGGAACGCGTTCGACTGCTCGGCCGCCGACTCGAGGCGCCTCCGTGCCAGGAGCGCCGACTGCGGGTCGGTCGCGTACACAAAGGCGGAGCCGCCGTTGCTCCGCGCAAGCGCCTTCCAGCGGCCCTGTGCGCCGATGAGGCCCTCCTCGCGCAGCCACGCGTTCGGCCGGAGCGCGGTGTGCGCCGCGAGGAGCGCGCGGTCGCCGACCACGACGAGCGCCAGCTCCGCGAGGCGCCCGCTCCGGGCGGCACAACGCACGAGCCGCGCGAGCTCCTGATCGACCTGCGCGAACGCGGGCCCCACCTCGGCGCCGCGCGGCCCTTCGGCGGCGAGCCAGACCTCTCCGCCGCGGAGGCGCAGCAGCACGAGCCGCGGCGACTGCGCGAGCGAGGCGCAGGCGAGATCCACGAGCAGCGTGTCGCGCGCGGCGCCGGGCTCGGCGACCTCGGGAGGGGCCTTGGCCACGCGCTCGGCGATCCACGGCGTGGCGGACTCCGCGACGAGGTCCTGCCAGCGCTCGCCCGAGCGCTCGGGCACGAGGTCGGGCAGGAGCGACGCGATCTGCGCGCCCGCCGTCGTCGGCCAGTCGAAGGCGGCCACCGTGCCGCCGCTCTCGGCGACGCGCTGCCAGAGCGTAGGAGCGCGGAGCCGGCTCGCGTGGCGCGGCTGCGAGCGCCGGATACCGCGCTCGCCGATCAGCTGGTCCGCGAGCACGCCGTGCTGGGACGGCACGACGCCGGTCAGGAGCGTGGCGTGCGCCGGATACACGGCCGCGGGCACAACCGGCGCGACGCCCTCGGCAGCGACGCCCGCCGCGGCGAACGCCGCGAGGGCGGGCATGCCGCCGCCCTCGCGGTAGCGCTCGGGCGTGAGGCCCCCGACCGAGACCAGCACGAGCTGCGCGGGCGGGCCGGCGGCGTCTCCGGCCGCAAGCTCCGCGGGGAGCGGCGCCACGCGCGGCGCGACCGACGCGGCGGCGCAGGCGAGCAGCGCGGCCGCCGCGCTGAGGAGGAGGAGCGCCCTCATCCCCGGAAGATCCCCTTCCGTTCCTCGCGCCCGTGCTGGAGCAGGCCGTGGATCGCGTCGCGCACCGCGTCCACCTTGCGCTGGACCACGGCGTCCTCCTCGGTGGGGCTGCCCTCGAAGCGAAGCACGTCGCCGAAGTAGATGCGGTACTTGACGGGCATGGGCAGGATCCCGAGCGGCCCGAGCCACGGGAAGCCGAGCGTGAGCGGGAAGGCCGGCATGCCGAGAGCGCGCGCGAGCTGCGGCACGTTCGCGAGGCCAGGCTGCTGCTCCTCGGAGCCCACGATCCCGACGGGCACGATCGGCGTGTCGGTCTCGAGCGCGAGCCGCACGAAGCCGTGCCCGAAGCGCTGGAGCTTGTAGCGCTCGCGGAAGAGCTTGTTCATCCCGCGCACCCCTTCCGGGAACACCATCACGCACTCGTCGGCCTCGAGCATCTGCACGCAGTTCTCGGGCGTGCCGACCATGCTGCCGCTGCGGATCGCGGACACGCTCACGAAGGGCAGCTGCGGGATCCAGTACTCGCCCATGCCGCGCACGATGCGGGGCGGCTCGGCCTCGAGCAGCATCGCGACGCCGAGCATCATGCCGTCGAAGGGCAGCTGGCCGGCGTGGTTCGCGATCAGGAGCACCCGGCCCGACGGAACCTTCTCGATGCCCCGCGTCTCGACGCGGAAGTAGTAGCGGTAGAGCAGTGCCGAGAAGAGGAGCTGCCCTTTCACCCCGGTGGGCTCCATGCCGAACTGGTCGAAGCCGTACTCGTTGAGCCGCGTCGGGATCTTCTGGACGCGCTCCGCGATCTCCTGCTCGAGCCCGCGCGCGGAGAGCGGGAGCAGCGCGCCCGCGAGGTCGCGGACCTTCGTCCCGAGCGTGTTGCGCCGCGTCGCCATCTCTCGCCTCAGTCTCGCACGCTCTGGAAGATCTCTTCGAGCCCGAACAGCGTGCGGAAGTTCGTCGCCTCGACGAAGCGACGCCCCGAGAGCGTGACGGGGAACTTGAGGAAGTCGATCGCTCCCTCCGGCCACGGCACCATGCCGCGCGCGAAGAGCCGGCGGATGAGCGGGCGCATCAGGAACTCCGGCACCGGGACCGGGCGGCCACCGGTCTCGCGGATCGCGGTGTGGAGCGGCACCTGCCCCGGCCCCACCACGTTGAAGACGCCCTGGAGGCCGTGCTCGAGCGAGATCGCGATCGCCTCGACCACGTCCTGCTCGTGGATGAACTGCATGAGCGGGTCGAAGCCGAGCACGGTGGGCGGACGCTCGAGGCGCAGGTACTCGGAGATCATCGAGCGCACGTAGTGGCCGAGCACGTTCACCGGCCGCAGCACGCACGTGCGGATGTGCGGGAAGCGCCAGAGGAACGACGTCGCGAGCGCGTCCACCTCGACCAGGTCGCGGATCTCGGGATACGCACGGCTCGCCTCGAGCGCCCGGTCCTCGTCCATGTAGAACGGGCTGTCGTAGAGCGCGCCGTACACCGTCCCGCTCGAGAACACGATCAGCTTCTGCACGCCGTAGTGCGCGCAGTGGTCGAGCAGGCGCTTGGTGCCGCGCACGTTCGCGTCGTGGCGGCGGCCGACGTCGCTCTTGAAGTCGCGCACGAAGCCCATGTGCACGACCGCGCTCGGCAGCTCGCTGCGGATCACGTCCTCGAAGCCGCGCTTCCGGAGGTCGACCGCGTGGACGGTGATGTTCCGCGGCCGGCCCTCCCAGGGCGCGCGATCGACGCCGCACACCTCGTAGTTCTCGAGGAGGCGACGCGCGAGGAGGCGGCCGATGCCGCCGGCCACCCCGGTGATGAGGACCTTTTCCATATTCTTCCCGAGGGGTTCGCCGCCGAGCTTAACCGCTCGCAGGCGTCGAGCCTCTACCCCGCCCGTATCGGACTCGTTAGGCTTGCCGCCGGCCCCCGGAGGGAGTCTCCTTGTCCGACGCCGCGCCGCAGTTCGAGGAGGTCAAGATCCCGCTCCCGGACCGCCTTCACGGCCTCGACGCGGTGACGGGCGTGCTCGGGATTCCCGAATGGTGGCCGACCGGCTCGCGCATCGCCGTCGTGATCGCGCGGGCGAGCGGCGAGGCGGACCCGCTGATCGACACGCTCCAGCGCGAGCTCACCGCGAAGAAGATCCTGACGCTCTCCTTCCCGATGCCCTACATGCAGGCCGGCAAGAAGGCGCCGGACGACGTCCGCGTGATGAAGCGGACCTATCAGTCGGCCGTGACACTGCTCGCGCAGGATCCGAGCGCGGCGCCCGCGCACGTGTTCATCGGCGGCAAGAACATGGGCGCGCTCGTGGCTGCACACGCCGCCACCACGCGCATGCGGATCGAGGGCCTGTTCCTGCTCGGCTTCCCGCTCCACAAGCAGGACGACCCGAGCGAGCCGCGCTCGGAGCAGCTGTTCCGCGCCATCACGCCGATGCTCTTCGTGCAGGGTCAGCGCGACCGGCACTGCGACCTGCCGACGCTGCGCAAGACGCTCGGCCGCGTCGGCGCGCCGGTGCAGCTCCACGTCGTGGACGAGGCGGACCACCAGCTCAAGGTGCCCAAGAAGTCCGGGCGCACGCCGGAGCAGGTGAACGCCGAGATCCTCGCCACGCTCGAAGGCTGGATGAAGAAGACCCTCGGTGGTGCCAGCTAGTCGAGATGACCTGGCACACGGTGTCGCCCGCCTCGCGCATCCGCGAGGGCCAGGTGCTCTGCTTCACGGTCGCGGGCCGGCGGCTCGCGGTCGGCCGAACTGCGCGCGGCTTCTTCGCGCTCGACGACCGCTGCCCGCACGCAGGCGGGAGCCTCGGCGAGGGGCTCCTCGACGGCGAGGCCGTCGTCTGCCCGATCCACGGCTACGCCTACGACGTCACCACGGGCGAGGGGCTCGACGACGGCGCCGAGGTGCGCGTCCATCCCTGCGTCCTCGAGGGCGACGTGCTGCGGATCCAGGTGCCCGACGAGGACGAGGAGGCTTCGTGAGCGCGTCGAGCGATCTCTACTTCGAGCAGGTCCCGGTCGGCGAGATGGCGAACTTCGCGTACCTGATCGGGAGCCGCGCCACGCGCGAGTGCCTCGTCGTGGACCCCGCCTGGTGCGTCGATGCCCTGCTCGACCAGGCCGAGAGCGACGGCATGCGCGTCACCGGCGCGCTCGTCACGCACTACCACCAGGACCACGTCGGCGGCTCGATCTTCGGCATGCAGATCGAGGGCGTGGCGCGGCTCCTCGAGCGCGCGCCGATCCCGCTCCACGTGAACGCGCACGAGGCCGAGGGCGTGCGCAAGGTGACGGGCGCCTCCGCGTCGGACCTCGTGAAGCACGAGGGAGGCGACACCCTCGCGCTCGGCGGGCTCCGCGTGCGGCTCCTCCACACGCCCGGCCACACGCCCGGCTCGCAGTGCTTCCTCGTCGAGGAGCCGGGCGCGGCGGGCCGGCTCGTCTCGGGCGACACGCTCTTCCTCGGGAGCTGCGGCCGCGTCGATCTTCCGGGCGGAGATCCGGAGGCGATGTACGAGAGCCTCACGCAGAAGCTCGCGAAGCTCCCCGACGAGACTCTCCTCTTCCCCGGCCACTTCTACGCCGCGGAGCCCTCTTCTACGATCGGCGAGCAGAAGCGGCGGAACCCCTACCTCCGCGCCGCGCGGCTCGAGGACTTCCTCGCGTTCATGGGGTACTGAAGCGCACGGGCGCGAGGAGTCGCGGTGGAGGAAGCGAGGGCCGCGCCTCCGCGCTGGGCCGGAGTCGGGCCGAACGTCTGGCTGCTGGGACTCACCAGCCTGCTCACGGACGCCTCGTCGGAGCTGGTGACGAGCGTCCTGCCGGTCTACCTCGTGCTCCATCTCGGCGTCTCACCGCTCGCCTTCGGCCTGGTGGACGGCCTCCAGCAGGGCGTGGCGGCGGTGGTGCGCCTCGCGAGCGGCGTCTTCTCCGATCGGATGCAACGCTACAAGCCCGTGGCCGTCGCGGGCTATGCGCTGTCCGCGGTCTGCCGGCTCGCCCTGCTGCCCGCGGGCGGCAGCCTGCCGGCGCTCGCGGCGATCGCCGCTTTCGACCGCATCGGGAAGGGCATCCGTACGTCGCCACGCGATGCGCTGCTCTCGCTCTCCGCCCGACCCGAGGCGCTCGCGACGGCCTTCGGCGTGCACCGCAGCCTCGATGCGGCGGGCGCCCTCCTCGGCCCCCTGCTCGCGTTCGCACTCCTGGCGAGCCGCCCCGGAGCCTTTCCGCAGCTGTTCGTCATCGCCTTCCTGCTGGCGCTCGCAGGCCTCGGGGCGCTGCTGCTGCTCGTGCGCGAGGTGCGGCCCGCGCTTGGCCCGAGCACCGCACCGGCGCCCGACTTCGCTCTCCGCGTCGATCCCGCGCTGCGCGGGCTGGTCTATGCCTCGGCGCTTCTCGGGCTCGCGACAGTCAGCGACGGCTTCCTCTACCTCGTGCTCCAGCGCTCGAGCGGGATCCCCGTGAGCAGCTTCCCGCTGCTCTTCGTCGCGACCTCGCTGGTCCATTTCGCGCTGGCCGTGCCGTTCGGCCGACTGGCCGACCGCGTCGGCCGTCGCGCCGTCTTTCTCGCGGGCCATGCAGCGCTGCTGCTCGCCTACGTGACCGCAGCACTGGCCGGGCCGGGCTGGCTCGCACCCGCCGGCGGGGTGCTCCTGCTCGGCGCCTACCACGCGGCGACCGACGGCGTGGTGATGGCGCTCGCCGCATCGCTCGTGGCTCCTGCGCGGCGCGGCGGCAGCCTCGCGCTCGTGGGCTCGGCGGCGGGGCTCGCACGGCTCGGCGCATCGCTCTTGTTCGGCCTCGTCTGGAGCCGCTTCGGCTTCGACGCCGCGCTGCTCGGGTTCGGGGCGCTCCTGCTCGTGGCGCTCGGCGCGGCGGCCTCGATGCTTCGCGCTCCCGAGGGCGCCGCATGAGGGCCCGCGTGGCGGCCTTCCTGGCGCTCTGCCTCGCGCTCGCCGCGGCCGGCTGGTGGGTGCTCGTCAAGCCCGACGCGAGCGCGCCCACGCCCCCGACGCGCACCCGCTTCGTCGCGGGCCCGGCAGCGCTCGCGCGCATCCGCTCGGGCCCGTACCTGGTGTTCCGCAACACCGACCCGCGCCAAGGCTACGGCCACGTGGCGCTCGCCTCGCTCGCCGAGCCGGACGAGCGCTACCTGACGCAGCTCGTGTGCGAGCGGGTCTACTTCGCCGGCGGCCGGGGGATCTGCCTCAGCGCGGACCGCGGTGTGCTCACGACCTATCGGGCCCGGCTCTTCGATGCGGACTTCAGGGCGGGGCCGAGCCTCGCGTTGACCGGCGTTCCGAGCCGCGCACGCGTCTCCCCCGACGGACGCTACGCGGCGTTCACCGTGTTCGAGAGCGGTCACTCGTATGCTGCGGCCGACCTGTCGACACGCACCACGATCGTCGATGCGGGGAGCGGCGCGTCCCTCGGCGACATCGAGGAATGGCGCGTGACGCTACATGGGGCGGAGCTCCGCCGCCCCGACTTCAACTTCTGGGGCGTGACCTTCGCGAGCGACGGCGCGCACTTCTTCGCCACGCTCGGGAGCGCTGGCAACACGCGGCTCGTGTCGGGAAACGTGGCGGAGCGCTCGCTGCGCGTGCTGACGGAGGGCGTCGAATGCCCCTCGCTCTCCCCCGACGGCCAGCGCCTGGCGTTCAAGGCGCGCGGCAGCGAGAACGGACGGCAGGTCTACCGTCTCTACACGCTCCCGCTGGACACGAAGGCCGAGGAGCACCTCGAAGGCGAGACGCGCAGCGTCGACGACCAGGTCGCGTGGCTCGACGACTCACACATCGTCTACGGGCTGCCCGAGGCCCGGCGGCCGGCCACCGGCGGGATGGATCTGTGGGTGCTGGAGACCCGCCCGGGGGCCGCTCCGCGGCTTCTGCTCGAGCAGGCTGAGTCCCCCGCGGTGCTGCGCTAGAGCGCCAACGGGTTCCGGGCGCGCCGGATCCCCTGGAGCGCCGGGGGTGCGCTCGCACCTGCGCTGGACTACTCACTCTCACCCATTGCAGCTCGATGAATCGAGCTAGAGGAAGAAAACTTGAGGCAACTCGCAGTCACGCTCGTCGTTCCCCTGCTCACGTTCGCGCTCGCCGCCCCTGCGTCGGCAGGCAAGAAGGATCCCACCAAGGTCACCTGCGCGGAGTTCGCAGCATCGACGCCAGAGGGCCAGGAGCGCATCGCCGCCTATCTCGACGGCTACTCGAAGGGCGGGAAGAAGCTCGCCGAGGTGGCCGAGCTCGACGTCGATCGCGAGCTGAACGTGCTCGTGGTGTCGTGCACGCAGGAGCCGAAGCTCACGCTCTGGCAGAAGTTCGAGATGAAAATGCCCGGCGGCAAGAAGCGGATCAAGATCCCGATGACCTGCGACGAGTACCTGGCGCTGTCGAAGGACGTGCAGCCCGAGGCTGCGTACTACCTGGCGGGCTACGACCGCGCTTCGAAGACCGAGGTCGGCGCGGCCGGCGAGGTCGATCTCGAGGTCGATACGGCGGTCCTCGTCGAGTCGTGCAAGCCCACGCCCAAGGCGCCGCTCTGGGAGACGATCAAGAAGCACTTCTAGGACATCGCGGTCGCGAGCGCGCGGCCGTGCCACACTGCGGCGATGGCCACCGCCCCGGTCGAGGAAGCGCGCGCGAGCGCCGCCAGCGATGCGCCGCTCCCCCTGCGCGTCCTCATCGCGTACGCGGCGATGAACGTCGGCGTGAGCTTCCTCTCGACGCTGTTCGTCGTGATGTACCTGAAGTTCGCGACGGACCGCATCGGCGTCCCGATGTTCACGATGGGCTTGATCTTCCTCGCGGCGAAGATCTGGAACGCCATCGCCGACCCCATCGTGGGCTCCTGGACCGACCGCACCCGGAGCCGCATCGGCCGGCGCCGGACCTGGCTGCTCGGCTCCACGCTGCCGCTCGCCTGGTTCACCTGGATGGCGTGGGCGGCACCGACCTCGCTCGAGGGCGCCGCGCTGGTGGCCTGGGTCGCCGTGTCGGTGTTCGGCTTCTACAGCGCCATGACCGCTTTCCAGGTGCCGCACGCCGCGCTCGGCGTCGAGCTCACGCACCACCCGCAATCGCGCAACCGCGTCTTCGCGGTGAAGTACGTCGTGCAGATGCTCGGCCTCTTCGCCGCCTTCTGGCTGGGCGTCGGCCTGGTGGACGACCCCGAGACGGGCCGCTCCGGCGCGCGCTGGCTGGGCCTCCTCGGCGGCATCGGCTCCGCCTTGCTGGTCGCGCTGCCGCTGCCGTTCCTTCCGAAGGAGCGCGACGACTACCAGGGCCGCGGCGGCGTCTCGATCCTCCGCGCCCTCCGCGACGTCTCGAAGAACCCCGAGGCGCGGCTCCTCCTCTTCGTGTTCTTCATCGAGGCACTCGGCCTCGGCGGCCTCACCGTGCTCGTCCCGTTCGTGACGCAGTACGTGATGCACCGGCCCGATCTCACCCAGGAGATGCTCTCGATCTACGTGCTCGCGGGGGTGGCGGGCGTGCCGCTCTGGGTGCTGCTCGCGCGCCGCTTCGAGAAGCGGCGGCTCTGGCTGGTGGCGATGGTGATGGGCGGGCTCGGCTTCGGCATGCTGCTCGGGCTCGGCGAGAACGGCTGGCCGCTGATGGTGGTGTCGTCGCTCGTCGCGGGCACGGCGCAGGCCTGCGGGAACTCGATCGGTCAGGCGCTCAAGGCCGACGTGATCGACCTCGACGAGCTCCGCACCGGCGAGCGCAAGGAGGGCTCGTACTTCGCGGCCTGGAGCTTCGTGAACAAGCTCGGCAACGCGATCCTCGCCAGCTCCGCCGGGCTCGCGCTCGGCCTCGTCGGCTACGCGCCGAACGTCGAGCAGACACCGCTCGTGAAGCACACCATGGTGTTCCTGCTGGGCGGCATGCCGCTCGTCGGCTACGCGATCGGCTCGCTCGCCTTCATGCGCTTCCCGCTCTCGGAGGCCGAGCACCAGCGCGTCCGTCGCGAGCTCGACGCAAGGGCTAGTGCGAAGACGTGAGGCCGCTGCCCGCCGTCGAGCCGATGCCGCCGCACGCGACGGGCCCGATTCCCTGGCTCGGGGCGGGGCTCGGCCTGCTCACCGATCCGACGGCGCACCTGACGCGGCTCCGCGCGCGTCTCGGCGATGCCTTCGTGCTCGACGGCCTCGGCTACCGGCTCTTCTTCGTGTTCGACCCGGCCGGCGTGCGCGCGCTCTACGCCGCGCCCGAGTCCGAGGCGAGCTTCGGGCTCGCCACCTTCGAGCTCGTGATGCGGCGGAAGCTCCCGCTCGAGCTCGCGATGGGGCGGCGGAACCGCCCGCACGACCTGTTCAAGAACCCCGACGTCGAGACGTACCTCGGCCATCTCGAAGAGGCCGTGAGTCTCGAGCTCGCGGAGCTCGGCGAGCGCGGCCGCTTCGAGGCCTTCGCCGAGGCGAAGCGGCTCGGCTACCGGCTGGGCCTCGCCTCGTGGGCCGGCGCGGAGGCGGCCTCGCCGCGCTTCCTGCCCGCGCTGGTCGCCGCCTTCGAGCGCCTCGACACGGCCGACTCCTTCGTGCGCCCCCTCTCGACCGCCTGGAGCATGGCCACCGGGAAGCGCCGCGAGTGGCGCGCGATGCGCGAGATCGAGGGTGTGATCCACACGATCCTCGAGGAGCGGCGGGCGGGCGGGCGCCGGCCCGGCGACTTCCTCGACGAGATCGAGGCGTCGTTCGCGGACGTGGCGCTTCCCGAGCGCGACGTCCAGGTGGCGCGCGACCTGATGCTGATCCAGATGGGCGCGCAGTCGAACCTGTTCGCGGCGCTCGCCTGGACGCTGGTGAACCTCCTCCTTCATGCCGACGTCCTGGCAAAGGTCCAGGCCGGAGACGACGCGCTGCTCGAGCGCGCGGCCCTCGAGTCGATCCGACTGGCCCAGCGCTCGCTCACGCTCCGCCGCGTGCTCCGGCCGTTCGAGCTCGAGACCGCGGGCGGGAAGTACCGGCTCGCGCCGGGCGTCTTCCTCGCGACCCTGCTCTCGGTCACGAACCCGACGGCCGCGCCCGGCCTCGAGCGCTTCGGCCCCGACCACTACGCCGGCCGCCGGCTCGCGGACTCGGTCGCGCTCCCCGCGCGGGAGCTCGTCAGCACGTTCGGCCACGGCCGGCACAGCTGCCCCGCGCAGCGTTTCTCGCTCTCGGCGATCCGCATCGCCGTGCGGCGCCTGCTCGAGTGCTACGAGCTCGTGCCCCTCTTCCGCGCCGCCGAGCCGCGCCCGCGGCAGATCGGCGGCGTCGCGCGCGCCGCCCGTCCCTGCTTCGTCTCCTACACGGCTCGCACCAGCTAACTCCGCGAACGCGGGTCACTTTTCCGTCGGGCGCGCGCTTGAAAGCGCAGGGGTCGCAGGTTACCGTTCGCGGCTCGCGCCCCCCGGCCGCTCGCTCGGCCGCGCGGGGGCTCGCCACCGACGGAGCTCCCCCGATGAAGATCTTGGTCTCCTTGAAGCAGGTGCCGCACCAGGACGCGCGCCTCGACGTGAACGCCGACGGCTCGTGGATCAAGGAAGACGGCATCAAGTTCGAGATCAACAGCTACGACACCTTCGCGCTCGAAGAAGCACTCCGCGCGAAGGACGCCGACCCCGCGACCGAGGTGGTGGTGGCCTCGATCGGACCGGAGCGGGTCACCCAGGCGCTCCGCACCGCGCTCGGCATGGGCGCCGACCGCGCCGTCCACGTGAAGGACGCCGCGGTTGACGGCTCGGACGCGCTCGGCATCGCGAAGCTCCTCGCTGCGATCGCGAAGGAGGTCGGCCCCGACCTCGTGTTGATGGGCCTGATGTCGGACGACAGCAACGCCTCGGCCGTGCCGCCGATGCTGGCCGAGCTGATGGGCATCCCCCACGCGACGGCCGTAGTGAAGGTGGAGAAGAAGGACGGCGGCGTCCGGGTCGAGCGCGAGCTCGAGGGCGGCGCGCTCGAGGTGGTGGACCTCCCGCAGCCGTGCCTCCTGGCCGTGCAGACGGGCCTCAACCAGGTCCGCTACGCGTCGCTCAAGGGCATCATGGCCGCGAAGAAGAAGCCCATCGACGTGAAGACCGCCGAGGCGCTCGGCCTCGGCGGCAAGGTCGGGAAGGCGGCCGCCAAGGTCCGCATCCAGAAGATCTATCCGCCCCCCAAGGGCGAGGGGGCCGAGATCCTCTCCGGGAGCGCGGACGAGGTGGTGACGAAGCTGGTCGGCAAGATCAAGGAGCTCGGGCTCCTCTAGAGCCGGGCTCCCGGGAGAACGAATTCGATGGGCAGCATCCTCGTCGTCGCCGAGATCCAGAAGGGCACGATCCGTGAGGCGAGCTACGAGCTCGTGAGCTTCGCGAAGAAGCTCGGCGGCGATGTCCGAAGCTTGGTGATCGGGAGCGGCATCGCGGGCGAGGCCGAGGCGTTCGCGAAGCGGGGCGGCGGCAAGGTCTACGTGGCCGACGACCCGGCGCTCGCGAACTACAACGTCGACGGCTGGGCACGGGCGATCCGTGCCGCCGCCGACGCCGCCGGCGCGGACGTCGTGCTGATCTCCAACACCCCCAGCGGCTGGGACGTGGCGCCCCGCCTGGCCGCGGCCCTCGACGCCGCGTTCGTCTCGGACGCCTTCGACGCCAGGCCCGGCCCCGTCTTCGTGCGCCGGATCTTCAACGGCAAGCTCGACGCCGAGGTGGCCCCGGCCGGCGGCAAGGCCGTGGTGACCGTCCAGCCCGGCGCGACGGCGGCCTTCGACGGCACGAGCGAGGGCTCGACCGAGAAGCTCGCGGTCGACCTGTCGGGCCTCCGCGCGAAGTTCGTCGAGACGAAGGTCGCAGAGGCGAAGGGCGTCGACCTGACCAAGGCCGAGATCATCGTCTCGGGCGGCCGCGGGGTGGGCGCGCCCGAGAAGTTCCCCGAGGTGATCCAGCCCCTTGCCGACGCGCTCGGTGGGGCGATGGGGGCCTCGCGGCCGGTGGTCGATGCGGGCTGGCTCCCGCACGAGTACCAGGTCGGCTCTTCCGGCCAGGTCGTGACCCCGAAGCTCTACATCGCATGCGGCATCTCGGGCGCGATCCAGCACCTGGTCGGCATGAAGGGCTCGAACTTCATCATCGCGATCAACAAGGACGCCGATGCGCCGATCTTCGAGGTCGCGCAGCTCGGCGTGGTGGGCGACCTGTTCGAGATCGTGCCCAAGCTCACCGCCGCGGTGAAGACTGCGAAGGGCTGAGCCGGTCACCGAGTCCGATCGCTCGCCCCTCCGGGACTCATGACGCACTGCGGATATGTGCGTCATGAGCGTTTTCCCCTTGGAGGCGGGCCCCGCATGCGTCAACATGGGGCGCGAGGGGTGTGGTTGCTGCGCTGAGCGCGTTCCGCGGGCTGGTCTCCTATGAGCACCTCGCGGCCACCGGTGGGGGGTGGTGCTTTGTCGCGCCGCATTGCGTTCATCAACGAGAAGGGTGGTAGTGCCAAGACCACTCTCGTCGCGAATCTTGCGGTGCACCTCGCGCTGCATCGCGGGCGGCGCGTGCTCGCGCTCGATATGGATCCGCAGGGTCAGCTCGCACGCGCGCTCGGCACCGAGCTCGGCCCCGGCGGCCCGAGCGCCGTCGAGCTGCTGCTCGACGAGATGCTCGACGACGCGACGCTCGATCGCTCCAGTCCCGCGCGCGGCGTGCTGCCGCGCGTGGCCACGCGCATCCGCGGCCTCGACCTCGTCGGTGCGAACAAGGCGCTCGGCCTCGCCGGCGCTCTCGATCCGGCCGGCGACGAATCGACCGCGCGCCTCTCGCGCGCGCTCGACACCCTCTTCGAGGGCAACGACTACGACCTGCTGCTGATCGACGCGCCGCCGTCGTTCGGGCCGCTCACGCTGAACGTGCTGCGCGCGGTGCACGAGGTCGTGATCCCGGTGCCGCTCACCTTCCTCGGCCTCGACGGCTGCGCCGCTCTGCTCCGCACCATCGAGACGGTCCGCACGCGCTACGGCAACCCACGACTCCGCATCAGCATGGTGATCCCCACCTTCTACCGGCGGACGCGCCTCGCCCACGAGCTGCTCGAGCGCCTGAAGGCGCGCTTCCCGAAGGAGCTCGCGCACACGGTGCTCGGCTACCACGTGAAGATCGACGAGGCGCAGTCGCGCGGGCTGTCGGTCGTGGAGTACGCGCCCGCCGACCGGGCGTCGAAGGCATTCGCGGCGCTCGCCGAGGAGCTCGAGCTGCGCGCGCCCGACACGGGAGGTTCCGGATGAGCGAAGGCCCCCTGCTGCTCGACGGCGACCCCAACAGCCCGCTCGCGGGAGGGCTCCCGGCGGGCGCGCCCCTGCTCGGCCGCGACCCCTTCGAGGCGGAGGGCGGGAGCGAGCCCTGGCTCGAGGCGCTCGACCGGCTGTCGACGCGGATCGGCGTGCCGCGCGCGGCGGTCCCCGCCCCGGCGGCCCCGCCGCGCATCGCGGACGTGCCGGACGGCGCCCTCCCGCGCGAAGGCGTCGGGCGCTGGCTCGGCGACGCGGAGCGCCGCCGAATCGCCGCCCTCCGCGTGGCGCTCGCCGGCCGCGAGGACCCCTTCGGCCTCGACATCGGAACCGTGGAGCGCGCGCTCCCGGTGATGCTCGCCCTCTACCGCTTCTGGTTCCGGGTGCAGAGCGAGGGCCACGCGCACCTGCCGCGCCGGGGCGGCGCGATCCTGGTCGCGAACCACGGCGGGCTCTTGCCCTTCGACGGCGCGATGGCGGCGGTGGACACCCTGCTCCACTCCGATCCGCCGCGTCTGCTCCGACCGCTCGTCGCGCGCTTCGTTCGCGACCTGCCGCTCGTGCGGGACTTCTATGCGGGCACCGGCCCGGTGGTCGGCACGCGCGAGAACTTCCGCCAGCTCCTCGACCGCCACGAGCTCGTGTTGGTCTTCCCCGAAGGGGTCGCGGGCATCCGCAAGACCATGCCGGACCGCTACCGGCTCCAGCACTTCCACCACGGCTTCGTGGAGGAGGCGGTGCGCCACCGCGTGCCCATCATCCCGGTCGCGATCATCGGCCCCGACGACCAGGCGCCGATTCTCTACGACCTGAAGACGATCGCGCGCTGGCTCCGGCTCCCCACTTTCCCGATCACGCCGACCTTCCCGTGGCTCGGCCCGCTCGGGCTCCTGCCCTACCCCGTGCGCTACCGGATCGTGTACGGCGAGCCGCTCGCGCTGCACGAGCAGGTGCCGCGCGAGGCCGCGGCCGATCGCGAGCGCATGGAGGAGATGGCCGCCCGCGTGCGGCTCACCGTCCAGCACCTCGTCGATCGGAACCGCTGAAGGCTCCCGCGCTACGTCGTCCGCGCGCTCGACGCGGGTGACCCCTCCGCTATGCTGCGCGGCCGCTTTTTTCAGAGGCGCCCATGGCGATCGACACCTCGCAGTTCCGAAACGGCCTCAAGGTCGAGATCGACGGCGAGCCCTACAACATGATCTTCTTCCAGCACGTGAAGCCCGGGAAGGGCGGCGCGTTCGTGCGGACGAAGCTCAGGAACCTGCGCAACGGCAAGGTGGTCGAGCGCACCTTCCGGAGCGGCGAGCGGCTGGACGAGGCCGACGTGCAGGACCGCCGCATGTCCTACCTCTACCAGGACAGCACGGGCCTCGTGTTCATGGACAGCGAGAACTTCGACCAGATGTCGATCCCGCTCGAGCGCGTGGGCGAGGCCAAGGACTACCTGAAGGAGAACCTCGAGGTCGACGTGCTGCTCTACAAGGGCAACCCGATCAACATCGAGCTGCCGGCCTTCATCGAGGCGGTGATCACGAAGACCGAGCCCGGCATCAAGGGCGACACCGCCTCGGGCTCGACCAAGCCCGCCACGATCGAGACGGGCGCCGTGGTGCAGGTGCCGCTCTTCGTGAAGGAAGGCGAGAAGATCCGCGTCGACACGCGCACCGGCGAATACGTGGAGCGGGTCAACCGCTGAGGGATGCGGGGCGACCAGCTCGCGCGCCAGTGGCGGCTGATCCAGCTCCTCGCGAAGCGTCGCTACGGCATCGGGCTCGACGACCTCGCCGCCGAGCTCGAGTGCAACCGGCGCACCGTCTACCGCGACCTCGACGCGCTCCAGTACGCCGGCTTCCCGGTCACCAGCGAGAAGCGCGACGCTCGCGTCTTCTACCGGCTCCTCGAGAGCTTCGAGCTGGGCGAGGCGCCCTTCACGCCGGACGAGCTGCTCGCCCTCGCCATGAGCGAGGACCTGCTCCGCGGCCTCGAGGGCACGGTCTTCCACGACTCGATCCACTCGGCGCTCGCGAAGATCCGCGCGAGCCTCGGGCCGGAGCTCACCGGCTTCGTGGCCCGGCTCGCGGAATCCTTCCGCGTGCTGCCCGGGCCGCACAAGCGCTACGCCGAGGCGAGCGAAACGATCCGCGCCCTGAACGAGGCCGTGCTCGAGCGCCGCACCGTGCGGATCGCCTACACCACGGGACGCACCGGCGAGACCGGCGTGCGCGACCTCGACCCCTACCGGGTCTGGTACCGGAGCGGCGGGCTCTACGTGATCGGGCGCGACCACAGGTCGGGCGAGGTACGCACCTTCGCGGTGGACCGGATCTCCGAGGCGCGCCTCCTCGACGCGCGCTTCGAGGTGCCGGCGGACTTCGACTTCGAGGCCCGCACGGCCTCGGCGTTCGGGGTGGTGGCCGAGCCCGCCGAGCCGGTGCGGATCCGCTTCGCGCCGCGCTGGGCGCTCTACGTGCAGGAGCACGAATGGCACCCGAGCCAGCGCTTCGAGAAGACGGAGGACGGCGGGGTCGAGCTCGCGATGGAGGTCGGCGTCGGCGACGAGCTCCGCGGCTGGGTGCTCTCGTTCGGCGCGGGCGCCGAGGTCATGGCACCCGACGCACTCCGCGCGGACGTCGCCGCGGAGCTGGCGCGGGCCGGCACGCTCTACGCAGACGACGATGCAGACCCCGACGCGAGGGGCTGACGCGGGACGGCTTCCCGCCGCGTGGTGGCTGATCCCGGCCACGGTGGCGCTGCTGCGCATGCTGCCGGTGCTCTCGCTCGACTGGGCGCCGCCGCCTCCGGGCCAGACCTACCTCGGCGTGAGCTACCTGCCCGCGGACTTCCTCGCGTATTCCTCCCTCGTCCGGCAGGTGTCGGAGAACGCGACGCCTTTCTTCTACGACCCGTTCACGAGCGAGCCGCAGACCGGCCGCTTCCTGTTCCTGTTCCACTGGGTCGTGGGCCTCGCCGCGCGCGTGACGGGCGCCTCGGCCGTCGCCGCGCTCGAGTGGTCGCGCGTGCCGGCCATCTTCGCCTGCTTCGCGGCGCTCGCCTGGTTCCTGCGCCCCATCTTCCCCGAGCGCAGGGACCGCATCGCCACCCTGCTGCTCGTCGCCTTCGCGAGCGGGATCGAGAGCTTCCTCCTGCTGCTCGTCCCCGAGCTCCCCGAGGCGTGGGCGCTCCGCCTGCGCGAGGACACGTCTCCGTACTACGGCTGGAGCCTGTTCGCGTCGTTCTTCAACCCGCTCTGGAGCACGGGGCTCGCGCTCGGCCTGCTCGTGCTGCGGCCCCTGCTCTTCACTGCGGAGCGTTCGCGCCGGGCGCTCGTCGGCGCTGGGGCGCTGCTCTTCGTGCTCTTCTTCGTGCATCCCTACACGGCGATCGGCGTGTGCGCGATCACGGGCGCCACGCCCGTCGTCGCGTGGCTCCTGCGCCAGCCACCCACTTGGCGGCGTGAGCTCGAGAACGCGCTCGTGCTGGGTGCGGCCCTCGTGGCGACCGGAGCGCTCAGCCTGTGGCAGCTCCAGGACCCGGTCTATCGCGCGTCCTCTGGCGGGATCTTCGGAAGCTTCTCGAAGTCGGTGCTCTGGTACCCGGTCACGCTCGGCGTCCTCGGCGTGCTGGCGCTCGCGGGTGGGCGGCGGTCCTGGAGAGAGCGCCACCCGGCGCGCTTCGCGCTGTTCGGCTGGGTCGCGGCGATCGTCCTCCTCCAGACGCTGCCGATCCTGAACGGCTACAAGTTCGTGTTCCTGCTCCCCCTGCCGCTCTGCGTGCTGGCGGCGCCCGCCGCGCGCGAGCTCTTCGCGCGGCGAGCCTGGCTCGCGGTCGGAGTGAGCGTCCTCCTGTTCGGCGGCGCGCTCCTCCAGACCGTCGAGGCGGTGCGCTCGACGAGAGCGGTGGGCGCCGTCCCGTCCGACCTGATGCGCGCGGTCGAGACACTGGTCCGGGAGCCCGCCGGGAACGCCCTCACCTCGCCTGGGGTGGGCAACGTGCTGCCGGCCTTCACCTCGCATCGCGTGTTCGTGGGACACTGGTTCATGACGCCTGAGTTCACGTCGCGGTCGGTGTGGTTCCGCCGATTCGTGTGGGACCCCGGGGCCGCTGCCGAGCTGCGTCGAACGGTCCGTGTCCAGGGCATCCGTTACGTGATCGTGCCGAGCAAGCGGGCCGACTACGTGGCGGGGCAGCTCGCCGAGCCGCCGCTCGAGCGACGGCCCGCGGGCGAGCTCGAGGTCCTCATCCTCCGCTGAGCGCGGCCCGCGCCTCGCCGGGCGAGAAGCGATAGAGAAGGAGCACCGGCACCCCGTCGAGATCCCAGCTCTCGAGTGGCCGCTCGTTCCGCAGGAAGTGGTGCATCAAGCCGTTCATCCAGTCCTGGCGCGGCACGAACAGGACGTAGACGTCGCGCTCTGCCGCCTCCGCGCGGAGCCACGCGAGCGCCTCCCGCGCGCGCGGGCCCGACGAGGGAGGGACGGAGAGCAGCTCGAGGTCGGCGCGCAGGCGCTCGGGGGCGACCAGCCGCACCGTGTGCTCGATCAGGGGTACCGCGAGCGCCGAGCCGGGGGCCGCATGCTCGTTCAGCCAGTCGAGCCCGAGCCGATAGCTCGCGCCCCAGTAGTCACCCGCCTGCGCCATGCGCCGCTCCTGGGCGCCCCCGAGGCCTCCGATCAACGCGTTCCAGTACGCGATCTCGTGCGGATGGCTGCGCACGAGGCTCGTGGCCATCGAGACGAGGGGAAGCGCGACGACGGCCGCGCGGAGCGCCTTGCGCCCGGCTCCGGCCGGAAGCCGGCCCATACGCTCGACGACCCAGACCAGACCCAGCGCCGCAACCACGGCAAGCGGCGGGAACAGCTCGAGGAAGTGGCGCACGCCGTCGAAGTTCACGGCGCCGGGAAGCACCAGCCGGCCCGCCACGACTGCGATCCAGATCAGGACGAGGAGCGCGGCGGGCTCGCGTCGCCGCACGCGCTGCCAGAGCGGCCACAGCCCGAGCCCGAAGAGCAGCAGGAAAGGAATCGGCGTCGTGAACAAGAGGTTCGGAAGTGGCGGTGCGGTGCTCTCCGGGCGCATGAACGCGCTCTGGAAGGTGGCGATGAAGCGCAGGTGCTCGAAGAGGAGCCGCGCCGGATCCTCCCAGGTGTACGGCCACACGAGCACCCAGGTGCCGACGCCGAGGCTGCCGGCCAGCACGATGGCGAGGAGTGCCCGCTGGCGGCTGCCCCAGCCCTCCGGCAGACGACTCGCGAGGAAGAGCAGCCCAACGACCGGCGCGATGAAGAGCGCGTTGCTCTTCGCGCCGAGCGCCACGCCCCACAGCACGCCCGAGCCGAGCACCCCGGCGACCGAGCCCGCCTCCCACGCCGCGAGGAAGGCGATCAGCGTCACGCTGAAGAGGACCAGCGAGGGGAAGTCCTTGATGTTGGCCATCAGGTCGCAGACGATGCGCGGGCAGAGGAACAGGAGCAGCGGCGCGAGCACCGCGACCCCGATCCCGAAGTGCCGCAGCAGGAAGCGGTAGAACACGAACAGGAAGAGGACGGCGAGCCAGAGATTCACGGCGTGATAGCCGTCGTAGGGGTCGAGCCAGCCGAGCCGGCGGTAGAGCAGCTCGGAGGTGGCGGCGGCGAGCGTCCCTCCGACGGCGTAGAAACGCGACGGAGCATGCCGCTCGGGCGAGGAGGAGAGGTCGGGCACGAAGCCCGGCGGGTACGGGTCGCTCCGGAAGTCGAGATAGCGTGGGTCGAGCGTCGTGAAGTACGACCAGTAACGCTGCCCGAAGAAGAAATCGCCCGAGGCCTCGTCCCACGTCACGTTGTACTGGGGGAGGGCTGGCCCTCCGAGACCGATCAGCAGCACCGCGAGCAGGACAGGGGGAGCCCAGGCGCGCACTCAGCGCACCTCGTAGAGCGTGAAGCCGTCGGCGGAGCGGTAGAGCGGAGCCATGCGCGAGCGGTCCTCGAGCAGCGCGGGCACCGCGTCCGGGTACGTCGTGCCCCGGAACGGTGGATGATGGAGTACGTGCGTGATCCCGCTCCGGTGGAGGAACTCGTGGAGCGCCTCGACGCTCTCGTAGGGGCGCAGCAGCTCGATCACCTGCGAGGCCTCGAAGAAGCTGTCGGCGAGGTAGGGCCGCTTGCAGAAGAAGCCGTGGTTGGAGTTCAGGAAGAGGAGCTTCCCGTCCGCGGGCACGAGCCGCTCGATCGCCCGCCAGCGCGGGTGGACCGCGCTCTGCAGGACCGCGGCGCCCTCGTGCCGGTAGCGCCAGAGCCAGCGGCGCGCTTCGGCGACCCGCGGCTCCACGCTCGCAACCATCAGCGCGAGCGCCCCGAGCGCGACGAGACCCCCGAGCCAGGCTGGCCGGCGCGGAAGCGCGGCGACCGCGCGCGCGAGCGCGAGGGCCGCCGCCACCGCGAGCAGCGGGAGGATCGCGACGAGGAAGCGCATCTGCTGTGACGAGAACGCCCAGAGCCAGAAGAAGACCGCGGCGGCGAGGAGCGGCAGCGCGATCGCGCGCCTCCGGAAGCACATCACGAGGGCGAGCGGCACGAGCACGGCCCACATCGGCTCGAGCGTGCCGAAGAAGCGCGGCTGGGCCGCCGCGCGCGAGGAGAAGACGATCAGGGGCAGCTGCAGCAGCTGCCGCCAGTCGCTGCCGACCCCATAGCTCGCATGCCACGCGGCGTGCTGCCGCGACAGCTCCGCGCTCCAGTCGACGCCGCCGAACACGTCGTACAGGAACGGGTAGACGGGATTGCCGGTGTACCAGAAGCTCTTCACGTACCAGGGCAGCGCGAGCAGGAACGCCGGCAGCGCGACGTCCCGGAGGCCGCGCCCGAGCGCTCGCGCCGCGGCGGCAGCGCTCCCGGCGCGCGGCAGGTGATGCGCGGCGTACACGACGGCGATCGCGATTCCGCCGAACAGGCCGGTGTGCTTCGTGCCGGCGAGGAGCCCGCACGCGACGCCCGTGAGCAGGAGCCAGCCCCGCTCGTGCGCCGGGTCGTCGAACGACGCGAGCAACCACGCGCAGGCCTGGAGGAAGAAGAACGCCACGCCGAGCTCGACGTAGGCGATGCTCATCTCCATCTGCACGAGCCCCGTCCCGAGAAGGAACGCCGCGCCGGCGAACGCCGCCCACGGCGGCCCGTGGCGACGCACGTAGCGATGGACGCCGAGCGCGGTGAGGACCCCGAGGCCGAAGTGCAGCGTCGTCGCGGTGACGTGGTCGTCGAGCATCAGCCCGAGCGCGAAGAGCAGATCCACGGCGAGCGGCCAGTTCGAGTA
>Ga0187893_10003739_pt1 | contig 30133 bp, 32 predicted proteins | sample MA1701074metaG_FD_139574 | JGI IMG/M metagenome (GOLD analysis project Ga0187893, IMG submission 139574) | White microbial mat communities from a basaltic lava cave in the Kipuka Kanohina Cave System on the Island of Hawaii, USA - MA170107-4 metaG ...
GGGGAAACGCGGGAAGTACTTCAGCGGCTCCTTGAAGAACCGCCGCGAAGCAGGCGTGGATCTACTTCACCGTCCCATGGGACCACCCGCCGATCTCCGAAATGGGACCACCGCCCGTGACACCGCATTCGCATCCTCGTCACGTCATGGCGACCAGCGGGGGTAGCTTCCCTCCCTGGATACCGCCTCATTTTCGGCTTTGAGGTCGTAGACGGCAAGTTTGCCCGAGCGCTCGTAGAGCACCTTCGTTCCATCGGGGGACCATGAGGGAGATCCCCAGCCTACTCCCTTCTCGGCAAGCCGTCTCGTGCTCTTGTTCCCGATCTCAATTACGAAAAGCGAGGCGCCAACGAGCCCGCTTCGCTCATCCGACGGCAACGCCTCGACGAGAAGCCGGTCTCCCTGGGGCGCCCAGGAGATGCCCTGGGGGCGATACCCCGCGATCGGAAGAGGCTGAAGGTTCGAGCCATCAGGGTTCGCGAGGAACAGTGCCCGGTCGTCGCGCCGGTCAAGGATCAGGGCCAGGCGCGAGCCGTCGGGCGAAGGACCGGCCTCCAAGCCTTGGTCCTCCGTTACCCGCTCCTGGCTTCCCGTCAGGATGTCCACGCGGTAAAGGAACCAATCGCTGTAGACTACGTCGAAGAATCGCCTCTTGGTGCCGGCGTCCTCCCCCCGGAAGTACACGTAGCGGGAATCGGGGGTCCAAGCGTGGGAATCCACCCGGCCGCTCACACGGCTCATACTCCTCCAGGCGCATTTCGCCAGGTCAGCGACGCGCAAGGTGCAGTGGTTGTGAACGAATGCGATCTTGGTCCCGTCCGGGCTCCAGGCGGGGTAGCCGTCCCAGCCGCTTGTCGACGTAAGACGGGTCACGCGTCCAGACTCCGGCTCCGCGACATAGATGCCGGCCTCGTGGTCCGTTGCGTGAGAATAGGCGATCATCGTTGCGTCCGGGGACCATGCGATGGGGCCGGTCACGTGCTGGTCTAGAGGCTTCGCATCGGAGCCGTCAGGGTTCATCACGTAGAGAGCGCGACTCCAGGAGTCCCCTGGATCGGCTTGCGCAATGAAGGCGATGCGGCCGCCGGCGGCATGTCCCGGCGCGGGCCGGGGTCCCGAGGGCCCGAGTTCCGACTCCAAGGAGCCCAGGGAGCATGATGCGCCCACTCCAAGTCCAAGGAATGCGGCGATAGCCAGGCTCAGTTTTGAGGTGGCGTCCATCAGTTTTCCGGCAGATTGAACCCCTCCAGGGATGTTGGCGCCCGGGATGAGATGCTCGTAGGTCTCCGTGAGCGTTCCCTCCGTGGGAGGGACCTTGAAGGCGACGGCGCGCTTGAGGAGTTTCATGGTCTCGGGGTCTTACCAGACCTCGGCTCAGGCTCGCATCGAGATTCCTCTTCCTCTTCTTTAATGCCAGGAATCACCCTCGGTGGGGCGCGCAGAAGTGAATTTCCCGATACATTCGTCGTCGTCGAGAGCCCGGTTCGTTCCAGGATGGCCGACCAAACCTTGCGATTCGCGGCCGGCCTGCGCCCAGTTTTCTGGCCGATCTGACGTGACTATCGGATCAGCTCCCGGCGGCGAAGCCGCTCGATCTCGTTCGGCGGGGGACTCTCCGGCCTGCTCATGACCTCGCTTGGCACTCTGTCTTGGGCAAAGAAAGGCGCGTGATTCTTCCCGATTCCTTTCCGCCTTGCTTTACCTTCAGCCGGCGAAGGCATGTACGACACCCGCCAGAACGGCAATCATGCCTACGAGGAATAACGCGATTCCCAGCCGGGAGGGGCGACGGACGACGTTGAGGTAGAACGATAGCGCCACCAGGAGGCCCCCCAGCGGGAGCAAGATCGCCCGGTGAAGCCCGAGAAAGCCGAGGGCTCCTACGCCCCCGAGTCCGAGGGCGGTCAGGATCGGGGTAGCCGCTCAGCAAATCGGCAGGGAAAGGAGACCCGCCAGGGCGGCCCCGAGGGACGAAGCGATTCGTTTCACTCAATTACCTCCGCCTTGGGCGGGTCCTCCGCGCCGTCCTTGACCTTCACGCGCGCGGCGCGCTTCGCCCTGTCGTCGGGGACAACTCCGGCGAGAGGCCATCGCCGCCCGTCGACTACGAAGGCACTCTCTTCGAAGATCCCGCGAGCCCGGATCTCCATCTCGACGGGCTTGAACCCCACTCGGGCGATCTCCTTCCAGACCGCCGCGGGAAGGACAGGCCGCTCGGGATCGGTTCCCGCGATCACGATCCCTTCCTGGAGCCTGACCGTCACTTTCTTCACGCCTGACAGGCGCACGAGGGCGTCCTGGACGCCCTTCGCTCAGGGCGTTCACTCCATCCCCTTGACGAGGATCCGGAGCTCTTCGATCCCGCGGTAGCCGGTCGCGGAACCGGGCTCCCCGGGCCGGGTGCTGCACGCGGCGGGAAGGAGCGCAGCCAGGACGATCGCCTTCATTCTCATGGCTCGACCTCAGAACAAGAACTTGACGGAGACGAGAGCGCCGAACTTCCGGTCCCCCCGGACGTCTTCGACCGTTTCAATGATTGGGACTTGGATGCTCGCCTCGAAGAGGACCCAGAAGCTGGGGTAAACCTGGACGCCGGGGGAAAGCCAGGTGATATTCCCGTCGTCCCCGATCCCGCGACCGTCCTGCCTGCTCTCGCCGTAGAAGACGCTCGTGAGTTCGAGGACGCCGCGGACCTCGGTCGCCTCGCCGGCCACGTCGATCGTGGCTGGAGTGATCCGGTACCAGTAAGCGAGGCCGGCCTGGAGCGAAGGCTGGAGCCGGAAGTCGTCCCGTTCGAAGGCAAAGCGTCCGACGAGCTCCGCCGCGAAGCGGTGCCGGTCCTGGATGTGCGTGAAGAGCGGGCCGCCGAAGATATCCCACCCGCCCGTCCCGAGCTGGAGCTTTCGGGGGACCTCGATGCCGGAGTCCTCCTCGCGCCAGCGGCCCGTGGGGACCTTGACACCCGCGAGCGCCGAGAAGCGGGTCGAGGCCATGACCTCGTCTTCTTTCCACATCGAGTATTTCCAGCGGAGCGAGGCGTCGCCAACGCCCTCGAGCGTATCCTCGAGCCCGGCAAACTCCACGTCCCGGTGGTGGAGGGGGACCGAAAGCGCGAAGTCCATCACCTCGTTCGGGGCCCAGAGGAAAGTCTCGACGGCCCGGAGGTCGGTCAGGTGCTCGGCCTTCAAGTACTCAAGACGGGTCTGCCAGATCGGAGTCTCAGGTGACACCGTACCGGCGTTTTCCGTCACCACTTGAGCCCAGGCGAGGGCCGGCGCCCCTCCAGCGAGGAAGAGCGCCAGGACCGCTGTCCGATTTCGCACGGCCTATCTTGCCTCACAGCAGGACCGCTTCCGGGGCGCGCACGTGGAAAGGCAGTCGTCGCCCTTCCGGCAGTTCCCGCAGCAAGTAACGCTCGTGCCCTCAGGGACCCGGCCGACGACCTCGCACTTGGCGACGCAGTCATCTCCGGGCTTACACTGGCCGCAACAGAGGACCTTCGCCTCAGGCGCTCGGTCCGTTTCCTGGACGAAGCCGAAGACGGCCAGGGCGAGTGCCGGAGGACCCAGGCCCAGGAGAAGCTTCTTCCACATCGAACACCTCCACGTCATTGAGCAGATGCCTTGAGCCCCGCGAGAATCGGACAGGACCGTCCTGGCTTCTTCTTCGCGGGAAAACCGTTCCTGAGGGCGCGGACGAGGCGGCCCCGGAGCTCCCGAAGGGCGCGGATGGCCTGATCGATCTCGGCCAATTTCTCGTCGAGGAGCGGGATCACGGTCTTGCAGGTCGATCCGGTTCGGGCGGCCGCTATGATCTTCCGAATTTGGAGCAGGCTGAGCCCCGCGAACTTGGCCGAACGGACGAGGGCCAGGAGGTCCAGGGCGTCGTTGCCGTAGTCACGGAAGCGGGAGACCGGATTCCGCCGCGACGGGCGCAGGAGACCGATCCGGTCATACCACCGGAGCGTGTCGATCGAGAATCCGCTACGCCGGGCCACCTCGCCGATCCTCATGGAGCCTCCTCCGAACACCCTTATAACGAACCTGGAGTTGACTCCAGTATTCACCGAATCGTAAAGGCGAACTCGAAGAACGACTTCAACTCCGCCTTCTTCACTGAGGGCAAGGCGTCCGTCCGCCGCAGGTTCTGCGAGCGGGGCGGGAAGCGGATGTTCTGCGGCGACAAGCCTGATCCCTGCGGGACCGGCATGAAGTGACCCGAACCCTGCCGGGGGGAGGGGCCCGCCTGCGGGGCTCCTCCCTGGCCCGTTGGCCGGCGGAAGCCGGAATGTGAATAGTGTGGACCCGACGTTCGTTAGGAACACTGGGGACCGGCACCCGCCGGTCCCCTTCGAAGGAGAAGCGACATGAACTTACGAACGATTCTCGGCGGGGCCATTGCCGCCCTCGCGGTGGGCGGCCTGGTCCTTTGGACCGGTTGTGGCGACGGACACGACCACGGCTCCCCCGGTCATAGCGAGAAGTCGGCCGCCCCCTCGACGGAGAAGGGCGCCGCCCCCCAGGAGCCCGCCGGCAAGGCATACCCCTTGAAGACGTGCGTCGTCTCCGGGGAGGAACTCGGCAAGATGGGCGAGCCCAAGCGCATCGTTTACGAAGGCCAGGAGATCAAGTTCTGCTGCCCCGACTGCGAGAAGGAGTTCCGGAAGGAGCCGGCGAAGTTCCTCAAGAAGATCGAGGAAGCCCGCAAGGGGCCCTGACCTAACGGGCTGTTGAGAGCGCCAACGCCGAACTGACGAGATCGCAGGGAGCTTGAATCGCGGCCTCCATCGGGTAAGAATGGGGACCCGATGCCGAAGCTGCCTTGCCTCGTGGGGCTGATCTCCGCCGCCTCCCTTCTTGCCTCCTGCGGCGAGAACCATGGGCCCGGGCGGCACTCCCATGGGGGCGGCTCCTACTCGCCCTCCACCCATGCGGATTCGGGAGGACATCCCTATCCCCTCAAGACATGCGTGGTTTCGGGGAAGGAATTGGGCTCGTCAGGGGCGCCCGTCACGGTTACCTACAAGGGTCACGAAATCAAGCTCTGTTCGAAGGCCTGCGAGCAGGAGTTCGAGAAGGAGCCGGAGAAGTACGCGAAGAAGCTCGCCGACGCCTGGCGCGCCAGGCACGAAACGCACGGCTCACACGAGACCTCGAAGGCGGCGCCCGCGTCCAACGCCACGCCGGTGGGCGGCAAGATTCCCGGCTTTGAAGTGGCCGACCTCGCGGGTAAAACGTGGACGCTGAGCGACCTTCAAGAGGGGACGGATTCAGGGGTCGTCAGCCTGACTTTCTGGTGCACGTTCTGCCACAGCTGCCGGACCATGGAAGCTCGGTTGCAGAAGATGGCCGAAGACTTCAAGGGAAGGGCGTCCGTCGTTGGGGTCGACGCCAGCGCGGCCGACACGCCGAAGAAGATCGAGGACTTTACGCGCGACAAGAAGTTTACCTTTCCCGTGCTCCTGGACGCTCAGGGCATGGTTGCCGACCTCTTCGGCGTGAAACTCACGACCACGACGCTCATCATCGACAAGGCGGGCGTCCTCCGCTACCGCGGCCAGTTCGACGGCGGCGGCGTCTCTCACGCGGAAAACGCGATCAGATCTGTTCTCGAGGGCAAGGAGGTCGCCGTCCAGGAAACGCCTCCTGCTGGCTGAAACCTGTTGCGCCGCTGACCCCGTGCGGGTTGGCCGAGATCAGGCGGCTGGGTCCAGGTAGCAACGGGCCAGATCGGCGCGGTCCCGGCCGTGCCCAAGACGCTGAATAGCCTCAGCGCGGGCTTCACGGCGCGCCTCGCTCGGGGAGGCGCCCGTGGCAAGCCGGCGATGGTACTCGCTCTCATAGAAGTCCTGGGCGGATCGCCTCCTGAGGCCGTGCGTTCCAGTGACCCGCCCGCCCGCGGCCAGGACGGCCCTGCGCCAAGCCGTCCTGTAGCCATCGCGGTCCGCCAAGACGCCGGGATTCTGGCTCAGGTAGTCGCGAATCGCCCGGTGAAGGTCCGCTGGGATTTCGATCAGGATGGTTTGCCCTCCCTTTCCGATGAGCTCGACTTGGTTTCCCTCCTTGAGGGCACCAAGCCCGAGGCGCGCTGTGGACGAGACGCTCCGGGCAGCGGTCTCGAACTGGAGACGGGCCGCCAAGTAGTAGGCGCGCGGACGGCCTGTCCGCTCGCGATGGCGGCCGTCCCATTCCCGGAGGATTGCAATCGCCTGGCAGAGGACGGCCAGTGAGGGGGTCGCGCGGCGGGGTCCGGATATGAGGCCTTGTTGGACGAGGTCGCTTATTTTGCGCCCATACCTACGCGATTGAGCAGCGCCCGAGGCTGCCTTTCCGACGAGAGCGAAAGCTTTGGCCAACGAGCTGCGATACCGATGAAGCGTCTTGGCGGCGAGGCCTTGCTCGATCCCCCGGTCCATGAAGGCCCGGAACTCTCGCTTGCCGATCTGTTCGAGGCGAGTGATCCCGAACTCCCGCTCCGCTAAGGCGACGAAGTCCTTGAGCACCGCGTCGTACGAGCGCAGGGTCTCGCCGGTGAAGATCAAGGGCCGGAGGAAGTACTGAGGGTCTTGGTGTTCCCTCAGCCCGCGCATTTTCAACTCGAATTTGCTGGTCGTCCCGCGGAGCGCCTGCCAGCGGTCGAACGCGCCCCTCAGCCGGTCGTGCACTTCCTGCCGCAAACTCGCCATGTGCCCTCCTTGACCCCCTGGGTCGGTTATAGAGTTTCCACATCGTTTCCACCGGACGCACCCTTCGAATTCGCGCGGTTATCGTGTTCAGCGCCGGACTGGCCCCGCCAATCCGGGAGAGGCGGCGCTTTTTCGGTGGGAAAGCGCCGCGAAACCCCGCTGCGTGTTAAGAAACCGTCGGCTCCGCCGCCGTTTCCTGCACGCAGCACCGTCCCCTCGGGACCACGCGCGATCCCGCTTTCTTGCGGAGCCCGGGGACCAGGTCTCCGGGCGGCCGGGGTGCATCGATCCGGCCGCCGCTTGGGCCGCCGATCCGCCCCGATCCGAGACCTCGTCCATCAGGTTCGGTGGTCGGGCTCACCTGATGGGTCGGGTCGGTGGGGGGGGTAGGGGAAGGGAAAGGGGAAAGGGGAAAGGGAGAAAGGAAAGGGATTAGGACAGGCGCGGCAGGGCCGGGGCCGCGCTCCTTCGGAGCACTGACCCCCGTCCCGGGGTCGGACGCGGGCCGGCCGTCCGGGCTTCGAAAGCCTCCGCTTTCGATCCCGTCCGTCCGGCTCGCGTCTCGGCCCCGACCCTGCCGCGCGAGGAACCCCGTAGCCCCCCGGGGCTTGCTCGGCGACCGCCCACTTGAGAAAGAACGAAGGTCTCCCGGCCGCTCCGCTCGCGGGGCGGGCAGGGGACCCGTCCCGTCGCGATCAGTCGATCGGGACGCGGGCTCTCCCCTGCTTGCCGAACGTCAAAACCGTCGGATCCCTGGGGGGCCAATCTGTCTTTTCTCCTTCGTCTCGGGCCCCCGCTACCAAGACGTTGATAGGACCCCTGGGGATTCAGTTCCCCAGGGGTCCTTTGCTTTTCCTGGGCATCCACCCGATATGAGGACGTTGAGAAGATTCGAATTGACACGAAGTACTCGAGCAGGATAGATTCTTTACGTCAGGACGGTCGTCCCGGACTGACGCGTTGCCTGTGGTCTGAAGACCAGTAGGCATTAAAGGTCAGCCCGAAAAGGGCTACGAAGGAGGTTCCTATGCCCATTCCCCCTGCTGTTCCCCAGTTTCCCTTCTCGCGCTCGTTCCCAGTCTACAGCTTCCGGCATCTGAAGCTGCCCATGGAGAACGAAGATGCTGGCGTGAACGGTACGCCCCAATACTACGTGGCGATCGTCCACGTGAAGGACCTGCCCGTCGATATCCCAATCGATCGTACGAACCCGCGCAATCAGAAGTTGTCGGGTCGTGTGCCGGACAAGATCCGCTCGGCCTTATGTGAGAATCCGAATTTCGTCCATTTGAACCGCGGCCTGCTGCTGTCGGCGGCCGAGGCGACCTTCGATAACCGGCCCAGGGGAAGGGCCGCAGGCGTGTGCACGATTACCTTCAAGGACCCCGACGCGCACGGGCTTGTGGACGGCGGCCACTCGTACCGCATTATTCGCGAAGAGCGCGAGAACGTCGAATTCGACCAGTTCGTGAAGATCGAAATCCTCACCGGCGTTGAGAGTTTCTTTACGGACCTTGCGGAGGCACGCAACACGAGCACCCAGGTGCAGGACAAGAGCCTCGACGAACTCCGCGACAAGTTCAAGGAAATTAAGGATGCGATTGCAAAAACCCCCTACGCGGACAAGGTCGCCTATCGCGAGAACGAGCCGTCCGACCAGAAGCCGATCGACATCCGCGACCTGGTGAGCTACCTGACTTGCTTCAACATCGACTTGTACGGGGATGACCAGCAGCCGGTCAGTGCCTTCTCTTCCAAGAAGAAGTGCCTTGACGACTTCCGCGACAACCAGGACAGCTTCAAAAAGCTGATGCCCATCGCCCACGACATCTTCAAGCTTCGCGACTACATCCAGCTGAACATGCCGCAGTTCCATAACGAGGCAGGAGGGAAGTTCGGCAAGTTGCGTGCGGTCGAAACCGGCCGCGACACCGGCAAGAAGTGGCCATTGCACTTCATGGACGAGGATACGGATATCAACGTCCCTTACGCCTACGTCTTTCCCATTCTGGGCGCTCTCCGCGTGCTCGTTGAGAAGAACGGCGATGGCGACTTCAAGTGGAAGAAGGATCCGTTCAAGTTCTTCGATGAGGTCGGGCCTCGCCTCGTGGAGTCGATGGTCGAAAAGATCAAGCAGGTCAGCAATCCGAACGCCGTCGGCAAGGACAAGAACCTCTGGAAGCTGCTGTACCTGACGGCGGCGATGCGCCTTAACAAGTAGCGTGAATTCGGCTTGCCCACGGCGGTCGTTCCGCCGTGGAGACTCCGCCTCCAGCCTGTTGGCTGGTAGGCGTAAAAGTGTCAGCCCGAACAGGGCTACATGAGGAGACTCAGATGACCACGGACCGCTCGAACGCCACCCCGAACTCAGCTCATTTCATCACCCTTCAGATTTCGGATCCGGCGGCCTTCCTGAACGAGATTGCAAATCGCTATCGCTCAACCTCTCGGATTCTTATGGAGTACGTGGACAACGCGCTGGACGACGCTGAGGTGATGTATCGCGAGAACACCGAGAAGTACCCGTACCCGATTGACATCAGCGTGCTCATCGATCGACCGAACCGAAGCATTGCGATCCGCGACAACTGCCGCGGAATGAACGGGGAGTCACTCGAACGCATCGTGGCGAACGTCGGCGAGTCGCGCAAGAAGACAGTCTCGTGGCTCAACGGTCGATTTGGGTTTGGCGTGCATGCCTTCCGCGCCTGCGCCAAGCGTATTCGCTTCGGTAGCCAGATTGCCGACGGCAGTGCGCTCGGATTGGAGTTTACGCGAGACGACAAGCAGATCCCGCGCCCGGCGACTAGTTCTCCGCTGGGTAGCGCTGGCACGCAGGTGACGTTGCTGGAGTTTGACCGTGACTGGCTCGATGACATTAGCATCGAGAGCGTGCGCTCCGAGATCGAGAAGCACTTCGAGATCCTCCTGGCGCGCCCAAACCTCCAAATCACGGTCGGAGAGGTTGGCGGCGCGGCCGTGACGTGTCGGTCATTCGACTATGCAACGATCGACGGAACCGACTTCTCTCGCGACCTCGTCATCAAGGGGCCGATCCGCGAGTCCACCGTGAGCGTGCGCCTCAAGGTGACGAAGGAGCCCTGCGCGGAGCGCCGGGCCACGTTCTTCGCAAAGGGACGCCGGATCATCGAGGTGCATCAGGATCAGAATTTCATGCGCGTCTCGACACGCCGTACTTCACTGTGGGCGCATCCGAATCTCGTCGGATTCATTGAGGTCGGTACCGCTGTTGATCCCGCCATCACCCGCGACGTCTTCAAGCGCACGAAGACCCGGGAGCTCCTCTACGAAGCGCTGCTGAAGCTGGAAGACGAGATCAACGAGGTGCTCCATATTGTCAATCAGGCACAACAGCAGCAGGACCTGCGGAAGGTCGCAGACCTGATCGAGCGCGAGCTTGCTCGGCTCGCAAAAGAGGATCGCATTCGACTTCGTGCTACGCCGAGCGCGGGCACCGGAGCCCAGTCCGCTCCCCTTGGAGGCTCGGAGGCGGAGGAGGGATTTGGCGGCCTCACGGGCAGCAACGGTGGCAATGGTGGCGGCGGCGGGAGCGGGGATGGCGATAACACGGGACCGACGAATACTGGAAACGGAATCCTGCCGGGCGAAGGTGATGGCAACGTGGGTGGTGGGACGGACGGGGTCGGTGCCGAGAGCGGCAGGCGCAAGAAGACGGGCTTTTCGATTGAGTTCGTGAGGTGGCCTGCCAGGGAAGGTGGCACCCCGATTCGTTCCAACTTGATTGATGGCGCCATTATGATCAACAGCCGTCATCCGCAGTTCGAGGAACGCGTCAAGAACACTCGAACTGGTAGGATGAAGATGACCGATCGCCTGATCTCGTACATAGCGGGCACCGTGTCTATCCACTACAAGGACGCTTTCTACGAGAAGTACAGGCGGCAGCCGGACAAACGTACGCAGCTCTTCGACGATCAGCTCGAGTTCATCTGCCGGATGGAAGTTGCTCTTCAGGGGATCAAGAGCGAGATCCAGTCTATGCTTGACGTGTCAGAGAAGGGTGACCCGGAGTCGTTGATCGAGGTCGTGGAGACCGAATACAAGGAGGAGGCGTGAATAAGAAGACCGACGCCTCCACTTCCATCGTTGGTCAGCTTATCGACAAGCTAACGCCTCTCAGGAACGAATTCGCAGATGCGGCACCGCTCCGTAAGGTCGAGATTCTCTGGGAGATCGGGGACCACCTCGTCCGGTCTGGAGTCAACTCGGCCCACAACACCGGCTGGAAGGTCCAAGAGCGTAGCTATATTTCCCGCGACATGCTGACCAAGGGGTACCAAGTGCGGGGCAGATGGTCCTCCATAGATCATCTTCATCGAGACCTTCCAAGGCTGAAGGACTACTCCAGCTTTAGGGACCTGTTTCCATACGTAGTAGGCACCCTCAGGCCAGACGCCAAAATGGAGGCGCACCTTCTTGCGAGCGTGAGAGATGCACCCTCTTGTGAGGCCAGGGCCCTGCTTCAGGGATTGAAGGGCGCGCATGTTGTTCCAAGAAAACGAGATGCTTCAAAAGAGGAAAAGAGTGCGATTCAGGCAATGGACGTGTTTCTCGCAGCGGTGGATGAGTTCCTATTTCGCACTGAACCTGATCTGGTGTGCGGCTCCCGGCGAATGTTGGGTGACGGACAGGTCGATTGGTTCTCTAGGGCATGCCTTGCACTCGCTGGGGCGGTACAGGCCTCAGATGTAGGCTCGATCGAAAGGGATGATCTTCCTGCTCCATGGCGGGATTTCGCGGGGAAAATCCCTTTTATGTTGGCTGGCACGCGCGGCTCTCGATTCCGCTCGTCGCTCGACAAGAAACGACTCGCAACGGTGGCCTCACAGTTGCAATGGAGTAAGTCCCTCAGTGGACTCCAACAACTGAGAATGACTAGGCCTGGAGAGTGACCAGGGCCTGTCCGAAAAACCAGGATTTGCCCAGACACTAACAAAGGGGACCCTTTGACCTCTTCAGGGATTGGAGACGGAGATGCAGATGTTCGACGGAGCAACTACGCTTCTCAATCCGGACATGCTGATCGGTGACGAGTTCGAGGACTTGGATACGCTGATCCAGGTGATCACCATCGTCGTGCCGAGGTCCGTGCGGATGCCGCGGGAGGACAAGAGCGCGAACGGAGAGGCGATCCGCATGTACGCCTTCACCCAGAAGGCGGTCTGCCTCAAGGACTTCGCCGCAATCATGGAGTCGAAGCCGGGCGAGTACGACGAGGCCAAGAAGTTCTTCCTCGACGTCGCCCACGACGCCTGGAAGGTCTATAACGAACTGCGCTGCCACCAAGGTTTCGCGGTCTTCACACAGCGGCCGAAGAAGAAGCCGGTCATCAAGGACCGGAGCGGGCGCGTGATCGAGGTTGCCTTGGGCGTCGTCTTCCCGGTTTTGTCCGCCCTGGGAAACTTCGCGAGGAAGAACGAGCACGGCAACTGGGAGCTCAAGATCCCCACGGAGTACGAGTTGAGCGACCTCATCCAGCAGGCGAAGGTCATGTTCGACGGCCCCGCGAACTGCGACCCCGCCAAGATGGGTAAGGACCCCGGTTGCTATATCGGCCTCCACGGCCTGGTGAACGCGTACCTGAAGTACCGGTCGCCGGAACACGCCAAGGCGTAAGACCACGAAACAAGGCACTGGGGCGGAGGGCAAATGGGCTCTCCGCCCCTTGCCTTTGTTCGCTCCGCGAATGAGGGCGAAGTGTTCAGAGGTTGTGCAATTGCGAGTAAGGGCTGTAGTATTACCCCGGGTAACGGGACCTCGGAATGCCAGCGCTGGATCTTGTAGATCCCGAGAGATACGTACGGGAGGTAGTTGAGGCCAGGGGCAATCTGTTCAGTTTCAGCCTGGATTCAGATCGCTGGAGAACCTATCGCAAACGGGTACGGCTGCGATGGAGGAGCGTGAGATTTACACGTGGCAATCGTGGCTTGGTCCCAGAAGCCCGCGGGGTTTACACGTTCATTGTCCACGCGTCACACGACTGCCTCCCTCCCCACGGCTATCCTGTTTATGTTGGGATTACCGGTGATGGTCGTAGCAAGGAGACTCTGACTACACGCTATGCTGGCTATCTTCGCGAGCAAAAGGAGCGCGACCGCTACCACATCTTCTTCATGCTCAACAAGTGGAAAAATAACATCTTCTTCTGCTATGCAACCGTCCGGGACAAACGATACAGCTTGGGGAAGCTCGAGACGGCGTTAAATGATGCCCTGTTGCCGCCATTTAGCAGGAAAGACTTTTCTGCTGAAGTACGAGAGTTGATAAGGGCATTCCCAAGATGAACCGCAGATACATTCCAGCTCTCCGTGGCCGGTTCGGCGAATGGGTCTATTACTCCTGCCTCATGCCCCTGCGTGATTTAGCACAATATGTGAACTTCGCAGATGAGCTTCACAAGAACAAGCGTCTGTCCGACATGATTCAACGCGCGTTGAAGAAGGGGCGTGGGAAGGAAATAAGCACATACTTAGTTTCTCAGCCGGAGAGGTTCTTCAACTCGCTTGTAGTCGCAGTCTACGGCGGGGATCCTTCCTGGCATGAAATTAGTACCCTGAAACCAAAGGGTCCCGACATAAGGATAGATGATATCCCGCCAGCCTCGAGGCATCGGCTGGGCTTTCTCAGTTTCAGTGGTGAGGAGAAGCTCTTTGCACTCGACGGTCAGCATCGACTTGCTGGTATCAAGCAGTCTGTGGGACGCAAGCGTGGGCTAGCCGATGAGTTGTGCTCTGTCGTCCTGGTCGCGCACAAGAATACTCCAGAAGGATTTCGGAGAACTCGGCGGCTGTTCACAACCCTCAACAAGACGGCGCGACCCGTCTCAAAGGGGGACATCATTGCGCTTGATGAGGACGACGCCGCCGCTATATGCACGCGGAGCCTAGTGGAAGACCACAAACACTTTCAAGGTGATCGCATCCTATACAAGGCGAATAACAATCTTCCGGCAAATGATGGGAAAAGCCTCACTACGATCGGTGCCCTCTATGACGCAATAACAATAGCGCTTGAGATCAAGGCATCGAAGGACAAAGAGCCTGTTCCTCCTTTTCGGCCTCGCGATAGCCGCCTGAAGGAGTACTTCCGCTACACCTCCCAGTACTTTGGGCTTCTTGCAAAGAGCTTCAGACCCTTGAGGGAGTACTTCGAGGAATCCGACCATGCCAGGGTGGTGAAGAATTATCGTGGTCGGTTTGGAGGGCACATCATGTTTCGTCCGGTTGGCTTGAAAATCATCTCCGAGGTCATTGAGCAGGTTTCAAGAAAGCGGTCACTGAAGTCGAGTATCCAGCGGGCATCAAGATTGCCGCAATTCCTTTCTGAACTGCCGTACCGCGACGTGCTGTGGGACGCTTCCCGTCGGAAAATCATGAATAAAGGGGCCGTGTTAACGAGGAGGCTATTGCTCTATCAGCTTCGGATCGAGCAGGACGTTCGGAAACTTGCCAAGGACTATGCGAAGCACCTGGGCCGGCAAGGTAATGGTTTGACGCTACTTCAACGATTACGGCGGGTGTAGATCGAAGAATTCAATAAGTATCGCTCGGCCGACATCCAAGTCACCTTGATGTTACTACTGAGTGATATCGTTCGAGGATGTCGGGGTGCTTGGCCAGTTCATCCTCCAATTCGGCTCGAGTCCACCAATCGACGTAGAATGTTCCTTCCTCGCGCATCCGGCAGAGATGATCAATCAATCCTGAACTAAGCTGGGATGAGACCACCAGGAAGTAGCCTTCGGCGCGGTGGTATTCGACTGTGTCCCGGATATCGCGTACTCGAGACTTGCCGACAGTAGCGGCGAAGGCTTTGCACTGGACTACTACGCGCTTGCGCTGGAATAGGCGGGGTTTGTCCGTGGTCTGCACAAGGTCCAACGGACCCAACATGAACTCGGCAATTAGGTCTCTTCCCGCATCACGCTCGCGACCAGCGCTTGCTCTTCGAATCCAGGATATGCCTTTGACTCGGTGCAGAAGCTCGCGAACGAGCAGTTCGAACTGGTTGTCGTCAATTCTCGATCGCCATTCGAAGGAGGTTGGGGGAAATAGGACTTGCGATTCCTGTTCATAGCGTGACCTTAACTTTTGACGAGCGGCATCAAATCGCTGTCGCCCGCACTCTCGGCCCAGTACTAGGAGATGCTCTTTGCCAGCGATAAACAGCCTATTCTCAATCAGGAGAGTGAAAGGCTGAGTGTGGCTGCCGGGTTCGACGCGCTTGAGAAGCTGTGCGGCGGTCCGATGTGCAGTTGCTGAAACGTAATTGCGGGTCCCCTCCGATACGACGAATGTGCCTTCGGGTTCAGGAACAACTCGCCAGCGGCCAACGGACTTGTGAATCTCGCGCAGTCTAGCGATCAGCGCAGGAGAGTGGACTACGGTAACGAGCTTCTTGATGCTGCGATAGTGCATCCACCGAGGACAGAAACGTCCCATGTACTGAAGTTGATTGGGGTCAGTCTCGCCTATCTTTGCTCCTATATTCTCTGCCCAAGGGGTCGCTGCGCGCCACTGGTCGACTTCGGGCACCTGCGCGCATTCAGGCCCATGAAACACCGGCCAAACCAATTCCCAGTACTTGATGGCTGAGTGCAGAAGGACGGTAAGTGCACGTTGACCAGCCTTATCCAAATAAATCCTGGGTGGATTGGGCTGTTCCGGTGCCAACATCACGGCGCTCACTTCGCCGGGGGGCCCAAAACCGTTAGGTACAACCCAGACGCGAGATGAGATCGTCAGTGTTACCCGCAGGAAAGCAGAAAAGGAAAATGCGATTACCTCATGCAAATCGGTCCGATCTCCCGAGAAGTCTGCGGATAAGGTTCTAACATCGAACCAGCAGTAGATTGCCTTCTCCTCTGGGCTATGGATGCACAGGATACGGATCGGTGTAGAATCTGTAACGAACTGTATTGGATCCTCTGGTGAAGGACGATAGAGACGGTAACCGCAGTGGCTGGCTACCTTGTGGAGCTGGGCGGGGATATCCTGTAATTGCTCAGCCTTGGGTGCAGTGCGTTTTGCCATCACTCCGTACTCTTCACAAATCCCGGTTCCAGCTTTGGCGGCGCTTTGCTCTCGATTCAATCGATTCAGCTCTTGTCCCTGCGCTGAAGGGAATGCCCCTCTAAGGTATAACCCCGACTCTCAATAAATTCCCGCCACTGGCGTTGGAAGCCAATTGGTTCGGACGTTTCGAGCAGACCTGCTTCCTCTTCCTGTTGGGTCAGCGCCCTGAACGCTTCAAAGTGTGGATACGAAGGTAGGACCAAGGTTTCCTTGCGGTGGAGGATGGGTGGGTTCGCGGATTCGGAATACTCGCGCTCCCGAATCTGCCGAGTTCTCAGGTTGATGGTTAGGCTACGCGCAAGGGCGGGATGAGGATCGTTCTCGAACTGTGGATAAACCAAATGAGAAAGCTTGCCCGTGAAGCGATGGATCTTAATGAGGTTGGCGTCCGGGACATCGCCTACGAAAGCTCGTGCGCATCCAACGTAGACGCGCAAGACGGGGGCAAGATCAGAGACTGCCGATTCGTGAACGTAAAGGGCCGTCGGAAGTAGCTTTCCTATCTTAGATGCCACGCAGGCGGAGTCGATGTGTTCAGCACTCCCTGCTCTAAACAGCAGGGCGTCGCCCTCGCAACAGGCCTTGGAGTAGGAGCCGAATAGGTCCCGGAAATCCCACCTCAAGGCATCAGGGAGTACCCCAAACTTCGGTCGCCGCCGGAATCGGGAAAGGGCAACGTAGGTCAGGAGATCATCTTGGGCTCGGGCGCGAAACTCATCAAGACGGAAGCCTTCGAACAGGCGTTCACAGAGGCGAACGCAGCGTTTCGGAGTCCCGACGCAGCGGCGGAGATCGGCGAGTTGTCCGAATTCCGACTCTCGAGGGAGTCGCCCCAGGGATTCTACTGTTGTTGCAAACGACTGAAGGAGTTCGCGGTGCGGGGCAAGGCGCTCTTCAAGCGAGACAATACGTCGCGGGACCGCAGTGCGCCGGCTCGCGATCTTTCTGAGAAGGAGTTCGTGTTTCTCCGCCTCAATACGGAATGCATAGAAGATCCCCGGCGCGGCTGGTGTGGCATCGATGTGAAGCGTCGATTCGATGAATTCGCGTAGCTCATCTTGCGTGAAGTACTTCTGGAATGTGTTCCGTCGGGTCAGGATCCCATCAGCGTACGATTCGCCAATGGAAATCCGTCCTTGGTATGACAGTTGGGCTGAAACTATAAGGCAATCCTTGGCAAGATGGTAGGCCTCTCGTAGGGCAGTTCTTCGTTCATCAAGATCCTCGACCACGTTCACTACATAGCCCAGATTGACCAGGTCGGCTTGGAGTTTCTGCCCGGTAGGGTGAAACTCGGGGTCCCACCCTGCTGCTTCGTATCCCGCTGCCCTCAGAAAGTGGACGTCAATGCCACGTCCACAGCCGTAGTCAAATACCGACTTGCCGGGCCTTAGGACGGCATCCTCGATCGCTTGCTGGATCGGGCGGGAAAGGGCGGTACGTGCTATGGCCGTGCGGTGGCGAAGAATAGCGTCACTGCCTGTCATTGCCTTACCGCGCCAGCTCGGGCTTGTAATGCGGTGGGCTCCGCGGCAATAGGCAAGCTTGGACGTCTAAGCGCGGGTGAAATTCGCACGGAGGCCCTGCACAGCCAAAACGAGTTCCTCTGAAGCTCGCGCGACGTCCTCCTCCGTTGTGAACCGTCCAATCGAAATGCGGATGGAGTTGTAGGAACGCTCTTCAGGGTAGCCCAGGCTGAGAAGAACGTGGCTAGGCTCAACCTTGCTGGTCGCGCAAGCTGACCCAGCAGAGAACGAGAGTTTGTCCTTCAGCGCGACTATCAGGGCCTTGTTCTCGACTCCAGGAAGAAACAGGTTGATGCAATGCCTGAGCCTCTCGGTCGGATGCCCATTCAGTTCCGCTCCAGGAATCTTCCCTAGAAGTTGCTGAACGAGGGTATTGCCTAGTTGAGTGAGGCGACGCTGCTCAGACTTGCGTTCCTGCTTGCAGATCTGCAGGGCTTTCCCGAACCCTACGATTCCCGATGTGTTCATGGTGCCCGACCTCAGGCCACGCTCATGGCCGCCGCCGTGAATCAAAGGGGTGAGTCGGACAAAGGGTTGACGTCGCCTGACGTAGAGGGCTCCCACCCCTTTCGGGCCGTAGACCTTGTGGCTGGAAAATGACATTAGATCGATTCTTAGCTTTTGGGCATCCATTTCAGTCCGGCCGACGGCCTGCGTGGCGTCCGTGTGAAAGTAGATCCCTCGCTCATGAGCGATTCGTCCGATTTCTGCGATAGGGGCGAGAGTTCCGATCTCGTTGTTTGCGGCCATGATGGAGATCAGAACTGTCTTTGGCGTAATCGCCTTCTGAACCGCTTCCGGATCTACTCTTCCTGTGCGGTCGACATCGAGGAGTGTGACCTGCTTACCGCGCTTCTTGAGGTAGGTAGCCGTCTCCAGCACAGCGGGGTGCTCAGTCCGGCAAGTGATGAGGTGATCCCCGCGATCCTCGTTGGCCTCCATGACGCCAATGAGTGCAAGGTTGTCGGACTCGGTAGCCCCGCTGGTGAAGATGATCTCTTCCGGCCGTACCGCAATTGTCTCAGCAATGACAGTGCGCGCGTTTTCGACAGCTTCGGCCGCGCGCGCGCCGTGCTGGTGATCGATGCTGGAAGGATTTCCAAAGGCGTCCGAAAAGTAGGGGGCCATTGCCTCGAGCACGCGAGGATCGACGGGGGTTGAGGCGTTGTAATCCAGGTAAATCGGGGACTGCATGTTACGTCGCCTTGGTTTTGCGCTGCTCCTGAGGCAGCATCTCCAGGACACTTGTGAGCGACCGTACCCTGCGTGCAAGTACCTCTACGCCCCGGTTCATGTGTGCGCGGAAGTAGGCGTCGAGATCCTTTCCGGAGTCAAGATTCTCCTTAAGGAGTCTCTCGCGGAGGAGGCCCATTAGTAAAGGCTCATAATCTCCCAGGAGCGTATATCGGTTAAATTCAAATCCGTCCTCCGCGTACTGGGCAGGATCTGGGGTGGTCGGGTCCGACAGCGAAAGGCAGAACCCGAGTCTACAGAGGACGTTAGGGGTCAGCCCGGTCCTAGCTTTAAGTTGAGGAAGGCGGGGACTCAAGGCCTTCGCAATCTTGAACTTATTAGCGGGCATCGGCTGGTGTCTCCGAGGCGCTCCAGAAATAGCCTCTTTCGACAGAGGTGCCGCCGGTACCCTCATCGTATTGGAGGCGGTAGGCCTGGGCAATCGAGGGCATTAGCTCCTTGAAGTACCTCTGATCGACCTCCGTATCCGTCGAGAGGAGGATCACTTGATGACTTGCAAACGGGAAGTACCGATTCACCAGGTTGCTGCGGTGTGCGCTGTCCAACCTGCCCAAGGGAGTATCCACAATGACCGGTAGCGGTCGTCCCGAGACGCGTGCAAGGCCCCAAAGCAGGGCGATGGCGAACAACTGTCGCTCGCCCGCGGATAGCTGGTCACGCCTAATGATGTCGTCGGGTCCGCGTTGGAGGGTAAAGGCAAAAGATTCAGCGTCAATCGTGATGGCGCGCAGAAGCTGCCGTTTGCGCGAAAGCTGGTTGAACAGATCCCGTACCTCAGAAGCCAACCGCCGAAGGCGATCCCCGAGCAGCTTCTTCCGATATACTCCAAGGGCTTTTCGAACCGCCTCAATGGCCTGCACCCGTTCATCCGAACTCGCGGCGTCTTTCAGAGCATCGAGAAGCTTTTGCTCGTCACGGCCAAGTGCGTCAAGGCGCCCCCTGCTGATGCGCTCGGCTTCAATGACCTGATCGCGCTCCTTGGTTAGCCTACCTCGTTCCTCGTGAAGAGCCGAAAGCTCCTGGACCAGAGGTTGAAGGATTTCGTCGGAGGGGACTCGATTAAGCTGCTGGATAATCTTCTGGAGCGAGCGATGCGTTTTCTCGTACGCATGATGGAGGTGGCGAGCCTGGTCGAGGATCGCCTGCTGCACCTCGTCGACCATTCCCAGCGTACGGGTTGAGTCGACGTAGCTGAGGTTATGAATGGGTTTGATCCCTTCGAGCGAGGCGGGGCGTCGCAAACGCTGGGCGACGGCTTTCAACGCTTGGACATTGGATGGGTCTTTTGCGCCCGAGATCGCTTCGTTGAGAGCCCGTTCAAGGATGTGCTCCGCCGATTGCCAGGACGTGAGTTCTGCCTCGGCGGCCAAGCGAGAGCGGAGACTCTCGCATAGATCAGGGACAAGCGCTGCAGGTAGAAGTCCAGCACAGAGCTCTCGAATCTCATCCCGGATGCGTTCAGACTCCTTCTGGACTCGGCGTTGCTCTCCCTCCAGGGAGACTCGCTGGTTCGCGTACGCACCTCCGTGCTGCATGACCGCCTGGTGCTGTTCCGCGATACGCCCATCCACGTTGTGAAGAGCGAAGTCCAGTTCTGTCTTTCGGGTCTCGAGCCTCCGTATCTCGGTCTGAGCTTGTTCCTTCTCCTTCTGAAGGCTCAGAAGCTGGGCGCGCACGGATTCAGTACCCGGATGATCAATCGACTTGGTTTCGTAGATCGTCAGATCGGCTTTCAGCCTATCGACGATGTCCAGGCCGAGGAGCGCCTCGATTGCGCTTCGAGCCTCATCATTCCATAGATCATCATCGACGAGGCGCTGAATCTTCTCCCCATCGAAGAAAAACAGCCCGCAAAGGCCCGGCGGAACCAGCTCGCGGAGAAAGTCCTGCCAATAGTCGCTATCGAGATCATCTACCGGTTGTTGGTCTCGGTAGACCAGGAGTTTCTCGCGAGCCTTATCGCCTGAGGGCTTAACTTCCCGCCGAACCTGGTAGCGAACCACCTTGCCGACGTGTACATGGTCAAATTCCAGGCCGACGGCAGCTACGGCTGCCGGAGTAGGTGAATTGATCGGCTTGTGGATCCGGGAACGTAGGTACGTCGCGTAGTCGACATCCTTGGCCAGGAGTCTCAGGACCCCGTTTCCATAAAGGCAGAGGAGAATGGCTTCAAGCCAGGTGGTCTTGCCGGTTCCGTTTTCGCCTCCAATCAGGGTAATGGGGCGAGATTGCTGTTTCGTCAGATGTGGTGCGAGGACGAACTCGTGCAGTCCGCTGAAGACCCCAAAGTTTTCGATAGTCAGCTTGCGGAAGATCACCGGGACCCTCCAGAGCGCTGCCGCTTTTCCTCTTCGATGCGCCGGACGACCTCTTCCTCGGTGTCCCAGTCCCGGCGTAGGATCTTGTCCATACGCGTCATGACTGTGGATCGCCGAAGCATTCCGTGCAGGTCACGTTCCATATCGAGGAGAGATGCCACCAGTTCGGTCGACGCTCCTGCCTCCTTGCATGCATCGGCAAGTAGTCGCGAATCGTTTTCGCGATAGACCGGAGCGTCGTCTCGCAGCCAATCGCAATCTTCGCCGGTCACCTCCCGATAGATCCGAGGCACTGAGTCGTCCCAATCCTGCCGTTGAGCCCTCCAGATCCGTCGAATCTCCTGAAGTTCATCCATGGAGATCAGGACGAAGTCGGCCGTCTCCTTGCGTCTCCTGACTTTCTGCTGGATGGTCAAAAGGCGTCGGAGAAAGTCCTTGCAGGTTTCCAGCCGGTAGGGGCCGCGCACGATATCCCCATCCGGAGTCCGCCAGACTTTTCCATCGAGTCTGCGGTAGTCCCGATACAGGTGCTTCTTGGCGGGGTCCTGGGTTTCACCCAGCAGGTCTCGGAACTCGAGCAGCGGAAGGAGCCACTCCTCGCCACCGTCCACCAGGGCCTCCATCGACTTGTCCTTCTCGACAACGGTGCAGACCCAGCAGCCAAACCTGCTGTTGCCGCACGACGGCGTGGTGGTGTCGACGACGAGAGGACATTCACCAGCATTGGCGCTCTTGTACATCGCCGAAAGATCCCGGTTGTTGTTGCCCCACGGGGATGGCACTTGCAGCAGGTACTGCCAAACGTCATCTACCGTGAAATCGACGATGGGCGTGTAAACGTATGCGTGTGGGAGTGTCGAGTGGGTCGATAAGAGGCTGTTCTTGATTCGCCGGAGAGCGAGAACCTGGTCTCGGGTGGTGCTCTCCCCCTTCCGTACCCCCAGAATGACGACTACCTCGCCGAATTCCGCGACCTTTTCCATGATAAAGCGGTCGGCGGGGCGGATCTTCATCCGCTCGGTACACCAGCGGAAGCGATTGCTCGGGGCGGGGTAGCCTCGCCCAATTAGGTTGACCCAGAAGGTCTCCTCGACGACGGGAGTCACCTTGCTGGCCTTGAAGGGCATTCCCTGTTTGGCGGCAGCCTCGTTGATGCGACGGAGGGTTGTGTCGATGTAGTTGACGATGATGGGGGTTTCCACCAGCGTGTCGGAGGAGATCACGAAAACGGGCTTCTGCCGCGTTTCCGGCAGGAGCGGCTTCAACGCGTTCCAAACGAGCTGGAGGGCCGTAGTGGAGTCCTTCCCCCCGCTGTACCCGACGACCCACGGTCGCTTGTCGGCCAGGTAGACGCCCCGGATCTCCTCGTAGATGTCCTCGAGGGACCCTTTCTGGAAGACGGAGTACGAACCCTTAGACATTTAGCGCTCCCGCGAAGGCGGACCGGGGATGCATCGGAGCGCCGGAAAAGGTGGCGGACCGACGGGACTGCCAGCTAAACTTGTCGCCCCTTGGTTTCCCCTCTTCGTCCATCAACTTCTCGGAGTATAGAAACCGCTTCGCGAGGTCGTCAACGAGGGCATGTCGGAGGCCTACCCGGCCAGGGGCGGAAGGGCTGGTTTCGACTCGCCCCCTCCGAGTGCCCTTTAGGGCGCTGAGCCAGGTCATCCTGGTTCGCAAGGGCTTGTGAACCTCCATATTTCTGGGGCCTCCATGGTCCTCACGACTTCCGTCGGAGCGCATAGGGGCCTATTCGGGGGCCGGAAGCAAGGGAATTCGCCGATGCACCGGTTCACGCCTTCCGGCACCACCGGGGCTCGAGCTGCTTGGCTCATTGAAGGATTGCTCGAAGACGATTCGACAGGCTGCCGCCCTTGTTGCCCACCTTCTCCTTCGACCCCAGGTGCTTCTCGGTGTAGGCGTACGCAGCTTTGTTCACCGATTCCTTGAGCGTCGCCAGCGGGATCAGTTCCTCCGTCTTGGGACGCCCTTTGATCGACACGCGGACGCCCTTGTCCGTCTTCTGGACGACGAATCGGACCATGTCGCTGCGGTTCGAGCCACGGCCTCCGGCAAAATCGCAGCGGGCCTTGGCGCGACGGCACGCGTGTCGGTAGGGCGCCAGCGCCCGGAGATAGGCGGCTTTGGTTTCGGTTACCAGCATCCGCGCCTTCTCTTGAAGCTGCTTGGCGTCGGCTTGCGCCTTGTCGAGACGAGCACGCGCCTCCTCGACCGGCTTCCTCAGCTCCGCCAAGTCGATCTGCGACCGATCCTGCTTCCGGTGCTTTGCCCCCGCCCTCGTGGCCTTACCGACGTCGCCCGACTTTTCGACCGCCTTGTTCTTGCTCATGGCCTTGGCCTCCTTTCCTACTTGAGCCATGGTCACCGTCCAATTCCGTTCCCAGCGTCACCCGCTCCGTGATTTCCATCAGCCTGCACGCAGTGCAAAGACGCTCTTTGATTGCGTCCATCAATGCCGCCTTGCAGTCCAGCGAATCCCAAAGCTGCGCGAGGTCCCGTGCCTCCCGGGTTCCAGGGCTGGATTCGAGATGCACACGCGCCAGCAACGACAACCTGTCGTTGCGAAGGTGGCTGGCGAGGCGCGCGAGCCACGTCGCCAAGTCGGTCTCGGCGGTCGTCACGGTCTTCGGATGCTTCATGTTCATGTCCTCCGCGCGCTGCACATGGGGGAGTGCGTGGGCCGGAATATCAAGGGAATCCGAGCGGCTATTCGGCATGGATGCTGACCTCCACCGAAGCCGCTGGAGCGTTCGCCAGGGGAACGCGTCGCAGCAGGAGGGCGGCCTTCCTGCAGTCACGATCGATGACGACCTTCTCGATGCACCGCCTCAGCGCGACTCGCTTTTCCTCGGGGACGCCATCCGAGAACGTACGTTCGAGCGCCCCCAACACTGTGACGACGTCGTCGACGGCCTCACGTACCTGCCCTTGCGAGGAGGCAAGCGTGTCCAGTTGCTCCAGCCGAGACGTGCACTCGGCCATCTGGTGTCGCAGCGTCTTGAGGCGTCGGTCGACGAGGTCGCGATTTGTGACGGTGATGTTGTCGAGGAGGTTGTTGATCGTCAGCTCGATCTGCCGCTGCTGGGCCAGCATCCGTTTGCGGGCCTTCGCGAGATCCTTGTGCCCATTCCCGAGGAGTTCTTGGACTACTTCCTCGATGCGCTTGCGGCCCTCGGGCCCTGCCATGAGCGGGCGGTAATGGTCAAGGATCGTCCGCGTGACGAGCGCTTCGATGGCCTCCTGCGAGATGTGGCGCGAGGTGCAGACGTGTGCGCCGCAGCGAATGTAGCCGCTGCAGTTGTAGTAGTAGGTCCGGATCTGGCTTCCGTCCTTGCGCGGGCGGCCCTTCGTTCGGTAGCAGCCATGGTAGGGCTTGCCGCAGGCCCCGCAGAAGAGGAGGCCGGAAAGGATGAATCTCGATCGGGCGCCAGACCACCCACCTCTGGAGGCCTCCTTATGCTGCGCCCCAGAGCCCCTGGCAGACCGTCGCTCGCGGGCTGCATCGAAGTCGTGGCGGGTGATCAGGGGTGGGTGTGTGGAGCGGATCGTAATCCAGTCGGCACAGTCGTTGGGGACCAGGCGCTGGCTGTGGATCGCAGTGCGTGGTGAGGCCACGCCGTTTGTGATCTTGTGAAAGCGTCCGTCCGTCCGGCGGTTCCAAACCATGTCGCCGGTGTAGACGGGGTTGATCAGGATCTCGCGAACCGTCGAGTCACCCCACTTGCCGTCGTAAATCGATGCCCACTGCGAATTACGCGGCGTCGGAACGCCCGCGCGATTCAGCGAGTCGGCGATGGCGCGGTAGCCCTTTCCCTCGGTGACGTACATGCGGAAGATCGCCTGGACGGTCTTCATGCGCTCAGGCTCGCCGGGGACAAGCTTGGCGTGGTCCCGCTTCGAGATGCTCAGGGATTCTCCACGCGCCAGGGTGCGGAACAGCTTGCCGCTCTCATTGAGCACCCGCTTCGATCCGTCCGGCATGTGGCGGAGGATGAAGAGGAACGCGCCCCGATCATTCTCGTAGCGAAGGTCGTAGCCGAGTGGCGGCGCGCCGCCCATCCACCATCCGCCCTGGATCTTGGAGAGCAGACCCCGGATGGTGACCTTGGACAGATCCTTGGATTCCTCGCGGGCCTGCCACTGCTTCACCGGGCGCAGGAGGTCGTCGGTGCCGTCGCCGGAGAAGTTCTCCGTCACGTAGCAAATCTCGACGCCGTGCATACGCAGGATGTGGCGGTAGTAGCCGGCCTCATCGTTGTCGGTTCGGCCGAACCGCTTGACGTCGTAGACGACGATGAGGTTCCAGGCCCGGTTCGATTTCTGGGCATCCGCGATCATCTGGAGGAACGCCTTCCGGCCGATCGTGGTCGTGCCGCTGATCGCGTCGTCGACGTAGAAATCGACGACGTGGATGCCGTTGGCTTCCGCGTACTGCTGGAGCGACTTGCGTTGGTCCGGTATTGACTGTTCCTGGCGGTCGGTCGAGCGGCGCAGATAGCCAACCGCGCGGCGCAGGCCTTGCGCCAGGGTCGGCGACTCCTTCATGATCAGGCCTCCTAACTGAACCTTGCGGTCCTGATAGGGGCCTATGAATCGGCTTATAGCAAGGCGATTCCGGCCGGGTCCTCCTTGTTCCGCCTACCACCAGCGAGGCCGGGGGAAGTTGCGGTCGGAGAACGCGTCGTCAATGGGGCGGCCGTCATAGTCGCCCACGGCCCACCTGAAGTCGGAGGGGTCATCCAGAGAACGCTGGGGCTTATTGGCCTCATAGATCAGTTGAGCCTCCTCTTCCGGTGAAACGCGTGGCGCCTTCCTCGCGGCCTCGAAGGCCATCTGGAGCGCGTCGGGCCCATCGTCATGTTTCCCCGTAGGGAATAACCACAGTTGATCCAGGAGGAGCGTATGCCTTCGGTCGAATTGAATCCTCCCCGAATTGACAAACGGTTCCAGCGTCGAGATCCGAAGCTGTTTGTTCCCCGAATTCGTGAGCGGCTCTGTGGCAACCCCCATCCTGAGAAGTTCCTCGTAGAGGATCTTCTGGAACTGGTTGTCCTCGAAGATGAACCGGGTATAGGGCCACAAGTCATGCAGAGTGCGAATCCTCGTGAGGATATCGTTCGTGCGGCGGTTGACGATATCGGCGCCAACGACATAGACGATCCCCTCCGCCGGATCAAGGGCCACGGTGACGATTGCGGATGGGTCGCCTTTCTGCTTGCCCAGGCTGGGATCGCAGGCGCCGAAAAAGAGGGCGCGCGACCGGAACGAACGAAGCAGATCGCTGACGGACCCGTAGTGGGCGTTCCAAAAGGTCATTTGCTTCGCTTGGAAAATGCAGTCAGCCGGGCTTCGCGGCTCGTTCTGCATCTCGCTGTAGAAGCTCGTCTCGCCATCCCTCATCTTTCGAACGACGAGCTCGTAGTAGCCTTCCTTCTCGGGCCACAGGACGCGGGTGCCGGCGAGCATCACGTTGCGATGGACCGCGAAGAAGGCATCGGCCGCCTGTGGTCCCGTCCGGTCTTGGAAGTCATCGCGTCGAGCGAAGAGGTTTTCCCAGGTCCGCCAATAGTCGGCTCGCTCAGACCATTCCTCGATCGCCCTGTACCGGAAACCAAGCCAGCCGGGTGATTTATCGGAATCTACGAACTCGGCCAGGAGTGACTCTGGGTGCATGATCGTGCCCGTGATGATGACGTTCGTCCTATTATCTCCCGCCTTGAGCACCGCTTTCATGACCCAATCGCGGAGCTTTTCGCGCTGCTCGGAGGACCGGACCTGTTCCTCGTTCTCGAGGTCGTCGATCACGACAAGCGTGGGCCGATGCTCCTTATGGCGCAAACCTCGAAGGCTGGCCTCGCCTCCGATCGCGGAAAGCCGCGCCTCGCTGCGCGTGATGATGATGTCCTGAGCCCACCGTTCGGGTGCGGGCTTCTTGCCCCGTTCCTCAGCTACATCCGGGAAGTCCTCCATTAGAAGTTCATTGGTCTCGAGTTCTCGTTTCACGTGGGACAGCTGAGTGATTGCCAAGCTATTCGTGTTGGAAATGAACAGGACAAAGTGCTCTTTCTTAAAGCAGATGCCCCAAAGGACATACGCCATCAAGACCGTACTCTTGGCGTAGCCTCGAGGCCCCGCCAGGGCGATGCACTTCCCGCGCTCCAATCCCGTGATACGTTCGAGGATATCGAACATCTCATAGTGCATCCTGGAGGGCGGAAGCGCGAAGTGGCGGGCCAAGTAGATCCGGCAGTACGCCTCCAGCGACCGCTCCGCCAACCGGCGGCGGAGCGCGGATAAGACCTGGCGCAGCAACAACGTTTGCTCATGATTGAGTTGCACGGTCGTCCTCTGGCTTCATGGCTGAGGGGTCCGTCGGGGGTGGGGAATTGATCGTTGCAGCGGCCGATTGGATCAGTTGAGATGCGTGCTCCATGACGGCCCCAGACTGCTCATCGTCCTTAACGGCGTCCTTCTGGATGCGAAGGAGTCGCTCCAGTTCAGCGAGCGCTCCTTCCGGGGTTAAGGGTTCGCCGAAGCTGTGCATTAGCCGCGCGTTGATCTCGTGGGCAGCTGTGGGAAGAAAGCCGAGGCTCTGCAGAATCTGGGCGAGCTGTCGGGTCACATCCCACACGGCGCGCTCGGCCTCGATCTTGTTTGCAGAAGATGCGTGCTTTTCTCGGGCGACCCGTCGCAAGTGATTGATTACGTTCTCGGCTTCTTGCATGGCCCGTCCGGCGACCTCCCCGGCGAGCCGAGGATCCCGTGCAATAGCGTTGCTCTCGTAATTGTGTTTGCGATCCCGTGCAATGGTGCGTTCGGAGACCTGAAGGACCTCGGCAGTCTCAGAGATCGAAATGCCTTCCGCCTTCAGATGCGCGACGCACAGGCGGCGATCTTCGGGGGAAAGGTTCTTCGAACTGAGTTCTCCGCCCTTGATTCGCCGAATGAGCGCGATGGCGGTGAGCGGCTCCCTGGTTTCACCGTCGGCCTTCGGGGACTCGTTCGGTGCCGAGGGTGTGGTCATTTCGCCATCTCCGTCGGAGCGCGATAGCGAGCGACCAGGTCAGCGGGTAGGTTTTGCTCGCCGACGAAAGCTACGTAACGCCGGACGATAACGTCCACGTAACGGGGGTCAATCTCAATGCCAATGCATCGACGCCCTGTGCGCTCGGCGGCGATCAGGGTGGTGCCGCTGCCGAGGAAGGTATCGAGGACGGCATTCCCGGGTTGGCTCGAGTTTCTAAGGGCCCGTTCCGCCAGCTCCAGGGGCTTTTGTGTGGGGTGGACGTATGATTTCGTCGGGTCGCGCTTGACCTCCCAGAGCGTCGACTCGTTCGTCGGTCCGTACCAAGCGTGGCTGCCTTTATCCTCGAGCCAACCATAGAGGCAGAACTCGGTTTGCTGGTTGTAGTCTCCGAAACCAATGGCGAAGTTCGGCTTTGCCCACGTGATCACGCACGAGACCTTGATGCCCAGTTGCTCCAGGAGGAGGTGCATGGGGCCGAACTGCCTGTGGCCGTTCCAGACGTAGATCGGCGCACCCGGTGCGAGGGTCCCGGCGATGTTCTTGAAGACCTTTCCGAGCCAGGCAGCGTAGTCTTTCTGCTCGAGGTTGTCCTGGTAGATGCGGCGCCACTGGCGAGACTGCTTGGGCCGCGCCTTATCTGGTGTAGGGCGATTGCCGCCGAGATACGCGACGTTGTAGGGCGGGTCGGTAAACACCATGTGTGCGCTTGCGTCCGCCACGAGGCGGCTGACGTCCTCCGCCTTGCTCGAATCGCCGCAGAGGACGCGATGTCGTCCAAGGATAATCAAGTCGCCCGGTTGGGTGACAGACGGACCTTCCTCCTTGAGCGCGTTGTCGAGGTCGAACTCCTCATCCTTGTCAGCCAGGGAGGAATGGAGTACCTCGGCAATGAGCGACTGCGCGTCCGGGATGTCAAAGCCGGTGACCTCTATATCGAAGTCGGGCAGCTTGATCAGGTCGTCGAGCAGGACGGCGAGCTTGTCCTTGTCCCAGTCGCCTTGGATCTTGTTGAGGGCGAGGTTGAGCGCCTTCTCCTTCTCGAGGGGAAGATCCACGACGACTGCCTCGACTTCAGATGCCCCCTGCTCAATGAGCAGCTTCAGTCGCTGGTGCCCGCCGACGAGGTTTCCCGTTCGCCTATTCCAGACCACAGGCTGGACGTTCCCAAAATCAGCCAGGCTCCTCCTGAGCTTTTGGTATTCCGGGTGCCCAGGCTTGAGGTCGATGCGCGGGTTATAGGGCGCGGGCTTCAGAAGATGTATCGGTACTCTCTCAATGTTCATGTCTCGATCTCCAGAGGAGGGATGATCAGTTCAAGGAGTCGGTTACCTTCGAGAGATCGTCCCCAGCGATCGACTGTCTTGCGGCCATCAAATCGGCCGACGAGTGTGCCGTGACGGTCGCGTGCCTCTTGGCGCCCATCTGGAGATATTCTGATGCGCGCGAGTAGCCCCAAGCGCTGGTCTCGCAGCTCGAGTTCCTTGGAATATCCGGTCTCGATTGGTCGCGACTCTTGAAACAGTCGCTTGGCGATCTCGCGAGCGCTTTCCTTCATGAGCGATCTCCAAAATGGTTGCCCCTCCCGGGCCTTCGGGTGTTCTACGCCTTTGTGTTGGCCGCAAGAAGGTCGTGACTCTGCACCAGAGCGGCGTAGGATTCATGCTGGAAGGGAGGATAGAGCGGGGACTTGATCTGGGTCTACGTCAACAAGAGCGCTTTTGTTGAGGGTATATGGAACCGCGAGTGCAGCGCCGAAAGGCGATGGGTAAGGTGACTCCCAAATTCGTGCCGCTTGAGTTCCTTGCGCTTGCCAGAGTGATGGAACACTGGGCGAGGCAGTCCTCGGTGAACCGCGAGAAATTCAATCCGGCAGACCGGCTGCCTGCTTTTCGTGCCGCAATGGTTTCTGGAATGGGCCGAGGCATAAGGGCGACGGTCCCTATGGAGATCATCGCGAGTGATCTGACCTACTTACGCCTCGTGATCCCTCAGATTCGCGAACGATTTCGGATGGAGAGGCCGAAACACCTTCGCGAATGGCTGGTGCAGCTGCGAGTCGACCTCACCCGGCCGTCTCAGAGATCGCGTCCGCTTTTGCGTGACGAAATAGACTACGGAACCCGGGTGTGGTAGAAGGGACTCCTGGAGGAGGGGAGTCCATGGCAGTTCCCGGTAGCAACGCCGTA
>Ga0187893_10003740_pt1 | contig 30125 bp, 16 predicted proteins | sample MA1701074metaG_FD_139574 | JGI IMG/M metagenome (GOLD analysis project Ga0187893, IMG submission 139574) | White microbial mat communities from a basaltic lava cave in the Kipuka Kanohina Cave System on the Island of Hawaii, USA - MA170107-4 metaG ...
GAGCGAAGCGAGCCTTGTTGATCGCGTTGGACGGCGTCGAGGACCCGCACAACTTGGGTGCGATCGTGCGAACCGCAGAATTTTTCGGCTGTGCCGGACTATTTTGGGCCAAGGACCGAGCTGCCAGGACCACGCCCACCGTCGTGCGTGCATCGGCGGGGGCCAGCGAACGGCTACCGCTCGGAGTGGTGACGAATCTGGTACGTACGCTCGAATACTGCAAACGCGCCGGCATGTGGGTGCTTGGTACAGTCGTCGATGGCGGAGAGTCATTGTTCGAGTTGGCAGGTCCCGGCCGCATTCCGAATGAGCTCGTCATCGTATTTGGTGCGGAGCGTGGGGGATTGCGGCGGCTCACGCGAGAGAAATGTGATTTTCTCGCCAGCATTCCGGGCGGCGTCGGCACGCACATTGGGTCACTCAACGTATCCGCCGCGGCCGCCGTGACGCTCGCGACGCTTGTGTGACCGGTAGCAACCCACGTACCCTCAGTCCCCCGGGTCGAGCTGCGCCGAGTTTCTCGAGCCTCCCGGTCGAGGATCCCATGGCTGACGCACGCACTGTCCTACTCGACTACCTTCGCGAACAAAAACACGCTGACAAACGACAGGCCATCGAAGCCGCGCTCGAAGGCCACGACCTGGGTGATTTGCGTCGTGCGGCGGTCGACGATCCTACATCTGTCGACAACGCCGCGGCCATGCTCGCTCGCATGCTTCTCGACGGTCTGGACGAAGCCGACGTGCTCGATGCCGCCAAGACCATCGTCCAGCGTGCACCCAAGGAAGCGCAGGGAAACGAGCTGGCGATTTTGGCGGGATGGGTGGTATGGCGGCTCGCGTCACAGGCCGCGCTCGCCGAGCCGTACTTTCGTCGTGCCCGCAGGTTCGAGCCCGCGCATCCAGACGTGCTGGCGTTCTATCGCGAGTTGTTCACGTCGGACACTGATGCGGCTCAGCTGTTGCAAGTGTTGACGCAGGCCCGTCGCGCCACCAAGTTGGAAAATTTGCGGTTCCAGCTTGCGAGCGAAATGGCGGAACTGGCCGAGAAGCGCCTTGGCAGCAGCGACCGTGCCATCGAAGTATGGCGAAGCGTATTGCGCGAAGACGGTTACGACGAACGGGCCAGCGCTGCACTCGAGCGCCTGTATCGATCAGGAGGAAAATGGACCGCGTTGGTCGAGTTGTTGAAGGAGGAGTTCGAACGCATCGAACCCACGCAGGCGACGCGCGAGCTGCGAATTACCAAATTACTCGACATTGCTGCGCTCTACGCCAAACAACTCAAGCTCGACGCGATGGCGTTGACCACACTCCAGCGCGTGCTCGAAATCGATCCGCACCACGAGGCCAGCTTAGAGGCGCTGGCGCGCAATTTCGCTGAGACGGGACGCTGGAACGATTTACTTGCGGTGTACTCGAAACGCATCGAAGCGGCCCGCGAGGCCGGCGATGGCCAGAAACACATCGAGCTCCTTCGTACCGTCGCGTCGGTGTGGGTCGACCACTTGGGTAATCCACAACGCGCCCAGGAGCCGCTTGCCGAAGTGTTGAAGCTGGCGCCCGGCGACCAGCAAGCGCGCAGTGTATTGGCTCGCATCCACGAACAGCGTCGCGATTGGCGTGCACTCATTTCGCTGCGCCGCGAGGAAGTAGCGGGAAAGAGCCTCGAGGAAGTGCTTGCGTTACGCATCGAATTGGCGCGTCTGGCCGAAGACAAACTCGGTGATCGCCGAGAGGCCATCAGGAGCTGGAACGACGTGCTCGAATTTCACGGCGACGTCGACGTGGCCTTGGAAGCACTGGCACGCCTATACGAACGCGAATCACGCTGGGCGGACGCCGCCGAGATCATGCATCGCCAGCTCACACGTGTTCACGATTCATCGCAAGGACTACGATTGCTGACGTTGCTCGGTAGCATCTACAGTGATCGGCTGCGGAGCCGAGACGATGCCATTCGCGTGTGGGAAGAGGTTCTTCGTATTTCTCCCGGGCACGACAAGGCCACGCGTACGCTTCGCGACAGCTACATCGCGGCAGGGCGTTGGGACGCGCTCGAAGACATGTACGCGAAACAAAGCAAGCTGGCGGCATTGGTCGATGTGCTCCAGGGCGCGGCAGACCGCATCCACGATGTCGAAGCGCGGGTGGCCTTGTATCGCCGTGTGGCGAGCCTTTGCAAGGAACAGCTCGGCCAGCCGGAACGCGCCCAGAAAGCGCTCGAACGCACGCTTGCCATTCAGCCCGACAATCTCGCGGTCGCGCGTGAGTTGCTACCCATCTACCGTGAACAGACCAACTGGGCGCGCTTCCTGGCGACTCACGAAGTCCTATTGAAGGCCAGTCACGAGCGCGGCGAACAACTCGAGCTGATCGCAGAGATGCGGGCGATTTCCGACGAAAAACTGCACTCGCCTGCGCTCACGTTCCAATGGTCGGCTCACGCCTATCGCATCGCGCCCCTCGACCAAGCGCTTCGCGCACAACTCGAGTCCGCAGCGGAGCAAGCAGACGCTTGGGACGACCTCACAGAAATTTTCGAAACGCGCATCGCGGACGCATCGGTGGACCAAGCCGAACGTATCGTGCTGCTCGAAAAGCTGGCTATCATTGCGCGTGACAAGTTGTTCAAGCCAGACGACGCACAGAAGTACTTTCGACGCATCATTGGCTTCGATCCCAGCAATGCCACCGCCATGTCGGCGCTCGAAGACATCTATTCGAGCACGCGCCGTTGGGAAGATCTCAGCGATGTATATGGAAAACGTCTCGAGGTGACGCAAGTCGCCAGTGATCGGCTGGTTACGTTACGAGCGCTGGCGAAGATTCAGGAGGAACATCTCGCGGATCTCGACAGTGCGGTGCGGAGCCTCGAAAGTGTGCTGGACATACAGTCCGACGATCTCGGTGCTGTCGATGGTTTGGCCCGGATCCACCGCAACCGCGGCAATTGGGGTGCTCTCGCACTCGTGCTCGAACGCAAGCTGGATCTCACCGCCACCGGGCCAGGCCAGGTCCCCACCATTTTCGAGCTTGCGCAGATTCATGCCACGCGTCTGGGCGATCCCGAACACGCCATTTCGGGTTTTCTGCGTGTGCTCGAGTTCGACCCGGTTCATCGCCAAGCCGTATCGGCCCTGGAAGCATTGCGGCAATCGGAGCCCTCGACATCGCTGCCGATCATGAGAGGGCTGCTCAGCTACTACCGGCGCGTACAAGACCGCGTGCGCGAGGCGGAAGCCATGGAAGTGATTGTTGCGGCCGAGCAGGATGCCAAACGCAAGCTCGAATTGTCGGGACAACTCGCGAACGTGTACGAACGCATGCCCGAACGCAGGTCGGAGGCGCTCAGAATCCGCGGCGAATTGTTCCTGGCGCAACCCGACCAATGGGAAGCGCATCAAGCATTGGTGCGACTGGGCAAAGATTTGGGCCGCATGGACGAAGTCGTGCGCGCATTCGAAGGTGTGCTCGCGCGCTTGGTCGAGGCTGCCAAATCGGCAGAACGCGACGGGCGTACGCTCTCTCGTGTCGAGAACAACCTACGTCGCGACATCCTCCTCGAGCTGGGCGCAATGTATCGTGACCACTTGGCGAGGGTGCGCGATGCCGAGCGCTGCTACGCCGAGGTGCTGGAATACGACGAAATGCATCAAGGTGCCTACGAGGCGCTGGGGGCCTTGCTCAGAGCTCGCAACGCGCAAACCGAGCTCATGCAGCTCTATCGACGACGAGCCGACGTTGTCTTCAACCAACGCGAGCAGAAAGAGCTGCTCGGTCGCATCATCGATATTGCGCGCAATGTGAACGATCGCGCCGTGGCGATCCGTACGGCGGAGGAGCTCATCGACCTCGTGCCAGACGACCGCGCGACCGTGGAGTTGCTGGCGGCCCTCTATGCGGAAGGTAATACCCGTGAGGATCAGCACAACCTCGAGACCACGTTGGGTCGCTGGTCAGAGCTCGTCGATGAGCTCGGGAAGCGTCATCAACTGGCGTGCCGACGCGCTGCGTTGCGTATGCAATACCTCGGCGACGCATTCGGAGCGGTGGACTTGTTGGGCACCGTGTTGGGAGAAAATCCAGATCACGTAGAGGCCCGTGTGTTATTGGAGGAATTGCTCGACATCAGCGAGGTGCAGCTATCCGTGGCCGCTCTGCTAGAGCCGATTTACAAGCGTGTCGGTGATCATCGCAGCCGAATTCGCGTGCTGAAGGTGAGGCGTGCTCAAGCAGAATCTCAGGGGTCGCTGGACGAAGCGGTCGGTCAAATGCTGGAAATGGCGCGCATTCTGGAGCTCGAGCTGCACGATGCTGACGGCGCGTTCGAGGTGTTGTGTGAGGCCTACTCGATGGATCCGCGTCGCCTGGATTCACGCGAGGAAATCAATCGTGTTGGCCTCGCGCTCGGTAAACACCGCGCTTTGATCGAGCTGTGGCGAAGCGCGTTGGCGCAAGAGCATGCGATGGATCGCGCATTGCGAATCGGGCTTACGCGACGTATCGCCGTCCTGCTCGACGAACATCTGCACGACTCCGATGCCGCGCGCCAAGCGTATGCCGACCTGATAGCACTCGACCCTCCGGATGCAGCGATTGCACACATGGCTGCGTCTGCGCTGTGTCGGCTGCATCTCGAGGCCGGTGACGGACTCGCGTTGGTCGAGGCCCAACGCGAATTGCTTCGTTTCACGGACGACGTGTCCGAACAGGTGCGTATTCGGCTCGAGATCGCGACGATTCAAGAGCAACAGCTTGGGGATCGCGTGGGTTCAGGGCTCACCTACGGCGAGGTGCTGGACTTGCAGCCGGATAATCTGACGGCCCTGGAAGCACTCGAACGATTGTTTCTCGAAGAGGAAGAGTGGGAACGCCTGTGCGAAATTCTTCTTCACAGAATTCAGGTGACGACCGACGTCAAGCTCAAAGCGCAGCTTTGGAGGCAACTCGGAGAAGTACGGCGTGATCAGCTGGGAAATCTGCCGGGTGCAGTCGAGGCGTTCCAGTCGATTCTGGAGCTCAAAGTTGGGCGCGACGATACGGCGTTTGCCTTGGGTATGCTGGTGGCCCTCCAAGAGAAACTGGAGCGGTGGGCAGACGTAGAGGAATCGTTGCGGCGCCTCGTCGTGCTGAGTGAACGTGATCGAGAGCGAGCAGAGCTGCTCACACGCACCGCCGACGTGGTGGGCAGGCGTCTCGAGCGAGCTCAGGATGGGCTTGACCTGCTCAAGCGCGTGCTCGATCTGACGCCCACCGACATCCGCGCGCGTAGTTTGGTCACGGGATATCTCGAGCGAGACACTACGCGCGAGCGTGCGATTCGTATTCTCACGCCGCTGTACGAAGCGGAGCAGAATTGGTCTGCGCTGCTCGGACTGGAAGAGCTGCAGGCACGTCACCAGCCTTCGGGTAGACGCCGGCTTCAAGCGCTCATGCGTGTGGCAAAAACGCTTGAAGAACGCTTGCAAGATCCGATGAGAGCCTTTGGCGTGTTGTGCGAGGCGATGATCGAAGCGGCCGACCAACCAGAGCTTGCGACGATTTTGGACAAAGTCGAACGCCTTGGTGCAGCGCCCGAGCGCGCAGAGGCCATGCTGTCGGCCTATGCGTCGGCTGTCGACCGCATACTCGACGCAGATCTACAGCGCAGAGTATTGCGTAGCAGCGGTCAGGTCGCTCTCACCAGGCTCGCCCGACTCGATCGAGCTCGTCAAGCGTTCGAACGTGTGTTGGAACTTTCGCCCGACGATCCCGTCTCGACCGACGCCCTGGAGCAGATCTACGTTCGTCAAGACGATCAGGAAGCATTGGCACAGCTGCTGGCACGTCGTGCCGAGCGAAGCTCGGAGCCTGAATCACGTGATCGTTATCTGATTCGTGCCGCCGAGATCCATCGTACGAAACTCGATCGCATGGAGGATGCCATTCGTACCTACGAACGACTCAGTCCGGCCGGGATGGAAAAACCGGAGGTGCAAGCAGTGCTCGAGCCACTGTATGAAGCGACGAATCGATTTCGAGAGTTGGCAGCTCATCTCAATCGTAAGCTCGTGCGTCTGCAAGGTAAGGCATTGGTCGAAACGCATCTTCGTCTGGGCCGATTGTATGGAGGAGAGTTGCACCAGCCAGAGGAGGGCATTCGCCATCTGAGCGCCGCGCTCCGTCTTGACCCCGATCATGCTTTGGGTGCCGAAGATCTGAATCGTTATCTCGAGGATACTGCCATGCGAAGCAAGGTGGCCGACATTCTCGAGCCTGTGTTCACGGCGATTCAAGATTGGCCACGGTTGGTACAGATCCAGGAAATCAAACTCGCCGAGGCCAACGACCCCGATACGCGAATTCGATGCCTGCTCCGCATGGCGCAGATCCAAGAGGAACAGCTCGAAGACCTCGATCATGCATTCGACGGCTACGCGCGCGTATTCAAAGAGCAGCCGGCCAATGTCTACGTTCGCGACCAGTTGCATCGTCTCGCCGGCGTACTTGCACAGCTCGATCGCTATGCAGCGTTGCTCACCGACTGGCTAAGCGAGGAGGGTGGACGCAACGATAGCGACGAGGTGCTGGAAATCGTCCGCGAGGCGGCCGAGGTATGGGCTGGACCGCTGCACGTACCCGAACGTGCAGTGCCGCTCTACGAGCGGTTGTGGGCGGCTCGGCCGGATGGATCACAAGTATTTCACGCACTCGAGAGCGTGCTGACTCGTGCAGGGATGTGGCGCAAGCTCATCGATGCGTACTGGCGCGAGGCCGACGCCACGGTCGATCAGGTTCGCCAGGTGGAGATCCTGGTTCGACTGGCCAACGTCGCGAACGAAACTTTGGAGGATCCCAGCGAGGCCATTCGAGCATTCCAACGCGTGCTCGATATCCGACCTGATCTGGAATTTGCGCGGGCACGTTTGGAGCAGCTGCTGGCACGTGCTGGAAAACATCACGATCTGCTCGACCTTCTACGCGATCGTCTCGCACGCACCGATGGTATAGAACAACGCGTCGCCGTGCTGCGATTGATCGCAGACCTACAACACAAACGCCTCGGTGATACGGACGGCGCGATTGACAGCATCGAGACGTTGCTATCCGAGCATGCTGATTCCCCACAAGCCGTCGAGGCTCTCGAAGGCATCGCAGAGGCAGCACGGGACAAGCGTGGCCGCGTATTCACGTTGTTGCGGCCGATCTACGAGCGCCTCGGCAAACATGGACGATTGGTCGAGATCGAGGAATGGCAGCTCGGAGTTACCGAAGATGCCACGGAACGTCACGAGCTTTACCGTCGTATAGCGTCACTGCAAGCGTCCCAACGTGGCGGCGCAGAGCAGGCGTATCGAACGTTGACTCGGGCACTATGCGAGCCTGGCCCGGACGATGTGCTGCATGAGCTCGATCGGCATATCGAAACCCTGGCGGACACCATCAACGCGCCTGGTGCGTTGTCGCGCGCCATGGTGGCAGCCGCCGATGGGCCGGCACTGGCCCAGGAAGCCGATCGGCGCATCGCATTGCTCGTGCGCGCTGCACAGTTGCAGCTCCAGGTCGGTGATCCAGCTTTGTCCGCAAACGTGCTCACTCGTGCGCTAGAGCTCGCGCCGAGGCATGCCGAGGCCCTCACATTGTTGGACGATGCGCTGGTGCGACTTGGCTATCACGAACAACTTCGTGGTGTACTCGAGCGTCGCATCGAGGTTGCCAGCGAGGACGCCACCAGGGTCGAGCTGTCTCGTAGACTCGCACTGTTGCTGGAGGAAACCCTCGGCCTTGCGGAACAAGCTGAACACGTCTGGCGAGCCTTGCTCGAGCTTGCTCCCAACGATGCCGAGGCATTGCAGCGGCTGAGTCGAGTGTACGAGGCGAGTGGGTCCACGACGGCACTCGTAGATGTGCTCGAACGACAGATCGAGGCCAGCGCCGATCCTGGACAGCGTCGAGGTCTACGATTGCGCCTCGCGGGCATTCATCGTGAAGCCGAGAAGAACCGTCGTGCCGAAATCGATGTCCTGCGAGCGTTGTTGGCGGACAGTCCGGGAGACGACGACGCTCTTGCAGCCCTCGCGCGCGCTTTGAATGCGGAGGAACGTCATGCCGAGGCTGCAGATGTGATTGAAGAGCGAGCTCGGCTGGCAGAGTCCGACGAGCGAAAAGTGGGACTCTTGCTGGAGGTGGCGCGGCTCTATTCGGGGCCGATTGGCGATCGCAACGCTGCGATCGAGCGCTACGCATCCGTACTGTCGCTCGCCCCAGGCCAGGACGCGGCTACCAGCGATCTCGTCGAGCTCAGCACGCACGCCGATACGTCCGAGCATGCGTCCGCTTTGATACGTCCACAGCTCGAAGCCAACGGTCGCTGGCAGGATCTCGCTCGTGTTTTGGAGGCACGGGCGCTTCTATCGCACGACTCGGGCGAGGTCGTTCGCGCGTGGAAGGAGCTTGCCGACCTGAGAGTCGAACAGCTCGACGACATCGCAGGGGGTTTACGAGCAATGATGGCGCTCGCGAACGTTGTCACACCGGATCGTCTCGGTTCCGTGCTCGCCGCTGCGAATGCGCTGGCAGTACGCCTCGGTGAGGCACAAGCGCAGATCCAAGCGCTCTCGAGTCGAGCCGAGGAGGCCGATCGTGAGACCCATGCACGCATGCTCTACGTCGTGGCCTCGGCCGACCTGGCCGAGAACGTCCTCAACGATCCCGCTGTGGCGCTGCGTCTGCTCGTGCCTCTGCTCGATGCCGAGCTGGTCGATCGCGAGCGATGCGATCGCATCGACCGACTGGCCCTGGCAACGGGTAATGCACCGGTCGCAGCCAGGGCGCTTCGTGAGGCTGTTCGACACGGCGGCGCGAGTGATGCCCAAGCGACACTGCTGGTGCGGTTGGGGGATGCAGAGCGCACGCTCGAGGAAATCGAACGTGCGACCGACGCCTATCGTGACGCCCTGGCATTACGTCCCGGTGATCCAGCGGCGATCGCCGGCCTCGAACGCATCCTCGCAGTCACCAGCCCCGACGCCTCACAGGAGCTTCTGGCTGCGCTCGAATCTGCTTACCAAGGCATGGACAACAAATCCGGTTTGGCCGAGGTTACTCGCATCCGTATTACGCAAGCCTCGGAGTCCGAGCAGCCGGGTTTGCTCGAAGCTTTGGCCAGGCTGTGTGAGGGTGGTGGAGGGACCGCACTGGAGGCGCTCGATGCTTGGGGTGCTGTTTTGGCTCACGACGCGGAAGCCGGGCACGCCCTGGATCACATGGTGGAGCTCACGCGATCCGGACAGCTGACGGCGCACGCAGTCGACTTGATGCTGGCCGCGATCCATCGCGCACGCGCACGGCAGGCAGGGTTCTCGGCAGTTGCACTTCGGTGTGCGTCCATGCTGGCTCGTGAGCTGCATGAGTTCGAGCGTGCAACGTCGACCATCGACCTCGTGCTCGCGGTCCAACTCGACCATCTCGATGCACTGGAATTGTTGGTACAGGTTGCTCGCGACAGTGCGAACCCGACGTCCTTGCACGATGCGCTGTCTCGCAGTGCACGTGCTCAAGCCAATCCGGATGCGGTGATAGCGGCCTGGAAAGAAGCGGCCGAAGTCGCCGAAACGCAACTCGGCCGTCCTGACATGGCCATCGAGGACCTGCAGCACTTGATCGCACTCGACGAAGGCAACGCTGCGGCCTGGCAGCGGTTGCTCGCGCTGCTGTCTGCTGCGGCCAGCTACGAAGCCCTGGCAGTGGCATTGGCACGTCGGGTTACGAGCGCGGATGATGGCGACGAACAGCGTGAGCTTCGCTATCGACTTGCAAATCTCCTGGTGGACAAGCTCGATCGCGTGGAAGATGCCATCGTCGTTTATCGAGAGATGCTTGGACAACGTGCGGATGACGTCATCGTTCTGCATGAGCTCGAGGTATTGTTGCGTCGTCTGCAGCGCTGGCCGGACGTACAGGAGACGCTGGAGCGCAAGCTGGAGGTTTCGTCTGGAGCAGACAGGATTACCGTGTTGGAGGAGATGGCGCGTTTGGCCGAAGAGCGGCTCGAAGATGTTCCGGCCGCGATCGAGCTGTATCAGCGCTTGTTGGGTGAAGCCCCTACACACGAGCCATCCCAGCTGGCAGTGGAGCGTCTGATGACTCGAGAGCAGCGCTGGCAGGACTTGGCTGATGTGCTCGCAGAAAAGCTGAAACGAGTCCGGCAGACTGGAGATACCGCGGCCGTCCGGTCGACAGGCTCACGACTCGCAGAACTGCTGGTCACCAAGCTGCACGACGGCGATGGCGCGCAGAGCATTCTTCAAGATCTACTGGAAGTCGATCCGACATACGTTCCGGCCATTCTCGCGCTCGCGTCTGTCTATGAAGCTCGGGGAGACGAGGGGGCGATGCGCCTCACGTTGCAACGCGCCGAAGCACAGCGGCCAACTGGTAGCGATGGCGCACTGCTCGAGCTCAGGTTTGCGCGCATCTCTCGTGATGACGCCGCGCGCTACCGAACGCATCTGGAACGTGCCATACAACTCGATCCCTCCAACATGGACGCTGCGCGCGAGCTGCTCGAACTTTCGCGTGGCGAACAACGCTGGGATCAGGTCGCGTACTTGCTCGAGCTCATTGCCGGACGCACGTCCGATGAAAAGCAACGACGTGAGCTGACGCTCGAGCGAGTCGATCTGTTGATGAATAAGCTGAGCGATCCCGAAGGCGCCCTGCGGGTACTGGCTAGCGTCTACGAACAGGTTCAGGAAGACATCGACGTCAATCAACGCATCGCGGATGCATTGTTCGCATGTGAGCGCTACAGCGAAGCGAGCGGTATGTATGAGTGGTTGTTGGAAGTCGGACGTGCCGGAAAACGCAGCAAGGTGCTCTCACACTACCTGACGCGACTGGCGGACATCGCGGCACGAAGCGGCGATCGCAAGGCCGCTGTCGAGCAACTCAAAGAGGCCTATCGAATCGATACCACCAATGTCGAGACGATGCTCGCTTTGGGTGGCCTGCACGAGCAGGAAGGCAGCTGGCAAGACGCCCTCAAGATCTATCGCGCAATGCTGCTTCAGAACGCAGAACAGTCGGGTTTGCTGCGTCGCGGCGACATCTACCTTCGCTTGGCGAACGCACACATCGGACTGGGTGAAAAGCCGAAGGCTCAAGCAATGTTGCGGCGCGGCAACGAGGAGGACCCAGCCCACCCGGAGCTCCCGCGAAAGTTGGCCGACTTGGAGATCATGTAACCGCGCCCGGCGGTGTCGGAACCGCGCCGGGCGCTGTCAGAACTTGCGCGGGCGTATCAGAACCCTGTGATGTGAATGGCGCCGAGTTTGCCCGATGCATCGAACGAAACCGATACGCTCGTAGCATCGGCCATGTCGACCACGCCGCGTTCGTCGAGCGCTGCGAGCACGCGCTGGCTCAGGCTGTCTACAACGGAACGGTCGAAGTGGCCGTTCTCGACCAGGTCGGCGCCGAGATCGACGATCGAAAGCGTTTTTTGATGGGCGTCGTATTGGACGAGCAGTTCTGGATGGCTGGACATCGTGCCCGACAGGGCTTCACGAACGTCGTTCTCGCCAATTTCGGAGCCGAGCACCACTTCGGCTACTTCGCCTGTGCGAACGACCAGCTCGTCGGAGCGCGCAACGCGATAGTCGAGCGGCTCGTTGTTTGGCCCCGGATTCATGCAACCCTGAGGTGCTAGCGAGAAGAGCAGCGTCATTGCGGTGGCGAGTCTGGTGTTGGTTTGGTCGGTCATGGCGTTGTCCAGACGTTGTGCAGGGGGTGTGCCAGCGAGGAGCACGGGCGATTGTGGTGGCTCGGCCTCGTGCCGACATGTCGTTTGCGCGAACTGTGAAGACGCGTCCTACATGCGCCGTGCGGGGCAATTCCAGCGTCAAAAGGTTCTTACCCGCGATTCGAGCACGCTATTGGGCCTCGAAACCTACGGTTGTCCGGCCTGGCTACATCGATTCGACCTGGCTACTGCGGTAGGCGTCATGACCTGGCTACTGCGGTAGACGTCGCCACGTGTTCGAAATCGGCGACGGGGTATTCCCTGGCATCAGATCGTCCTACCTAACGTCACGTCACGATCGCGTCATCCGGTTGGCGGCGAATGATGTGTGCGGAAGCCAAGCCAACCTGGCTCATCTCGACCTGTAAGCGGCGCCGCCATTTCATTGGCGAGCAGGCTTGCGCGGGCGCGCGACGCCGTAGCGCTCGAGCTTGGTCACGAACGTTCTGCGTGACACGCCGAGAAGCTTGGCGGCACGGGTCTGATTGCCAGCACACTGAGACAGGGCAGCCATCACGCGCTGATATTCGCTCGATGCGGTGTTCGGCGCGGGTCCTTCTGTCGGCGGATCGGACGCGGGCGAAGCCGAGACCACGGGTTGCAAGGCCAGCAACGGCGACCTCCGTTGCAGATGGAGGTGTTCTACACGGATCTCATCACCCGTACATAGGAGCAGGGCGCGCTCGATCACCTGTCGCAGCTCACGGATGTTTCCAGGCCAGTGATGGTTCTCGAGTGCTTGGCTCGCTTCTCGCGACACCGATGTCGCACCGCGACCCGTAAGCGCTCGGGAACGTTCCAGGAACGAGCTCACGAGCGGTGCGATGTCGGAAATGCGCTCGCGAAGCGGCGGTATGACAATGGAGACGCCGTTCAGTCGGAAATACAGATCCTCGCGAAAACGGCCATCGGCGACATCCGCTTCGAGATCACGATTGGTGGCCGCGACGAATCGAACGTCGACGATGCGAGGTTTGAGAGATCCAAGCCTGAGCACTTCGCGTGACTCGATGACACCCGATAGTCTGGCCTGGGCGACAGCCGGCAGGTCGCCGACTTCATCCAAGAACGCCGTGCCGCCGTGGGCGATTTCCAGCAGGCCGGGCTTGGAGTGTGTCGCGCCCGAAAATGCGCCACGTTCGTAACCGAACAGCTCGCTTTCGATCAAGTTGTCGGGGATCGCTGCACAGTTGATGCGCACGAGCGGCGCAGCGTGACGTGGGGACCATTGATGCAAAAGGTCGGCAAACACCTCCTTGCCGACGCCTGTTTCGCCCAGCAGCAATACCGTCAACGTCGAATCGGCAGAACGGGACAGCAGTTGTGCGCGCTCGATCACGACTGGGTCGCGCAACACGATGCCCGAAGGCGTGTGTACCCCTCCGTCCGAATCGGCGGAGGCCTTCAGCTCTGGTGAGGTGACGGTTCGGCCGCCCAGCACGAGCGCACTACGCCCGATCAATACAGGCTCACCGAGACGCACCTCACAAGGTTGCCGTGGTGCGATGCGACGCGAGCCGACCACGGTTCCGTTGGAACTTTCCAAATCTTCGATCGTGACGATATCGCCGATACGTAGCAACGCATGATTCCGTGATGCCAAGGGATCGTGGATCGTGACATCCGATGTTTCGGAACGTCCAATGGTCATCATGCCTCGTGAGGGAAGCTGATACGACACCCATCCGGAATCGTTCACGATGACCAAGGCTGACGGTCGGACATGTGCAAGCGCAGTGAGGAGCGCGTTCGAAAGCAGCTCGGTGGTTACGGAAGCACTCATGGGAGGACCAGCCGGCCGAGGCCTCGACACTGGAAGGCGGGCCTCGATCCTCTTATCACACTGCGATCGCCCATGGGCGCAGCGCGGCTCACAGGATGAAGTGTAAAATCAATTACGTTGACTGCGAGCCAAAAAAGCGAGCTTTGGTGCCAGTTTGGGGCCGTCATTGTTGTTGACGAGCTTTGGCAGCTTCGTCAGCCGTCACACATTGCTCGTCGATGAGGTTGTCACAATCGTCGTCGGCCTTGTTGCAGATCTCGATGCTGCCCTGGACGTTTTGAACGCAGTGGATCGCTCCTGCGACGCAACGTTTGGTGCCTGCGTTACACACGCCGGCCTTCGCGGTGGAGCAGGCGCTTCCGGTGCCTTCGAGATCTCCTTCGTCGATCTGTCCGTCACAGTCGTTGTCTTTGCCGTCGCAGATCTCGGTCCTGCTGCTGGGCGTCGGAGCACTGCATTCGGCCTTGGAGCCGTCTTTGCTGCATTCCCATTTGCCTTGGGTTCTACAGGTCCCTTCGCCGACGAAGCAAATGGCGCCTTCACGTTCGAAGTTGTTGTCGATGATGCCGTCGCAATCATCGTCGAGGCGATTGCAGCGTTCCATTTCGGGGCGGACCTCTCCATCGCACTTACCCCATCTACCTTCGGCATCGCATCGCCTCGTACCTTCCTTGCATGGGCCTCGTCCGGCCGTTCCCTGGGGTCCTCCATAACAAGGCGCGACGGTTCCGGGCTTGCATTCGGCCTGTTTTCGGGGCGCTTTGGTGATCTCGTCGAGCTGCATTTGCGCTTCGAGTGACTGATCCGATGTGGCACAGCCCACAAACGCGGCGATACCCGCGATGAAACCGAGCGTGCACACGATCAGAATTCGTGACACCAACACTTTGGAGCCCCAACTGGTGCGGACGGGTACGGCTTGGTCTGGCGAGGGACCGGAGGGGAGCTGCATGGCAAGCAGGATACACCGCTTGGCCCCGGCAGGAAGCCGGGCTATGGTGCGCCGGCCGTGTCGGTGCTCGGCAAGGCCTACCTCATCGTCACCCTCCTGCTCTTCGTCGTCGGCGTGGTCTGGGCTGCGATGACGATGCAGGAGAACTCCGCGTGGGTCGAGATCGTGCTGGTGACGCTCAGGTTCGACCTCCTCGAGCCGTTCATTCGCCGCCGCTACGAGGTCAATCTCGCTGGGTTGATCGCCGGTTGGATGCTGGCGGTTGGTGTGTTGGCCCTATTGGCCATGCGCGTACCGTTCATGATCCGCGGGGCGGCACTGACGCAACGGCGGATTCGAGAACTGGAACGTGAGGTGCTGGAGCTCCGCACTCTGCCGTTGCGTCAAGAGGAAGAAGACCACCTTCTTGCCGCGGAGGCGCACATCGAGGCGGGCAGCAAGAAGGTCATGACCGAAAAGATCCAACTGGACGGCTCGGACGCGACCGACGATAGCGAGCTGGAAGGCGCTGCCGAGCAGCATGGGGATGCCAAGACATGATGCTGCTGTTCGTAGGGGTCGCTTGTCTGCTGGTCGGTTTTGCCGCTGGTTGGGCCCAAGCTACGCCACGCAAGGACTTGGTGCATGGGCTCGCGCGACGCAGCCGGGTCATGTACGAGCTCGCCGAGGGTGATCTCGAGAACGTTGCTCACGAGTTGGAGCAGATTGCCGAGAGCGAGCCAGAGGATGTGACGGTGTTTTTGTCCCTCGCGGCGCTGGATCGTCGTCGCGGACGCGTCGAGCGTGCCAAGATGATTCATCGAACCGTACTTGCTTCAGCATCGCTGCCGCCCGAGCAGCGTGTCGCGGCGCTGGTCGGGCTCGGACGCGCTTTGCTCGCGCAGGGTAATGAACGGGCTGCGGTGGGTGCGTTGGTTCGCGCCATCAGCCTGGCGCCGCGTTCGATTGCCACGCTCGAATCGCTGGCACGTGCGCTCGAGCAGGCAGGCGCTTGGGAGCGAGCAGCTGCGGCATGGGAACGCCACGAGAAGCTCGTGGAAGGTCGTCGGCGTCGGGAAAGCAGAATCGGCCGTGGTCACGCATTGGCCGGTTTGGCTCTCGCCGCACTGAGCGAACGCGATGGTCGAAAGGCTCGCAAGTTGGTCGAGCGTGCCACGGACCTGACACCGGACAGCGGCCACACGTGGGACGCCCGAGCGCGTGTGGAAGCGGAGGTCGGCGATCCCAAGCTCGCGCTCGAAGCGTGGCAGCGCGCATGGCAGATATTACCCGCAGGAGCGCATGTCATCGTTCAAAGAGCCTGGACGTGGGCAGTCGAGCACGGTCGACAAGACGAGCTCATGGAGCACATGTTGGTGAGTCTTCGCAGCACGCAGCACCCCGAGCTGGTGGTGGCCTTGGCCGAAGCGGTATTGCGTCAGCATCCCGAACAGGCGGCAGCGGCGTTGGAGCGGGTCGGGACGCGTAGTGCCGCGGCCCAGCTCTTGCTCGTGCGATTGCGTCTCAATCGGGGGCAGCGCGACCAGGCGCGCGAAGCCGCGATGCGGGAGGTCGATCCCCCCGGCCTGCTTTGCCGTGCTTGCGGGGTAGCCTTTGCCAATTTCGGGTTTCGTTGCGACACGTGTGGTGCATGGGATTCCGCAACCCTGGCAGGTACGCAGCGTGCCCTTGCCCGCGTCGGCGCGAGGAAGTAGGACGATAGACCGTGAGCACCGAAGAGCTGGCTCCCGACGAATCGGCCGCCGTGTCACGACGGAGATCCGAAACGTTCTTTGCCATGCTGCGCCGTTTTGGTCGCCTGTGGGGATTTCTCGCGTTCCTGTTGTTCGTGATCGTGCTGTTTCGCCAGGTCGTGTTGCCGTTCGTGTTCGCTGTCGTGGTTGCCTATCTCCTGGCACCGATCATCCGTCGCCTGCAGCCGAACATAGGCCGTGCGCCAGCGGTGATTGCCGTATACCTCGTCATCGTTACGGTGCTGGTCGTGTTCTTCGGTTTGCTCATGCCGGCGGTGTTGCAAGACATCGCTCGTTTCCGCGATGCAGCGCCACAGCTGATCGCGCAGCTCGAGCGGGAATGGCTTCCACGCGCATCTGAATGGGTCGAAGGAATTTCTGGCGGTTTGCTTCATCCCAACAACCCAGAGGTCCCCCCTGGCACCGAGGCGATGCTCACGCCCTTGGAAAACGGGTCGTGGCGCGTGGATCTCGCTGGCGTTCGTCTGTCGGTGGAGGAAACGCGTGAAGGAGTGTGGATCATCCATGCACCGCAGCCCGCCGACGAGGACCTGGCTGACGTGGTCAAACGTTTGGTCGCCAGCAAGGGTGGTCAGCTCACGGGTGTCCTGGGCGATTGGATTCAGGCGTTCATCGCCGGGGTCGTTTCGTTTCTGACCAAGCTGATCATCACGTTCATGCTCGCAGCATTCATTCTCATCGATCTCGATCGCGTGAATCGGTTCGTACGCTCGCTCGTACCGACCGAGTACCGCCCGAATTTCGACGAGCTGGTCTCGGGTGTCGATGTCGGGTTGGCAGGAGTCGTTCGGGGGCAGTTGCTCATCTGTCTGGTGAACGGCGTGTTGACATACATCGGCTTGGTCGTGTTCGGCATCAAGTACAGCTTCTTGCTCGCAGTTGTTGCCGGTGTATTCAGTCTGGTGCCGATCTTCGGTACCATCTTGTCCTCCATTCCGATTTTGCTGCTTGCCGTGGTCAGCAGCGAAAGCGGTGTCGACCTCGGACCCGCGATCGGGATGTTGGCGTGGATCGCCGGTATCCATCTCTTAGAGGCGAATGTGCTCAATCCGAAGATCATCGGCGACTCGGCACATATCCATCCGGTGGTGGTGGTGTTTGCGTTGTTGGCCGGCGAACATGTCTACGGTCTGACGGGGGCGTTACTTGCCGTGCCGGTCGCGAGCATGGTGCAAACGGTGTTCCTGTACGCACGCAAGCGTTCACCGGTGTTTGCGGGCGACACGGAGCTCCGTAGTCCGAGCGATCTGAAAGTTTGACCCGATTTGGACGGTACGGATATTTTGGCAAACGCGTCCAGAAAAATCGCCACACGGTACGCCATCGGCGGCCCGTCCAGCGTGTTCTTGATCGATGCCAACAACTTCTTGTTCCGGGCCTACCATGCGCTGCCGATGCTGAATGCCGCCGACGGTACGCCAGTCAACGCAGTGCATGGCTACGTCCGCATGGTGCAGGCGTTGCGCCGAGATTTCGCGCCCGAATACCTGCTCGCGGTGTTCGATGCGGGTGAGAAGACTGCGCGCAACGATATCTATGCCGAATACAAAGCCCATCGTCCACCTCCGCCGGACGATCTGTTGCCCCAATTCGCGCTGATCCGAACGTCGACGGAGGCGTTGGGCCTGCCATGGGTGGAGCTGCCGGGCGTCGAGGCCGACGACATCATCGCATGTTATGCGCTCGAGGCCCAACGGGAGGGCAAGAGCGTCGCAGTCGTCTCGAGCGACAAAGACCTCATGCAACTCGTCGACGCCGGAGCGCAGGAGCGTGCTCCGATTGTCCTGCTCGACACCATGAAGCAGGTCATCATTGGTCCAGACGAGGTTCGTGAACGGTTTGGCGTGGGGCCGGAACGGCTCGGCGATCTGCTCGCGCTCGTCGGTGACAGCTCCGACAACATTCCCGGGATCCCCGGCATCGGTCCGAAGACGGCAGCCTCCCTTTTGCACGAGTTCGGCGATTTCGAGGGGGTGCTGGCCAATGCCCACACCATCAAGCAGGACAAGCGTCGCGAGCGGATTCTCGAACATGCCGAGCATGCACGCCTCAGCCGTAGGCTCGTGACGCTGGTGTGCGACATACCATTGCCGTTGCCGTTCGAGCAGATTCGTGATCACGGACCGGATTCCGCCAGATGTGAACAGTTCTTCGCGCCGCTCGGATTCAAGATGGTGCTACGAGAGCTCGGGATCGCGGCCCGCACCGAGGCCACCGCGCCTGCTGGCGAGCGCTCGACCACGTCCGAGCGAGCCATCGAGCTCCTACCGATCGCCGACTTCACAATCGATGGCTCCCGTTGTCGCGCGCTGTTGCGCGCAAACGAAGCAGAGCTGATCGAGTTCGTGACGAGCAGTCAAACTGCGCACTGGGTCGTGTTCGATGTGATCGCGCTCGGAGAGGATGCAATGCGTGCCACGCTGCTCGGATTCGTGCTGGGCACGCAGGCCAACGATGGCAAGCCGGGGCCGTTTTGGTACGTGCCCGTGGGCCATCGCGGACTCGATGCGAGCGTGACCGAGCAGCTTTCCCTTGCGCGAGTGCTCGAGGTTCTCCGCCCCATGCTCGAGAGCGCTGCCGTGCCCAAGATCGTCGACGCACACAAAGACAAGGCCGTGTTGTTGGCGCAACATGGCGTGAGCCTGCGAGGCGTGGCGATGGATCCGACGTTGGCCTCGTATGCGCTCGATCCTGCTCGCGCCGAGCACAGCTTGGACAGTTTGGCGGCCGACTTGATGCGATTTACGGCTCGTACGCTCGACGGGCTGCGCGGCAAAGGAAGGCAGCAAATCGCGCTCGACGCGCTCGGCATCGCGGACATGCTTCCGTACGCCTGTGAAAGGATCGAGCTGTTGGCGCAGCTGGGAAGCCATGTGGCGAACGAGCTCGAACGCCTGGGTCCAGACGGAAAGCGCCTGTTCGAAGATATCGAGATGCCACTCGCCGAGGTGCTGGGGCGCTTACAAATACGTGGGGTGATGCTGGACGCAGCAGTCTTGAACGTACAAGGACGCGAGCTCGGAGCGCATATCGACCAGTTACGTGGCCGTATCGAGGCGGAAGCGGGGCATGCAATCAACCCGGACTCACCACCGCAGTTGCAGAAGCTGTTATTCGAGGAGCGAGGTCTGCCGGCGGGAAAGCGCACCAAGACTGGTCTCAGTACGGATGCCAAGGTGTTGGAGGAGCTCGCGTTGCTCGATCCAATTGTCAGCCTCATCTTGGAGTACCGCAGTCTGACCAAGCTCAAGAGCACGTATTTGGACAGCTTGCCCAAGCTGATTCATCCAGAGACTGGACGCTTGCACACGAACTACCGCCAAGCGGTGGCAGCGACCGGAAGGATCTCCAGCACTGACCCGAATCTGCAGAACATTCCCATTCGCACGGACGTGGGTCGCAGGATCCGGCTGGCATTCGTTGCTCCGCCGGGGAAACGCTTGGTTGCGCTCGATTATTCGCAGATCGAGCTCAGGATCTTGGCGCACCTTTCTCGTGACCCGAATCTGTGCTCGGCCTTCCAGGAAGGTGTCGACGTGCATCGGCGGACTGCTGCAGAAGTGTTCGACGTTATCGAAACAGAGGTCACCGGGGAGCAGCGGCGCATTGCGAAGGCAGTCAATTTCGGCGTCGTTTATGGCCAAACGGCGTTTGGATTGGCACAACAGCTCGGCATTGCGCGTGGCAAGGCCGGCAGCTACATCCGTGCTTACTTCGAGAGGATCCCGGGCGTCGATCGTTACATGAACGAGCTTGTCGGCATCGCGAAGCGTCGCGGTTACGCCGAAACGCTGCTGGGGCGTAGGCGTCGCATTCCCGAGCTGCTGGCCAAAGCCGGAGCCGCCCGTGGTTACGGCGAGCGTATCGCCAGGAACACACCGATTCAGGGTAGCGCCGCAGATATCCTCAAGGTCGCTATGATTCGTGTCGAACGCTTGCTCGAGAACAAACCGTTCGCGCGCATGCTGCTGACGGTGCACGACGAGCTGATCTTCGAGTGCGACGAAGACAAAGTGAATGAGCTCGTGTTGGTGGCGAAGCCCGCGATGGAGACGGCGGTGGAATTGTCGGTGGCATTGGTGGTGGAGGTGGGGAGCGGGAGGAATTGGGCAGAGTGCAAGCCGTGAGGGGCAAAGGAAGGTGGGCTGCGCCCTTGATTCGCCTGTATGCCGCGAACTGAGGGGCACGCGCCCACGACGGAAACGCCGCCCCTGGACCCGCGAGCGACCAGTCCTTGACATCGCCTTCCGTAGCCCGGATTCTCCCCGGCAGAAAACCAACGAAGCAATCCAGTCCGGGGCGAGGGCCCTGGGAAGAGAACGTCAAGATGTCTTTATCCGTCGACCGCAAGGCAGAAATCGTCGGCAAACATCAGCGGGCAAAAACCGACACGGGTTCCCCCGAGGTGCAGATAGCGTTGCTCACAGAGCGCATCAACTATCTCACCGAACATTTTCGCGACCATCCGAAAGACTTCCACAGCCGACGCGGTTTGCTCAAGCTCGTCGGTCAACGCCGCCGGATGCTCGACTACTTGCGTTCCCGAGCTGTGGAGCGTTACCGCGGCCTCATCAACGAGCTGAACATCCGCAAATAGGTGTCCGACGCGGCCCAAGGGGGTCAGTCTGATGGCACGCAGAAAGTCCGTGTTCCAATGAACGTGGTTACTGAGACATGCAAAATCGGCGACGCCGAAATCACTCTCGAGACCGGCAAGCTAGCCAAACAAGCCAACTCCGTCGTGGTGCGTCTGGCCGACACGCACGTACTCGTCACGGCCTGCAGCAGCAAAGAACCGAAGGCGCTGCCGTTCCTACCGCTGACCGTCGAGTATCGCGAGGCGAACGCCTCGGCCGGCAAGATCCCCGGCGGTTATTTCAAGCGCGAAGGACGACCGACAGATGCGGAGATCCTCACGTGTCGAGTCATCGACCGCCCGATTCGGCCATTGTTTCTGAAAAGCTATCGCAACGACACACAGGTGATCAGCACCTTGCTGTCGCACGACAAAAGCAATGAGCCGGACGTGCTTGCAATCACTGGGGCATCCGCAGCGCTCATGATCTCCGAGATTCCATGGGACGGCCCAATTGCAGGGGTGCGCGTCGGACGTGTCGATGGCCGTTTTGTCGCGTTCCCGACGTTCGCCCAGATGCAGCGATCCGATATTTTGATCGTCGTAGCGGCCAGTAGTGATGCCATCATCATGGTCGAAGGCGGGGCGAATCAAGCGCGCGAAGCCGAGGTCATCGATGCGCTGATGTTCGCGAAGGAGTCTGCCCAGCCACTGATCCAGGCCCAGCAGAAGTTGCGCGAACGGGCTGGCAAGCCCATTCGCGTGTTCGAATCGCCTGTGGTCGACGAAGCGTTGGTCAAGGCTGTCACGGCGTTGGTCGAGCAACCGTTGTCCGATGCGTTGGCCGTCGTGAGCAAACACGAACGACACGATGCGTGCGAGCGCGTCACCAGAGACGCGCTGCAAAAACTTCTCGTGCAGTTTCCCGATCGTGAGGCGGATATCGCGTCCGTGTACGCCAAGCTCGAGAAGCACATCGTTCGCAAACGTGTCATTGGGTCCAAGACGCGTATCGACGGCCGTGGCCTGCGGGACATTCGCCCTCTTTACATCGAGGCGCATCCATTGCCGCGCCCACACGGTTCTGCGCTGTTTCAACGGGGAGAGACACAGGCATTGGTGACTTGTACGCTCGGTACCGAAGACGACGCCCAACGACTCGACACGTTGAGGGGCGACGTCACGCGCAATTTCATGCTGCACTACAATTTCGCGCCGTTCAGCACGGGCGAAGTCAAGCCGATGCGCGGTCAATCGCGACGTGAAACTGGCCATGGCGCATTGGCGGAACGGGCCGTTCGTTGGGTCCTGCCGGACAAAGAAAAGTTCCCATATACGATCCGCATCGTCAGCGAAACGCTGGAATCGAATGGATCGAGCTCGATGGCAGCGGTATGTGGGGGCTGTCTCGCGCTGATGGATGCGGGAGTGCCGATTCAGGCACCGGTGGCGGGCATCGCGATGGGCCTCATGCAGGAGGGAGACAAGATCGCCGTGTTATCGGACATTCTCGGCGATGAAGATCACCTGGGCGACATGGATTTCAAGGTCTGTGGAAGCCGCCAAGGGATCACCGCACTGCAAATGGACATCAAGATCCAGGGCTTGACCCGCAAGGTGCTCGAGGATGCGCTCGAACAGGCACGCGTAGGCAGACTCGCGATCCTCGATGCGATGCTCGCGGTGCTGCCGGCTCCGAGAACGGACATCAGCCGCTACGCACCGCGCATCGTGACGATGTGGGTCAAGATCGACCGTATCCGGGACGTCATCGGTCCGGGAGGCAAGATGATTCGCGCCATCATCGAGCAGACCGGCGTTGGAATCAACGTGGAGGACAACGGAAAAATTTCGATCTCGTCTTCGGAAGAGCAGGCCATCGAGAAGGCACGCAAGCTCATTCTCGGGCTCACGGCAGAAGCAGAAGTGGGAACCTATTATCACGGTGTGGTGAAGCGGGTCGTGGATTTCGGCGCGTTCGTCGAAATCCTGCCCGGAACGGATGGCCTCGTTCACATTTCTGAGCTCGACGAGCGTCGAGTGGCGAAGGTTACTGACGTGCTCAACGAAGGAGACGAGGTGGTCGTCAAGGTGCTCAACGTCGATCCGATGGGCAAGATTCGGCTCAGCCGAAAGGCTGCGTTTGGTGTCGATCCCAGCGAAGTTCAAAACATGCGAGGTTGACGTGTCGGAGTCCGAGCCGGCGCTGCTGGTTTCACGATTGAAGCCTCATGCCGTGATTCTGGAGCGTCACAGCGCGCTGGCAGCGGGACTGGATTTGCATGCCTGTTTGGAAAAAGGCGAACGTATGGCCATTGTTCCGGGGGAAAGGATGTTGGTGCCCACGGGGCTGGCAGTTGCGATTCCGCCTGGGTACGAAGGACAGGTGCGCCCTCGCTCGGGACTCGCGCTGAACCATGGCATCACGCTGCCCAACGCACCCGGAACCATCGACGCCGACTATCGAGGCGAGCTCAAAGTCATTTTGGCCAATTTCGGTCGAAACACGTTCGTGATCGAGCATGGCGATAGAATCGCGCAACTCGTGATTGCGCCGGTCGCCATGCTCGCGGTGGTCGAGCTCCACGAGCTGCCCACGACTGACCGCGGTTCAAGCGGCTTCGGTAGCACGGGTCGATGAGGCTCCCTGCCTGATACAATCCATTGTCACGTCTCGACGGACGTGTAAACGGCAGCATGGTCCAGGCTGTTCATGCGGGGGAATTCATCTGTGGGCACATCGATGTGCTGCGCGCGGCTCCTCCGTATGTCGGCTCTGCAGTATTCGGGCAAGTGTTCTACGGGCGTGACGTCGACCCCAGCCAAGATGTCTTGTTGACCATTTTGGATGGACGATTTTTCCCGAACAGCGTCGATCTCAGTCGGTTCATGGCGGGTGCAAACGCCTTGGCGTTCTTACGACATCCGACGCTCGTGCGCACCGCTGTGGTAGATCGCGAAGCCGACTACTGCGTGGTTGGCTATGAGGCACTTCCAGGTGCTCGCACGCTTGCGCAAACGATTGTGGAACGTGGCACACGAGCGCCGCGCGATGTCGTGCAGCGCTGCGCTGGTGATCTTGCGCGCGGATTGGCGTTTCTACACCGACAGAACCTGTTGCATGGGCTTCTCACACCAGCGTGCGTGATTGAATGGGAAGGTGCATACGTATTATGGCAGTACGGACTTTCACAATATTGCGCAAGCGACGTGCTGGTGGCGTGCGCACGAACGTTGGACGGCGAGATCCTGGCGCCAGAGTTGTTCCGTGGTGAGCGGCTGAACTCGGTATCGGACGTGTACGGGTGGGGTACGGTGATAGCACGACTGCTGACGGGCACGCCTGCTGCAGAGAGTATCAACACGGTGTTGGACGAACACGATTTCGAGATCGCGCCCAAACTGCTTGCGCTCTTACGTGCCGCTCTATCGCGCGATGTGGCACAGCGCCCGCGTGACGGTGTGCACTTGCTGGCTCTGCTCGACGAGGTGCACAAAACGGTACCGCCACCAGCTCCACGACCATCTCCTCCTCCACCACTACCACACGATTCCGTGAGCGTGCTCGGCCTCGATGATGTGGAGCTGGTTGTGCCGGTCGGTGACGACGACCCGTTTGGTCAGCTCGATGATGACGTGACACGCATCGTTACGGTTGCAAATGTGGCTAGAGGCAAGCGAGAAGATCCGCTCGAGTCTGTGCTGGGGGAGCTCACTAGCACGGTCGCCGCGGAACCATCCGGGCCGCCGGTCGTGGAACCAATAGCCGCAGTGGTCGCTCACCCACCGGTCGTACCCCCACCGGTCATACCGGCTGTGCCGTATCGGCCCCCTCGGCTGCCGGGATCCCACGGCCCATCGGCAAAAACGATGGCTGTTTTGCTGGTAGGCCTGTCCGCGATCCTCGTGCTGGGGGCGGGATTGCGCGTTGTCGGGGGTTCCAGAGATCCCGTCGTGAGTGAGGTCGTCTCCGCCCGCTCCGCGGAGCTCCCCAATGCGGTTGTGATGCAGAGCACCGCAGGAGACGTTCGAGAGCCGGCTTTGGTGGCGCCATCCGAGCCACGTGGCGGCGCCACGGGTCCCGCGAGCTCGTCCGACACAGACGTCGCATGCCCCATTGGTAGCGTCCCCTTGGACGAACGTACGTGCATCGATGCCGCCGAGTTTCCGGGTCTCCATCGCGTGCCCCGCGTTGGGGTGGGTGTGCGTGAAGCCGCGGATTCCTGCGAAGCCCGGGACGGGCGTTTGTGCACGGTCAGCGAATGGCAGCGCGCATGTGGAGGCGAACGATCCCTGCAGTTCCCGTACGGTGACAGGCTCGAGATCGAGCGTTGTAACACCGCATCCGTGCTTGGATATGCGCACGAGGTTGCGCTCGCCGGTGCCTACGCCGGCTGCGTATCCAACCGAGGCGTCCACGATCTCGTGGGCAATGTGGGGGAATGGGTTGCCGAAGGCATGGCGGTCGGCGGCGACAGCAGCACGCCAGCAGAGCAGGCAACCTGTAGCGCTCATGGACGACCGCCCAAGGGTTATGTGGGCTCGGATCTCGGGTTTCGCTGCTGCTATGAGCTGCGCACGCGGTGACCTTCCAGCGAGGCATCCTCTCCGCGATTGCGCATTCGGAAGTGCACGCTGGCGCTTCCGGCTCGGAAGCGGGATACTGCGCCGCGTCATGCCTTTGGACGAAGCCATCGCCCGTGAAGCGCTCGCACCTGGCGGAACCCTCGACGAGCTCGATGCGAGCTTCGACGTGCTTGGTCGCAGGTACAGCGGCAAAGTACGTGAGAACTTCACCCGGGGCCACGAGCGCGTCATCGTGGTCACGGATAGAGTCAGCGCGTTCGACGTGGTGCTCGGAACGATTCCGTTCAAGGGGCAAGTGCTGAATCAGATGGCCAGGTACTGGTTCGAGCAAGCCGCCGAATTGTTTCCTCATCACATGCTGAGCGTCCCCGATCCACAGGCGATGAAGGTGATGGAATGCGCGCCAATTCCCGTGGAAATGGTCGTTCGCGGCTACCTGACGGGGTCCAGCAGCACGAGCATTTGGCGAGCCTACGAACGTGGTGATCGGGTGTTTTGCGGTCATCGGTTGGCCGAGGGCATGCGCAAGCACGAGAAGCTGCCGCAAGGCATCGTGACACCCTCCACCAAAGCGGCCAAAGGTGAGCACGACGAGAGCGTGAGCAAGGACGAGCTGTTCCGACGTGGTCTCATCGACGCGACGCTCTATGAACAGCTCGAGCAACGTTGCCTGGCTCTGTTCGCGTTCGGACAGCGGTTGGCCCGCGAGCGAGGCCTCATCTTGGTGGATACCAAATACGAGCTGGGCCGTGCTCCCTCGGGAGAGATCGTGCTGATCGACGAGATCCATACGCCCGACAGCTCGCGCTACTGGTATGTGGAGGGATACGAACAGGCGATCAAGACGGGAGAAGATCCTCGACCGATCGACAAAGAGTACGTACGTCGGTGGTTGTTGTCGCAAGGGTTCCACGGCGATGGTCGACCGCCGCCGCTCGCTCCTGAGGTGAGGATCGAAGCTGCCAAGCGCTATGTCGAAGCATTCGAGGTCATCACCGGCCGTACATTCACGCCCAATCGAGCGGCTCCGGTGCCGCGGCTGCACAACAACCTCGCAGTGTAGTCCGCGTTGGGCGCCTCGCGTCTGGCGACGTTCTGTGCTAGTTAGTCAGCGCGCGATGTGTGGGATCATCGGCATCTTCAACCATCCCGAGGCGGCCAATTTGACCTACCTCGGGTTGCATGCGTTGCAGCATCGTGGTCAAGAATCGGGTGGCGTGGTGAGCAGCGATGCCGGCACGCTCCACGCCGTCCGCAAGATGGGGCACGTTGCGGATATTTTCACGGAAGAAACACTCAAGCAGCTACCGGGTCGCATCGCGATCGGGCACGTTCGCTATACCACCGCAGGGGGGTCGCTGGCCCGCAACATCCAGCCGCTCACCGCAGAATATCGCTACGGTTCCGTCGCGATCGCCCACAACGGTAATCTCGTAAACGCCGAGATCCTGCGAGACGAGCTCGAACAAGACGGTGCGATTTTTTCGACGTTTTCGGACACCGAAGTGGTGCTGCAGCTCATGGCGCGCAGTCGTGAGGCAGATTTTCTGGATCGTCTTGCCGGCGCGCTCGCACGCGTACGCGGAGCGTACAGCCTGGTGTTGCTCGGTGAGGAGCGGCTGGTTGCGGTGCGTGACCCCCATGGGTTTCGTCCGCTGGTGCTTGGACGGATCGATGGGACGGAGCCCACGTGGGTGATCGCATCCGAGAGCTGTGCGTTCGATTTGATCGAGGCAACGAAGGTTCGTGACATCGAACCCGGTGAGATCCTCGTCATCGACCACGATGGTCCCCATAGCGTGCACGTAGGCAGGGCACCACGTCGCTCGTGCGTGTTCGAACACGTTTATTTCGCTCGTCCGGACAGCGTCATCGACGATGTATCGGTCTACGAGGCACGCATTGCCATGGGAGCCCAGCTCGCGCGCGAGGCTCCAGTGGAGGCCGACGTGGTCATTCCCGTGCCTGACTCCGGCCTGGTTGCCGCGTTGGGATATGCGCGTGAGAGCAATATCTCGTTCGAGCTCGGTCTCATCCGCAATCACTATGTCGGACGAACGTTCATCGAACCCAAGGACTCGATTCGGCATTTCGGTGTCAAGCTGAAGCTCAATGCCGTACCCCAGCTACTACGTGGCAAACGTGTCGTCGTCGTGGATGATTCCATCGTGCGTGGCACGACCTCTCGCAAGATCGTCAAAATGGTGCGTGTCGCTGGAGCCGAGCAGGTGCACGTTCGGATCAGCTCGCCACCGGTACACAGTCCGTGTTTCTACGGGATCGATACCCCGACGCGTGCCGAGTTGATCGCCTCGAGCCACACCATGGGCGAAGTCACTCGCTATCTCACGGCCGATTCATTGGCTCATCTCAGTGCGGACGGCATGTTGCGTGCAATCGCATCTACCAAGCCGACCGACGCAGAAACCGCTCGACCCGATTCAGCCTACTGTACTGCGTGTTTTACGGGCCAGTACCCGGTACAGTTCTCCACCCCGTTGGCCCGCAGGCAACTACGTTTGATCGAGGTGTAAGACCATGGCATCCGATGTACGCATTGGGCTTCCCGAGCACAACAAAGTCTTGGAGCGTATTTCGCGGCTCGCGGCACGGATCGCCGAGCTGCGGAGGCATCTTTGACTACGAAGGCAAGCGTGAGCGCCTCGAGGAGCTAGACGCTCGCACATCCGATTCTGAGTTCTGGAACGACAGTGAGCGCGCGAAAGCACTCCTGCGCGAGCAATCGACACTGAAGGGTGTGCTCGAGCAACTCGACCTGCTGGAGCGCCTTCACGAAGACGCTCGCACGCTCTATGAGCTCGCACGCGAGGAAAGCGACGAAGCCAGCATTCGTGAGGCATGGCGCATGTTGGATGGGTGCGATGCCAAAGCCCAAGTCATGGAGCTACGACGCATGCTGTCAGGCGATTGGGATGCCGAGAGCGCGCTGGTCAGCATCAACGCCGGGGCGGGGGGCGTGGACAGCCAGGACTGGGCCCAAATGTTACTGCGCATGTACCAGCGCTGGGGTGAACGACACAACTTTACCGTCGAGCTGCTCGACGTGCAGGCCGGGGAGCAAGCAGGCATACGCAGTGCCGAGATCGCGGTCGTCGGCGAATATGCTTACGGCCGCTTGCGCTCTGAAATCGGCGTACATCGCTTGGTTCGCATCAGCCCATTCGACGCGAACGCGCGCAGACAAACCAGTTTTGCCAGTGTGATGGTATTGCCCGATGTCGGTGAAGACAAGAACCTGGATATCGAGGTGAAAGAGTCCGACCTGAGAGTCGACAAATTCCGTTCGTCGGGTGCCGGTGGCCAACACGTCAACAAGACCGAATCGGCCGTGCGGCTCACACATATGCCTTCGGGCATTGCGGTCGCCTGTCAAATGGAGCGATCGCAGCACAAAAATTACGCTGCGGCGATGCGCATGCTGAAGGCCAAGCTGTGGGATCTCGAGCAACAAAAGCGCGACCAACAACGCGAGGTGCTCGAGGGCGAGAAAAAGAAGATCGAGTGGGGCAGTCAGATCCGTTCGTATGTGTTGCAACCATATCAGCAGGTCAACGACCATCGCACCGAGCGCAAGAGTAGCAACGTGACCGGTGTGTTGGACGGTGAGCTGGATGAGTTCATCGAGGCGTTTTTACTTCAACAGGGATCTCCGGTCGCTAGCGCATGAACACTTGGACGATGCGGAGGCTCGACTGGATGATCGCCTGGCGTCACGTGCGTGCGGCCGAGCGACGGCCACGGTGGGTGGTGGCAGTGTTGCTTCTGGCTGGTTACCTGCTACTGGTGGGTGGAGGGTTGGCCGTGCATGCAGGGCAGCTGTCCGCTGCTCCCATGGAGGCGATGGCGGACGTGGTGGACTTCATGGGGTTCGATCCCACGCCACTCGAGCGCGCGTACGGGGCTCTCGGGGGCGCGACGTTGTTCGTTGGTGTCATGGTGCTCGTGTTTGGAGTGCTTTCGTGGTTCTTCAATCTGCTCGCGACGATCATCACGATGTCGGTATTGCTGGGCTGCATGGCGCTCGTGGTTGTGCTCAGCTTGATGAGTGGGCTCGAAATGGATCTTCGCGACAAGACGCTCAATCAGAAGGCGCACATTCGGATCTCTTCGGGAGATGGAAGACCGTTCGAAGGCTACCGAGAGCTCGTCGATGCGGTCACGACCGGCCAAGGCATTGCCGGCGCAGCCCCATACGTCGAAGGCGAAGTGATGGTGCGAAGCGGGGTCAACCGGCAGGGGGCCGTGCTGCGCGGGATCGTTGCCGAGCAACACGGCGAGGTCTCGAACCTGCCCGAAATCGTGCGCGAGGGCGAATATCGCAGCCTGATCGATCCGGCCAGCATTCGCGATCCTGATCCGTTCGCAAGTCCGTTGCTCGGCGATACCCCCTGGCGGCTTCGTCATCTCGGGAAGCGCAAACAGCAGCCCTTGCCGGCCGAGCGCCGGGACGCAGACGTCGTGGATCTCGACAAGTCGGTGCCCCCGGTAGCCGTACCGCAAGAGCCGCACGATGGCGGGGACGAAGCATGGGAAGATCCCATGAACGAGTTGCGACTGAGCGATGATGGCGATGATGGCGATGATGGCGATGATGGCGATGATGGCGATGATGGCGATGATGGCGATGATGGCGATGATGGCGATGATGGCGATGATGGCGATGATGGC
>Ga0187893_10003742_pt1 | contig 30102 bp, 24 predicted proteins | sample MA1701074metaG_FD_139574 | JGI IMG/M metagenome (GOLD analysis project Ga0187893, IMG submission 139574) | White microbial mat communities from a basaltic lava cave in the Kipuka Kanohina Cave System on the Island of Hawaii, USA - MA170107-4 metaG ...
CGGCTTTCAGGCGATTGGCGTCGACGCCGACATTGGCATCGTAGGGAAACGGCCAGGTGCGGTTGCGATCGGCGCCGGCGGTCTCGCCGGCGAACGCCTCGATGGCGTCGACCGCCACGCGCGACGCGATCTCGCCGGCGACGTGTCCGCCCATCCCGTCCGCGACCACGAACAGCCCGAGGTCCGGCCGCGCGCAGTAGCTGTCTTCGTTGCTGGTGCGGCGCAGCCCCGGGTTGGTGGCGACGGCCCAGGAAAGCTTCATCGCTACACCCGCGTTCGTGCCCGTTCGGCGACCTGCAGCCGGATGAGAGACTTCAAGAGCGCGATCCGCGCCCGCTCGTAGTCCATCTCCATCTGCGGTCGCGTCAGACGGTCTTCAGCGCGTTCCATCGCCGATCGGGCGCGGACGACGTCGACCTCCTTCGCGTTCTCCGCGACCTCCGCCAGGATCGTCACACGATCCGGCAGCACCTCCGCGAAGCCGAACGCGATGACCAGGTACGTCTTCTCCTGGCCCTTACGATACCAGAGCTCTCCTACCTGGAGCGTGGCCAGCAGCGGCGTGTGGCCCGGCAGAACCCCGAAGTAGCCATTCGCGCCCGGAATCTCGACTTCGTCGACCTGCTCCCGTATGAGGAGCCGGTCCGGCGTCACGATCTCGAGCGTCAGCGACGTGGGCAGCGGCGGAATCGTCATGCGATGAGAGCCTTACGCCTCCTTGAGGGTCTGCGCCTTCTCGACCGCCTCTTCGATCGTCCCGACCATCCAGAATGCCTGCTCGGGCAGGGTGTCGTGCTTGCCGTCGACGATTTCCTTGAAGCCCCTCACCGTCTCGGCGATCGGCACGTACTTGCCTTTGAAGCCGGTGAACTGCTCCGCGACGAAGAACGGCTGCGACAGGAACCGCTGGAGCCTGCGCGCACGGCCGACCGTCAGCCTGTCCTCCTCGGACAGCTCGTCGATGCCGAGGATCGCGATGATGTCCTGCAGGTCCTTGTAGCGCTGCAGAATCAGCTTCACGTGGCGCGCGGTCGCGTAGTGCTCGTCGCCGATGATCCGCGGATCGAGGATGCGTGACGTTGACGCCAGCGGATCGACGGCCGGGTAAATCCCGAGCTCCGCGATCGACCGCGACAGGTTGGTCGTCGCGTCGAGGTGCGCGAAGGTCGTCGCCGGCGCCGGGTCGGTGTAGTCGTCCGCCGGGACGTAGATCGCCTGGACCGAGGTGATCGACCCCTTTTTCGTCGACGTAATCCGTTCCTGCAGCTCGCCCATCTCCGTCAGCAGCGTCGGCTGGTAGCCGACCGCGGACGGCATGCGGCCGAGCAGCGCCGAGACCTCGGAGCCGGCCTGCGTAAAGCGGAAGATATTGTCGATGAAGAGGAGGACGTCCTTTCCCTCCGCGTCGCGGAAGTACTCGGCGACCGTCAGCGCGCTCAGCCCGACGCGCAGCCGCGCGCCCGGCGGCTCCGTCATCTGGCCGTACACGAGCGCGGCGCGCGACTTCGACGCATCCTTGACGTCGATCACGCCGCTCTCCTGGAACTCGAGCCAGAGGTCGTTCCCCTCACGGGTCCGCTCGCCGACGCCACCGAACACCGACACGCCGCCGTGCTTCAGGGCGATGTTGTGGATCAGCTCCATGATGATGACGGTCTTGCCGACGCCGGCGCCGCCGAACAGGCCGATCTTGCCGCCCTGGAGGTAGGGTTCGAGGAGGTCGATGACCTTGATGCCCGTCTCGAACATCTTGAGCTCGGTCGACTGCTGCTCGAGGGTGGGCGCGGATCGATGGATCGGCCACCTCTCTTTCGACTCGACCGGGCGATCGGGAAAGTCGACCGGTTCGCCCAGCACGTTCAGCACGCGTCCGAGCGTGGCGGGGCCGACCGGCACGGAAATCGCGGCGCCGGTGTCGATCGCTTTCATTCCGCGCTGCATGCCGTCGGTCGGCTTCATCGCGACCGCCCGCACGCGGTTCTCGCCGAGGTGCTGCTCGACCTCCGCGATGACGTCGATGGCGCCCGCCTCCTTGGATTCCGTCACGATCCGCAGCGCGTTGTAAATCTCCGGCAGGTGGCCGCCCTCGAACTCGACGTCCAGAACGGGGCCGATGATCTGAACGACCTTGCCGACTTTCGTTTCCGCTGCGACAGCGTCTGCCATATCTCCCCACGCCCGACCTGAAGGTCGGGCCTCCACCGTCGGTTCCGAACCGCTACAACGCCTGCGCCCCGGAAACGACCTCGATGATCTCCCGAGTGATCGCCGCCTGGCGCACTTTGTTCATGTAGAGCGTCAGCGATTCGATCATCTCCGCCGAGTTCTTCGTCGCCGTGTCCATCGCCGTCATCCGCGCGGCGTGCTCCGCGGCGGCCGACTCGAGAAGCGCACGGAAGACCTGAATCTCGACGTGGCGCGGCAGCAGCTCGCGGAAGATGACTTCCGGGCCTGGCTCGTAGAGATAGTTCACGGTCTGCTGGTCGGGCTGCGCCGCTTTCTCGAAGCGCGGGATTGGCAGCAGCCGCTCGATGACGACCCGCTGCTGCATGACCGACTTGAATTCGTTGTACACGAGGAAGACCGCATCGACGCGCCGGTCGCTGAAGTCCTCGATCGCCGCGCGGGCGATCGCCTGCGCATCGGCGTACCGCAACTGCTGAAAGATGTTGATGTGCTCGAAGGAGACGTTGAACCCGCGTCGCACGAAGAAGTCCCGGCCCTTGCGGCCCACGAGCCCGAGCGCGACCTCGCGCCCCGTCTGGTCGGTGATGAACGCGCCGGCCGCCTTCACGATATTCGTGTTGAAGCTGCCGCACAGACCCCGGTCCGCGGTGATGACCACGAGCAGGGTCGGTCCGGCGGCATCGTCGCGCGGATCGAGCAGCGGGTGCGCTGACGGATCGACGCGCGACGCGAGGCCGTTCAGCACGCGCATCATGTCCTGCGCGAAGGGGCGCGCGCTCGTGATCCGCTCCTGTGCGCGACGAAGCTTCGAGGCGGCCACCATCTTCATCGCCTTGGTGATCTGCTGGGTCGACTTCACCGCGCGGATGCGCCGCCGGAGATCGATTAACGACGGCATGGGCTACGCTGTTTTCATTTCTTGATTGGCGCCGGGGCCCCACCCCCGGCGCCTACCACGCCTCGCTCTCGCTCGGCGCGCTGAATCACACATCAAGCGGCTTTCACCGCAACGAAGGTCTCGCCGAACGACTTCAGCGCCGACATCATCTCACCCTTGAGCTGATCGTCCAGCACCTTCTTGTCGGCGATCGCCTTCAGCAGTCCCGGGTGCCGTGAGCCGACGAACCTGTACAGCTCGTCCTCGTAGCGACGGACGTCGGCCACCGCAACCGCGTCGAGGAGTCCGTTGGTCGCGGCGAAGATGATCAGGACCTGCTGTTCGACCGGCAGCGGCTGGTATTGCGGCTGCTTCAGGATCTCGACCAGCCGCTGGCCCCGGTTGAGCTGCGCCTGCGTCGCCTTGTCCAGATCGCTGCCGAACTGCGCGAACGCCGCGAGCTCGCGGTACTGCGCGAGGTCCAGCCTGAGGCTGCCGGCGACCTGCCGCATCGCCTTCACCTGCGCCGATCCTCCAACCCGCGAGACCGAGTTGCCGACGTTGATCGCCGGACGGACGCCCTGGTGGAACAGGTCGGTCTCGAGGAAGATCTGCCCGTCCGTGATCGAGATGACGTTCGTAGGGATGTACGCGGACAGATCGCCCGCCTGGGTCTCGATGATCGGCAGCGCGGTGAGGGAGCCGCCCCCGAGCTCGTTGCGCAGCTTCGCGGCGCGCTCGAGCAGGCGCGAGTGCAGGTAGAACACGTCGCCCGGATAGGCCTCGCGTCCCGGCGGCCGCCGGAGCAGCAGCGAGATCTCGCGGTACGCCTGCGCATGCTTCGACAGGTCATCGTAGACGCACAGCGCATGACGCTTGCTGTCGCGGAAGTACTCGCCCATGGCGCAGGCGGAGTAGGGGCTGATGTAGAGGAGTGGCGCCGGATCGGACGCGCCGGCGGCGACGATAATGCTGTAGCTGAGAGCATCCGCGTCCTCCAGCGTCTTCACGACCTGCGCAACCGTGGACTGTTTCTGCCCGATCGCGTTGTAGATGCAGATGACGTCCTTGCCGCGCTGATTGATGATCGCGTCCACCGCGACCGCGGTTTTTCCAGTCTGACGGTCGCCGATGATCAGCTCGCGCTGTCCCCGCCCGATCGGCACCATCGCGTCGATTGCCTTGAGACCGGTCTGGAGCGGTTCCTTCACCGGCTGCCGATCGACGACCCCTGGCGCGAGGCGCTCGATCGGCGCGAACCGCTGTGTGGCGATCGGGCCCTTGCCGTCGATCGGCTGGCCGAGCGCATTGACGACGCGGCCCAACAGCTCCTCTCCCACCGGCACCGAGATAATCCGGCCCGTTCTCTTCACGGGATCGCCTTCCCGGATCTCGGTGAACTCGCCGAGGAGCACGGTGCCGACGCTGTCTTCCTCGAGGTTCAGGGCGATACCGAAGACGCCGTGCGGAAACTCGAGCATCTCGCCCGCCATGGCGCGCTCGACGCCGTGGACGCGCGCGATCCCGTCGCCAATCGAGATCACGCTGCCGACCTCGGCGACGTCGACGTCGGTCGAGAACCCGCCGATCTGGTCGCGGATGATCTTGGAGATTTCTTCTGCCTTGATCCGCATTCGGAATCCTCGGCTACGCCTCCGCGAGACGTTCTCTGAGCTTCGTGAGCTGGCGCAAGACGCTGCCGTCGTACACCACGCTGCCCACTTTCGTCACCGCTCCGCCCATGATCGCCGGGTCCACCTTCGCCTCCAGCATCACCTTCCGCCCCGTGGCCTGCGCCAGGCGCTTCTCGAGCGCGGCCCGCTGTGCCTCGCTCATCGGCACCGCCGTCGTGACCGCCGCGCGCACGATCTGTTGATGGTCGAGCAGCCGCGAACGATAGGCTTCGACGACCTCGGGCAGGATGGTCAACCGATCCCGCTCGGCGAGCAGCAACAGCAGCTGTGCGACCTCGGCGGAGGGCCTGGTCCGCTCGACGATGGCCTGAACGACGGCGCGCTTTCGCGACGCCGGGACCGCCGGGTTGGCCACGACCCGCGCGAGCGTGTCATGCCCGCGCAGCGCGTCGGCGAACGACGCGAGCTCGGGCTCCGCGCCCGCCGGGTCCCGCTGTTTCACGATGACATCGAAGAGCGCCCGGGCGTAGCGGGCGGCTGCGGCGCGGCTGGTCATCTGGTGTAGCGGCTCGACGGCAACGTCAACGAATTATTGGGTTATCGGGAAAAAGTCGGCTTGCCGAAACGTCAATTTATACCACACAGTTCGATGAGCGCGCCATCCGGCGCGGACGGCCGCACCTCCCCGATTTCGACCGCTTCGACCCCGGCGGATTGCATCCGCTGAAGGAGCCCGGCCGCACCCTCGCGCGCCACGGCGGCGAACAGGCCGCCCGACGTCTGGGGATCGTACAGCACCGCCAGCAAATCGGAATCGATAACGCTGTCGGTCCGCACGCGACCGCCGAAATGCGATTCGTTGGTCTTTCCCCCGCCGGGGAGGTTCTTCCGCCCGAGCGTCAGGGCTCCGTCGAGGAGCGGCACTCGGCGCGGGTCGATTCGTATGGTGCAGCCGCTCGCGGCCGCCACCTCCGACGCGTGTCCGATCAACCCGAAGCCGGTGACATCCGTGCAGGCATGGACGATGCCTGGCTTCGCGCCGATCAACACATCAGCCGCGCGTCGATTGAGCGTCGTCATCGAGTCGATCGCGGCGGCGATCGCATGCTCCGTCGCCCGCCCGAACTTGAGCGCGGTCGCGATCAGTCCGGTGCCGAGCCGTTTGGTCAGCAGAAGCGCGTCGCCGGCCTGCGCCCCGGCATTCGCGAGTACGCGCGCGGGATCGACCGCTCCGGTGACGGCGTACCCAAACTTGATCTCCTGATCTCGCACCGTGTGTCCGCCGAGCAGCGCAACCCCCGCTTCCCGCAGCTTGTCGAGGCCTCCGAGGAAAATCTGCCGGATCACGACGTCGCCTGGCTCGTCGGCGGGGAATGCGGCGATTGCGAGCGCGGTCAGCGGGCGGCCGCCCATCGCGTACACGTCGCTGAGCGCGTTCGCCGCGGCAATCTGGCCGTAGACGAACGGGTCGTCCACGATCGGGGTGAAGAAATCGACCGTCTGCACCAGCGCCGGTCCGCTCTCCCAGCGGTACACACCCGCATCGTCCGAGGTCCTGAAGTCGATCAGCACCCGGTCGTCATCCGATCGCGGCATGGCACCCAGCACCTGGGCGAGCTCGCCCGCGGCGAGTTTGCCCGCTCAACCGGCGCAGGCTGCGTAGTCTGTCAGTTTCTTCGCCATGTCACTCCACATCCCACATTCCACAATCAGAAATGAGCGCTGCTTTCTTTTCTTCCTTTGCGATGGGGCCCCACCCCCATCGCCTACCACGGCTCGCTTTCGCTCGCCGCGCTGACTCACACATCCGGATTCGATCCGCGCATCCGTCAGAGGTCCGCAATCTGCTCGTAGATCCGATTGAGTTCCTCTTCGGATGCGAATTCGACTTCGATCCGCCCGCCTTGACCCTTCCGCACGATTCGCACCGGCGTGCCGAGCACGAACCGGAGCCGCTCTTCCGCGGCGCGGGTGTTCGCGTCGTTCACTTTCGGCGCCTTGGCCGGCGGCGCGGGCTCGCCGAGCTTCTTCACGAGGAGCTCGGTGTCGCGAACCGACAGCCCGCGGGCGACGACGTCGCGGGCGGCGCGGCGCTGCGCCGCGCCGTCGGGCAGCGACAGCAGCGCGCGCGCATGCCCCATGGACAGCGCGCCGGCGGAAACATCGTTCAGCACGTCGATCGGCAGACGCAGAAGACGCGTGTAATTTGCGATCGACGATCGATCTTTCCCGACGGCCTCGGCGATCGCGTCCTGCGTCAGATTGAAGTCGTCCGCGAGGCGTTTGAACGCGCGCGCCTCCTCCACGGGGTTGAGATCCTCACGCTGGATGTTCTCGATGAGCGCGACCTCGAGCACCTTCCCGTCTGGGACGTCGCGGACGATGACGGGGATGCGGAGCAGGCCGGCGCGCTGCGCCGCGCGCCAGCGTCGTTCTCCGGCGATGATCTCGTACGTGTCGCCGGTGGGGCGCGCCACGATTGGCTGGATGACGCCGTTCGCGCGGATCGATCGCGCGAGCTCGTCGAGGCGCGCGTCGTCGAACGCGCCACGAGGCTGATACGCGTTGGGGCGAAGGCGATCGATGTCGATCTCGAGCGCGCGCTCGGGCGCCGTCGCGAGGGCCGGCGCGTCCGGAAGAAGCGCGCTGAGGCCGCGTCCGAGGGCGGGGCGTTTGTCAGCCATGGCTAGTTACCCTCCGCGGTCACGGAGCGAAGGGAGAGCACGGGGCGAGGCCAACACGGAGGCACGGAGCAAACGGAGATTCCATTCTCCGTGTTCTCGGTGTCTCCGTGTTGATCATTCTCCGTGACCTCCGTTCCCTCCGTGCCCACACACGAAATATGAGCGCTACGGGGTGGCGCTCTCGTCCGACGGCTGGCGTTCGCGCGCGACGAACTCGCGGGCGAGCGCGAGGTACGCTTCGGCGCCGCGAGACTTCACGTCGTAGAGGATCGCGGGAAGGCCGTGGCTCGGCGCCTCGCCGAGCCGGATGTTGCGCGGAATCACCGTCGAGAACACTTTGTCGCGAAAGAACCCGCGAATGTCGCGCGCGACCTGCTGCCCCAGGTTCGTGCGTTCGTCGTGCATGGTCAGCAGGACGCCTTCGATATCGAGTCGCGGGTTGAGCGTCGCGCGGACGCGTCGGAGCGTGGCAACCAGATCCGCGAGGCCCTCCAGCGCGAAGTACTCGCAGGTGAGCGGGATGAAGACCGAGTCGGCGGCGACGAGTGCGTTCAACGTGAGGAGCCCCAGCGAGGGAGGTGTATCGATGAAGATGAAATCGAAACGCTCACGGAGCGGATCGAGGAGACCGCGCAGACGGCTCTCGCGGCCCGGCAGGGAGACGAGCTCGATCTCTGCGCCTGTGAGATTCCGGTCGGACGGCATGAGGGCGAGGCCCTTGACGGCAGAGGGGACGATCACGCCGCCGCCGTCGGGCGAGTCGGCGGTGAGGCCCTGGTAGACGGTTCCGGCGGGGCCGGACCGACCTTTCAGGCCGAGGCCGCTCGTCAGGTTGGATTGGGGGTCGAGGTCCACGAGGAGGACCCGCTGGTCGGCGAGCGCCAGGGATGCCGCTAAGTTGATGGCGGTGGTGGTTTTACCGACGCCCCCCTTCTGATTGGCGATGGCGATGACGCGGGCCGTTATGTTGAATGACCTATTCAAATCGGATTGACCCTTCGCATCGCTGCCGGCATAGTCGCGCGGCTCACGGGGCCCCGTCAAGCATCATCGTTCCACGTGGAACGCGCTTGGTGAGGATCACGAGCCTGTTGCCGGGGCTGTCTGGATTGAGGGGATGGATGGCCTCGAGTGTCAGGGGCGGCGGGATGTCCCCAACCGTGTCGGACCCCGTGGTCCCATGGAAAAGCAGCATTCGCCCGCCAGGCCTCAAGAAAGCCTGCAGGCCCACGAGCGTTTTTCGCTCAACCGTTACGGCCCGAATGGTCAGAATATCCAGGACTTCATGGAGCTCGGGGCGGGCGAGGAGCTCCTCGAATCGGGCCGATTCGACCTGCGTGTCTGTCAGGCCAAGCACGCGGACGGCTTCACGAAGGAACGCGGACTTGCGGGCCTTGGGCTCGACCATCACGAGCGTCGAGCCGGCGAGGGCGAGCTTCAATGGGATAGCAGGGGAGCCGCCCCCTGAACCGATATCGATTATTCGCTTGCCCCCACCCATCACGTGCCGTGCCGCCTGAAGCGGCTCGATCAGGAGCCGATCAAGTGCCTGATCCGGCGAGGATTCGTCGAACGCGGTGAGGTTTATCTTGCGATTCCAGCGGAGAAGGAGCTCGAAGTAGCTCCAGAGATGCGTCGCAAGGCCCGCAGGCACGGCCAGACCGGCCTTTTTGGCCCTGCGAGTGAGGCGGGTCCTGAACTCACGCTGGCTGATCATCCAGGCGGCGCGCTCTCCCAACGCTCCACATAGGCGGCAAGCACGGCAACAGCGGCCGGAGTGAATCCAGGGATGCGTCCGGCCTGACCCACCGTCGCCGGGCGGACTTCCCGAAGCCGTTGAACCGCCTCGCGTGACAGACCAGGAATGGACTCAAAACTGATGGCGTCCGGAATACCACGCCGCTCGAGCCGGGCCGATCGCTCGACGTCGGACCGCTGCTTGCGAACGTATCCCTCGTACTTGATTTCGGTCTCGAGCGTAGCCACGTCGAGTTGAGAGCCTTCGGCGGGAAGGTCCAGTCTGACGTCGGCCTTCGCGACGAGATCGACGAGCCGAACTTCTGGCTGTCTCAAGGCAACGCTCGCAGGAACGCGATCGCCCGATGAGATTCGGACGGGCGACCTGGACAGGATCGCTCTGTTCTTCTCCAAGCGGGCGCGTCTCTCCTCGAACCCCCGCCACCGGTCATCGTCTACGGAACCTGCCGCCCGGCCCCGAGGAGTCAACCGAAGATCCGCGTTGTCGATCCGCAGCAGGAGCCTGTGCTCGGCGCGCGACGTGAACATCCGGTACGGCTCGAGGCATCCCTTCGTCGTCAGGTCGTCCACGAGAATCCCGGCGTACGCCTCGTCCCTTCCCAGGACCACGGGATCGCCGCCGCCTGCGTGTCTCGCCGCGTTGAGCCCGGCAAGAAGACCCTGGGCGGCCGCTTCTTCGTACCCGGACGTTCCGTTGAGCTGACCGGCGAAAAACAACCCGCGGACCCGTTTCGTTTCCAGCGTCGGCCGAAGCTCCGTTGGCTGGATGAAGTCGTACTCGACCGCGTAGCCCGGACGAATCATCTCGGCCGTCTCGAGACCAGGAAGCGCATGAATGAGCGCGAGTTGGGCGTCCCGCGGCAGGCTCGTCGAGAACCCGTTGACGTAGATCTCGTCTGCGTCGAGCCCTTCCGGTTCGAGAAAGATCTGATGGCGCTCCCGGTCCGGAAACCGCATCACCTTGTCTTCGAGCGACGGGCAGTAGCGCGGCCCGATCCCGCGGATCTGGCCGTTGTAGAGCGGCGAGTCGGTGATTCGCTCGCGGACGATCGCGTGAACCTGTGGCGTGGTGTGAAGCAGGTGACAGGCGATCTGTTCGCGTTCGATCGTTTTCGACATGAACGAGAACGGTGTGATCGGATCGTCGCCACGCTCCTCGCGGAACCGCGAGAAATCAATGCTCCCGCGCCGCAACCGCGGCGGCGTCCCTGTCTTCAGCCGGCCCATGTGGAATCCGAACGAAGCCAGTGATTCCGCGAGCCTCCGCGATGCCGGCTCCCCGACGCGGCCTGCGGCGCGCTGCTCGCGTCCGATGTGGATCAGGCCGTTGAGAAACGTGCCGGTCGTGACCACGATCGCGTCCGCGCGGAGCTCCCGCCCGTCTTCGAACGCGAGCCCTCTGACGCGGCCTCGATCGACATCGATGTGCGCCGCCATGCCGAGGATCCAGTCGATCATCGGCTCGGCGTCGAGCGTGTCGCGCATCCAGGAGGCGTACCGCGTCTTATCCGCCTGGGCGCGGGGCGACCAGACCGCCGGCCCGCGGCTTCGGTTGAGAATCTTGAACTGCAGGCCGGTCGCGTCGATCGCGCGCCCCATCAGGCCCCCGAGCGCGTCGATTTCCCGAACCAGGTGGCCTTTTGCCGTGCCGCCGATGGCTGGGTTGCAGGGCATGAGCGCCACGGTCTCGCGCGACATGGTGCAGATGGCGACGCGACAGCCAACGCGAGCCGCGGCCCAAGCGGCTTCGCAGCCGGCGTGCCCGGCGCCTATCACGATCACGTCATGCATCATTCGCAGCGCAGGCGAGAGCGCCTACTTCCCGACACAGAACGTCGCGAAGATGTGTTTCAGGACGTCCTCCGACGTGCGGGCCCCGGTTATCTCTTCCAATGCGCCGCGAGCGTCGGACAGATCGACGAGCACGATTTCTTCTGGCGCGCCCATCGCCGCGCGGTCCTGCGCGCGCGAAAGCGACTCTCGTGCCCGCTCGAGCAGCGCAACATGCCTCACGTTGGTGACGGCCGGCACTTCATGGCACTCGTCGCAATCGAGGATTGCTTCCCCGATCGCGCGCCGCACCTCCTCGAGACCGCCGCGCGTGACGAGCGAGAGCTCGATGGCCGGGACTCCCGCTTCTTCGAGAGACCACGCGGGAGGAAGATCCCTCTTGTTCGCGACGACAACCCGCGGCCGTGTCGCGCTCCTGGAAATGAGCCCTCGATCTTCATCCTCGAGCGCACGCGATCGATCGAGGATCAGGACGACGACATCCGCACTGTCCATCGCGCGGCGGGCGCGGCGGACGCCTTCGGTCTCCGCTTCGTCTGGCGCCGCGCGAAGTCCGGCGGTGTCGACCAGGCGAACTGCCACGCCCGAGATCGCCGTCGTTTCGGCGACCGGATCGCGCGTGGTCCCGGGATCGGGCGTGACTATCGCGCGCTCAAAACCAAGTAAGTTGTTGAATAGACTTGACTTGCCTGAGTTTGGTCGTCCGCAGATGACTGCCTGCCGGCCCTCGCGAACCGGCCGTCCTCGCGCAGCGTCGCCGAGAAGGGCGTCGACGCTATTAAGGACACCCTTTATTGCGGCGCCGGTTTCCTCTGCGGTGATGAAGTGATATCCCTCGTCTGGAAAATCGAGCGAGGCTTCGAGGCGCGCGGTCAAATCGAGCAGCTCGCGATCTATGCGGCCGATCGCTTCCGTCAGCGTTCCGTCGAGCTGGTCGAACGCCGCGCGCGCTTGAGCGGTTGTCGACGCGTCGACGAGATCCGCGACCGCTTCCGCTTGGGCGAGCGTCAGGCGGCCGTTGAGAAATGCGCGCAGCGTGAATTCACCGGGATCGGCATGACGCGCCCCCGCAGCGAGCGCAGCACGGACGATCGTCGTGAGAAGCACCGGGCTCCCGTGGGCGCTGATCTCGATGACGTCCTGGCCGGTGTATGAGGCCGGCGCGGAGAAGAGCGTCGCGACGACGTGATCGATCGGAACGCCGTCGGCGTCGCGCGCCCGCGTAAATGTGGCCCGTCGCGGCTCGAGCGCGTCGCGCTCGAGCAGGCGGCTGCAGATTGCGCGGGCGTTCGATCCGCTGATGCGCACGACGCCGATGCCTCCCCGTCCGGGCGGCGTGGCGATCGCGACGATGGTGTCGTCGGTGGAGAACATGGGGCATGGGGTTTGGGGCCCGGGGCTTGGGACTTAGCCAAACCCTAAGCCCCATTCCCCAGGCCCCGGCTACCGTTTTACCGAAATGATCACCGTCTTCAGGAACGCGTCGCCGATGCTTTCGGACGTCACCTGAGGATCCTCTGCCACCGTGAGGTGCACGAGGCGGCGGGCGTACGGATTGAGCGGACCGATCTCCTGCGCAAGGCCGCTCGATTTCGCCTTGTCGATCATGAAGCGGGCCATCTCGCGCAGCTCGGCGTCCTTCGCCTTCCGGAACCCGAGACAGTCGACCGTGTAGTGGCGTTCACCGCCCTCCCTGCGGAATGTGGTGTTGACGACGTGCTGAAGCGCGTCGAGCGCTTCACCTTTCCGACGCAGCAGCAGCTCGCCGCCCGGCCCTTCGAGGTTGACCCGCACGTTGTCGGTTTCCTGCTCCGCTTTCACCTCGACTGAAAGACCCATGGCCTCGACGACCTTCCGGACGAACTCGCTCACTTTCGCATGCTCTGTCATTGTCACAGGCGGGGCTAAGAGGTCCGCCCTCCGGGTTCGGCCTGATCCGTTTTGCCGCTGCCGACTCGCTTGAGGCGGCGCTCCGCCGCCGGGCGAACCGCATGCGCCCGAGGCGGCCCGAGGATCCGGTTCGTGACGAGTTGCTGGCCGATGGCCCAGAGATTACTCACGAACCAGTACAGCACGAGCCCGCTCGGGGCCCACAGGAAGAAGACGGTGAACATGACCGGCATGAACATCATCATCTTCTGCTGGACGGGATCCGCGGTCGTCATCGGGGTCATCTTCTGCTGCCACACCATCGTCGCGCCCATGAGGATAGGCGTGATGTAGAGCGGGTCCGGCTGCGACAGGTCCTTGATCCACCCCGCGAACGGCGCGCCGCGCAGCTCTATCGCCACCGACAGCAGCGAGTAGAACGCGATCAGAACCGGGAACGTGAGCAGCATCGGGATGCATCCGCTGGCCGGGTTCGCCCCCTTCTCGCGGTACAGATTCATCAGCTCGACGTTCATTTTCTGACGCGCGGGATCGCTGATCTTGAGCTTCGCGTAGCGATCCTGTATCGCCTTCACCTCGGGCTGAATCTCCTGCATCTTGCGCATGGAGGCGTAGCTCTTGTGGCGAAGCGGAAACATCGCGGCGTTGATCAACACCGTCAGGATGATGATCGACCAGCCGTAGTTCGCGGCCCACCCGTTGATCCACTTCAGCGCGCGCAGCAGCGGGACGACGAAAAACCGGAACATGCCGAAGTCGATGGCATTCACGAGGTAGGGATCGACCGCTTGGAGAACGTCGAAATCCTTCGGCCCGACGAATAGACGCTTGTTTGATGGCGGCGTGGGGAAGCGCGCTGAGTAAGCGATGAAGTACCGCGCCGGCTGATCTCCAGCCACCGGGACGCTCAGCGCCCGGTACTCGATACGGACCGGCTCCTCGGGCCGCACGAGCGCGGACATGAAGTAATGCTCGTCGACGCCGGCAAATGGGAACGTCCCGACGTGCGCCGCCGCCTTCGGGTCCGAGAGGTCCTTTCCGCCGATTCGCTCGACGTCGTCATCCTTCGCGAGAATCGCCCGCGCGGGCGCCACGTACGATGTGGAGCTCTGCGATTGGCCTTCGGACCCGAGCGCGCCGAGGTGCACGCTTGCCTCGAGTGGTTTGCCCGATCGCTCGGCGCGCACGCTGAACGAGACGACGTATGGGTGAGAGGGCTCGAAGGTGAATGACTTGATGACCGCGAGTCCAGCCTCGTCGCGGTATTCGAACCCGAGTGTTTGCGTGTCCGTGCTCGGGTCGAGACCTGCCGTGCTCGGGCGAAAGATCGCCCGGGAGAGGAGCGCAGAATCCTGGCTGTCGGGGAAGCGCAGCGAAAACACGCGTTCCACGTCGGGCGGCAGATCGTTCGGGATGAGCTCGAGCGGCTGGCCCGCGTCGTCCTTGTAACGCTTGAGCCGCCAGCTCTTCAGCACCGCCTCGCGATTATTGAAGATCGCCCGCACGGCCGCGGTCTCGACGACGATGTCGCGTTCGGCATCGCCGGAGACGAGGGGTTGGGCGAAAGTGGGCGCCTCGGCCGGCGCAGGCTGGGCCGGAGGCGTCGTGACTGTGGCACTCGGCGTGGCCGCCTGGGAGGGACGTTGAGCGGCGGGCGCTGCCGTTTCCTCAGGCGGAGGAGGCAGGAGGCTCTGGTAGACCACCAGAACCAGGACTGACAGGAAGATGGCCAGCAGAACCCGCTTTTCCATCAGTCGAAGGGGACGGGGTCATGCCCGCCGGCACAGAAAGGATGACAACGCGCCAACCGCCGGATTGCCAGGGTGCCGCCCTTGATGACGCCGTGGCGTTCGATCGCCTCTGCGGCGTACGCGGAACAGCTTGGGAGAAACCGGCAAGATCCGCCGAAAAATGGGGAAAGGACGACCTGGTAGCCCCGTATACCTGCAAGCACGACGTGCCGTGCGGCGGTCGTCGGAATCGACAGGTCAGGAGCGAGTTGTGCCGGCATGACGTCGTAGCGCGGTGCGAAAGTCCTCAGTGAGCGCCGCCAGAGATGCCCCAAACAGCTCAGGCCTGGGAATGACGACGAGATCGACGCCCGCCGCAGGCCTGTTCCTCCGAAAAACCTCTCGAATCAAGCGTTTAGCCAGGTTGCGGTGCACGGCCCCCCCCAGCCGCCTCGAGGCGCTGATGCCGAGTCTGGCCTTACCCGTCCCGTTCGGGAGCGAGATCAGCGTCAGGAAGCGGCCCTGGGTGCGGAAGCCTCTCTTCTGAATACGCAAGTAATCGGCCCTGCGACGGATGCGATCTGGAGGCCTGAGACGCTCGGACATCGGCAGGGCGGGCGCAAACCGACTACTCCGAGGAGACAGTCAGGCGCTTCCGCCCCTTGGCCCGACGGCGCTTGAGCACCTGACGGCCCTTCTTGGTCTTCATGCGGACGAGGAAGCCGTGCGTACGGCTTCGATGCCGCCGATTGGGTTGAAACGTGCGTTTCATGCGATGGAACCTCGAAGCGAACGGTGGAGAAACCCAAATAGTATCCGATTGCCCAGCCTTTGTCAGCCGGTCGGCTGTGTGCTAGAGTGGCCGGTCTCTTTTTGACGCACCCCATAGGGGCTCCCCCCAAGATTTCCACAACTGTGGAAAAAGGTGTGGAAAATCCCAGAGTTTTCGCCCAGCCGGGGGCGAAAGTGGCGGCAATGACAGGCGTCGGTAACATCTGGGATCAAGTCCTCTCCCGCGTCGAGGGAAAGGTCAACCATCACAGCTTCACGACCTGGTTCAGACCCACGTCCTACGTGAAAGACGAGGACGCGACGATCACGGTCCGCGTCCCGAACGCGCTCTTCCGCGATTGGCTCACGAAGCACTACGCCGCCGTGATCGACGAGGCGTTGTCGGAGTCGGATCGCTCCGGAGCGACGATCGCATTCGTCACGCAGGACGATCCGCTGCTCCTGGAAGGCCGTCCGTCCGAATCTTCGGTCGCCGCGCCTCCCGCGTCGCCCAACACGGCGCCAGCCGTCACGACGCAGGCGGGATTGAATCCGCGGTATTTGTTCGACGCCTTCATCGTCGGGCCTTCGAATCAGTTCGCTCATGCAGCCTGCCGCGCGGTCGCCGAGGCGCCCTCCCGCTCATACAATCCGCTGTTCATCTACGGCGGTGTGGGGCTCGGCAAGACGCATCTGATGCACGCGATCGGCCACTACGTGCTCCAGCACGCGCGGGGGATGACGCTCACCTACATCTCCTCCGAACGATTCATGAACGAGATGATCAACGCGGTGCGGTACGACCGCGTGCTCGATTTCAGGGAGCGCTACCGGAGCGTGGACGTCCTCCTCGTGGACGACATCCAGTTCCTCGCGGGGAAAGAAGGGACTCAGACCGAGTTCTTCCACACCTTCAACGCGCTGTACGACTCGCAAAAACAGATAGTTTTGAGCAGCGACTGCCCGCCGCACGAGATCCCTTCCCTCGAGGAGCGGCTGCGCTCCCGCTTCGAATGGGGGCTCATCGCCGACATTCAACCGCCCGACCTCGAGACGAAAGTGGCCATCCTGAAGCGGAAGGCCGAGGCGGAAGCGGTGCCGCTCGCGGACGATGTCGCGATCTACATCGCCGGGAAGATCAAGTCGAACATCCGCGAGCTGGAGGGCTCGCTCATCCGTTTGGTCGCCTACGCGTCGCTGACCGGCCGCGAAATCTCGGTGTCGCTCGCCCAGGAAGTCCTGAAAAAAATCCTCAGCTACGAAGAGAAGGCGGTCACCATCGACATGATTCAGAAGTACGTGTCGGACTTCTATCAGCTGAAGATCGTCGACCTGAAATCGCGCAACAACTCGAAATCTATTGCGATGCCGCGCCAGATAGCGATGTATCTTTGCAAGGCGCTGACGAGCGCGTCGCTGCCGGAAATCGGAAAGAGCTTTGGCGGGAAACATCACTCGACGGTCATTCACTCGATCCGGAAGATCGAGGACCTCCGCCAGCGCGATGGAGATTTCAACACGCTGATCAGTAATTTCGTGGAGAGTTTCCGGTAAGAACCGGGGTTTTCCACAGGACCGTTCGGCGCAGGCTGAGGATGAATTGTGGGGGCTTTGGGGGCACCTGGTTACACACAAAAACTGGCTCCCAAACCGCGCTTCGTTACGGCTGGATTGCCCACAAGCTAAGTAGTTGAAATATATGAGTTAATAGTCCGTTATTGAGATTTTCACAGCACCTTATAACTGTTATAATTCCTAGTCTCTAAGATCTCCCTTCTTCTGAAGAGATCAAAGCGCCCCGCGCGCTCCAGCAACGAGGTCATCACCGCATGGAACTTGTCGTCCGCAAGAACGATCTGCTCCGCGAGCTCCAGTTGTTCCAGGGCATCGTCGAGCGCAAGAACACGATTCCGATTCTTGCGAACGTGCTCATCGAGGCAACTGGCGATCAAGTGAAGCTCCTGGCGACCGACCTCGAGGTCGGGCTCCGGAGCAAATGCACGGCGTCGGTCTCGAAAGGGGGGGCGCTGACGCTGCCGGCCAAGAAGCTTTACGAGATCGTGAAAGCGCTTCCGGACACCGACGTGCGGATCGAGGAAGACCGCACCGGCGTCAAGGTCGCCGCAGATCGATTCGACTCACGCATGCAGACGTTGCCGCGCGAAGACTTTCCCACGCTCCCGGAGAGCACGGGCACATTCAGCGCGACGCTGCCGCGCGAAACGGTGCGGCAGATGGTTTCCCGCACGCAGTTTGCCATCACGGGTGAGGACACGCGCTATTACCTGAACGGCGCTCTGTTCATCCTCCGTCCCGATTCCATGAGCCTCGTCGCGACCGACGGGCACCGGCTGGCGCTCATCACGGTGCCGCGCGAGAAAGCGAAGGGGCGCAAGGAAGAAGGGGAGGTGCGCGTGATTCTTCCCCGGAAGACGCTGGCCGAGCTGAGCCGGCTGGTTGCCGAAGGCGACGGGGATATCCAATACGAGCGGGGAGAAAACCACCTCTTCTTCGAAGTCAGCGGTCGCCTGCTGATCTCCAGGATGATTGACGGCCAGTTCCCGGCCTTCGAGCGCGTGATTCCCAAGGGGAACGACAGGCGCGTGGAATTCGATCGCGACCGGCTGACCAGCGCCGTGCGGCGCGTGGCGCTGCTCTCGAACGAGCGGTCGCGCGCCGTGAAGTTCCACCTGGATTCGGACAAGGTGGAGATCGCGTCGAGCAGCCCTGAATTCGGCGAAGCCAAAGAGCTCATTGTCGTGGAATACGCCGGCCCCGCGCTGCAGATTTGCTTCAATGCTCAGTACGTCCTCGACTTCCTGAACGTCGTCGAGACCGATTCGGTGGCGCTCGAGTTCAAGGACGAAACCAGCCAGGCCGTGATGACGCCCGTCGGGGCCGACGGCTACGACTACACGTACGTGATCATGCCGATGAGGATCTAGCCCGCGTGAGCCATTCGGAACGAGACGACATCGACACGAATCCCACGGGGCGGACGGCCGTGGAACCGTCCGCCGCTGTCGCCGACGAGTACCGCGCCGACAAGATCAAGGTCCTCGAGGGGCTCGAGGCGGTCCGGAAGCGCCCGGCCATGTACATCGGCTCGACCGGCGCCCCAGGCCTGCACCATCTCGTCTACGAGATCGTCGACAACTCGATCGACGAGGCGCTGGCGGGGTTCTGCGACCAGGTCAACGTGTCGATCCACATCGACAACACGGTCACGGTCATCGACAACGGCCGCGGGATCCCGGTCGACACGCACACGAGCGGCAAGTCGGCCGCCGAAGTCGTGCTCACGATGCTGCACGCCGGCGGCAAGTTCGACAACGACAGCTACAAGGTCGCGGGCGGCCTTCACGGCGTCGGCGTGTCGGTCGTCAACGCGCTCTCCGAGCGTCTCGAAGTCGAAATCTGGCGGGACAGCCAGGTGTACCAGCAGGCGTACGAGCGCGGCAAGCCGCTCGGCGACCTCGAGATCACGGGCACGACCAAACGCCGCGGAACGAAGGTGACCTTCAAGCCGGATCCGCAGATCTTCGAGACGATCGACTTCAGCTTCGATACGCTCGCGCAGCGGCTCCGCGAGCTCGCCTTCCTCAACGGCGGCGTGACCGTGACGCTCGACGACGAGCGGACGGAGAAGAGCCACAAGTTCCTGTACGAGGGGGGCATTGTCTCCTTCGTCAAGTATCTGAACACGAACAAGGCGGCGGTCAACGAGAAGCCCATCTTCATGAAGGGCGAGAAAGACGGGATCGACGTCGAGATCGCGCTCCAGTGGAACGACGGGTACTCCGAGACGGTGTACTCGTTCGCGAACAACATCAACACCGTCGAGGGCGGCACCCACCTTTCAGGGTTCCGATCCGCCCTCACGCGGACGATCAACTTCTACGCGACCAAGAACAACTTCGCGAAGGACCTCAAGGAGAGCATCGGCGGCGACGACATCCGCGAAGGCCTGACCGCGGTCATCAGCGTCAAGATCCCGCGGCCGCAGTTCGAAGGGCAGACCAAGACGAAGCTCGGCAATACTGAGGTGAAGGGCATCGTCGAAGCGGTCATCAACGACAAGCTGGGCGCCTTTCTCGAGGAACACCCGTCCATCTCGAAACGGATCATCGCCAAGACGGTGGATGCGGCGCGCGCCCGCGAGGCAGCTCGAAAGGCGCGAGATCTCGTGCGCCGGAAGGGGGCCCTCGACAACTCGTCGCTTCCAGGAAAGCTTGCCGATTGCCAGGAACGCGACCCAGCCCAGAGCGAGCTCTACATCGTCGAAGGTGAGTCGGCCGGCGGCTCCGCCAAGCAAGGGCGCGACCGCCGCTTCCAGGCGATCCTTCCGATCAAGGGGAAGATCCTCAACGTCGAGAAGGCGCGGTTCGACAAGATGCTCTCGAGCGACGAGATCAAGACGATGATCGCGGCGCTCGGGTGCGGGATCGGGAAAGAGGACTTCGACCTGTCGAAGCTCCGCTATCACCGGATCATCATCATGACCGACGCCGATGTGGACGGCTCCCACATCCGGACGCTGCTGCTGACGTTCTTCTATCGCCAGATGCGCGACCTGGTCGACGGCGGGTTCGTCTACATCGCGCAGCCGCCGCTCTTCCGGTCCAAGCGCGGCCGGAGCGAAACGTTCATCAAGGACGAGCGCGACCTCGAGACCTACTTGATGCGGCGGGCGACCGAATCGCGCGTGGTGAAGCTGCCGGATGGCACTGAGCTCACGGGCGAGGCGCTGGAGCGGAAGCTCCAGAAGATGATGGCCTTCCGCAAGTACCTGCAGATCGTCGAGCGGCGGGTGCCCGCGCGGGACATCGTCCTCGCGCTCCTCGAACAGGGCGCGCGCGACAAGGCCTTCTTCTCGGACCGCAGGGCCGTCGACGCCATTGCCGCCGCGCTTCAAACGCCGCAGCGCACTGTGTCCGTGCAGTCCGACGAGGAACACCAGGCGTTCGCGCTCGCGATCGAGGATCGCAGCGCGGGATACCCGCGCCACTATCGGATCGACCTGGACTTCGTGACGACCGTCGAGTTCCGGACGCTGCTGGGAAGCTATCAGGACATCCGCGGGATTCGCGGGCCGATGATGGTCACCACGCTGACGGGCGCAGCTCACGAGGAACCGCTCGACGATGGCGACGGCGGCGCGCCGGCCGAGCAGGCCTCCAGGCTCGCGTCTGAGCCTCGGTCGATCGCGAAGACGGACGTCACGGTGGACTCACTCGACGATCTCGTCGAGCTGTTCATCGCCGCGGGCAAGAAGGGCATCGCGATCAACCGCTACAAGGGGCTCGGCGAGATGAACCCCGACACGCTCTGGGCGACGACGATGCGTCCGGAGACGCGGACGTTGCTTCAAGTGCGCGCCGAGGACCACACCGAGGCGGACCTGATGTTCACGACGCTGATGGGCGATCAGGTCGAGCCACGCCGGAAGTTCATCGAAGACAACGCGCTCGACGTCAAAAACCTCGATGTCTGATCGGGCCTCGGGCCTCGGGCGTCGGGCCTCGGGCGGTCCCGCGTTCCTCGTGCCTCGTCCATAGAGCATCCATGGATATTGCGCAGTCGAAGATTCCCGTAAACATCGAAGACGAAATGAAGCGCTCGTACATGGATTACGCCATGAGCGTAATCATCGGGCGAGCGCTGCCGGACGTCCGCGACGGCCTCAAGCCCGCGCATCGCCGCGCGCTCTACGCCATGCGGCAGATGGGGCTGGCCTCGAACCGGGCGTACCGCAAGTGCGCGAAGATCGTCGGCGAGGTCATCGGCAACTACCACCCGCACGGCGACATTCCCGCCTACGACACGCTCGTCCGTCTGGCGCAGGACTTCAACATGCGCTACCTCCTGGTCGACGGCCAGGGGAACTTCGGGTCGGTCGACGGCGACCCGCCGGCGGCGTACCGCTATACGGAGGCCCGTCTCCAGGCGCTGGCCGAGGAGATGATGGCCGACCTCGACAAGGAGACGGTCGACTTCGTCCCGAACTACGACGAGACCACCGAAGAGCCGACGGTCCTGCCGGCGCCGTTCCCCAACCTGCTCGTCAATGGTTCGGCCGGGATCGCGGTGGGGATGGCAACCAACGTCCCGCCGCACAGCCTTCGCGAGGTGATCGAGGGCGTGCTCGCGGTGATCGAGCATCGGCACGAGTCGAAGGACGTCCGGCTGCGCCACCTGCTGACGCACATACCCGGCCCGGACTTCCCGACCGGCGGCATCATCGTCGGCCGCGCGGGCATCGTGCAGGCGTACTCGAACGGACGCGGTGCGATCACGGTGCGGGCGAAGGTGGTCGCCGAGGAATCGAAGAGGGGCGACAAGCTCTCGCTGGTCATCACCGAGATCCCCTACCAGCAGAATAAAGCGCGGTTGATCGAAAAGATCGCCGAACTGGCGCGCGAGAAAGTGATCGAAGGGATCTCCGACATCCGGGACGAGAGCGATCGCGAGGGTATGCGCATCGTCGTCGAGCTGAAGCGCGGCGAGGTGCCGGAGGTGATCCTCAACAATCTCTACAAGCACACGCCGCTGCAGTCGACGTTCGGGATCATCATGCTCGCGATCGTTGCCGGGCGGCCGAAGGTCCTCAACCTCGTCGAGGTCATCGACCAGTTCATCGAGTTCCGCCGCGAGGTCGTGCGCCGGCGTACCGAATTCGATCTGCGGAAAGCGGAAGCCCGCGCCCACATCCTGGAAGGGCTCCAGATCGCGCTCGACCACCTCGACGCGGTCATCAAGCTGATTCGGGGCTCGAAAAACCCGGGCGAGGCGCGCGAAGGCCTGATGGGCCAGTTCGGTCTCAGCCAGATCCAGGCCCAGGCCATCCTCGACATGCAGCTCCAGCGGTTGACCGGCCTCGAGCGACAGAAGATCGCCGACGAGCTCGCCGAGCTTCTGAAGACGATCGAGCGTCTGCGCGCCATCCTGTCCAGCGAGACCCTGCTGATCGAGATCGTCGTCAAAGAGCTGCGCGCGGTGCAGGAAAAGTTCGGGGACGAGCGCCGCACGCAGATCGTCGACGAGACCGGCGAGTTGCGCATCGAAGACTTGATCGCCGAGGAAGACATGGCGATCACCGTCACCAACACCGGCTACATCAAGCGGACCGCGGTGACGTCGTACCGCAAGCAGGGACGGGGCGGCAAGGGACGGATCGGGATGCGCACGCGCGAGGAGGACTTCGTCAGCCACCTCTTCATCGCGTCCACCCACGCCTACATCATGATCTTCTCCGACCGCGGCCGGGCGTACTGGCTCAAGGTCCACGAGATCCCCGACGTGGGCCCGGACGGGCGTGGCAAGGCGATCGCGAACCTGGTCTCGATGCAGGCGGACGAGCGCATCGCCGCGCTGCTGGCCGTGCGGGAGTGGCCGGCGGAGGAAGGTCAGCAGTTCATCGTCATGGGGACCCGGAAAGGCGTGATCAAGAAAACCGATCTTTCCGCGTTCCGGAATCCCCGGGCCGGGGGTATCATCGCCATCGGCATCGAGGAGGGGGACGCGGTGATGGCCGTCGCCCAGACGTCCGGTCAGGACGAGATCTTCATCGGGACCCGCAATGGAATGGCCGTCCGGTTTCCTGAGGCTGACGCGCGGCCCATGGGGCGGTCCGCGTACGGCGTCCGGGGGATCAACCTGCGTGAAGGGGACGAAGTCGTCGCCATGGAGGTCGTGCGCCCCGGCGGCGGCACCCTCCTGACCGTCGTCGAGAACGGCTACGGCAAACGAACCGAGCTCGAGGAGTACCGGGTTCAGTCGCGTGGCGGGATCGGCATCATCAATATCCAGACGAGCGAGCGCAACGGTCGGGTCGCGGGGATCGCCTACGTGCACCCCGGCGACGAGGTCATGTTCATTACCCAGCAGGGCAAGATCCTGCGGACGCGCACCGACGACATCCGGACGATTGGCCGCGCGACGCAGGGTGTCCGCCTGATTGAGATTGAAGAAGGCGACCGTGTGGTCTCCGTCGCCAGGCTCGCGGAGGAGGACGACGGGACGGAGCCTTCGCAGACGTCCGAGTAACCACGGACGATACGGCGCACATATCGTCGGGTCCGGCTGCAGCCGGACCAGGAGGCTGATCATGCATCCCCTCGTGCATCGGTCCACACGATTCGTCGCCACCGCAGCCCTGCTGGCGGCCGCCTGTTCGGGGGGCGGCGAGCAGCAGATTCTCAGCAAGTATTTCGACGCCAACAGGCTCCGCGATCAGACCACGCTCGGCATCTTCGCGACCGTCGTGTTCGATCGCGACAAGGACGGTGCCGTCGACCGGTTCAGCGTCGTCAGCGTGAGCGAGGAACGCCGGACGCCGCTGAAGCTTCGCGAGTTCGCGAAGGCCTACCAGGAAGCCAAGGCGGCCGATGAGGCGTTCACGAAACAAGTCCGGGCGTACCAGGACGAGAACAAGGAAGCCATCAGTCGGGTGGTGAAAGCGGAGGCGACCAAGGCGAAGGTGGCCGGGAAGGACGCGGCCGTGCAGGCTGCCTGGGCGAAGTGGCGGCAGGACATGGCGGTCCACGCCAAGAAGACGTCCGAGACGAGAACGCAGCTCAACCGCCGCGAGCGCCGGACCGCAGAGCTCAGCACGCACGATGCGCGCCGCCCGATCAAGGTCGAGGAGTACGACGGCGATCTCGTCTCGAAGGACGTCACGATCGACGCGCAGGTCAGGAAAGGAGACCAGGTGTCGACCCAGAGGATGATTGTCACGATGGAACGCGCGGAGCTGAAGGGGCCGGAAGGGGACCGCGTCGGCCGCTGGATTATTACCGGGATCAAGCCCGCGTGAGCTTCGCGTACCGTGCGATGAGCTTCTTGACGCCGGCGACGTTGAACCGCACGGTGACCTTCTGATCGTCGTTGTACGCCTCGACGGCGACGACCGTGCCGACCCCGAACTGCTCGTGTCGGACGCGCATGCCGAGCCGTAGCTCTTCGGCCGACTGATCCTCGCTCTCGTAGCTGAAGCCCGCCGCATAATCGGGCGAGTCTTCGCGCCACTGCCCGTGCCCGCTTCCTTTGCGGCGGCCACCATACGGGTTCGTGCGAAACGCGTAGTGCTCGTGGCGGAACTGCGCCTGCGCGGGCGACACCCACGCCGGCGCGATCCGCTCAACGAGCGTGGCCGGGATCTCGTCCAGGAAGCGCGAAGGCTCGCTGGCCTGGTACTCGCCAAAGACGCGGCGGCGCGCCGCGCCGGTGAGCACGAGGCGGGATCCAGCCCGCGTCATGCCGACGTAGCAGAGACGCCGCTCCTCCTCGAGATCTTCTTCGTCCTCGCTCGCGCGCGAGTGCGGGAAGAGCCCCTCTTCCAGACCAGCCATGATCACGATCGGAAACTCGAGCCCCTTCGCCGCGTGCAGCGTCATCAGCCACACGCGCGCGTCGCGCGATCCCGACTCCTCGTCCGCCTCCGACAGCAGCGAGAGACGATCGACGAAGCCGCCGAGCGTCGCCTCCTTCTCGCGCGATTCGTACTCCCGCGCGGCCGAGACCAGCTCCATCAGGTTGCGGATGCGCTCCTCGGCTTCCTCGGTGTTCTCCTCCCGCAGGTCGTTCAGGTAGCCGGACTGGTCGAGCATCTTGCCGATGGCGATCGAGACCGAGTCCACCTTCGCCGCGGCGGTCAGGTTCACGATCAGGTCGCGGAACGCGTTCAATGAGGCTGCCGCCCGCGGCGTGACGGCACGCGCCTCGACGGCATGGGTGAGCCGCGCCCAGAGCGATCGCGTCGAAGATCTATCCGCGCCCCCCGCCGCCAGGAGCGGCGTCTGATGCCGAATCAGCGCCTCCGGCTCGATCGCCTCGAGGGCGTCCATGACGCCCTTGCCGATGCCTCGCGCCGGCACGTTGATCACGCGTCGCAGGCTCACGTCGTCATTCGGATTGATGACGAGCTTCAAGTACGCGAGCGCATCCTTGATTTCTTTGCGCTCGTAGAACCGCACGCCGCCGACGATCCGGTACGGAATCGCCTCGCGCATGAGCGCGTCCTCGATCGTGCGCGACTGCGCGTTCGTGCGGTACAGGACGGCGAGCGTCGCGTCGATTCCTTCGCGTCGCGCCCTGCCGATGGTGCGCGTGATGAAGTCCGCTTCTTCGAGCTCGTCGCCGCCCCGGAAGTACACGATCGGGGCGCCCCCGGCCCGGTCCGTCCAGAGCCGCTTGTCCTTGCGGTTGCGGTTCTGCTGAATGACCGCGCTGGCTGCGTCGAGAATGACCTGCGTCGAGCGGTAGTTCTGCTCGAGCCGGATGATGACCGTTTCGGGAAAGTCGTGCTCGAAATCGAGGATGTTGCGCAGGTCGGCGCCCCGCCACTTGTAGATGGACTGGTCGGGGTCTCCGACGACCGCCAGATTGCGATGGATCTCTGCGAGCCGCCGGATGAGGAGGTACTGCGGCCGGTTCGTGTCCTGGTACTCGTCGACCATGACGTAATTGAACTTGTGCGCATACTTGCCGCGCACCTGTTCGGACGTCTCGAACAACTCGACCGTTCTGAGCAGCAGATCGTCGAAATCGAGCGCGTTCGCATCGGCGAGCGCCGCGACATACCGTTCGTAGATCTTGGCGATCTGCTCGTCCCGCAGACTCCAGCCCGAGGCGCGTACCTCGGCCGGGCCTTCCATCCTGTTTTTGGCAGAGCTGATCCGCGACAGCGCGAGACGCGGTGCGAGGTCTTTGTCGTCGATCCCGAGGTCCTTCAGCGCCCGCTTGACGACCGCGTTCTGGTCGGACGTGTCGTAGATCACGAAATCCCGCGACAGGCCGATGTGCGGGCCTTCCCGCCGGAGCAGCCGCGCGCACAGCGAGTGAAAGGTGGAAATCCAGACCTGCTCCGCCTCCTCGCCGATGAGCCGCGCGACGCGCTCGCGCATCTCGTCGGCCGCCTTGTTCGTGAAGGTGACGGCGAGGACGTTGTCCGGCGCGGCAAGCCCGTTGCCGATCAGGTACGCGATGCGGTAGGTGATCGCGCGTGTCTTGCCGGACCCGGCGCCCGCGAGAATGAGCAGCGGGCCGTCGGTCTGGAGCACGGCCTCGCGCTGGGCGTCGTTGAGTGCGTTGAGGAAGTCCATGGGGCCTGGGGCTTAGGGCATGGGGCTTAGGGCCTGGGCCTGACTGTGAATCCGCGGCGCTTGGCTGGGGCTGCAGCTAGTCAGAGTCCTCGTTGATGCCGAGCGACCGAATCAATGCGGACAGCTGACGACCGAGGCTCGTAACTCTGCCCAAAGTATAGCGCGCATCTTTCTCCGACAGGAATGATAAGCGCTGAGCGATCTCGATCTGAGTATCGAGCTCGGCGCAGGATCCGGCGGCAACGCAAACGTGATTGCGATAGACGGAGCGACTCCGCCGTTCGTGTCCCTCGGCGACATTCGACGGGATGGAGACGCTGCTCTTCCGAATCTGAAACGCGAGCCCGTACCGCTCCTCAGGCGGGAACGATCGAGTCAAACGACAGCAGTGCTCGACCAGGTCCACACCATCCCGCCAGACGTCGAGATCCCTGAACGACAAGATTTGCGCCATCGGCTAGCTGCACTTTCTGCACCGGTCCACGCGCACCGAGCGGGCAAATATTGCCCCCTCCTTGGCGGGAATGCGGCGCGTCCCGCGCGAGAAGCAAGCTGTGGGCCTTTGCCCCAAGCCCCAAGCCCCAACCCCCAAGCCCCAAGCCCTGTAGTACAGTCCGACTGCATGCCCCAGACGCTCCTCCAGAAAGTGTGGCGGGCCCATACCGTCCGAACCCTTCCCAACGGCCAGACGCAGCTGTTCATCGGACTGCATCTGGTGCACGAGGTGACGAGTCCGCAGGCGTTCGACATGCTCCGTGCGCGGGGGTGGGGCGTCCGCCGGCCCGACCGCACGTTCGCGACCGTCGATCACATCGTGCCGACCAAGGATCAGCGGCGGCCGTTCCTCGACGTGATGGCCGAGGACATGATGTCGGCGCTCGAGCGCAACTGCCGCGACTACGGCATTCCGATGGCCGATCTCAGCAGCGGACGCCAGGGGATCGTGCACGTGATCGGGCCGGAGCTCGGCCTGACGCAGCCCGGGATGACGATCGCCTGCGGCGACAGCCACACGTCGACGCACGGGGCATTCGGCGCGATCGCTTTCGGGATAGGCACGTCCCAGGTGCGCGATGTGTTGGCGTCTCAATCGCTCGCGATGAGCCCCCTCAAGGTGCGCCGCATCTCGGTCGCCGGGACCCTCGGCCGCGGCGTGTACGCGAAGGACGTGATCCTGGACATCATCCGGCGGCTCGGCGTCCAGGGAGGCGTCGGATTCGCGTACGAGTACGGCGGCGCCGTCGTCGAGCGCATGACCCAGGACGAGCGGATGACCATCTGCAACATGTCGATCGAGGGCGGGGCGCGCGCCGGCTACGTCAACCCGGACGAGACGACGTTCCGTTATCTGGAAGGGCGACCGTTCAGTCCCCGCGGGGACGCATTCGAGCGCGCCGTGCGATGGTGGGCCTCGATGGCCTCGGATCCTGGGGCGGCGTACGACGACGAGGTGACGTTGGATGGCGCAGCGATCCGTCCGACGGTGACGTTCGGGATCAATCCCGGGCAGGCGCTCGCCGTAGACGAACGCATCCCGTCACCGGCCGACGTCCCGTCCACGGAGCGAAGCTTGCTCGCCGAGGCGCTCGACTTCATGGGGCTCGCCTCCGGCGCGCCGATCGCGGGCACGCCCGTGGATGTGGCCTTCATCGGGTCCTGCACCAACGCGCGACTCTCGGACCTTCGTGAAGCGGCGAGGATCGTGAGCGGCAGACACGTCGCGCCCCGCGTGCGGGCGCTCGTCGTCCCGGGCTCGCAGGCCGTGAGGCAGGCGGCGGAACGGGAGGGGCTCGACCGGCTGTTTCGTGAGGCCGGGTTCGAATGGCGGGGCGCCGGCTGCTCGATGTGTCTGGCGATGAACACCGATCGGCTCGACGGACGGGAGGTCTGCGCCTCCTCCTCGAACCGGAATTTCAAGGGACGGCAGGGCAGCCCTACGGGTCGGACGCTGCTGATGAGCCCCGCGATGGTCGCTGCCGCGGCGATCGCGGGCGAAGTGGTCGATGTGAGGACCATGTTGTGAGCGTCATCGACCGGGTGTCGGGAACGGCGCTACCGCTTCGCGGCGACAGCATCGACACCGACCGCATCATGCCGGCGAGGTTCCTCCGCGCGATCACGTTCAGCGGCCTCGAGGCACACCTGTTCGAGGACGACCGCCACGAGGCGGACGCGCGCGCGAGTGCCGGCGGCCGGCCGCATCCCTTCTCGGATCCCGCGTACGCGAGCGCCACGGTGCTGCTCGTCAACGCCAACTTCGGCTGCGGTTCCTCTCGCGAGCATGCGCCACAGGCGCTGCACCGGCGGGGCATCCGCGCGGTGGTCGGCGAGTCTTTCTCGGAAATCTTCTTCTCGAACTCCGTCGCGCTCGGCCTGCCTTGCGTGACCGTGTCGCGCGACGCCGTCGGGGCGCTGATGACGCTCGTCGAGCAGAACCCTTCGGCCAGCGTCGACGTCTCGCTGACGGAGATGCGCGTCACCACCGGCGGGACCGGCTATCCGCTCACCCTGGCGGGCAGCGCGCGGGAGTCTTTCCTGACCGGCCACTGGGACGCGACCGGCCTGCTGCTGCGCGAGCCCGACGCCATCGCACGCGTGGCGAACGCACTGCCCTACGTCACTGGTTTTTGACGACCTCCAGGAAGGCCGCCGCGGCGCGCGACAGCTCCACACCCAGGCGGTACACGAAGCGAATCTGGCGCTTGATCTGCAGATCGGACAATCGAACCGCGGCGAGCTGGCCGAGCGCGATCTCGGCGAGCGCGCAGCGCCGCGGCAGCAGCGCGACGCCCATCTTCATTTCCACGGCGCGTTTGATGCCGTCGAGGCTCGGAAGCGCGATGGCGATGTTGAGCGGCGCCTGACGCGCCTCGAAGATCCGCAGGACGCGTTCCCGCGCGGGGGACGGATCGTTGTGCGCGATGACCGGCTGCCGGCCGACCTCCGCCATCGACACCGTGCGACGGCGTGCGAGCGGGTGGTCGGGATGCGTCAGCAGGACCAGCTCGTCCCGGCCGAGCGACAACGCCGCGAGCCCGCGCTCCGCGGGGGTGAAGGTCAGGACGCCGAAGTCGAGCGTTCGGCCCAGGACCTCGCCGGCAATCTGCCGCGACGGCACGCGCCGGACGTCTATCTGAATCGCCGGGTACCGGCTCTGGAAGACCGCGGCCGCCGGGAGGAGCGCGTGCACGGCCGCCTCGTTGGCGCCGATCAGGACGCGGCCGCGCTGCACGTCCCGCAGCTCGCTCACCGCCAGGTGCGCCTCGTCCGCCAGCCGGAGCAGCCGCTGCGCGTATTCCAGCAGCACGCGCCCCGCGTCGGTCAGCGAGCCGTCGCGCGTCGACCGATCGAACAGCGTCTCGCCGACCGCCTCCTCGAGCCGGCGGACCGCCTGGCTGACCGCGGGCTGGGTGCGGTGCAGCCGCCGCGCGGCGCGCGAGAAACTGCGGTCGGACGCGACCGCCACGAATGTCCGCAGCTCGGCCAGGTCGATGCGGTCCATAATAGCTTCTTATGTTCTGTTAAGAAAGATAAATTTGACAGCTTTGCAGGCCGGGCGTACAACGGCAGAATGCCGGATCGACTCACGATCTTCGACACGACGCTCCGCGACGGCGAACAGGCCCCCGGGTTCTCGATGCACATCGACGAAAAAGTGCGCCTCGCGCGCGCGCTCGA
>Ga0187893_10003743_pt1 | contig 30091 bp, 23 predicted proteins | sample MA1701074metaG_FD_139574 | JGI IMG/M metagenome (GOLD analysis project Ga0187893, IMG submission 139574) | White microbial mat communities from a basaltic lava cave in the Kipuka Kanohina Cave System on the Island of Hawaii, USA - MA170107-4 metaG ...
CACCGTCGCCGACATGATCGCCGCCGTCTTCGCCGCCGCCGACCTCGATGCCTCCGTCGCCGGTTTCGAACCCGCCTCCCTCACCCGCGTCGCCCACCACGCCGCAAAGGCCGTCGCCGTCGGCGCGCGAGCGCGCGGCCGGGACGGCAGCAGCCAGGTCACGGCGCTGAAGACGCCGCCCCCTCCCTCGCTGGACGCCCCGCGGCGTTCGAAGGATGCGGTCTTTCCGCGCCCCGGCACGGGAAGCCGGGACGATTCGGCGGCGCCGGTGAGCGAAAAACTGCGCTCCGCAGCGCGGCAGGTCGGCCAGGTGCTGGACGAACTGGAAGGCCGCCGATCCGGCGCGCCGACGTTCCCGCAACGCACCCGTCTGAAAACGGGCCTGCTCGGTCTGTTCCTCGGCTGGGCGGGCGTGCACCGGTTCTATCTCGGTTATACACGGATCGGCGTGTTGCAGATCATCGCGTCGTGTTTCACGGGCATCGGAGTACTCTGGGGCATCGTGGAGGGCATCATGATCCTCGCCAACGGAAATATGGTGGACGTCTACGGTCGGCCGCTGCTGACGCGCGACCCCGTCGTGCGCAGCGCGCTGCTGCGCTCGGCATTCGGCTTCATCGGCTTCGCCGCGATCCTCGGCGCGCTGGGCACTGCCGCCTACGGCACCATCGCGTGCGACGTCGAACGCCGTGCCACGCTGGGCGGCGGCGAGATCGACTTCAATATCTTCCGCATGATGTACCTCGCCTCCGCCGGGCTGACCGGACTGGCGGGGTTCGCCTGCTGGAAGGCATCGCATCGGGGCGGCTACGGGTTCTGGCGCGCGACCCTGCGGCCGGCCCTGATGTCGTTCCTGGCGGCTCTGATGCTCGCCGGCGTGGCCGGACTGCTCTTCATCGCATTCGGAGACGAACAGAAGATCGCCGCGGCCGCCGCGCTGGCGACCGGTCTGGGCTTCGTCGTGTTCTGGCACCTGCGCGGGCCGGAGGGCCCGCTCGTCCCGGAAGACCTGTACTGGGACGCGGCGTTCAAGCGGATCTTCGCCCTCCTGGGCGTGGGGCTGATCGCGGCCGCGCCGTTCGTTTCTCGGATCGCTCCCGAAGACGCCGGCCCCGGAGTCGAGGCGGTCGCCATTGCGAAAGCCGATACCGACGAGGCGTTGGAAGCAGACCGCGACATCCGAACGGCCCCCGTCCGGCGCGAAGCCCGTCGCGTCGTTGAAGAATGGAATGAAAAGCGCGGCTTGTTCCAGCGAACGGCGCACCCGCAGACGAAGCAAGTCTCGGGCGTTAACGCCGCCGCCGCCCCCATGCTCACCCCCCTGCTCGCACTCCTCGGGTTCTCGTGCCTGCTCGAGGCCCGCCATCGCCGCCGCCGGCTCAAATCCGTCCGGGCCCTCTTCGGCGAAGGGCACGATCTGTAGCGGTCGACCTGCCGATCGGCCCGCCGTCGACCATTCGGTCGGCCACAGATTCTCTTTGCCCCGTTTGGACCGTCCAACCGTCAGAGCGCCTAACAATTCTGTGGCACAGGCGTCCCGCCTGTGTACGTACCCGCCCCGGCGGGTGCCACAAGATGGTTGTGCTGGACGCTCTTTGCGCCAACATTCTCTTTGCCCCGTCCGGCCCCGCCTCAGATCAACCGCTCTTCCTCGCGCAACACCCGCACCAGTTCCCGCGCCATCTCCTCGACGCTGCCGCCCTCGATCCGCCGGCCCGGCGGCCGCGGCGGAGGCGGGCTGAACTCTGTCATCCGCGTCCGCGAGCCGTCGACACCCAAATCTCCTAGCGCCGCCGCGTCCAGCGTCTCGATCGGCTTCTTCTTCGCTTTCATTAGCCCCGGCAGCGACGGATAGCGGGCCTCGTTCAGCCCCTTCTCGCAGGTGATCAGGCACGGAAGACGGACGTCGACGACCTCCTCCGCCCCCTCAATCCGCCGTCGCGCGGTCAGCGATTTGAAGTCTCCCGCCCACTCGATCGCCGTCACCGCGCCGACGTGCGGAATATCGAGGTGCTCCGCCAGCGCCGGACCGACCTGTCCGCTGTCAAAGTCGATGGCGTGCTTGCCCGCCAGGATCAGGTCGAAGTTCCGCGGCCGAATCGCCGCCGCCAGCACCCGCGCGGTCGCCAACTCGTCCAGCCCCTCGAACGCCGCGTCGCAGAGGTGCACGCCCTGATCGACCCCCATCGCATACGCCATGCGGATGACCTCCGCCGCCCCCGCCGGACCGAGCGTCATCACCGTCAGTTCCGCCGCCGCGCGCCGCTCCCGGATCCGCAGCGCCTCTTCCACCGCGAACTCGCAGAACGGGTTCATCACGAACTTCACGCCCCCCGTCTCGATGCCCGACCCGTCCGGCCGCACCTTGATGGCCGCCGTCGACTCCGGCACGTACTTCGCCAGCGCGAGAATCTTCATTCCGCCACCGTCACGCCGGCCCGCGCTGCCGCGGCCCCGGCCTTGAAATTCAGCAGGACCTCGGCCAGTTCCGAAATTCCGCGCCCGTGCGACGCCACCGTCCGAACCACCGGCCGCGACGTGCCGAGCACCGACTTGATCTGCGACTCGAGCCGGTCCGCCCCCGGCAGGTCCGCCTTGTTGATCACGAAGACGTCCGCAATCTCCGTGATCCCCGCCTTCTCCAGTTGCAACTCGTCGCCCGCGCCCGGCATCAGCACCAGCACCACCGGCGATGCCGCGCGACGGATGACCACGTCGTTCTGGCCCGCGCCCACCGTCTCCACCACGACCGTGTCGTACCCGCCGCGTGCAAGGGTCGAGATCATCGCGGTCGTCCTCGGGGCAAGACCTCCAAGCGCCCCACGGCTCGCTGACGAGCGGATGAACACGCCCGCGTCCTCGGCCGACGCCGTCATCCGCGCCCGGTCCCCCAGCAGCGACCCGCCCGTCAGCGGACTGGCGGGATCGACGGCGACGACGCCGACCTTTTCAACCCGCTTCCGCAGCGCCCCCAGCAGTTGAGCGATCAGCGTGCTCTTGCCCACCCCCGGCGCGCCGGTCACGCCGATGCAGCGCGGACCCGGACCGCCTCCGGTCACGCGCGCCTCGGCCTCCGACGACGAGGCGCCCGACTCGATCCAACTCAATACGCGCCCCAGCGCCGACCGCTCGCCCGACTCCAGTTCCTTCAGCCAGCGATCCAGCGCGCCCCTCGACAGGTCCGCGCGGCGAGTGGCCTGGTAGCGACTTGCCAATCCGCGGCATTCCTCGATGATCGAGGCCATCGCCCGCTCCGGCTCGAAGACCGCCGCCACCCCGTGAGAGCGCATCTCCGCCACGTCCGCCCGCGGGATGATTCCCCCGATGACGAAGGGGATGTCGAGCCGCCCCGCTTTCTCCATCTCCTGCCGCAGGATCGGCACCAGCGTCGTGTGCGCCGCGCTGTGGAAACTGACGCCGAACAGGTCCGCGTCTTCCTCCACCGCCGCCTTTACCGCGGCCGCCGCCGTCTGCCACAGACCCGTGTAGATGACCTCCATCCCCGCGTCCCGGAACGCGCGGGCCAGAACCTTCACGCCGCGGTCGTGGCCGTCAAGACCGACCTTGGCCAGCAGCACTCGGATCGGAGTCTCGGTCATCTCGCGCTCAATCATCCTTCCGCATGCCCGGCGCAACGGCCGCAGCGCTCCCCGGCGGCCGCGGCCGCAGTTCCGCCTCCGCCCGTGACTGCTCATCCTCGTCGAGGTCGGCCCCAGCGCCAAGATCGGCTGCGGACCCTTGCTGCAAGCCCGGGGGAACGCGGACTCGTCTTCCGAAATGCACAACGCCGCTGCTCGCACCGCATCGAAAGGTTCACGAGACTCGCGGCGCGACCGCGCCGGACACGGCTGGCGGCGGCGTGCGAAAGTGCGGCGGCGCGGACGCCCCCGCCGACAGGATCATCGTCAGCGCCTGCTCCATCGACCACCCCGTGGGCGTCACGCGCTCGATCGGCACCAGTTCCATGTAACCCGACGTTGGATTGGGGGTCGTCGGCACGAACACCGTTGCATAACGCTGCCCGGACGTCGCATCGGTGATCGTATTGGTCATGAACCCCACCGCTTTCAGCGGCGAATACGGAAACTCAATCAGCACGACGACCTGCTTTGCACCCTCCGCTCCCCCCGGCGGACCCGACAGCGCGCCCAGCATCCGCTTCGCCGACGTGTAGATCGTGTCCACCAGCGGGATCCGCCCGAACAGCGACTCCGCGACCCCGATCAGCCGCTGTCCTACCACGTTCGACCCGAGCCACCCCAGCACGTACAGCATCGCCAGCGTCAGCAGCACGGCCACCACGTTCTCCGCCGCCCCCAGTTGCTGCGGCTCGTCCAGGTCGAAGACGATGCGCAGCCCCTCCATTCCCCAGGCCACCAGCGGCTTGCCCGCCCACAACGCCGCCGTAAACACCCACCGCACGATCACCACCGTCACCGCTACCGGCACGATGATGAGCAGGCCCGCGATGAGCCGGCCCCGGATCGAGCGCGGACCTACTCGCCCGCGCTTCTTCGGCTGTTGCTCGGACGCCGATTCCATGCCCCCGACTATGCCGCCGATAACGCCCCCTCGCAAGCCGCGCCGACGCCCCATGCCCGTCCCGGAACCAGCGGCTATCCTACGCCCGCATGAAACCCAGCCGTTCGCGCGCGGCCGTCATGACGGCCTTCCGCCGGCCAATCGACGTCCGCGAGTTCCCGCTTCCGGACGCACTGGCCCCCGGCGAGGTCCTCGTCCGCGTCGACCTGGCTGGCATGTGCGGCACCGACGTCCACCTCCACGCCGGCCAGTTGTCCGTCCCGCTCCCGCTCATCATGGGCCACGAAACCGTCGGCCGAGTCGCCGCCACGGGCGGCACCGTCCGCGACTGGCTCGGCGCGCCGCTGGCGGACGGCGACCGGGTCTCCTGGACCGTCGGCGTCCCCTGCGGCGCCTGCCGCTACTGCCGCGTCTATCGCCTGCCCAGCCGCTGCCTGAACCGATCGGCCTACGGCGTCAACACCCCCTGCGACCGCCCCCCGCACCTGCTCGGCGGTTACGCTCAGCATCACGTGCTCCGCGCCGGCACGGCCGTCTTCAAACTCCCCGACGACCTGCCGTCCGAGGCCGTCGTCGGCGCGGGCTGCGCGTTGGTCACGGCCGTGCACGGGTTCGAACGCATGCCGCTGCGCCGCGGCGAGTCGGTCGTCGTCCAAGGCGCGGGGCCGGTCGGACTGGCCGCAGTTGCGCTCGCCGCAGACGCGGGCGCCCGGCCGCTGATCGTCATCGGAGGTCCCGCCGAGCGGCTCGCGCGCTGCCGCCGCTTCGGGGCCGACGTGACCATCGACATCGACGAGATGCGCGAACCGGCGGCCCGGCTGGCCCGCGTCCGCGACCGGACGCACGGGCTGGGGGCCGACCTCGTCGTCGAATGCGTGGGCATCCCGCAGGCCGTCGCCGAGGGCTGGGACTTGTGCCGCGACGGCGGGCGCTGTCTCGTGCTCGGGCAATATTGCGACGCCGGGCCGGTCCCCCTGAACCCACACCTGATCACCAAGCGCGAATTGACGATCACCGGCAGTTACGGCAGCGAACCGCCGCACTGGGCCGCAGCGCTCGAGTTTCTGCGCGCGCGCCGCGACCGCTTCCCGTTCCACGAACTCATCACCCACCGCTTCCGACTCGACCAGGTCAACGAAGCCCTCGCCGCCGTCGCCGCCTGGCAGACCGGCAAGGCCGTCATTGTGCCCAACGACGCCTGACCGGTCTCGCCCGTCCCCGGCTGCCTCCCCCGGCTACAATCTGCCGGATCGAGCCGACCGCTCTTCCCGACCGCGTGACGAAAGGCGCGATCATGCGCGACGAACTCGAAGACGTCCTCGACCTCTACGCCGGAATGCCGCCCGAGGGCCAGGAGCATTGGCGGAAGCGCGCCCTGTCCAGTGTGTCTTTCGAGTCCGACGCGGAGCGCGAGGAGTTCCTCGCCGCACTGCGCCAGCGAGACAAGCAGCCCCCCGCGCCCCGCGCCGCGCCGGCCGAATCCGGTCCGCCGGCCGCGACCTCCGCTCCTGGCGCAGCCGCGCCGCCCCGCTTCCAACCGGGCCAGCGCGTCAAGGCCAACCTTGCCGGCCTCTCCGCCGGGGGCGTCCAGTTGAGCCAGAACGTCGAGGCCGCCTTCGCCACCGTCGAGCGCCAAGTCAGCGACGATCCCCCCGTCTACCGATTGAAACTCCTGATCTCCTTCCGCGGCATCACGCAGATCGACGTCCCCGCCGACCGCATCCGGGCGATGTAGCCCTTCGAGTCAGAACCCGGGTCTCCAATCCAGCGAATCGCCCCTCACTGAACCCACCTGACGGACCCTCGCTTAAGCAGTCGGATCGTTTCGTTTTGAAGCCGACGGATGGCCATCCATCGGCGCTATCTCGCCGTCCTGCGACCGTCGCTTGAGCGGCGCCCTATTCCGCCTCCGTCCAGTTCTTGTCCACCCACCCGCACAACTCCTTCACATGCTCCACGCTCGTCTGGAACATCGTGCGCTCGCCGGCCTCCAACTCCACCTCGATCACCTTTTCCACCCCGCCTCGCCCCAGCATGCACGGCACCCCGACGAAAAACCCCCCCACGCCGTACTCCCGCTGGCAGTACGCCGCGCACGGCAGGATCCGCCGCTTGTCGCGCAGAATCGCCTCCGCCATCTGCACCGTCGCCGCCGCCGGTGCGTAAAATGCGCTGCCCGTCTTCAGCAGCGACACGATCTCTCCGCCCCCCTTGCGCGTCCGATCGACGATCGCGTCCAGCCGCTCCTTCGGCATCAACTGCGTGACCGGGATTCCCGCCACGCTCGTGTACCGCGGCAGCGGCACCATGTCGTCCCCGTGCCCGCCCATCAGCAGCGCATCGATGTCCTCCACGCTGCAGTTCAGTTCCGCCGCAATGAACGCCCGGTACCGCCCGATGTCCAGCACCCCCGCCTGCCCCACCACCCGCTGCGTCGGAAACCGCGACTCCTTCCACGCCGCATACACCATCGCATCCAGCGGGTTGGAAACGATGATCAGCACCGCGTTCGGACTGGCCGCCGCCGCCTCGCGCGTCACAGCCCGGACAATCTTGAGGTTCGTCGCCAGCAGGTCGTCGCGGCTCATCCCCGGCTTCCGGGCCACGCCCGACGTGATGATCACCACGTCGCTCCCCCCCGTTTCCGCATAGTTGTTCGTGCCCACGATGCGGCAGTCGAACCGTTCGATCGGCCCCGCCTGCGCCAGGTCCAGCGCCTTGCCCTGCGGCATGCCCTCGATGATGTCCAGCAGCACCACGTCCGCCAGTTCCTTCGCCGCCGCCCAATGCGCGCACGTCGCCCCCACGTTCCCCGCGCCGATGACTGATAACTTCGCTCGTTTCATGGATGCTCCGTCCGGGCCTTGAGGCGCGGGACTTTCCCCCCGCCGGGTCGACCAACCGCGTCGTTGCGCCGGGCTTGACCCGGCCGCGCCTCGGCGCGTCGCCGCGCGCCGCGAACTCGATTCTACGCTCGCCCGCCCCCCGCGCATAGAATGGCCCGGTGCGCGCAGGCCACGTCCGCCATCACGCCGAGGGCACCATCTTCGTCGTGCTCACGCTGATCGGCTGGTCCAGCGCGCCCCTCTTTCTCAAGTACCTCGTGCCCTACGTCGACGCCTGGACCGCCAATGGCTGGCGCTACGCCGTCGCGGCCGCCCTCTGGGCCCCGCTCCTGATCACCCTGCATCTTCGCGGCGCGCTGCCCGGCCGACTCTGGCGGGCCGCGATCGCCCCCAGCGTCTTCAACGTCGCCGGCCAGGTCGCCTACGCCCTCGCCCCCTACTACATCGACCCCGGATTGATGGCCTTCCTGCTCCGTTTTCAGATGGTCTTCGTCACCGCCGGGGCCTACTTCCTCTTTCCGGACGAACGCCCCGTCATCCGCTCGGCCCCCTTCTGGATCGGACTGGTCATCGTGTTCCTCGGTTCGGCCGGCACGATCTTCGGGGGCCACGAGGTCCCGCGCGGCGGAACCGCTCTCGGCATCACCCTCGCCGTCGTTTCCGGCGCGCTGTTCGGCGGGTACGGCCTCGCCGTACGCCGAAACATGGCGGGCGTCCGCTCGTCCGTCGCCTTCGCCGTCATCAGCCAGGTCTCGGCACTCATGCTGCTGGTGCTGATGCTCTGCGTCTCGCCGCAGCGCGGGGGCGACCCCTTCCACCTCGATTGGACCCCCTTTCTGATGCTGATCGTGTCCGCGCTCATCGGCATCGCCCTGGCGCACGTCTTCTTCTACGCCGCCATCGCCCGGCTCGGCGTCGCCATCAGCGGCGGTGTGATCCTCCTGATGCCCTTTGCCACCGCGCTGGCCTCCTACTTCCTGTTCGACGAGCGTCTGACCGCCGCCCAGTGGATCAGCGGGACGGCGGCCGTAATCGGCGCGGCGCTCATCCTCGCGGCCCGGGCCCACCTCGCCGCCGGCGAAGTGCCGCGCTTGAAGTCCGGCAAACTCGACGACGGCCTCTCCCCGCCGCCGCCAGACCCCGAACCGCGACTCTGAGGGAGCGGACGCCTCGTATTCCGAGCCACGGGCGCAAGCCCGTGGACCGCGGGCGTGAACCCGCGGCTCGGAACACCGGCACTCCACGCCCTCCGTTGGCCGCCGCGCCGCGCCGCCGTACAATCGGATATTCCGGCCGCGCCGTCCCACGCGACGGCGCTTCTGCCGGTGAGTCGGAAGTCCGCGTAACGATCGACGGGCGGAGGCGGCCGCGGTGCAACAGAAGACCATACGACTGCGAATCCGGCGGCAGGACCGTCCCGGCGCGAATCAGTACTGGCAGCGGTTCGAGGTCCCCCGCCAGCCGCAGATGAACGTTATTTCCTGCCTCCAGGCCGTTGCGGCGAACCCCGTCACCACCGACGGCCGGCGGACCACCCCCGTCGCCTGGGACTGCAACTGCCTCGAGGAGGTCTGCGGCGCGTGCACGATGAACATCAACGGCCGCGTGCGGCAGGCGTGCACGGCCCTCGTCGATCAACTGCTCGATCAAGCCCCGGGCGGTGAAATCGTCCTCGAACCAATGAACAAGTTCCCGGTCGTCCGCGACCTGTTCGTGGATCGCTCGCGGATGTTTCACGCCCTGAAGCGCGTGCACGCCTGGATCGACGTCGCGGGCTACCACGACGCCGGTGACGGCCCGCGCGTCTCGCCCGAGGAGCAGGAAGAGGCCTATCCCCTCTCGCGCTGCATGTCCTGCGGCTGCTGCCTCGAGGTCTGCCCCCAATACTCGAAGATCGATCTGCCGCGCCACGCGGGCGAGTCCGACGCCGACTTCGACGCCCGACGGCACGCCGCCTACGACGAGGCCTTCCTCGGCGCGGCGGCCATCTCCCAGGCGATGCTCTTCAACACGCACCCGACCGGCCGGCTCACCGCCCGCGAACGGCTCGAGGCCCTGATGGCTCCCGGCGGCATCACCGACTGCGGCAACGCCCAGAACTGCGTGAAGGTCTGCCCCAAGGATATTCCCCTGACCCGCTCGATCGCCCAGGCCGGCCGACAAACCACGCTCTACGCCCTGAAGCGCTGGCTGACTCGGTAGCGTCTCGGCAGCAGGGCCGCGATTTCAGAGCGCCGACCGCGACGCGACGGAGGAACTGAGATGAAATACCAGGCCACCGCGACCGGAACGAAGTGCGTCACGTTCATCCCCGGCGACGGCGTCGGTCCCGAGTGCACCGCCGCCGCCCGTCGGATCATCGAGGCCGCCGGCGTCCCCATCGAATGGGAAGAGCACCATGCCGGCGGGCTGGTCTTCGAGAAATGCATCGCCTCCGGCGTCACCCCCGCAACGATCGAATCCGTCCGCCGCACCCGGGTCGTCTTCAAGGGTCCGCTGGGCACGCCCGTCGGCCACGGCGAAAAGAGCGCCAACGTCACCCTCCGCAAACTGTTTGAGACCTACGGCAACATCCGCCCCGTCCGCGAACTGCCCGGCATCCGCACCCCCTACACCGGCCGCGGCGTCGATCTCGTCATCGTCCGCGAAAACGTCGAGGACCTCTACGCCGGCATCGAACACATGCAGACGCCCGGCGTCGCCCAGTGCCTCAAGGTCATCTCGCGCCGCGGCTGCGAGAAGATCGTGCGCCTCGCCTTCGAGTACGCCCGCAGCGAGGGCCGCCAACACGTCCACTGCGCCACCAAGTCCAACATCATGAAACTCACCGAGGGCATGTTGAAGCGGACCTTCGAGGCCGTCGCCCCGGAATACCCCGAGATCAAGGCCTCCCACCTCATCGTCGACAACTGCGCCCACCAACTCGTCAAGAAGCCCGAGCAGTTCGAGGTCATCGTCATGACCAACATGAACGGCGACATCCTCAGCGACCTCTCCAGCGCCCTCATCGGCGGCCTGGGCTTCGCCCCCTCCGCCAACCTCGGAAACGACGCCGCCATCTTCGAGGCCGTCCACGGCACCGCCCCCAAGTATGCTGGCAAGGACTGCATCAACCCGACCGCCGTCATCCTCACCGGCGTCCTCATGCTGCGGCACCTGGACGAACTCGAGGCCGCCGCCAGGATCGAACACGCTGTCCTCGTCACGCTCGAACAACTCGCCGCCGAAGGCCGCGGCACCGGCGACGTGGTCGGCTACGACAACCCCAAACGCGTCGGCACGCGCGATTACACCGACCGGATCATCGCCAACCTCGGCAAGCGCTCCGCGCAGGGCCGCGTGCGGGACTACAAGCCGCTCAAACGGCCGCCCGCGCCCCCCGCCCCTCCCGCCCCCAAGTCCCGCCGCGTGGTCGGCCTCGACGTGTTCGTGGAGTCCGACCGGTCGCCCGTCGATCTGGGCAGGAGCGTGGAGGCCCTGGTCGCGGAATTGCCGGTTGCCCTGAAGATGATCGACAACCGCGGCACGATGGTCTATCCGCCCACCGGCGCGATCACCGACGCCGCGGAGCAGTCCCGCTGCCGCCTCATCGCCCGGGACGAAAAAGGCGAACTCTCCGACGAGGAAATCGTCGCCGTGCTCAGCCGTCTCGGCCGAAAACTCCGCTGGTCGCACGTCGAAAAACTTCAGGAGTTCGACCGCGCGCCCGGCTTCACCAAGGCCCAGGGCGAGGATTGACCACCGCGCGCCGGCCCCTACGGACATTGCAGGACGTTCTCGAACGGCTGAATATCCTTGCCGTCGTTCCGCGTGTCGCTGTTCATGTCGGCGATGTCCCGCTGCTCCGGCGTGGCCGCCCCCGGGTTCAGCAGAACGGCGATCATCGGCGGCACGTCCGCGCAATCGACCACCCCGTTGCCGTTGAAATCGCCCTTCACCTGCGGCACGACCACCGTCGCCGTCACCTGATACGTCAGCGTTTCCAGGTCGAGCGCCCCCTCCAGGTCCGTCTGGTCGCTGGTCAGCAGTTCCATCGTGGCGGTGTAAGTCCCCGGCCCGGCTCCCGCGTCGTTGAAGTGCACCGTGACCACGGCCGGTTCTTCATCGGCCTCGACCGGAAGCGGCGTCGTCACCGAGAAGCGCCCCGCGGCCGGCCCGGTGAACGAAGCGAAGTTCACGCTCAGCCGCGCCTGGAGGAACGAGTAACCGACGTTGTAGACCTCGGTCGTCTGGTCCGTGAACCCGCCCGGCGGGTGCGGCCCGAAGTCGATCTGGCCGGTAAGCACCTGCGTGTCGAACTCGGTCGATGGCACCGCGTGGTCCACCACCAGTCCGCTGCACGACACGGTGATCGTCGGCGTCTCCAGCGAGTTGGTGTTCAGAACGACGGCCGACGGCTGCTCGAAAAACCCGACCACGCTCGTGTCCATGTAGAGCGCGTCCTCCTTGACCATCCCCGCCGCGACGGACTGCTGCCCGCTCGGACCGTAAAACGTCCCGGGAGGCGGCGACGAATACTGGTAGGAAAGCGTCTGGCCCGGCGTCGGAGCCGTGTTGCTCACATTCAGCGTCCGAGACGGCAGCGCGCCCGTGATGACCGTCCCGAAATCCTGCGACAGCGGGCTGGCCGACCCGCGGCTGGGCGTCGTGAAGGACAGCAGCACCGGCAGGTGGTCCGAGCACATCCACAACGCGTCGGCCAACTGGTTCGATACGTCGCCGTTCGGCAGGGGGTTGTTGACCGCCTGGTTAAAGCGGTTCCCGTCCTGACCGTAGGTGCGGTAGGACCCCGGGACGTACTGGAACCCGCCCTGCCCGTTCATGACCATCGACAGAAAGATGAAATCGAAGCGGTCGTCCAGGCCCCCCGTCGTCCCGCCGGACTGCCCGGGCGGGTTCACCGTCCGCGGCGACTGCGTGTGCATGAATCGATACGTGAAGTTGTCGCTCCAGTTCTGCACGCCCAGCAGGGGGTTCAGCGGGTCCCACGTCCGGCCGTCGTTGTCGGCCTGCGAGCCCGTGAACTGCCCGTACGCCCCCTCCGTGGACGTGTACAGGTTCATGTCCCCCGCCAGCAGGAACGCGGTGTTGGCCGGAAAGTTGTTGGCGTTCGCGCGGATCAGCGTCGCGGCGGCCGTGCGGGAGTCCGCGTCGCTCTGCGTGTTCCCCGCCTTCAGGTGCGCGCCGTACACGTAGAACCAGTTCCCGGCGGCGTTGTAGCCCGCGGGCTTGAGTTTCCACCGCGGCGTGACGCGCGGCGAGGTGTTGACGACGGTCGCGCGGTCCGCGCCCGTGCCGGTCGGAATGATCATCGAAAAGCGCATGAATAGCGCTTCGTGCGTGTCGCCGGCGTTGGGGAATTGCTGGTCGAGCAGCCACGTGCCCGGGTTGACGGCATTCAGCACGTTGTCGCGGAAGGCGGACGCGCCGGCGGTATTCTGAATCTCGCCCGCCACGACGAGGTCGGGTTGGATATCGGCCAGGATCAGGCGGTAATTCGGATCGCGCTCCGCGGCCGTCGTGCCGGGGTAATTCAGCAGGTTGTAATACAGTATCTTGATCGCCCACGCGGGCGAAGCGCTGCACCAGCAGACGGCGGCAATCACGGCCGCGAAGACCGCGCGGCCTCCCTTTCCTCGACGACGCATCCGGCGCGCACCCTCCAACAGAGCATCTCATTCTATCCGCGTCCGCGCGCCGATCCAACCTTTCGGTCCGATACAGGGGCCGACTACGCCTCGGAGCGGTCCAGAAACCTCCGCGCCCACTGCTCGACGACCGCCGTTCGCCACAGGGTCAGGGCTGCGGCCGCGTCGCCGCGCTCGACCCGCTCGGCCAGCCGCGCGCAACCCCGGGCCTTGAAGCACCCCCGCTCCCGGAACGACCGCGTTGAAAGCACGTCCCGCCACCACGCGCGCAACGGCCCGGTCATCCACCCGGCCGTCGGCGCGGCGAAGCCGATCTTGTCCCTCCGTTCGAGCACGGCCGCCGGCACGCGCCCGCGCATCGCCTCGCGCAGGCACCGCTTGGTCCGGCCGCCGGACAACAGTTGCCCGCCGGGCAGCGTCAGGGCGAACTCGACCAGCGGGGCATCGAGCATCGGCACGCGGGCCTCGATGGAGAAGGCCATTGAATTGCGGTCCTCGTAGTGCAGCAGCGCCGGCAGACTCGCCCGCGTCAGCAGGTCCCAGGCGAATCGCGGATACACGCCGCGCGGCAGCCACGCGGGGGCGACAGGAGGCGGCCCGGACCGCGGCACACGCTGCCGATACGCCGGCAGGACCGGCTCGGCCGCCCGCAGGAGTTCCTCATCGAGGTGTCCCGCAGCCGCCGCGTCGCGCCGGCGGCGCAGGTCGTCGCGCATGCCGCCCGGCAGGATTCGCGCCAGCGTGTGCGCCAGCAGCCGCCCCCGAGAGTAATGCTCGCGCCACGCCGGATGGAACGCCTCCCCAAGCGCCCGAATCGCATGACCCCTCCGCCCCAGGTCCGCCAGCCGAACCGGCAGGCAGCCGGGATACCCGCCGAATAATTCGTCGCCCCCCTGCCCGTCCAGCAGCACCGTGACGCCCTCTTGTCGCGCGCGCCGCATCACCTCCCATTGCATCCACACCGACGGCGACCCGACCGGTTCCTCCTGGTGCCAGAGCAGCGCGTCAAGACCTTCCAGCAGGCCCCGCGCGTCAGGTGTCACCCGGTGGTCGTGCAGGCCCGGCGCGGCGGCCTGAACGGCATCGACGTATCGCGATTCGTCGAGCGGATCGCCCGGCAGCACCGCGCTGAACGTGTGCTGCGACCACGTCCCCGCGGCCGCGCCGGACCTCCGAAACGACGGATCGGACGCCAGCGCGCTCAGCATCAGCACAATGGCCGAACTATCCAGCCCGCCCGACAGGCACGAGCCCACCGGCACATCGCTCCGCAGATGCAGTCCCACCGATTCCTCCAGGAGCCGCCGCAGTTGTTCCGCGGGCTCCACGTCGTCGGCCGCCCGCGCCTCGGGTTCCGGCCAATATCGATGCAGCCGCCCGAGATGGGCCGTCAGCGCGGCCGGCCGCAGGTCGATCTCCAGCCAGCATCCCGGCTCCACGGCCCACACCGCGTCAAAGAGCGTGTCCCTTGTGTGGTCGAGCAGGCCGGACACGAGGAAATCGCGCAGTCGCGGCTCGTGCACGTCGCGCGACACACCCGGCAGCATCAGCAGCGACTTGATTTCAGACGCGAACGCGTACCCTCGCTCGAACTCTGCCAAATAAAGCGGCTTGATGCCGAGCCGGTCGCGCGACAGCACCACGCGCCCGCCGACCAGGTCGATGATCGCCATCGCCCACATCCCGCGGAAGCGCCGGAAGCACTCCGGCCCCCACGCCCGCCACGCCCCCAGCGCGACCTCGGTGTCGCTGCCGCCGAAGAAGGTCATCCCGTGCGCCCGGAGTTCGTCGCGCAGTTCGACGTAGTTGTAAATCTCGCCGTTGAAGCCGATCCACGACTGCCCGTCCGGCGCGGCCATCGGCTGGTGCCCGGCCGGCCCGCGCTCGATGATCGCCAGCCGCCGCACTCCCAGCGACAGCGAGGCATCGAACGGCCGCGGCGATTCCCTCAAGTCTCTCCTTTGCCCAGCGGCGGCATCACCAACGTCCCCCCCTTGCCAAGGGAGGGTGAAAGAGGGTCGGCCCGTTGGCACGTCAAGGCCGGCGGGTGCGCGTATCTCTGTTCTCCCCCCATCCTTCGGTGCCCCAAGTCTCCACGAAACCGCCGGCGCGCCGCCCCGCCCGAAGCAGACCATTCCGCCGTCGTCCGGCCCCCGGTGGTACAACCGCTGCGTCATCGCCGCCGTGAGCGACGGAACTTCGGGATTGGCGTCGTTGCAGACCAGCCCGGCGATGCCGCACATATTCGGTCCCGAAAACTCGGCCGCCCAGACGCACGGACCGTCGCGCCGTCGAATCAACGGCCGGCCGGACGCCCGGCGCTACGTCCGCCGCGATGCCGTTGCCGCCACGACCTGCTCGTAGATCGCCGTGTATCGTGCCGCAACGGCCGCGGGGCCGAACCGCGCCGCGCAGTCCGCCGCGATCCGTTCCGGGTTGAACGCGCCGGCCCGGCGGATCAGTTCCACGATCCCGCCCGCCAGCGCATCCACGTCGCCCGCCGCCACGAGCAGGCCGTTCCCGTCGCTCACGATCTCCTCCGGCCCGCCGCAACGCGTCGCCAGCACGGGCCGCCCGCGGGCCAGCGCCTCGATCAGCACGACGCCGAACGTTTCCGCGCGGCTGGCCAGCACCAGCGCGTCGCACCCGTCAACCGCCTCGCGCACCTCCCCCGGCGTCGTCGGCGCGGCGGCGAACTCCACGGCATCCCTAACGCCCAGCGTCCGCGCCAGCGCCGCGAGTTCCCCGCGCAACGGCCCCTCGCCCGCCAATACGAGCCGCGCCGCCGACACGCCGCCGGTAGACGAACCGCCAGTAAACGAGCCGCCAGTAGACGAGCCGCCGGGTTTATCCCGGCGGATCCGCGCAATCGCCCGCAGCAACTCCTCATGGCCCTTTCCCGGCCGCAGCGAGGCAAGACACAGCAACCGAAACGTCCCTTCTCTCGCCCGCCTCGGCGCCAGCGACCCGCCCACGAATTCCGCGTCCAGCACGTTGGGAACGACCTCGATCTCCCGCTCGATCCCCGCCTCGCACATCGCGCGCCGCTCGTGTTCGCTCACGGCCGTCACCGCCGCCGCCCCCCGATACGCCCGCCGCACCTGCCCGCGCTGCCAGGGCGTCTCGAGCATCATGGAAAACGGCCCGGCGTGTTCGCTCAGGACGAACGGCACGTCCCACGCCTCGCCGATCCGACGCGCGGCGTGGCCCGCCGGAAGCACCACGTGCGCGTGGACCAGGTCCGGCTCGCCGCGCTCCGAGACGTACTCATAGAACAGCCGCCGCGCCGCGTGCGTGAACGCCACCGTCCCGTGTCGTTCCCGCGGCCACCAGCGGAAACCGTCCCAGCGGATCTCGCGCACCGCGCCATCCTCCGCGTCGACCCTCCGGCCGAAGCCCGCACCCGGCCGCCACGTCTTCAGCGACCGCAACTGCGGATAAAGCACCGTCACGTCCTGCCCGGCCGCCGCGACCGCCCGCGCCGCCGCCCGGAAGAATGTCCCGGCGTACGGCGCCTCGGGAGACGGATACCACGACGGAAGCATGACAACCCGCACGGCCGGACATATTGTGCCAAATCATGGGTATGGGCCACCGCCGGCGGGTCTTGCTGGTGTCCTACTGGTACCCGCCGACCCCCGGTGCGGGCGCGGCGCGGACCTCGGGCTTCGCCCGAAACCTTCCTTCGCTCGGCTGGGATACGGTCGTCCTGACGGCCGGCAATCGTCGCGATGACGATTTGTCCCCCGTCGCCGGCGAGTCGCGCCTGATCGCGCTGCCGGACGCGGTTGCCCCTTCCGACCTGTATCGCGATTACAGCGGTCCGCCGCGCGAATCCGCCGCCCGCGAATGGTGGCGATGGCTCCTGTTCCCCGATCGCTTCCTCCGCTGGCGTCGACGCGCGCGGCGCGCCGGTGATGCGCTGCTCCGCCGCGAACGGTGCGACGCCGTCTGGGCCACGTTCCCGCCCGCCAGCGCCGCGCTCGTCGGGGCGCGCCTGGCGCAGCGTCGCGCCCTGCCGCTTGTCCTCGATGTCCGCGACCCGTGGCTCTCCGCCGGCGGATACGAGCCGCGCGGCGCGGCGCTGCGCCGCCGACACGAACGCCTCGAACGCGAACTCCTCGCGCGGGCCGACGCCGTGGTCACCGTGTCCGACGCCCTCGCGGACGATCTCCGCGGACGGTTGCGACTCGATGTGTCCCGGGTCTCGGTAATCCCCAACGGCTGGGACGATTCGCTTTCCGCACCGCTCCCGCCGGGCGCCGTGCCGCCGCAAAACATACTCACCTGCGTCGGCACCGTCTCGCACCGAAACCGCCCGGACCTCTTTCTGTCGGCGCTGGCTCGCAAGCCGCCCGACGCACCGCCGCCCTGGCGCGTTCAATTCGTCGGCAATCTTTCCCCGGGTTTTGTGCGGCGACTCGGGCTGTCCGCCGTGGTGGAATCGACCGGCCTCGTCTCCTCCGCCGAGGCCTGGCAGCGGACCTGCGCCGCCCCCGCTCTGCTGCTGCTCGTCGGCGACTACGTCGGCCGCTGGGGCCACAACGTCAAGGTCTTCGACTACCTCCGCAGCGCCCGGCCGATTCTCTGTCTCGAACAGCGCCCCGGCAGCAACGACCGCGCGCTGCTGGAACGGCTCGCGCCGAAGCGCTGCGTGTTCGGCGCGCTGGCAGAAGATTCCGACGTGGTCCCGTTGATTGCGCGCGTCCTCGAATTGGCCCGCGCCGCGCCGCGCCTTGCCCTCGATGAATCCGCCGCGCTGGCCCGCTTCGGCCGCCGGGCGCTGTCGATCGAACTCGCCGGTCTGCTCGATCGCGTCGCGGGCCGCTGAGCCCCTATCCCCGGCTTCCGGCCGCCGCCGCGCCGCGTTCAAGGCGCCGCTGCGTCAGCACCGCTCCAAGCAGCAGGTGCTGTAGTCGCTCCTCCGACTGGGCGCAGAGAAATGCGGGCGTGAAGTCCAGCCGCAGACGGCCCCGATACCCGTTTAGTTCGCGCGTCAGGGCCTTCCGGTCGAGCCGCGTGATGTACCGCGTCAGCGTCTCGATGTCCGTGCCCGGCGGCATGGTCAGCGACCCCGCGCTCGGAGGGTCGGGCCGCCTCGGCACCCGTCGGCCGATCACCGCCCCGGCCCGCCCGCGCTATCGGTTGCCGCCGACGGTGAAATAACATCACAGCGGCCCCGCAAAGTTCGCCCCGGACGCAACCGCTCATCGTCCGGTTGTCCGGTGGAAGGGCGCAACGGCGTGGGATCGATGGGATCGATGCCCTGACAGGAAGCAGACGGCTGATCCGCTGAGCACGGATCGGGGCGGGGGATCGCTACTTGGCGACGCGCTCCTCGGCGGCGACGACTTTATCGGCCAGCCGTCGATACGCGCCCACCAGGTCTTTGCAAAGCAGGTCGATCCGCTGGCGCAACTCCCGCCGGTCGCGCATCAGCCGAACGGAGGTCGCTCGAAGCCGCCGTTGTCGGTCGGCCTCGCGCCGGGATTGCCGTCGTGTCTCAACGGCGGTCCGGACGATCTGCTCCAGCCGACAGTAATCCACGGGACGGGTCAAAACGTCCCGGACCCCCATCCGCAGCGCCTCCAGAACCCGCTCCGCATCGAGCGCGGGCTCAATCAGAATCGTGGGCACTCCGCTCGAAGCCGCCTCGCGGACCTGCTCCGCAAGCGCCGGGTCGTCGCAGGCCGCGTCGGCCACCAGCAGGTCGAAGCCCGGCGCCTCGGACCACGGCGCCTCGGCGACCTCGGTCGCCACGACCACCCGCGCCTCGAACGACTCGTCCATCGCCTCGCGCATGTCGGCCGCCAGGTCCCGGTCCGCCGTCAGCAGCAGGATTCGCGTCGGCCCCTCATTCATGCCCCTGCTCCTCGCCGCTTGCGGGCGGGGCAAAAGAAAGGCCGGCGGGCGCGTCGGCCGCGAGAGCGAGGGAGGAAGGGAAGGCCTTCGCATCCCGCCGGACCCGGAAACCCAGGAAAGCATCACGCCCCTTCATCGGGCCGCCGTGCCGCTGCGTCGAGAAGTTCCCCCCGAAATCCGCCCGTACCGGGCTTCGCCTGCCCCGAGACGCTCGCCGCGGCGAGATGCCCCCCATGTCGTGGTCCCCCCTTGTCGGACCCGTGCCGGAGATTCGTTTGGTGCGCGCTCCCCGGCGTGCTCGGGAAAGCCGGGCGCCTATCGTCGGCCCGCCGGAAGCGTCAGTTCAACCGTTGTGCCCGCCCCGGGTCGGCTCATGGTTCGCAGTCGGCCTCCGATCGCCGACGTCCATCCCGCCGCCCACGCCAGGCCCAGCCCCCGTCCGCGGCCCGCCGGACGTTGCGAAAAAAAAGGCACGAACGCCCGTTCCTGCACGTCCCGCGTCATGCCGCGGCCGTTGTCACGGACCGTCAGGGCAACGGCTTCATCGGTCGGATGGCGCCGGGCCTTGATCGCCAGGCGGCGGTCGCGCGGATCGGTCGCCTCCACCGCGTTTCGGACCAGTTCCTCCAGGATGCGCGAGACGAGGTCCGCGTCGACGAATACCGGACAGAGTTCGTCCGATATCTCCAATTCGAGTTGCGACGCCTCCAACCCGAACTGTTCGATCCAGGACGCGGCCCAGCGGGGCAGCACCTCGCGCACGTCCAGTTCGCTCGGATACGCCAGCGGCGGACGCCCGATCTCGTGCAGTCCGGCGATGATCTCGCTGCACCGCCGCGCCTGTTCGACGATCGCCTCGAGCGCCTCCCGCGCGGCCGGATCGGCCGCCTGGTCCCGAAGCACCTGCGCCCGCCCCGAGATCACCGCCAGCGGGGTGTGCAACTCGTGCGCCGCGCCGGCCGCCAGTTCGGTCGTAATCTTCAGGCCCTCCGCCTGCTGCAACGCCTGCTCCGGCTGAGCCGCCCGGCGCACGGCATCCGCAAACTGCTCGGTCCGGCGGTCGGCGTCGGCCTGGCTCGTGCGCCGCGCCAGCCCGTCCGCAACGATGCCGGGCAGTCCGCATCCGGCCGCGGCCGCCAGTTTCGCCCGCAGGTCCGGCAGGCCGGCCTCCGTAATCGAAACGAAGCATCCGCCGACCCACCGACCCTCATGGACTAGCGGCAACAGCCACGCCCGCCCCGCCCCGATCCGACGCGCATAACGCCGCGCCAGGTCTCGCAGCGCGGCCGGTATTTCGTGCAAGTCGGGCGCGGCCGAATCCGCCAGCCGTTGCTGATCGTCCGCCGCCGCGCGGGGATCGACCGCTCGCGGCACCAGGTCCGCACTCCCGCCGTTTGAATCCCACGCGCCGACTTCCACCCACGACGGATCGGCATCCGCGAACACAACAGCCGCGTTCAGACCGAGCGCGCTCCCCAGCGCCCGCGCGGCCGCAACGCACGCCTCGCGGACCGATCGACAGCGAACGGCGGCGGCCGTGAAGTCTCGCACCGCCTCCAGCGCCCGCGCCCGCGTCGCCGTCTCCGCTTGCTCGCCGGCCAGCGCCCGCGCGCGGCGCGCCAGCGCGCCCGCCAGGTGCGCCGCGTCACCGCCCGGCCCGAGCGACTCCGCCCCCAACGCGAGCCCGGCCGCCGCGGCGTACCGGTCCGTTTCCTGGGCCAGTCCCTCCGAGAGCCCGGCCGCGAGTTCCGCGGAAAGCCCCAGCAAAGCCGCTCGGGCGACGCGGTCCTCGCCGCCGACCGGATTGCCCGATAGGCCGATCGCTTCCTCGCGCGCCACCAGGTCCGCGATCTGCACCAGTTCGATCAGGTCTCGATGCGACACCGCGCTCGGCAGCAGCGCCGGCGGATGATGGTGCAGCCACGCCGTCTCCACCACCGCCGTCGGCAGTCCCCACCGCAGCGCCAGTCGATGGCCCGCCGCCGCATGGTCCAGCCCCAGCTCGTGCTGCTCGATCTCGATCAGATCCACCCCCGTTTCTTCCGCCGTGCGAAGCACCCGCGCCACGCTTCGCGGCGCGCACGCCGACAGGGCGAGTTTTCCGAGGTCGTGCAGCAGCCCGGCCGCGAAGGCCTGATCGGCCGACACGCCATCAAGCCCCGCCGATCCGCGCGCCGCGCTGCACGCGACGGCAATCGCGTGCCGCCACAGCCCGCATCGAAACTCGTTCAGCGGCTCAAAGCCGTCCAGCGCCTCGGCCAGCAGCGCAATCAGCGCCGACCGGCGCGCCCCCCGGGGATCGGTCGTGGCAGGTCCGCCCCCGCCGCCGTGCGATACCGACGAATCGCGGTCGGCGGGCACCCGCAACCGCAGTGCCAAGACCGGATCGGACGCGATCCCCGCATCCACGCCGGCCGACTCGCCGCCGGAAGTCATTTGTTCCAATAGTTGAATGGCAAGCCCGTCCGGTGGGTCCAGCCCGTCGAGCGCCGCCAGGAGTCCCTCCCCCGATCCGACCGGACTCGAGGGTTTGCGTGTCGCTGGCATGGACCGGTCCCGCGGCTCGTCCTCACGCCCCGCGGCTCATTGGAGTTTCAGCATCGTCGAGATGGCGGCGATGATCCGCCCCACGTCGAACGGCTTGCGGATGAACTCGTCCGCGCCCGCGGCCCGCAACTGATCGACTTCTTCCTGCCGGACCGCGCCGGACACGATGATGATCTTTGTATCGGATAACTCCGGGTTGGCCCGTATCCGCTGGCAGACCACGTTGCCGTTGATGTCCGGCAGCAGGTAGTCCAGCAGGATCACGTCCGGCCGGAACTGAACCGTCAGCAGCCCCGCGTCGTACCCGTTCGCGGCCGACCTCACCTCGAATCGCCCGTCGCTCCGCAACAGGTCGGTCAGCATCTCCACGATCGCCCGGTCGTCGTCGACGATCAGCACGCGGTGCTTGTCGGCGTCCAGCCGGTCCAGGGGAATCTGATTGGCCTTCATGAAGGAGATCAGCGCGTCGCGCGGGATCCGCCGGAACCGCGACCCCGGAACCCGGAACCCGCGCAGCCGTCCCTCGTCGAAACAGCGGATGACCGTCTGCTGGCTGATCTTGCAGATGTCGGCCACCTCGCCGGTGGTGTAGACCGCCTTCATCCGCTACCTCCCGCCCGAATGTTCGCGGAAGTTGGCCGCGCCCCGCGCCGGCCCCTATGGGCGGCGCATATTACCCGGCCTGTCCAGTTTCACAAGACGTGCCTCAGGCGCCTTGAACTTCGTGGAACGGGCCGGACGGGCGGAACTTTACGCCGTCGATAGTATGGGCGCGTGCACCACGGTGCCCCCCGACCGAATCCGCCAGCCGGTGGCGGCCGAACGGATCGTCTGCTCGGCCTGGCGGCGATGACCGTTCCGGTCGGGCTGCTCGCCGCCCGGCTCGACCTTGACCTGTGGTACGACGAGGCCTGCACGATCCAACTCTACGTCAGCCGCGGCTTCCGCGAGATCGTCACGCGTTACCCGGATGCGAACAACCACGTTCTCTTTTCACTCATCCTGCGGCCCTTCTGGCTGCTGTCCGATGCCGACCCGGTCCTTCGACTCCCCTCCTTCCTGTTCGCAATCGGAACGCTGCTCGGCGTCCATCGCATCCTGCGCCGGCTCGCCGGTCCGCAGGCCGCCGCGCTGGGAGTCCTCTGGCTCGGCCTGAACCAGATGTTCCTGATCCACACGATACAGGTCCGCGGCTACGGGCTGTCGATGTGTCTGGCCGCCTGGCTGACCGACTGGGCCACGCGCGACGACCGCCCGCGGCGCGCAACCTCGCACCTGGCCGCCGTCCTGGCCATGGCGGGGTTTCTCTACGCCGTGCCGAGCAACGCCCTGTTTCATCCGGCCCTCGCAATCATCGCCCTGATCCGCGCCGCACGCCGACCGCGGCCGCGCGCGGAACTTGGGCGCGAGTTCGGAACGTGGGCCGCCGGCGCGGCGCTCGCCGTCGCCGCCTACGCCCCCATCCTTTCCGACGTGCTGACCGTCGCCCGTTCGCCGGGCGTATGGACTGACGGTCCCCTCGCCTTCGCGCGGCTCATCCGGGCCGCGACCTTCGACGCGCCCTGGCTCTGGGCGATGCTGCCGCTCGGGCTCATCGCCCCCCGGATCGCGCCCCGCGCGCGGACCGTACGGACCCCGCCGATTCTTCCCGCGGCGGTTCTGCTCGGCCTGTTCGGTCCGCTCGCCTTGCAGACCGCTCTGCAAATCAACGTCCCGTACGACCGTACTTTCTGCCCCGCGCTGGTCTTCCTCGCCGCGGGCGCGGGCTGGCTCTCCTGGGAATTCGCCGACGCCGTCCGCCGCGCCGTCCGACCCTCGGCAAGCCGCGCCGGCGCGGCTGCGCTCGCGTTGCTGCTGGTCGCGGCGGTGCACGGGCCGCCGTTGCTCACCTATTCCCGGCGGCTCGCCGACGTGCGGGACCGGCACTTCGCGCAGGACGGCTATTGGTGCTATTACGCCGCGGGTTTTCATCCTTCCCGGATCGTCGATGTGCTCCGCCGATACCTCGCCCCGCACGAACCCTACCTCGTCGCCGCCGACCGGCAGGGCTATTTTTCGCTCGACCATTACCTGCATCGCGCCGGGCTGGGCAGCGCCCGCGCGCCGGCCGACGGCTCACCCTGCCGCGCAAAGGTGTTTTACGTCGTCCCCGCCCTGTCCAACCTCAACGACGTGGCCCAGCGCAGCCGCCTGTCCGTCGACTCGCTGCGCCGCTTTCCCCAAATCGCCGACCTCGGCTACTTCCGCGTCTTCGCGGCGGAGAAGACGATCCGCCTGGGCCGCGCCGCGCCCCCTGAATGATCCCCAACGCACCACTCGACACTCGCTGCTCCTCTGTTCCCGCTCCGCGGCCCGACCGCGAATTCCCCTATATTCCCGCCCGTATGGCCCGTGACGCCGGCGTCTTCGGCTCCGCCAAGATCATCGCCGCCTGCACACTGTTGTCGCGCATCACCGGCCTGGCCCGCGACGTCGCCCTCAACTGGGCCTTCGGACAGAACTGGATTCAGGACGCCTTCAACTTCGGCTTCCAGATCCCCAACCTCTTCCGCCGCCTGTTCGGCGAGGGGGCGCTCGCCGCCGTCTTCATCCCCGAGTTCACCGCCGCCCTCGACCGCGGCGGTCCCCCCGCCGCCTCGTCACTGCTCGGACGCACCGCCGGCCTGCTGACGCTCATCCTGACACTCGTCCTGCTGGCGCTCGAAGGAGTCGTGCTCCTGCTCTGGTTCGTCCTGCCCGGAAACCCCATGCGCCACCTCATGCTCGGCCTCACCGCCGTCATGCTGCCGCTCATGCTCGGCCTCTGCCTGCTCGCGCTGTTCTCCAGCATCCTCAACTGCCTGAACCGCTTCGCCGTTCCCGCGCTGCTGCCGATCGTGCTCAACGTCTGCAACATCGGCGGCGTCCTGCTCGTCGGGCCGATGCTGGGCGAGCGCCGCGAGGTGCAGGTCTACGGCGTCGCCCTCTCCGTGCTCGCCGCGGGCGTGATCCAACTCCTGATCGTGCTGCCCGTGCTCCGCCGCGCCGGTCTGGCGTGGCGAATGTCGCTCGCCGTCACCGATCCGCACGTCCGCACCATGCTCGGCGCCATGACGCCCGTCCTCATCGGCCAGGGTGTGCTCCTCGTCAACGTCTACCTCGACGCCCAAATCTGCACCCTGCTGACACGCGGACCGGGCCAGCCCGATACCTTCTCCCTCGCCGGCTGGTCCGTCCCCTATCCCTTGGCCGAAGGCGCGCTGTCCGCCGTCACCAACGCCGCCCGGCTCTACCAGTTCCCGCTCGGCGTGCTGGCGATCTCGCTGGCGACGGCCGCCTTCCCGCTGCTGTCGCGCCACGCGGCTCGCGGAGACCTGCCCGCCTTCCGCGACGCGGTCGGCTCGTCCCTGCGGCTCGCCGTGTTCGAGGGCTTCCCCGCCGGACTGATGATGATCGTCCTGGCCGAACCGATCGTCGCGCTGCTGTTCGAGTACGGCCGGTTCGGCCCGGAGCAGACCGAGCGCGCCGCCCGCGTCCTGCGCGTCTACGGCCTCGGCATGTGGGCCTTCTGCGCCCAGCACATCGTCACGCGCGGCTTCTACTCGCTGCGCGACACGCGCACGCCGATGTGGATCGGCTGCGCCCTCGTCGCGTTGACGCAGTCGATGAACCTCGCGCTCGTCTGGCACCCGGCCGTCGCCGAGGCGGCGTTCGGACTCTCCACCTCCGTCACCGCCGCCCTCAGCGTCGCAATCGGGCTGGTCATCCTGCGGCGTCGGGCCGGCGGACGGCTGGGCGGCCGCGCGCTCGCCGCCGCCTTCGCCCGGATGATCCCGCTCGGCCTCCTGGCCGTGCTCGCGGCCGTCGGCGTGCAGAAGGCGCTCGACGACTGGTCGGCCCCGTTCGGCAGCCGGCTGCTGACCCGCGCCGTACACGTCTTCGCTCCCATGACCGCCGCCCTGCTGATCTATCTCGGCGCGGCGCGCTGGCTCCGCATGGACGAGATCGCCTGGCTCATCGGCGGCCGGAATCAAACGCACGAATCAGACGGAGGCGCCGCCGCCGCCCCCTGATCGCTCTACAATGTCCATCATGCTGACCGTCGAACGGGTCGAGGTCGATCTCGAATCCCTGTCGGGGCCGATCGACCTGCCGGCGCTGTTCGGCAACCACGCCCCGGTGGAACTGGAGATCGGCTGCGGAAAGGGCGGGTTCCTGCTCCAGCAGGCCCGGGCGCACCCGGACCGCAACTACCTCGGCCTCGAGTGGGCCGCGAAGTACGCCCGCTTCGCCGCCGACCGCATGGCCCGCTGGGGCCTGTCCAATGTCCGCATCGCCCGCACCGACGCGCGGCACTTCGTCATCCACCGCCTGCCGCCCGCCTGCCTCAACGCGCTGCACGTCTATCACCCCGACCCCTGGCCCAAGAAGCGGCACCACAAGCGCCGCCTCGTCACGCCCGAGTTCGTCGCCGCCGCCGCCCGCGCGCTGCGGCCCGGAGCGCGATGGATCATCCAGACGGACCACGCGGAGTATTTCGAGTCGATCCGCGTCCGGCTCGCCGCGCGCCCGGAACTGATCGGCATCCCGCCCGCCGCGCCCCTGCTTGTCGGTGACGGCGAACACACGGGAACCAACTACGAAATCAAGTTCCTCCGCGAGGGTCGACCCATCCATCGGCTTTCGGTCCGGCGGCGGGAGCACGACTGATGTCCGAACCCCGCCTTCCCGTCTCCGCCAACCCCCCTTTATCAACGAAAAACATCCGCACCGGCCCGGTCGCCTGGCTCCTGATCGCGTGCGTTAGCGCCTATCAGGTGTTGCTGCGACCGTTGCTCGTCGGCGGCGGGTGCCCCTTTCATCCCCATTGCAGCCAGTACGCCCTCGACGCCCTCCGCCGTCACGGCGCGATCCGGGGCGGCCGGCTGGCCCTCAACCGAATCCTCCGCTGCCGCCCGGGAATCCTGGGCGGCTACGACCACGTTCCGGATTGATCGCCGGCATCAAAATGATGCGCGCAAGTATATGTAAATCAATTGGTTATATGAATACGTCGGCCAATCCAACGGCCCGTTTTCGCCGCTCCCGGCCGATAGTGGCATCGTCCGCCTTTGACCATCGGGTGCGGCCGTGAATAAACTCTTAGAAGCACGTTCTGCTTCCTGAGCGCGACCCGTAAGACCCTTTCACGTCGCGCACGCGAGTCTCTGGCCTCGTTTAGCGCAAGGGCTTTCGCCCCTGTGCCGCGGGGTCCGCCGGACGCCGCCTCATGGACGAACGCTCCCAAGCCGGTACATCGCTCTGCGCCCTCGCTCACCCTTTTCTGGAACGACAGGATCGGGACGGTCTCGCGGCCGCGCTGTCGGCCCGCTGGAGTCCGGAGTGCTTGGCGCTCTTGCTGGACCATGCGTCCGAACCGGTCGCGCATGTCGCCGTCGTCTGTCTGGGCCTGATCGGCGGGATGCCGCAGGCCGGCGCGGTCGCCAAACTCCTGCACCGCGACAGCATCACCCTGGCCGAGGCGGCCGAAGACGCGCTCTGGGGCATCTGGTTCCGCGCCGGCGGACCCGATGCGCAGCGCGCGCTGCGCCGCGCCGTCGACCTGGGCGACCGCCAGGTGCCGCAACGGGCCGTCGCCCTGCTCGACGGCCTCATCGCGCGTCAGCCCGATTTCGCCGAGGCGCATCACCAGCGCGGACTGGCCTACAGTCTGCTCGGCTGGCACGAACCGGCCCTGCGCGACGCCCGCCGCGCCGCGCGCCTCAACCCGTTGCATTTCGCCGCCTGGGCCTGTCAGGGTAACTGCCACGCCGAACGCGGCGAACACACCGAGGCGCTGGAGTGTTACCGCGCGGCCCTGCGCATCCATCCGCGCCTGCACGCCGTCCGCCAATCCATCCGCGAACTGCGAAACATCCTGCACGCCTCGTAGCGTCCGCGCCCCGCGGCGTTGGACGCCTCCCATGCGGTCGTGCTTTGAGATCCTTCAACTCCACCGCCCTCGGGGTCCATGCGGACCGGGTCGCGCGCCGATGCTAGAATGCACCCATCGCCGCCAAAGCGTGCGATCCGTCAGCCCGCCCGAATGGTGACGGGGCCGAGTGAGAGCCGGCGTCCCTGCCGCCGATGGCGGATCGTGAGTCCATGCATCCATCCCCATCGCCCCGCCCCGATCACCCTCGGACCGACCCCGCACCGTCCCCCGACGCGGCCGCTCCACGTTCCTCCGCGCCGAAAAAATCGCTCCTGTCGTTCTGCCTCCTCGCGGCACTGGCGGCCCTGACGCTGGCCAGTGGCCCGCCGCTGGGCGAGCACGAGACAATCGTCGCCCAGATCGCCCGCCAGACGCTCCAGTCCGGATCGTGGCTCGTCCCGCAATGGATGGATTCGCCGTTCCTCATCAAGCCGCCGCTGGCGCCCTGGGTCGTGGCCGCCCTGTCGCGCGTCTTGCCCGGCTACGGACCCGACGGCCTGCCGGTAACGGATTTTTCCGCCCGCCTCCCCTCGGCGCTTGCCATGCTGCTGACCGTGTTCGTGATCCATCGTCTCGCGCGCTCGATGTTCGGCCGGGGCGAAGCGCGGATCGCCGCGTTCGTCTGCGCCACCGCGCTCGGCACCTGGCTCTACGCGGTCAACGCCACGGCCGAGGCCCTGCTGACGCTCTTCTGCACCTGGTCCTTCGCCGAGTTCTGGTGGTCCCAACGGGCCAATGCCCCCGCGCAGCGCCGCGCGCACCTCGTCCGTTTCTACCTCGCGCTCGGTCTGGCGATGCTGGCCAAGGGACCCATGCCGCTGGCGGTGGTCGTCCTTCCGCTGGTGGCCTGGTGGTGGGGCGACCGGCCCACGCGGGCGCTGGCCGCGGGCGGCCTCTCGTCCGCGCCGCGCGCCGCGCGACTGGCCGCGCGTCAGGCGTGGTCCAGGACGCGGACCGCCCTGCGGACGCTGGGGTTGTGGTGGGGCGTGCCGCTGTTCCTGCTCCTGTTCGTCCCCTGGATGGTGGCCGTCGCCCGCAAGCATCCCTATGCGTGGCAGTTATGGAACTATGAATACTTGCAGCGCCTGGCGGGCGTCTACCCGGGCGACGACCGAGAGCCGATTTATTACTACCTCCCGATCCTCCTGGGCCTGCTTCTGCCCTGGTCCTTGTCGCTGCCCGAGGCCCTCGCCGCCCCATTCCTCGCCGCCTATCGCCGCCAGCGCCGCCCGCTCACCTTCGCCTGGTTCTGGACGACCGTCACCTTCCTCGCCACCTCCGCCATGATGTTCAAGAAGCCCTACTACATCCTTCCGGCCCTGCCCGGCTGCGCCCTGCTGCTGACGCCCGTGTTGAGCCGGCTGTTCTTCCGCGAGCCGGCGGCCCCGCGCCGCGCAGCCGCCGCCGTCGGTGCCATCCTCCTCGGACTCTCGGCGACGATGGCCGGTCTGTGGCTCTTCGCCCGCGCGAAATACCCGGATGCCTGGTCCGTGCCGATGGCGAACATGGCGATCCCGGCGTGCGCGGTGCTGGTGCTCGCCGGCGTCGCCCTGGCAGGAGCCCTTTACGTCCGCAGCCGCACCACCGCGAGTTTCTCGACCGTCGGCCTGGTGGCGGCGGTCGCCTTCACCGTCGGCTGGCGCGTGTTCGGACCGACCCTGGACAACGCACAGGATCCCCGGGCCGTCGCCACCGGCCTGGACCGCTTTAACGTGCCGCGCCAGACGCCGCTCTACTGGATCACCAACCGCCCGGACGCGCGGCTGGAGTTCTACGACGGCCGGCCCGTCCGACAGGTGACCGACATCTTCCGCCTCGTCGCGGAGGGCGGTGGCCGCATGACCGGCGACGATATGAAACTCCTCGTCGCGCGCCGCGCCTGCGATTTCCTTGCCCGCCCCGAGGAGGTTTACATGGTCTTCAACCGTGAGCAGTTCCACCAGTTGATGGCCTTCCTGCGCCCCGCGGCGTGGGAACTCTTCAGCGTAGACCGAGGCCGCCCCGGCGACGACCGCACCGACTGGGTCGTCGTCACCAACCGCCGACCGCACGAGGCCCGGCCTGCTCCCCCGCCCGCGTAACTCCGCTGCTTGTGCGAGAATCCCGCCTGCCCTTGACGTTGCAGAGCATCGTCAAGGGTCTCGCACCCGTTCGCTGAATTCGCCCGCCGACCTGAAGATCGGAACGCCGATCCAGTCTACGTTTGGCGCGATCGGCCCGCCGGCCCCGTTCCGCCCCCCCGGCGCTGTTTCGCCGCGACGCGCAGCGGAGCGCTCCTCCCATCTGCCGCCGCCCGCGCCGCGCAACGCCCCAACATGGCGGCGCTCGGCGCCCCCGCGCGCCGCCCTTTTTGTGGCACAGGCGTCTCGCCTGTCCGCGCGCCGCCGTCTTGTGGCACCCGCCGCTCTGTGGCACCCGCCGCGGCGGGTGCCCGCCTTGGCGGACGCTCAACCTTGCCGCGGATGCCGCCCGCCCCGGAACGCTGATCCAGTTACCTCGTTGGAACGCCCCCGCGCCGCCGGCCGCTCGTGCGTCCCGGCCCGCCGGGTGATTTCGCCGCCCGCCTTGGAGGGCGCTCAACCTAGCCGCGGATCCCGCGCTCCGCGCCGGCGAGCCAGTCGGCGGGTGGAGCGCGGGCAATCAAGATTCTTCGTTCGTAACGGCCTGTCAGGAAGGACGTTAGCACAATCCGC
>Ga0187893_10003744_pt1 | contig 30091 bp, 24 predicted proteins | sample MA1701074metaG_FD_139574 | JGI IMG/M metagenome (GOLD analysis project Ga0187893, IMG submission 139574) | White microbial mat communities from a basaltic lava cave in the Kipuka Kanohina Cave System on the Island of Hawaii, USA - MA170107-4 metaG ...
GCGGATGCGCTCGGTGGGTGATACTCGTGTGGTCACGGGTGTAGGTCCTCCTTCGTGAGTTGGTAGCTCTTCGAAGGAACCTACGCCCGTCGACATTTACACCAGCGGATGGACGCCACCGCTGGTGTCTGCCTTCCTCGTCTTCGCCGATGGGGGTGGCACCACCGGCCGGGACGGTCGGACAGGACACTCAAGGTGATCTGGCCAAGGCTCCTATCAGGTCACGTCCGACCCGACCGGCTGGTGCGCGTCCCCGGCCGGAACCCGCGCCGACAGATCAGCGGCAAGGCACCGAAGGCCAGTCACACATGAAGGGTCAGACCCGGGCCCGACCGAGGACCCCTCTATCATGAGTGTCACACCTCCTTCGTAAGATACGAACACATGTTTCGCTCTTTCCGGGAGGTTTGCCGTGTCCGTCACCGTCGTGAGCGATACCAGCGTCGAAGTACCCGCCGAGGTGCCGCTGGAGCGCCTGGAGGCCGAGATCACCGAGTTGGCCGGCCACCTGGCCGCGGCCCAGGCCCGGTGGCTGGGCGTGGTCGCCGAGTACGACCGCCGCCAGGGTTGGGCGTCGTGGCAGTGCGCCTCCTGCGCCCAATGGCTGGCTTGGAGGTGCGGGCTCGGTGCCAACGCGGCCCGCGAGCACGTCCGGGTGGCCCGCCGGCTACAGGACCTACCGCTCATCCGGGCGGCGTTCGGCCGCGGTGAGCTCACCTACTCCAAGGTCCGGGCGCTGACCCGGGCGGCCACGCCCGACACCGACGCCGAACTTGCCGACTTGGCCCGCGCCACCACTGCCAACCAGCTCGAGCGGGTCATGCGTAACTTGGAGCGGGCGCTGGCGCCCGAGGCGGCCACCGGCGAGTCCGAGGACGCCTATGCCGCTCGGTCGTTGTGCTGGGGGCGGGACGGTGACGGGTCGCTGGTCATCGAGGGACCCTGCCGGCCGAGTTGGGCGAGCTGTTCGTCAAGGCCATCGGGGCGGCGTTGGAGACTCTCGACGTTTCCGCGGAAACGTCGAGAGCCGGTGAGGAACGCGTGCCGCTGCCGGCGCGCCGAGCCGACGCGCTGGTGGCGATGGCTGAGACGGTCCTGGCCAAGGGCGCCGAGCCGGCGACGGGGGGAGACCGCGCACGCCCAACCGGGCCCAGCGCCGGGCCCTCGAGGTCCGGGACGGCGGCTGCCGCTTCCCGGGCTGCACCCAGCGCCGCTGGGTCGACGCCCACCACGTGCAGCACTGGTCCCGGGGCGGGCCGACCGATCTCGACAACCTGGTCCTGTTGTGCCGCCGGCACCATCGCAGCGTGCACGAGGGCGGCTGGCGCATCGTCACCGAGCCGGTCACCGGCGAGCTCGTGTTCCACTGCCCCGCCGGAACCGCGGTGCACCCGTCGCCGCCCAGCGGCCCGAAGGGCGCCGACATCGACCAACGGAACCGCCAGCTTGGGCTCGACATCGGTCCCAACACCTGCGAGAGCGTCGGGATGGGGGATCGCCTCGACTACGGCGACACGGTCATGGTGCTGTGCCAGCGCCAGGTCGTGGCCAACCGACGTCGAGCCGCAGCCGTGGCCGTGTCGGCACAGACGTAGCGATGGGGCAACACCAGTAGGGCGGCGCGGGCGCGTATCACGGCGCTCGCCCGCGGCTCTGTAGGGGTGGCGGCTCGGCGGGGTCGGGCGGACTCGACCCGGGTCGTCGGCGGGTGGTGGCGCAGGCCACTGCTCGCGGCGGCCAGACCGCGTCGGTCGGCCGCGACGGCGTCGCCACCCCGGCGCGCCCCACGAACCGAAGGGAGCCAACCAATGAAGAACGAACTCACCAAGCCAGCACCGAACGTCCCCACCGATCCCCGGGCACTGCGACGGCTCGAAAGGCACGTCGAGCTCGGCGAGCTCGAGGAGCTCGACCTGACGGCCACCCTGCCCAGCGTGCCTCGCTACCTGGTGACCTACATGAACTCCCAGACCGGCGGAGCGATCCGTTCGGCCACCGTGGTGTCGGTCACCAACCAGTCGAAGCTGATCAACCGCGTGTTCGTGTCCTACTTCAAAGGCTTCAGCGCCAACACCTCGCCCGTGGGCATGACGGCCCTGGCCGTCCCGCCCGACTTCACCGTCGACTTCTGCACCCGCAATATTCCCGGTGAGCTCACGACGTCCAACTCGGTCGCCGACCCGGAGCTGGTCTTCGACGAGGGCCGTGCCATCGTCAGCTCGATGTTCCCGGAGATCGGCGTGAGCAGCCGGGTGTACTACACCGGCGACGAGCGCGACTCCGAGCTGCTGGCCATCACCGACTCCAAGGTCGTGGCCTTCGGCGCCGGTAACAACGGCGACTGAGCCCGGGCTGGTGGCGAGGTCACACGGGTCGACGAGCCGAACCGATCGGCGCCCGTCGGCGCGGCCCGATGTATCAGGGGCAGTGCCCGGGGCTCTCCTGCATGGGCAGCGCTTTCGGGGGTGGGTGGCGATACGTGGACGGGACCGAACAAGTGACCAAGGCGAAGGAGCGCAAGCCCTGGTTGGGGCCGCTCTTGAAGGCCGTGACCCACTGGGACCGGGAGAAGGCGCGGTCGCGGTTCCGTAGCTCGGCCTTGCTCGTGCTCATCGCCGTGGTCGTGGCGGTGACACTCAGGCTCAGCGGCTACCTCCAGGTGCTGCTCCTCAAGTCGTTCGCCATCGTCGTCCTTTCGTACCTGCCCGGGTGGCTGTTCCTGCGCTTCTTGTCCATCCGGGCCAGGTCCGTTCGTGACGAGTACGTGCTGAACCTGCACCGACTCGGCATGGACAGGCTCGTCCACCTCCCCCAACCGCCGAGAAACTCCATGTACCACGAGCCGTGGCGCAAGGCGGTGGAAAAGGACCGGCAAAGCGCTGGTCTGCCGCCGCTCGAAGCCGACGGTGAGCCCGACCCGTCCAACGTCTACCTCGCCAAGTTCGATGCCCACTACGGCGTTCCCGGCGGCGCCAAGTGCGACGGCGACACCCTCGAGCGCGAGACGTTCTTCCCGGTCCTTCTCTGCACGGCCATCCTCGCCGTCGGCTGGGCCACCGTCCTGCACGACGATTCGCTCCTGGCCCTCGTCCCTCCGGCGACGAACCTCGACCTGCTGCGGCTCGCCTTCGTCGGGGCCTACCTGTTCATCCTGCACATGCTCCTGCGCCGGTTCTTCCAGTCCGACATGAAGGCCAGCGCCTACGTGAACGCCATCGTGCGGGTGCTCAGCGCTCTCGTGCTGATCGCCGTGCTCGACATGGCCATGCTGGCAGACCGCCCCACCTACGAGCGGGTGGCTGCCGCCTTCGCCGTCGGCTTCTTTCCCCTTGTCGGCCTGCAGGCCCTGCACGGGCTGGGCGCGGTCCTGCTCAAGCAGGCGGTGCCGAGCCTGCGTGACGACTACCCGCTGAGCGACCTCGACGGCCTCAGCGTCTGGTACGAGGCCCGCCTGCTCGAGCTCGGCATCGAGGACATGGAGAACCTGGCGACCGCCAACCTCGTCGACGTGACCCTGCACAGCCGGGTACCGGTGGGCCGCATGGTGGACTGGGTCGACCAGGCGCATCTGTACCTGCACCTCGAGCCGGTCGTGTCCCGCCGCCGACAGCAACGGCAGGGCTCGAGCCGCCGCAAGCTGCGCCGGCTCGGCATCCGCACCGCCACCGACCTCGAGGCCGCCTTCGGCCCGCCCTGCGCCCGCACCTCCGGCGCCGTATCGCTGAGCGACGCCGACAACCAGGCGCTGGTGGAGGGTCTGCGATGGGCGCTGAACCCGTGGCCGCAGCGGGGCGAGCCGAGCACGACGCACATCCTGCTCAAGACGTTCCGCAACGCCCCCAACCTCGTCCACGTCCGGAAGTGGCGGGAGGCCTGGGCGGAGGGCGACTGCACCGCCGAGAACGAGGTCGGCGCCCGAACGGCGGCCGCGCCGACCGGACCGACGGGCAACGGCTCGACCCCGCCCGGGCCCGGGCTGACCCGGCGGCTGGCCGACGGGCTGGCCGCTTTCGTGTGGCCCGTCAGCACCCGCACCTGACAACGAACAGCGAGCAAAGGAGAGCTCATGAGCAAAGGACGTTCCATCCACATCGGTATCAACCGGGTGGACCCGGTGCACTACTCGGGCTGGGAAGGGCCCCTGGCCGGCTGCGAGTTCGACGCCACCGACATGGCCGAGCGGGAGGGTTTCGCACCGCAGGTGCTGCTCACCCCGCAGGCCACGGCCGGCGCCGTCATCGGTGCCATCGAGGCGGCCGCGCAGGACCTGGCCGGCGGCGACATCCTGTTCCTGACCTACTCGGGCCACGGCAGCCAGGTCCAGGACGACAACGGCGACGAACCCGACCAGCGAGACGAGACCTGGGTGCTCTACGACCGCCAGCTCGTCGACGACGAGCTCTACTCGCTGTGGGCCACCTTCCAGCCGGGCGTGCGCATCGCCGTCCTCTCCGACAGCTGCCACAGCGGCAGCGCCCTGCGCACGACGCTCGACGGTGTGCGGCCCGCAAGCCTCGGCCCGCTGGTGGAATCCGCCGGGCCGGCGACGGACGCGGCCGAGCGGCGCATGAAGGTGATGCCCCGGCGCTACCAGGACAAGGTCTACGCCGAGAACAGAGAGCTCTACGACGGCATCCAGGCCTCGGTCCCGGCGGGGGAGAAGGTCGAGATCGGCGCCAGCGCGTTGCTCATCTCGGGCTGCCAGGACAACCAGACCTCCCTCGACGGCGATCGCAACGGCCTGTTCACCCAGACCCTCAAGGCCGTCCTGGCCGACGGCGGTGGCCGGCTCGGGCACCGGTCGCTGTGGAAGAAGGTGGTGGCCCGTATGCCGCCATGGCAGACGCCCAACTTCATGGTCGTGGGCCAGCCCAACCGCGCCTTCGGGCGCCAGCGCGCGTTCACCGTGAACCCCTGAGTGCCATGGCCGTCACCCGGATGGAGACGATCGACAGCCCGGCGCCCGGGCCGGCGTCAACGAGCGGTCCGGCTCGTTCGGACGGCCGAACGGCGGCTGACCCTTCGGCGGTCCGAGCCCGGTCGCCGCGCATCGAGATCGGGCTCGTCTGGGGTGCCATCGACGACCCCGCCGCGGTGGTCGAGGCCGGCTGCCCGGTCGACGCCGTCGCGGTGGGCCACTACGCGGGCGTCGCCCCGGCCGGAGCCGAGCGCGCCCTGGACGAGCGGATCAGCCGGAAGCGCCGCCCGCGCCAACCGCCCGCCGGCGAGCGGGGGCTGCTCCTCACCGACCTGGCGGCCCGGGGCGTCATCCGGGGTGAGCTGGGCCAGGCGTTCTTCCTTCCCGACCCCCGGCCGGCCGGGGCCGGCGGGAACCGCCTCATCGCCGTGGTCGGCATGGGCGTGCCCGGCCGCTTCGGTGAGGGCGAGCTGGCCGTGCTGGCCCGGGAGCTGTGCTGGTCGCTGGGACGGCTTGGCCGGCGCCATCTGGCCACCGTGCTGCTGGGCGCGGGGGAGGGCAACCTGAGCGTGGACCAGGCGGTGCGCGGCTGGGTTCGGGGTATCACCCTGGCCCTGACCGGCACCGAGCCGGGCGACGGGTCGCACCTGCGCCGCGTGAGCTTCGTCGAGCGCGACCCCCGGCGGCTCGCCGCCATCCGCGACGCCATCCTGGGCCACAAGGCCGAGCTGTCCCGCCGGGCGCGCCTGGACATCGGCTACCGGGGCGTGAGCGCGGACGAGCTGGCTTCGCCCCGGCACGCCCGGGCCATCGCCCGTCTCGACCGAGCGTCGTGGCACCAGTGGCGGGCACTTCGCGGCGGTCCCGACCCGAGCGCGCCCGTGCGGCTCATCGTGTCGCGCCAGGGTGCGGCCTACCGCTTCGGGGCCCTGACCTCGACCGCGTCGGTCCCCGAGCGCGAGGTCCGGCTCGACCCGCGGCTGGTCGAGCAGGCCAACCAGGAGCTGGCCACCGAGGGGGATCGCGCCACCCAGCACGACCGGGGCCGCTTCCTCGAGCGCCTGCTCATCCCCGGGGACCTGCGCCCCGGCTTGGCCGGGGCGGCACCCCTCGTGCTGCTGGTGGACGCCGACACCGCCCGTATCCACTGGGAGCTACTGGCCAGCACCGACCCGGGCGAGCGTGACCGCGACCAGGGCCCCGATGGCGCCCGCGCCCCCATGGACGACGCCGGGCAGTACTTCCTGGGCACCACCCGCGGCCTCACCCGGCAACTGCGCACCTCGTTCGCACCGCCGCCCCAGCCGCCGCCCGCCCCCCGGCGCCTGCTGAGGGTGCTGGTGGTGGCCGATCCCTCCTCCGACGCGCCCCTCCCCGGCGCGCGCCAGGAGGGCGACGACGTGGCCGATCTCTTCGAGCGCTTCAACGAGGCGTGGGCCCACACCGGGAACGAGGTCCGGGTCGTTCGCCTCCTGGGGCCGGCGCAGGCGACGCGCTCGAACGTGCTGCGCCACCTCATGCTGCATACCTACGACGTGTTGCACTACGCCGGGCACTGCCACTACGACCCGGCCAGCGCCGGCACCTGCGGCTGGGTCTTCAGCGGCGGCGCGTGCCTGTCGGTGCGCGAGCTGACCCGGCTCGACCGGGTCCCGGCCCTGGTCTTCTCCAACGCCTGCCAGTCGGCGATCACGACCGTGGCCACCACCGAAGCGGCCGCCGAAGGGCCCGCCGACACGCCCGCCGAAGAGATGGCCGGGCGGGCCGAGGGGCTGGCCCCGGGCTTCGCCGAGGCGTTCTTCGACCGGGGGGTGGCCAACTTCGTGGGCACGGCCTGGGCGGTGGACGATGCCATCGCCCGCCGGTTCGCCCTCACGGTGTACGAGTCGCTGCTCGGGTTGCCGGGCGCGTCGGCGGCGACGACGAAGCCGGTCACGGCGGCCCCGGTGCCCATGCACGAGGCCATGCGCAGGGCCCGAGTCGAGACCTCGCAGTGGCCCGGCGGGGTGCGCAACTGGGGTGCCTACCAGCACTACGGCGACGCCAACCTGACCTTGTTCGATCCGGTCTCTCTTCGCCCGCCGGGCACCCGGCCCGACCTGCGCGCCGTCGAGACCTGACACGCAGTCCTGACAAGCAGTCCTGACGCGCAGGGCGGGCGCAGAGCGGGACGATCCGAAGCTCAGGAGTAGCGCGATGATGGGCGGGGCTTCGACGTCACCGACTCGGGCGGCTCGATTCCGGGAGCGTTCTCAGGGAGGCGAGGTGGGGGATCACCGTTTCGTGGCCGGCGGCGACACCGGTCCGCGCCCGTCGTCCCCGCCGCTCCGGCCGACCCCCCGACGCCTCAACGCTCGCCTGCTGGGCGATGTCGAGGTCGCCCTCGACGGGCAGCCTGTTCCCGAACTCTGCACGCCCCGGGTGCAGAGGCTGCTGGCCCGATTGGCCCTGGCCCCCCCGTCCGGGCTCCGGCGCGACCGTCTCGCTTGGGAGACGTGGCCCGACTCAACCGACGGTCAGGCTCGTACCAACCTTCGCAAGTTGCTCCACGACGTCCGCCGAGCCTTCGCCGAGGCCGACGAGCTCCTGGCCTTCGACGGCCAGACCATCCGGTGGCGGCCGGATGCGCCCGTGTGGATCGACGTGGTGGAGTTCATCGAGGCGCTCGACCGGGGCGACCGGGCCGGGGCGCTCCGGCACTACCGGGGCGACCTGCTCCCGTCCTGCTACGACGAGTGGGTCCTGGGCGAACGCGAACGCCTCCGCGCCCTGGCCATCGCCGCCTCCAGTCACCTGGCCGCGTCGGCCTGGGCCGAGCGGCGCCACGACGAGGCGGTGGACCATGCCCGGTTCGTGCTTCGCCTTGATCCCGTCAACGAACCCACCTACCGGCTACTCATGGAGGCGCTGGCCGGGCGAGGTGATCGCACCGAGGCGCGGCGCGCCTATCACCAGTGTGTCGAGACCCTGGACTCCGAGCTCGGCGTGGGTGTCGACCCGGCCACTGTCGAGCTCTACGAGCAGCTCCGCCCCCCCGCGGCGGGCATGTCGGCTGCGGTTGCCGGCGAGGGATGCCCACCCCTGATCGGGCGCGATGCGCACTGGCAGACCGCGTGGGCAACCTGGAGGGCCGCCATGCGGGGCTCGGCGCGCTTACTGCTGGTCACGGGGGAGGCCGGGGTGGGCAAGACCCGCCTGGTCGAGGAGCTGGCGGCCCAGGTCGAGGCCGACGGTCACGCCGTAAGCCGATCCCGCGCCTACCAAGCCGCGGGCGGGGTGCCGTTGGGGCCGCTGGCGGACTGGTTGCGGTCGGAGCCCGTTCGCCAAGGACTGGAGAGCCTCTACGGCGTCTGGCTGGACGAGCTCGCCCGCCTGCTCCCCGAGCTTGGCGCGCGGCGCCGTGGTTGGACGGACGAAACGTCAGCCAGCGACGCCGCCCGTCGCCATCGACTGCTCGACGCCGGGCGCCGAGGCCTGCTGGCCCGGGGCCAGCCGTTGCTGCTGGTGATCGACGACCTCCAGTGGTGTGACCCGGACACGCTGGAGTTCTGTGCCTTCCTGATCCGAGCGCCCCAGGCGCGGGTGCTGGTGGCCGCCACCGCCCGCGACGAGGAGATCGCCAGCTCCGGGCCGGTCGTGTCGTTATGGCAGCGCCTGGCCGGAGACGCCAAGGCGATCCGGATCGCGCTGGAGCGCCTCGATCCGCAAGCCACCGCGACAATCGCCGCGCTCGCCGGCCAGCGTCCCCTCGACGACGAGACCGCTGCCCGTCTGTTCAACGAGACCGAGGGCAACCCCCTCTTCGTGCTCGAAGCCATCCGGGCGGGGTTCCTCAGCGACGGGCCCGGTCGCCAGCGGGTGCTGACGCCGACCGTGCAGGCGGTCATCGGGGCCCGTCTCGATCGTCTCTCGCCCGACGCCCGCCACCTGGTCGACGTCGCGGCCACGATCGGTCGGGCGTTCAGCCCGACCGTGGTGGCCGCGGCGGCCGGGGCCAGCGAGGACGATCTGGGCGACGCCTTCGACGAGCTGTGGCAACGCCACATCGTGCGTGAGCGCGGGGCCGCCTACGACTTCAGCCACGACCGGCTCCGCGAGGTCGCCCTGGAAACCATCAGCCCGGCCCGGCGGCGGTCGCTGCACCGCCGCCGGGCCGCCGCGCTCGAACACCACCACGCCGGCGACCTGGCCCCGGTAAGCGCCCGCCTGGGGTTCCACTACGAGAGCGCCGGCCTCGACGCTCTCGCGGTGCAGGCCTACGAGCGGGCGGCCGAGCATGCCTACCGCGTCTTCGCTCTCGACGATGGCATTGCCCTGGTGCACCAGGCGCTGGCTCTCCTCGACCGTTCGCCGCTCGGTCCCGCCCGGGACGAGGTCGAGTTGCGCCTGCGCGCCGCGCAGGGCATTCCCCTGACCGCCCGCCGGGGCTACGGGGCCACGGCCGTGCGGTACGGCTACGAGCGCGCCCTCACCCTGCACCGCCGGCCGGGTCGGAGCCCGAGCCCTTCGGTGTTGCGAGGCTTGGCCCTGTACGCGGTGGGGACCTGCGATTTCGACCGGGCCGCGGAGATGGGCCACGCGCTCCTGGCCGCGGGTGCGACCGACCGCACGGCGCTGGTGGAGGGTGACTACGTGCTGGGCGTCACCGCCTTCTGGCGCGGCCAGTTCTCCGACGCCGAGGACCACCTGCGCACGGCGATCGAGCGCTACCGGCCCGAGGACGCACCGATCCACGTCGCCCGTTACGTCCAGGATCCCAAGGGGGTCTGCCTGGCGCGCCTGGCGCTGACCGAGCTGTTCCGGGGCAAACGCGCCCAGGCGGCGACGACGATGGACCGCGCCCGGCGGTTCGCCGCCGAGCTCGACCACCCGATGACGACCGGCTACGTCTGTGCCTTCGACGGCATCCTGGCCGCCCTCGCCCCCGATGCACATGACCTGCGCCGGTCGGTGGACGCGCTCGAAGTCCTGGCCGCGACGATGCACATGGCCTACTTCCAAGCGCTGGCTCGCCTGCTCGAGGGCTGGCGCGACGTCCTCGACGGCGACGCCGGCGGGATCGCCGTCATCACCGAGGTCACCGACTTCTGGCGCCATGACCAGCAGCTGCACCTGACCTTCGGGTTGAGCCTGCTGGCCCGTGGCCATCTCCTGGCCGGCGACGTCACCCGCGGGCGCGCCGCGGCCGCGGAGGCCATGCGCTGGACAGAGCGGACGGGTCAGGCCTACCTGTTGGCCGAGTTGCTGCGCGTCGACGCCGAGCTGGCCGACCTGGGCGGCCAAGGCGACGCTGCTCGGGTGAACTGCCAGCGGGCCCTCGACGTTGCCCTCGAGCAGGGCTCGCCGTGGTTGCGAGCGCGAGCCCTGGCCACGCGGGGCGCGCTCGGCGCCATCTTCGCCTGAGCTGGCGGAACGATCGCGGAACGCCCGATGGGGCACCGTCGGATCGACAAGGACAGCGGCAGCATCGAGGAGGGACCATGACCACGATCGCGGAGTTGCGGGTGCAGGTGCGGGGGCCGGTCATCGAACCGGGGGAGGGGGGCTACGACGAGCACCGCTTCGTCTACAACTTCATGCACGACCGCCGGCCAGCGGTCATCGTGCGGGCCACCGACACCGCCGACGCGGTGGCGGCGGTGAACCACGCCCGCGAACAGGGGCTCGACCTGGCGGTGCGCGGCGGCGGCCACAGCGTGCCGGGCTTCGGGACCTGCGACGGCGGCGTGGTGCTCGACCTGTCGCTCATGAACAGCGTGACGGTGGATCCCGCCAAGCGCACGGCCCGGTCCGGGGGCGGTGCCACCTGGGGCGACTTCAACCATGCCACCGCGGCCTACGGGCTGGCCACCACCGGTGGGATCATCTCCACCACCGGCGTGACCGGCCTCACCCTCGGTGGCGGCATCGGGTACCTCACCCGGGGCCACGGCCTCTCTTGCGACAACGTCGTCGCCGCCGAGGTGGTCACCGCCGACGGGCGGATCCTCGTCGCCAACGAGTTCACCAACGAGGACCTGCTTTGGGCGCTGCGGGGCGGGGGCGGCAACTTCGGTGTGGTCACCAACCTCGAGCTGGCTCTGCACGATGTCGCCACCATCTACGGCGGGCCGATGTTCTACGAGGTGGACGACGCCGCCGCGGTGATGGCGTGCTACCGCGACCTGATCCAGGATGCGCCCGAACAGCTCGGTGCCTTCTTCGCCTGGCAGATCGCCCCGCCGCTGCCCTTCATTCCCGAGCACCGTCACGGGGATCTGTTCTGCGCCATGGTGACCTGCTGGAGCGGACCGATCGAGGAGGCCGAGGCGGCCATCAGGCCTTTTCGCGCCGTGGCCGAGGTGAAGGCGGAGCACGTCGGGCCCATGCCCTACGCCGCGCTCAACTCCGCCTTCGACGGCCTGGTCCCCAGGGGGCTCCAGCATTACTGGAAGGCGGACTTCGTCACCGAGCTCACCGATGCGGCCATCGAGGCCCATGTCGAGCACGGGCGCAGGACGCCCGTGGTGAACTCGACGATGCACCTCTACTCCATGAACGGCGCCGCGCACCGAGTAGGGGCCGACGAAACCGCGTTCGGCCACCGCGACGCCACGTTCGCGGCGGTCATCGCCGGGATGTGGCCCGATCCGGCCGACAACGAGGCCAACATCGCCTGGGTACGCGACTATTACGCCGCCATCCATCCCCACTCCGGGACCCAGGGGGGCTACGTCAACTTCATGTCCGGCGACGACGCCGAGCGAGCGCCGGAGAACTACGCTCGCAACTACGAACGACTGCGCCGGGTCAAGGCGACCTATGACCCCGACAACCTCTTCCACCTCAACCAGAACATCGCGCCGTGATCTCCAGCATGCGCTGCAGCGCCACCCGGGCCCCCTCGGCCACGGCCGGGTCGACGGTGATGCGGTTCACGACGGTGCCGGCCACCAGCGACTCCAGCACCCAGGCCAGATGCGGGGCGTCGATGCGGAACATCGTGGAGCAGGGGCAGATCAGCGGGTCGAGCGACACCACGGTCTTGTCCGGGCTCTCGTTGTTCAGCCGCTGGACCAGGTGGATCTCGGTGCCCACCGCGATCACCGAGCCGGCCGGGGCCTCGGCCACCGCCTTGATGATGTAGTCCGTCGAGCCCACCCGGTCGGCCAGCGCGCACAGCTCGAAGCTGCACTCCGGGTGCGCGATGACCAGGCCGTCGGGGTGCTCGGCCCGGAAGGCCTCGACGTGCTCGGGCCGGAAGCGCTGGTGCACCGAGCAGTGCCCCTTCCACAGCAGCAGCGTTGCCTCCTTGCAGTCGGCTTCGCCGAGCCCGCCGAGGTCGAACCGGGGGTTCCACAACCGCATGTCCTCGTGGCCGTAGCCCATGGCCAGGCCGGTGTTGCGGCCCAGGTGCTGGTCGGGGAAGAACAGCACCTTGTCGCCGCCCGCCCCGCCCGCACCCTTGTCCGACAAGGCCCACGCCAACACGGCCCGGGCGTTCGAGGACGTGCACACGGCCCCACCGTGACGCCCCACGAAGGCCTTGAGCGCGGCCGAGGAGTTCATGTAGGTGATGGGCACCAGCGCCGCGATGTCGATGACCCCGGCCAGGGCCTCCCACGCCTCCTCCACCTCGTCGAGATCGGCCATGTCGGCCATGGAGCAGCCGGCGTTGAGGTCGGGGAGGATGACCTGCTGGTGCTCGGCGGTGAGCACGTCGGCCGACTCGGCCATGAAGTGCACCCCGCAGAACACGATGAACTCGGCCTCGGGCCGTTGCTGGGCCAGCACCGAGAGCCGGTACGAGTCGCCCCGGGCGTCGGCCCAGCGCATGACCTCGTCGCGCTGGTAGTGATGCCCGAGAATGACGACACGTTCGCCGAGCTCGGCTCGGGCGGCGGCGATCCGGCGCTCGAGCTGGTCGGGGGTCGCTGTGGTGAACCGCTCGGGGAGCGGGGTCTGGAGCCGCAACATGTCGGATCGAACCTCCATGAGGTAGGGCTCCGATTGACGGCCGGTGGGGGCAGCCTGGACGCCACGCCACGGGGATGTCGGCCTCGGAGCCGAAGTGCCGGTCTCCAGGCCGGCTATGTCGGCACGCATGCTAGCCGTGCCACCCGGCACAACCATGAACCGGGTCGCGGTTGTTCCCGGCCCACGGCGCGCGGGCCCGCCGATCGTGGCGCCCGGTCGCCCAATGGCTACCATGTGATGCGTGGCCCGTACGCAGACGATCGTGCAACTCAACGATGACCTCGTCGCCGAGCTCGACGCCGTGGCCGGGCGTCTGGGTGTCTCGCGCTCCGCCCTGATCCGCGAGGCCGTCTCGGCCTACCTCGCCGAGAACGGCGAGGACGCCATCACGAGGGCGATCGTCGACGGCTACCGCCGGGTCCCCCCGGGCACTCCCGACGAGTGGGGAGTGCTCGACGAGCAGGGCGAGCACGCCACCGTCGAGCTGCTCGTGCGCCTCGACGCCGAGGAGCGTGCGGCCGGCCACGAGCCGTGGTAGCCCGAGGCGAGCTGTGGTGGTACGAGCACCCGGAGGCGGGCCGGCGGCCCTACCTCGTGCTGACCCGTACGAAAGCCGTGGCCGTTCTCAACCAGGTCCTCGCCGTCCCCGTGACGCGCACGCGCCGGGGCATCCCCACGGAGGTAGAGCTCGACGAGAGCGACGGGCTGCCCGGCGCCTGCGTTCTCAGCCTGGACAACGTGTCGCTCATCCGGCCGGCCCTGTGCGTGGAGCGGATCGCCCGCCTGGGCCCGGACCGCCTGGCGCAGGTGTGCCGGGCGCTGCGGACCGCCACACTCTGCTGAATGGTCAAGCGCCCGCCGGCCGGCACGATTCCTGACGCCCCCGGCTCCTACCAGTTCCGGGACGGCGCCGGCCGGGTGATCTACGTGGGCAAGGCGGCCTCGCTGCGCCAGCGCCTGTCCAACTACTTCCAGGCCAACCTGGCGCCCCGTACCGCCCAGATGGTGGCCACCGCCGAGACCGTCGAGTGGATCCAGGTGCGCAACGACGTCGAGGCGCTCATGCTCGAGTACAGCCTCATCAAGACCCACCAACCCCGCTTCAACGTCCGCCTGCGCGACGACAAGAGCTACCCGTTCCTGGCCGTGACCGTGGGCGACGAGTGGCCCCGCCCCACCGTCATGCGAGGCCGCAAGCGCAACGGCGTGCGCTACTACGGTCCCTTCGCCCACGCCTACGCCATCCGCGAGACGCTCGACCTGCTGTTGCGCACGTTCCCGGTGCGCACCTGCTCGGACAACAAGCTCGGTCGGCACCAGCGCCTGGGCCGGCCCTGCCTGCTGTTCCACATCGAGAAGTGCGCTGGGCCCTGCGTGGGCGAGATCGACAAGGCGGCCTACGACGCCCTGGTGGGCGAGCTGCTCGACTTCCTCGACGGCGACACCGAGACCGTGGTCCGCCGGCTCGAGGCCCAGATGCGCGACGCCGCCGACGCCCTCGAGTTCGAGCTGGCGGCCCGCTACCGCGACCGGCTGGCCAGCGTGCGCAAGGTCGTCGAGCGCCAGCAGATGGTGGGGGAGCGCAACGAGGACATCGACGTCATCGGCCTGGCCGACGACGACCTCGAGGCCGCGGTGCAGGTGTTCTACGTGCGGCGGGGCCGGGTCGTGGGCCGCAAGGGTTTCGTCCTGGACAAGGTCGAGGACCTCACCCCGGCCGAGCTGGTGGGCAACATCCTGGAAGGCCTCTACGGCGAGGTTCCCCCCCAGGGCATTCCCAGGCAGGTGCTGGTGCCGGTGGAGCCCGACGAGGCGGACCTCCACACGCGATGGTTGACCGAGCAACGGGGCACGAACGTGGTCATCCGCGTGCCGAGGCGGGGCGGCAAGCGTGCCCTGCAGGAGACGGTCGAGCGCAACGCCAGGGAGGAGTTCGTCCGTCATCGCCTGCGCCGGGCCTCGGACCACAACAGCCGGGCGCGCGCCCTGAACGAGCTCGCCGAGCACCTCGGGCTGCCCAACGCGCCGTTGCGCATCGAGTGCTACGACATGAGCCACATCCAGGGCAGCGACTACGTCGGCTCGATGGTGGTCCTGGAGGACGGCCTGCCCCGCAGGTCCGACTACCGGCGCTTCCGCATTCGCGAGGTGCCGGGCAACGACGACTTCGCGGCCATGGAGGAGGTGCTGACCCGGCGCCTGCGCGCCTACCTGACCGAGCGGCGAGTGCCCGTGGCGGAGCGCTCGGGCCGGTTCTCCTACCCGCCCCAGCTCCTGCTCGTCGACGGGGGCAAGGGCCAGCTCTCGGTGGCGGTGCGGGTGGTCGAGGCCCTGGGCCTGGCCGACGAGATCCCGGTGGCGGCGCTGGCCAAGCGGTTCGAAGACGTCTTCGTGCCCGGCCTGGCCGACGCCATCCGCATCCCGCGCCAGTCCGAGGCGCTCTACCTGTTGCAGCGGGTGCGCGACGAGGCCCATCGCTTCGCGGTCAGCTATCACCGCGAGCTGCGGGGCAAACGCATGACCCGCTCGGTGCTCGACGGCATCCCCGGCCTCGGCCCCACCCGCAGGACGCGCCTGGTCAAGGAGCTCGGAGGGGTGCGAGCCGTGCGGGCCGCCAGCCTGGAGGACCTGCGGGCGCTGCCCTGGCTGCCCGACAACGTGGCCGGGGCGGTCTACGACAAGGTCCACGGCGTGCCTGAATGACCGGGCCGCCGGCGCGCACACCCTCGAGCGGACCGCCAGGCCCGTCCGGCGCGTCGTGGGAGGTGCATGCCCGGTGGTGGCAGGACGGTTTCAGCGACGGGGCCGATCCCGAGTACGTCGAGCAGATCCTGCCCCTGGCCGAGACGTGGCTGGCCGGGTACGACCATGTGCTCGACGTCGGCACCGGCGAGGGCCAGTTGGCGCGGGCGACCTCGGCGCTGGGCGCGGCGTCGGTGGTGGGCGTCGACCCGACCGCGGCCCAGGTGCACGAGGCCGTGCACCGCGGCGGGGGACCGGCCTACCTGCGGCCCGCCGCCGTCGCGCTGCCCTTCGCGGCCGCGAGCTTCGAGCGGTCGTGGCCTGCCTGGTCTTCGAGCACATCGGGGCCGTCGACGAGGCCATCGCCGAGGTGGCCCGGGTGCTGCGCCCGGGCGGGCGCTTCGTGTTCTTCCTCAACCATCCTCTGCTGCAGACGCCCAACAGTGGCTGGATCGACGACCAGGTCCTCGACCCGCCCGAGCAGTACTGGCGCATCGGGCCCTACCTGGTCGAGGACGAGACCGTGGAGGAGGTGGAGCTGGGGGTGCACATCGTCTTCATCCACCGGCCGCTGAGCCGTTACGTGAACGCCATGACCGATGCCGGCCTCGGCCTCGTGCGCATGGAGGAGCCGGCACCGCCGCCGGGGTTCCTGGCCCGGGCCCCGGAGTACCTGCAGGCCGCGTCGATCCCCCGGCTGTTGCTCCTGGTAGCCGAGCGCCACTGAGCCCGTCACAGGCCCCGGGTAGACTCACGACGATGTCCTTCCCCCACATGGTCGACACCTTCGAAGGGGAGACGAAATGGCCTACGACGACGACCGCCGGCACCTGCACGACTCGTTGGAAACCGCATTGGGCACCCGCGCCACCGAGACGCTCATGACGTACCTACCACCCGTGCCCTGGAGCGAGTTCGCCACCCGGGCCCAGCTCGAGGACGTACGACTCGAGCTCGACGGCGTACGACTCGAGCTCAAGGGTGAGATCGCCGAGCTTCGCGGGGAGATGCGTCAGGGGTTCGGCGAGCTCAAGGGCGAGTTCGGGGAGCTCAAGGGCCAGTTCGGGGAGCTCAAGGGCCAGTTCGGCGAGCTCAAGGGCCAGTTCGGCGAGCTCAAGGGCGAGGTCGGGATCCTTGCTGGCCGGGTTGACGCCATGACCTCGAGGATCCTGCTCGGCCAGGTGGCGTCGGCCGGCACCCTGTTCGCCCTTCTGCTGGCCGCCGACCGACTGTTCTGAACACACATGGCGCAGCCGCCAGGTAGGCGTACGCCATGAGCGAGTTCATCGTCATCGCCGGGTTGTCCGGGGCGGGTCGCTCGGCGGCGGCCGACCACCTCGAGGACCTGGGCTGGTTCGTCATCGACAACGTGCCCGCCAAGCTCATCCCCAAGCTCGGCGAGCTGGTGGCCTCGCCCGGAGCCGCCGCCGAGCGCCTGGCGCTGGTGATCCGCAGCGGCGACTACGAGGAGAAGATCCGCCCGGCGCTGGAGGCTCTACGGGCGACCGCAGACGACGTCCGCATCCTGTTCCTCGACGCCGGTACCGAGGTGCTGGTGCGCCGCTACGAGAGCAGCCGCCGTCGTCACCCCGCGGCCCGCGGCGACGACCGGGTGGCCGATGCCATCGAGCGGGAGCGGACGATCCTCGGTCCGGTCAAGGCTCAGGCCGACGTGGTGGTCGACACGACGAACCTCAACGTGCACCAACTTCGGGACCGGCTCGTCGAGCTGTTCGGCACCGAGTCGCCCAGCGCCCGCCTGCAGACCGCGGTGGTGTCGTTCGGGTACAAGCACGGCCTGCCCCTCGACGTCGACATCGTGTTCGACTGCCGGTTCCTGCCCAACCCGCACTGGGTCGACGAGCTTCGGCCGCTCACCGGCCGTGATGCTCCGGTGCGGGACTTCGTGCTCACCCAACCCCAGACCGCCGAGTTCCTCGAACGCCTGGGCGGCCTGCTGGCCCTGGTACTGCCGGCCTACGCTCGCGAGGGAAAGAGCTACCTCACCATCGCGTTCGGGTGTACGGGGGGCCGGCACCGCTCGGTGGTCATGGTCGAGGAGGTAGCCGAACTGCTCCGGGCCCACGGGTTCGACCCCGCCGTGAAGCACCGCGACATGAGCCGCTGAGCGCCTCGCCCCTCGGGCGGGCTCGCCTCCGAGGGCGCGCCCGAGCGCGTCCCGTCTCGATCGGTTCCTCACCCCTTGACTAGGGTCACGCCAACGCGCGAGGGGGCTCGGGAACCGGTAGCGCAAGCGATATCCGCGAGAGCCACAGCCAACTCGACAGCCAAAGATCGGAACGTACACCGACAACGGGGGATCGACAGTGACCACACGCATCGGCATCAACGGGTTCGGCCGGATCGGTCGCAACTTCTTTCGGGCGGCCCGCAAGCAGGGCGCCGACATCGAGATCGTCGCCGCCAACGACCTGGGCTCGGTGGCCACCATGGCCCACCTGCTCAAGCGCGACTCGGTGCTGGGGCCGCTGCCCTATGACGTCTCCACCAGCGACGACGGCATCGTCGTCGACGGCCACACCATCCGCATCCTGGCCGAGCGCGACCCCAAGGCCCTTCCGTGGGCCGACCTTGGTGTCGACGTCGTGGTCGAGTCCACCGGCTTCTTCACCGACCGTGACAAGGCGTCGGCCCACCTCGAGGCCGGCGCCAAGCTGGTCATCATCTCGGCGCCGGCCACCAACGCCGATGCCACCTTCGTGGTCGGGGTGAACGACGACACCTTCGACCCCGCCAACCACCACGTCGTCTCCAACGCCTCCTGCACCACGAACTGCTTCGTCCCCATGGTCAAGGTGCTCGACGACGCGTTCGGGATCGAGCGGGGCCTGATGACCACGGTCCACGCCTACACCGGCGACCAGAACCTGGTCGACGGTCCGCATTCGGACATGCGCCGGGCCCGGGGGGCGGCCCTCAACATCACCCCGTCGTCCACCGGCGCGGCCCGGGCCACCGGCCTGGTGCTCGAGTCGATGAAGGGCCGCCTCGACGGCACCGCGCTGAGGGTGCCGGTGCCGGTCGGCTCGATCACCGACTTCGTGGGAGTGATCAACCGCGAGGCCACGGTGGCCGACGTTAACGACGCCTACCGCGCCGCCGCCGCTTCCGGACCGCTGGCCGACGTGCTCGAGTACTCCGAGGAGCCGCTGGTGTCGAGCGACATCCTGGGCTCTCCGGCGTCGTGCACGTTCGACTCCCAGCTCACCATGGTGTCGGGCAACCTGGTCAAGGTGCTGGGTTGGTACGACAACGAGTGGGGCTACTCCAACCGCCTGGTCGACCTCGTTCGCATCACCGCCGGCCAGCTCGCGTAGCGCGGCACCCGGGTGATCAACGGCGTCCCTGCGCTCGAAGACCTGCCCCCGCTCGATGGCAAACGGGTCCTGTTGCGGGCTGACTTCAACGTTCCCCTCGACGGGGGCACGATCACCGACGACCTGCGCATCCGAGCTGCCCTTCCGACGATCGCGTGGCTCCAGGACCAGGGCGCGGAGGTTACGGCCTGCAGCCACCTGGGACGGCCCAAGGGCGCTCCCGACCCGCGTTACACCATGGCCCCGGTGCAGGCCCGGCTGGCCGAGCTGGCGCCCGGGGTCACGCTGGTCGAGAACCTGCGCTTCGATCCGGGCGAGGAGGCCGACGATCCGGCCTTCGTCGCGAGCCTGGTCGACGGTTTCGACGCCTACGTCAACGACGCCTTCGGGGCATCGCACCGGTCCCACGCTTCGGTGGTGGGGCCGCCGCGCACGCTTGCCTCGGCGGCCGGGCGCCTGCTGGCCCGGGAGGTGGAGGTGCTCCTCGGCCTGCGCGACGATCCCCAGCGGCCCTTCGTGGCCGTGCTGGGCGGGGCCAAGGTGAGCGACAAGCTCGGCGTCATCGAGGCCCTGCTCGAGGTGGTGGACGCGCTGGTCATCGGCGGGGGCATGTGCTTCACCTTCCTGGCGGCCCAAGGGCATCGCATCGGTGATTCCCTGGTCGAGACCGATCAGGTCGACGCTTGTCGCCGCCTGCTCGGCACGGCGGCCGAGCTCGGCGGCGACGACAGTAAGGCCATCCACCTCCCGACCGACCTCATCGCCCTCGGGCCGGGCGGCCGCATCGGTGCGCCCGAGGCCGGCGGTGAGGTCCGCCAGGTGGGCGCCGACGTGCCCGACGGGTACAAGGGGCTCGACATCGGCCCCGGCAGCGCCGCCGCCTTCAGCGACGTGGTGCACGAGGCGCGCACCGTGTTCTGGAACGGGCCCATGGGCGTGTTCGAGGACCCGCGGTTCGCGGCGGGCACCCGGACGCTGGCTCGGGCCATGGCCGAGACGAGCGCGTTCACCGTGGTGGGCGGGGGCGACAGCGCCGCGGCGGTGGCGCAGTTCGGCGGGGCCGACGACATCGACCACATGTCCACCGGGGGCGGGGCCTCGTTGGAGCTGCTCGAGCGGGGCGACCTTCCCGGGTTGGAGGCGCTGCGGGCGTCGGTGGCCAGCGGTGCCGTCCATGCCAGCTGAGGGGCCGGCCGAGGGGCCGGCTGGGGGGCCGGCTGAGGCCGCTCGTAAGCCGCTCATCAGCGGCAACTGGAAGATGCACCACAACCACTTCGAGGCCATCCAGACGGTCCAGAAGTTGTCGTACCTGCTGGAGCGGGCCGACCACGACGCGGTGGACGTCAGCGTGCACCCGCCCTTCACCGACATCCGCCCCGTGCAGATCACCATCGAGAGCGACGACATGGCGCTCCTGTTGGGTGCCCAGCACTGCCACTGGCAGGACAAGGGCGCCTACACGGGCGAGGTCAGCCCGGCCTTTCTGGCCAAGCTCAACGTGGTCTACGTGATCGCCGGGCACTCCGAGCGCCGCGAGCTGTTCGGTGAGAGCGACGAGATGGTCAACCGCAAGGTGCACGCCATCGTGGCCCATGCCATGACCCCCATCATGTGCGTGGGCGAGACGCTGGCCGAGCGCGAGGCCGGCGGCACCGAGGCGAAGGTGCGCGGCCAAGTGGAGGCGGGCCTCGCCGGGCTCAGCGCCGGCCAGGTCGGCGGCCTGGTCATCGCCTACGAGCCCATCTGGGCCATCGGCACCGGCCGCACCGCCACCCCCGACGACGCCCAGGCCGTGTGCGCCCTGGTGCGGGCCGTGGTGGCCGAGCGTTTCGGAGCCGAGGGCGCGCGGGGCGTGCGAGTGCAGTACGGCGGTTCGGTGAAGCCGTCCAACGCGGCCGAGCTCATGGCCCAGCCCGACATCGACGGCGCGTTGGTGGGCGGGGCCAGCCTGGACCCCGACGACTTCGCCGCCATCGTCCGCTACCGCTTCGCCTGAGCACACCGCCCCGAAGCTGGTCGGACCGGTAGGCGGAGTGACCAGAGCGGCCCGGTGGATGGTCGACAATCTGTATTGCAACTCTGTGAAAACGCGGCGCGTCGGCACGAGGTCCTAGCGCCGGAGGCTCGTTCTGGCTAGGGTCACGAAGCGCCGGCCAGCCCGCTGTCCGGTGGGGGTGGTCGGCCATGCCCGACGAACACAGACGACGAAGCCCCATCACGCTCTCTCGCACATGCGCACACGCAACCATCGCCCGTCCTCGGCGTTGTACGCCGCGTCGGGCCCGCAACTTGACCGTTCGATGAGGAGGTCCGCTTCGTGAGACGCCGTGACACTGGTTCCCGAGGGAGAGGCATCAAGGTGCTCGCCCTGCTCATGGGCCTGGCCCTGATCGCCGCCGCCTGCGGGAGTGACGACGATGACGACGGTGGTGGCGCGGCCGTCGACGAGCCCACCGAGACGACGGTCGAGGGTGAGGCCGGCGGCGACATCGTCTTCGCAGTCGAGCAGGAGCCGACCGGGCTGAACTGGCTAGAGGCCAACGACAACGCGGCGTGGACGGCCTACATCATGCAGCTCGTGTGGGCCATGCCGATCTTCTACGAGCCCGACGGGACTGCCGGGATCAACGAGGACTTCGTCGACATCGAGCTGACCGGTGAGGACCCCCAGGTCGTCACCTACACCATGAACCCCGACGCCGTCTGGAGCGACGGCACGGCCATCACGGTCGACGACTGGGTGTACACCTGGGAGTCCCAGAACTGCACTCAGACCACCGGCACCGACCCCGAGACCGGTGAGCCGCTCTACGCGTACAACGCCGCCTCGTGCTTCGGCTACGAGGACATCGAGTCGATCGAGGAGGGCGATTCGTCCAGCGAGATCGTGGTGAGCTACTCCTCCCCCTACGCCGACTGGATCTCGTTGTTCCAGCCGCTCTTCCCGGCGCACAAGTTCCTCGAGGCGGGCAACGGCGACCCGGTCGCCGGCTTCAACACCGGGTTCAAGGTCGAGACCATCGCCGACAACCTCGACCTCGTGGTCTCCGGCGGGCCCTACATCGTGACCGAGTACTCGCCCGGCGAGCAGATGATCCTGGAGCGCAACGAGCAGTGGTGGGGCGAGCCTCCGCTAGCCGACCGCATCATCCTGCCCTTCATCACCGACGCGGCCCAACAGCCTTCGGCCATGGCGAACGGCGAGATCGACGTGATGTTCCCCCAGGCCCAGATCGACCTGGTGGACCAGACCGCCGCCATCGCCGGCGTCGAGAGCGTCGTCGGCTTCGGCACCTTCTGGGAGCACGTGGACATGAACGTCGAGAACGTGCACCTGGGCAAGCTCGAGGTGCGCCAGGCCATCGCCAAGGCGCTCGACCGCGACGACATCGTCGAGCGGTTGCCGGCCCAGTTCGACGACTCGGCCGAGGTGCTCAACAACCGCATCTTCTTCCCGGCTGACGAGCGCTACGAGGCCAACGGAGCCGACGAGTACGGCGAGCAGGACCTCGAGGCCGCCAGGGCCCTGTTGGAGGGCGCTGGTTATGTGGACGACGGTGGCACCTACACGCATCCCACCGACGGCCCGCTCAACCTGCGCATCACCTGGCGCGACCCGAACCCGCGCCGCGAGCAGACGGCCCAACTGGTGCAGAGCCAGCTCGTCGAGGCCGGCATCGGAATCGACCTGGCCCCTCAGCCCGACTTCCTCTGGCTGGACTCGGGCAACTTCGACCTCGGCCTATTCGGGTGGACGGGCGGCAAGGTGCCGTCCAGCAACGACTCGATCTACCGCTCGGACGGGGGCCAGAACCATGCCGGTCTCGCCATACCCGAAGTCGACGCGCTCTTCGACGAGGCCAACATCGAGCTCGACGAGGAGACCCGGTCCGGCCTGATGAACGAGATCGACGTGCTGCTGTGGGAGCAGTTGCCGACCATCCCGTTGTTCCAGGTGCCGGAGTTCCTGGCCAACGTCGACACGATCTCCAACGTGGTCTACAACGGCTACGAGGGACCGGCCTGGAACACCTTCGCCTGGGCGGTCGCCAACTAGGGCGGTTCGTCCCGCAACAACCTGAAGCGGAGCGGGCGGCCCGGCGGTCGCCCGCTCCCGGTCGAGAGGAGGTCGAGCCGGGTTGCTCCCGTTCATCGTCCGGCGGCTGCTGGTGTCGATACCGCTCGTCCTGCTGTCTTCGTTCCTGGTGTTCGTCATGGTGGCCAACGCCGGTGACCCGTTGGAGGACCTGCGGCTCAACCCGCGCACGACCGAGGCGCAGATCGCCCAGGCGGAGCGCAACCTCAACCTCGACAAGCCGGTGCTGGAGCGCTACCGGCTCTGGATCACCGACGTCCTCGTCGAAGGGGACCTCGGCGTCGACAACAAGCAGCAGTCGGTGGGCGCGCAGCTCCGGCGCAGCCTGTTCGTGACCCTGCGCCTGGTGCTGGCGGCCATCTTCATCGCCATCGTGGCCGGTCTGGCCGTGGGGGTGGTGAGCGCGCTGCGGCAGTACTCCCTGTTCGACTACGGGTCGACCTTCGCCGCCTTCCTGTTCTTCTCGCTGCCGGTGTTCTGGCTCGGGGTGCTGTTGAAGGAGTTCGTCGCCCTGCCGCTCAACGACGCGCTGGAGGACCTGGGATTCGCCCGCTTCTTCGGGACCGTTCAGGAGAACACCCCCGGTTTCGAGGGCGGGTTCTGGGACCGTCTCAACGATACGGCCGGCCACCTGGTGCTGCCCGCCTTCACCCTCGTGGTCATCAGCTTCGCCCAGTACAGCCGCTACACGCGGGCCTCGATGCTCGACACCATGAGCGCGGACTACGTGCGCACGGCCCAGGCCAAGGGGCTCAGCCGTTCCCGGGTGGTGACCCGTCACGCCCTGCGCAACGCGCTCATCCCGGTGACCACGGTGATCGCCCTCGACTTCGGCGCGGTGTTCGGCGGCGCCATCATCACCGAGCAGGTGTTCCAGTGGAAGGGCATGGGCACCCTGCTCATCGACAACATCCGCCAGCTCGACGTGAACATGGTGCAGGGCTGGCTGCTGGTCACCGCCGTCACCGTGGTGGTGTTCAACCTGGTGGCCGACGTGCTCTACGCCTACCTCGACCCCAGGATCCGCCTTGACTGAGCTCGACACGGCCCGGGCCGTCGACCGGGAACGCCGGGCCGGCCGCGCCGCGCTCGGCGTCGGTGCCGGGCCCGAGCGCGAGTTCACCGTCGAGGCCCGCAGCCAGAGCCGGATGGTGCTGCGCCGGTTCGTTCGCCATCGCCTGGCCATGACCAGCCTGGTGGTGCTGGTGCTGGTGATGACCCTGTCGCTGGTGGGCGGGCGCCTGTGGACCTACAGCTACACCGAGATCACGCCCGAGTTCTCCACCGGCCCGTCCTGGCAGCACCCCTTCGGCACCGACGGCGTCGGCCACGACCTGTTCGCCCAGGTGCTGCGCGGTGCCCAGAAGTCGGTGCAGATCATGGTGCTGGTGGCGGTGTTCTCCACCACCATCGGCGTGGTGGTCGGCGCGGTGGCCGGCTACTACCGGGGCCTGGTCGACTCGGTCCTGTCCCGCTTCATCGACCTGGTCTTGACGGTGCCGCTGCTGGCCATCCTCATCGTGCTGTCCAAGCGGGTGGAGGGCAGCGGGAGCTGGTTCTTCGTGGCTGTCATCCTGGGCGGGCTGGTGTGGACCAATCTGGCCCGGGTGGTGCGAGCCGAGATCCTGTCCCTGCGGGAGAAGGAGTTCGTCGAGGCGGCCCGGGCGCTGGGGGCCAGCGACGCCCGGATCATCTTCCGGCACCTGCTGCCCAACGTGACCGGTTCCATCATCGTGGCGGCCACCCTCACCATGGCCGTGGCCATCCTGCTGGAGACGTCGCTGTCCTACCTCGGCCTGGGCGTGCGCACACCGGACACGTCGCTCGGGATCCTGGTGGCGGCCGGTCAGACCTCGGCCCAGGAGCGCCCGTGGCTGTTCTACTTCCCCGGGTTGTTCATCATCGTCATCGCCCTGTGCATCAACTTCGTGGGCGACGGCCTGCGCGACGCCTTCGACCCCCGCCAGACCCGGGTGCGCCGTTAGATGGCCGCGCCGGTAGTGGCCAGGGTGGGGGGCGCCAAGCCCGGCGCGCAGGTCATCCTCGACGTCGAGGACCTCTCCGTCGACTTCGACACCGAGGACGGCGTGGTCAAGGCGGTGCGGGGCGTCTCCTACCAGCTCCGGGCCGGCGAGGTGCTGGGGATCGTGGGGGAGTCGGGGTCGGGAAAGTCGGTGTCGTCGATGGCGCTGATGGGGCTGCTGCCGCGGACGGCCACCGTGTCGGGCTCGGTCCGGTACCGGGGCACCGAGCTGCTGGGGATGGCCCGCCAGGAGCTCAATCACGTCCGGGGCGCCAAGATCGCCATGATCTTCCAGGACCCGATGACCTCGATGAACCCGGTGCACCGGGTCGGGCACCAGATCGCCGAGGTGGTACGGGCGCACGAGGACGTCACCCGGCACCAGGCGTGGGACCGGGCCGTCGAGATGTTGGACCGGGTGGGGATCCCCAATGCCCCCGAGCGCGCCCGCTGCTACCCGCACGAGTACTCGGGCGGGATGCGCCAGCGGGCGATGATCGCCATGGCCATGGCCAACGATCCCGACATCGTCATCGCGGATGAGCCCACCACCGCCCTGGACGTCACCGTCCAGGCCCAGATCCTCGAGGCGCTGGAGAAGGTGAAGGCGGAGTTCTCCTCGTCGATCATCCTCATCACCCATGATCTGGGCGTAGTGGCGGGCATGGCCGACCGGGTGATGGTGATGTACGCCGGCCGGGCGGTGGAGATGGGCAGCGTCGACGCCATCTACGACGGCCCCCGCATGCCCTACACGTTGGGACTGCTCGGCGCGCTGCCCCGTCTCGACGCCGACGGGAACGAACGCCTGGTCCCCATCACCGGCGCGCCTCCGTCGTTGGTCAACCTGCCGCCCGGGTGCCCGTTCCAGCCCCGCTGCCCGCTGGCCACCGACCTGTGCGCCGACCAGGAGCCGGCCCTGCTGGCCACCGATGACAGCAACCACCTGGCGGCCTGCCACTACTCGGCCTCGCTCACCGGCGAGATCAGCCCGGACGAGGTCTTCGAGGTCACCTCGGCCGACGCCACGCTCGGCGCAGAACTGGCGGCCGGTGCCAGTGCGGTGGCCAGTGCGGTGGCCAGTTCGGCGGCCAGCTCGGTGGCCGAGGCTGAGCCGATCGGGGCTGCGGAGCAGGCGAACAGCCCGGTCGAGGGCCCCGAGTGACCTCGGAGGCGGCCATCGTGGTGACGGCCATCGCCGCGGCGCTGGCCGCGGTGACCACCTTGGCCGTGGCGTCGGTGCCGCGACGGCTGTGGCACCGCAGCCAGCGCAACCGCACCGCCTGGCTGCTGGCGTGCTGGGCGCCGCTGGTGCTGGCCGCAGTGGTGGCCGCCTTGGCCAACAGCACCAAGGTGTTCGTGTTCCCCGCCGCGCTGGTGCTGGTCCTTGTCGTGGCCTTCGGCTACCTCTTCACCATCCGGCCCGAGCTGGCCCGGGCTGCGAAGATGTCGGCGGCGGTGGCCGCGGCGGCCACCGCCGCCGATGCCGCCGGTCCACTGGGCGCGGGCGGGCCGGGCGATGACCGCACGGCGCTCCTGCGGGTGCGCAACCTGGTCAAGCACTTCCCCGTGCGGGGTGGCCAGATCATCACCCGGGTGGTGGCCGAGGTCCAGGCGGTGAGCCACGTCAGCTTCGACGTCTACGAGGGCGAGACGCTCGGCGTCGTGGGCGAGTCGGGGTGCGGCAAGTCCACCCTGGGCCGCTGCGTGGTGCAGCTCATCCCCACCACCGCCGGGTCGGTCCGCTACCAGGATGTCGAGCTCACCGAGCTGAGCCGCCAGGAACTGCGTCGCTACCGACGCGAGCTGCAGATCGTGTTCCAGGACCCGTACGCCTCGCTCAACCCCCGCCTGCCGGTGTCGGAGATCATCGCCGAGCCGCTCAAGATCCACGACCTGTGGGGCGACCGCAGGGCCGGCAAGGCCAAGGTGCAGGACCTGATGGCGCTCGTAGGCCTCAACCCCGAGCACGCCAACCGCTACCCGCACGAGTTCTCCGGCGGCCAGCGCCAGCGCATCGGCATCGCCCGGGCCCTCGCGCTCGAGCCCAAGATGCTGGTGCTGGACGAGCCGGTGTCGGCGCTGGACGTGTCGATCCAGGCCGGGGTGGTGAACCTACTGGAGGACCTCCAGGACCGGCTCGGCCTGTCCTACATCTTCATCGCGCACGACCTTTCGGTGGTGCGCCACATCTCGGACCGGGTGGCGGTGATGTACCTGGGCAAGATCGTCGAGATCGGCCCTCGGGCGGCCATCTACGGGCAGCCGTCGCACCCGTACACCCAGGCGTTGCTGTCGGCGGTGCCGGTGCCCGACCCGGTCAAGGAGCGGGCCCGGCGGCGCATCGTCCTCACCGGCGACGTGCCCAGTCCCGTGAACCCGCCGTCAGGGTGCCGGTTCCGCACCCGGTGCTGGAAGGCCCAGGACATCTGCGCCGAGCACGAGCCCGAGCTCGTCGACCGCGGCGGCGGTCATCCGTCGGCCTGCCACTTCGCCGAGGTGGTCGCCGTGGTGTGATCCCGGCCGTGCACTACCCTGGCCGACCGGCCTGAGTCCGAAACGAGGGGTACCCGTCCGCCGTGCTGAACTGGATCATCGGTTTCGTCCATGTGGTCGATGGGCTCCTGCTCATCTTCCTGGTGCTGCTGCACAGCGGTAAGGGCGGCGGGCTGTCGGACATGTTCGGTGGCGGGATGGGGGCGGCCGCGGCCGGCTCGACCGTGGTGGAGCGCAACCTCGACCGCATAACCGTGGTGGTGGCGCTCATCTTCGCCTTCACCACCGTGATCTTCGCCCTGTTGTTGTACTGAGCGTGGCGCCCCCCACCCCCCATCCCGCATTCCGCGACAAAACGTGGGGCCGGGGCCCCACCGTTTGTCGCGAGATCGCCGGGATCGGGGCTTGAACCGCGTGCTGAGCGCGTCGAGCTGAGGCGGACGCTTGGAGCGCAAGGCGAAGCGACAGGAGGCGGCTTCGGCAGCTTCGGCAGCTTCGGCGGAGACGCCGTCGGGCCGCCGGGCCGAGAAGGCTCTTCGACGCCGTGTTCGCCTGGGCCGCTGGGCGGCGCTGGTGATCGTGGTCGGGATGATCGCCGTGGCCTTCGCCTCCGGCGACGACGATGATGGCGACGGTGATGGCGCAGGCGGTCCCGGGGGTGGTGCGGGGGATGGGTCGGCCACCGGCGGCGTCGACGAGGGGGACCCGGTTCCGGGCGGCATCCTGCGGGTGGGCATCGAAGCGCCCCGGTCCTTCGATCCGGCGACGGCCTCGCCGGTGTCGCCGAGCGAGCTCCTGGCGGCCGACCTGCTCTTCGACGGCCTCACCGGCGTCGACGCCGAAGGCCAGCCCCGACCGGCGATCGCGGCGTCGTGGGAACCGTCGGCCGACCTGCGCACCTGGCGTTTCGTGTTGCGGCCCGACGCTCGCTTCGCCGACGGGAGCGAGATCGTCGCCGAGGACGTGAAGTACTCGATCGAGCGGGTGGTGCGCCAGGGGGCGGCGTCGCTGGTCGCGGTGCGCCTGGAGACGGTCTCCGGCTACGACGACTTCGTCAAAGGCGACACGCCGAACCTCCCGGGGCTCCAGGTGGTCGACGATCGGACCTTCGACGTGATCCTCGACAACCCGCAGGCCGCATTGCCTCAGCTCCTGGCCAACCCGGCGTTCGGGATCGTGCCCCGGGAGGCGGTGGAGAGCACCGAGGAGGGAGCGGTGCCGTTCGGGGAGGCGCCGGTGACCAGCGGGCCGTTCTCGTTCAGTGGGGGCGACGCCACGGTGGCCCGGCTGGTGCGGGCCGGCGCCGACACGGCGTTGCTGGACGGCATCGACCTGTTCCTCTACGACGACCTGTCCGAGGCCTACGACGACTTCGTGGCCGGTGACCTGGACTGGACGCTGCTACCGGCCACCCGGAGCGCGGCCGCGGCCGAACGCTTCGGCACCGATGGCTTCGCTCCCTTCCAGGCCGAGTTGTTCTACGGCTTCAACCTGAAGAGCCCGACCTTTGCCGACCCCAGGTTCCGACGGGCGGTCGTGGCCGCGGTCGATCGTGACGCGGTGGTGAACGCCGTGTTCGCCGGTTCCGCGGAACCGCTGGAGGGCGTGGTCCCGGCCGGGGTGCGCCGCGGCGATGCCGGGCCGTGCGAGGCGGTCTGCGGGTACGATCCCGACCTGGCCCGTGCGCTGCTGTCCGAGGCGTTCCCGGGTGGAGGGGCGCCCGAGGTCCGCATCGACTACTACGAGGGGCCCTCGGAGGATGCGGTGGCGGGGATCCTGGAGTCGAGCCTCGAGGCGGTGGGGATCCCGGTTACGAGGCGGCCGCTGCCCTTCGAGGAGTACCAGTCGTTCGCGGTGAGCGGGGACCAGGAGCTGTTCCGACTGGGGTGGATCGGCACCTCTCCGTCACCCGATGCCTACCTGAGCCCCCTGTTCAGCACCGGCAGCCCCGACAACGCCACCGGCTTCTCCGACCCGGTGGTGCAGGGGCTCCTGGACCAGGCCGCGGCCACCGCCGACGCCGGGGACCGACTGGACCAGTTTGCTCAGGCCGAGCAGGTCATCCTCGGCCACGCACCGATCCTGCCCATCGCCCAGTTCCGCACCCGAGCGGTGGTGGACGACGACGTGCGAGGGCTGGAGCTGACGGTGGGGGGGACCTTCGCCGGCGAACGGGTGTGGCTGCAGCGGGAGTAGGGTGACTGCCCTCACCGGCCCCGGCCGGCCACCACGTCGGAGTGGCGGAATAGGCAGACGCGCCAGCTTGAGGGGCTGGTGCCCGCAAGGGCGTGGGGGTTCAAGTCCCCCCTCCGACACCACAGGATCGACGCGAAGGCGCTGGTCAGGGCATTGCGGCAAGGCGCTCGAGTGGTCGCTGAAGGCCATTTGTCCGCGATTTGTCGGTAGCGAGGCGAAGTGTTGACATTGGCCTCATGCAGCGAGGGTGAACCGCACCCGGGGTGGTGTGTCGGCCACCGGGTTCGGTGACCACGGGCCGTGAGCGTACTTGCGTTGGAGCTTGA
>Ga0187893_10003745_pt1 | contig 30090 bp, 25 predicted proteins | sample MA1701074metaG_FD_139574 | JGI IMG/M metagenome (GOLD analysis project Ga0187893, IMG submission 139574) | White microbial mat communities from a basaltic lava cave in the Kipuka Kanohina Cave System on the Island of Hawaii, USA - MA170107-4 metaG ...
CGGTATGGCCAACATCTGGTGGATGCCCGTGCAGACGCGGACCGAGATGCTGGCGACAGGGATGCGGAGCAACCTCGGGATCAAGGTCTTTGGGCCCGATCTCGCCACGATCGAACAGGTTGCCGTTGAGATCGAAGAAGCCCTTCAAAGTGTTCCGGGAACGCGTAGCGTGTTCGCCGAACGCGTAACCGGCGGTTATTACGTCGATTTCGAGATTCGCCGTGAAGCAGCAGCACGTTATGGACTGACGGTGGGCGACGTGGAGGACGTGATCGAAACGGCAATTGGAGGCAAGAACATCGCCCAAACGGTAGAAGGCCGTGAGCGTTATCCCATCAACGTCCGCTACATGCGGGAGCTGCGCGATGACCCGGAGAAGCTGAGGGACGTGTTGATTGCAACTCCGACCGGCTCGCAGATCCCCATCTCTTTGGTGGCGGACGTCCACTATCGAAAGGGCGCGCCGGAGATCCGGGATGAGAACGGCCAGGTTGTGGGTTATGTATTCGTTGACGTTGCCCATGAAGACTATGAAGGCTACATCAATGAAGCCCAGCAAGTTGTGAGGGAGCGCGTCAGCCTGCCTCCCGGCTACCGGATCGAGTGGGCGGGTCAGTACCAATACTTGCTGCGGACCCGCGAGCACCTCAAGGTGATCCTGCCGCTAACGCTGTTCATTATTGTGATCCTTCTCTATATGAACACCGAATCGTTCACCAAAACCACGATCGTGTTGCTCGCCGTGCCGTTCTCGGCAATCGGCGCGATCTGGTTTCTCTACTCCCTCGACTACAACATGAGCGTAGCTGTGTGGGTGGGTCTGATTGCGCTGCTGGGCGTCGATGCTGAGACAGGAGTGTTCATGCTGCTCTATCTCGACCTGGCCTACGAGGACCGCAGGAAGAAGGGTCTCATGCGGTCCATGTCTGACCTGAAGGAGGCCATCATCGAAGGGGCTGTAAAGCGCGTGCGGCCCAAGGTCATGACTGTGGCTACGACGTTTATCGCGCTGGTCCCGATCATGTGGTCGGAGGGAACGGGTTCGGATGTGATGCGCCGTATCGCAGCGCCGATGATCGGCGGCATCTTTACGTCCTTCTTGATGGAGTTGCTGGTCTACCCGCCGATCTACCAGATCTGGCGCGGGTTTGAGGTGCGTCGTCTGGAAAGAGGAGAAGCTTGATGAGGAAAGCGTTCTTGACTGTGATTCTTTTCACCGCGGGAGTCTCGCAAGCGTTCGGACAATTCCGTTACGAGGTCAAACGTGACAAGCTTTGGGGAGCAGAGAACGGTGTTTTGACGATCGATGAGAACGGAATTCGGTACCACAGCGAGAATGGGAAGACCGTACTCAACTTTGGCTTCGAGGATATCCGCAAGGCGGACGTGTCCGACCCTCGAAAGATTCGGCTCTTCACGTACGAGCGGGCACTGAAGCGCCTCACAGGACCCCGTCAGATCGAGTTCAGCCTTCGCGAAGGGGCGACGAGTTCAGGCCTGACCCAGTTTCTGGCGACGAACCTGGAGCGGCCGGTCGTCGGCGCCTATCAGATCGACGAAAGCGGTCACGATGTTCCCGCCTACCACCGCCACGCATTCGGTGGGTGTCACGGCACTCTCCGATTCGGCTCTGCCGCGGTTGTGTTTGAGAGTGAGATGCCCAGGCATTCGCGAACCTGGACCTTCGAAGATATCCAGACAATTGGCACAATGAGTGCATACCACTTCCGGCTGACGAGCTACACCGAGACGTTCAATTTTGACCTCAAGCAACGTTTAGCGTCCGAGATCTACCGGGAGGTCTGGCGTAGCGTTTACACGCGAGTCTCCCCTGAACAGTCAACGGTGAATCATAGTGGCGACTTCGCTGCCAGCTCGACTCCTCGCTAGGCTTTGACATTCTGAATCGGAGGAAAGAATCCATGAGACTAGTCACTGTACTGACAATGATGGGCGTGCTCTTTGTCGCGTGCGGCCAGCAGGGCACGGAACCTGCCCAGTCATCAGCGAAGGAATCAGCAGAGGATCTGTTCACCGCATACGAGCGCGTGAGATCCCAGTTGGCGAACGGCGAGGTAGCTTCCGGAGAAAGCTTCAATAGCGTTGCAGAAGCTGCCCGTGCCACGTCCAATGTGCTGTCCGGCGCCGCAAAAGGTCACCTGGAACAGCTGGCAAGTGCTGCGGAATCAGCGGCGGATAGAGCACCGCAGGAACTGAATCAAGCTCGTGAAGCGTTTGGTGAGGTCAGTCGGCATTTGATTGCGTTACTGAGTGCCGAACCAGATCTGACGGAGGGCCGGCATGTGTTCGAATGTCCCATGGCGAAAAGCTATCCCAAGTGGGTACAGGCATCCGATACCGTGTCGAACCCATACATGGGACCCGAAATGGCGACCTGTGGGGTTGCGAGCGAGTGGCAGCCTTAGTTCATTCGCCACGTTTGAATAGCTAAGGGTGAGTGTGCGCCACTCAGCTCCGGCAAACGTAGTACCAACTTGCTTTGCTTCTGTTCCGGGGAGCAATATGGGGATTTCGGTGGCTGTTGCCTGTTGTGGAATTTGTCGAAGGCGCTCGAAGCGTCAGGGCGCGCACGCTTCTCGGCGCGTTCTTCAGTTCACCGTTCGCCGCATTGGTCTTGGTCCGAGTTGCTGCCGCAATGCTACATTCTCCAGCCGGAGTGTGGTCGAGGTCTTGAACAGTGTCGAGAGGCGGTGAGCAATACGAGCAGGAGGTGTGCATTGACTGAAGCAGGGCGACGACCAACCTCAACGATTACAGCACGTTCGGAGTTTTTTGGGAGCCACTTCATGGTGGCGCCGGCACCGAAGGCGACGGCGGGCAGGATGCCGAACTTCGCGACGAGCCCGATGACAGGCGCCTTGGGGCTCTTTAAAACCCGCCGCAGCTGCTCCCACGTCAGGTCGAGGGCAACCGCGAACACCAAGAAGCCAACCATGATCCCAAGGAGCAGGCCGATCCTCGGATCGAAGTTGAACGGCGCCTGATCGATGGCTTCCAGATCGTCCTCCTGCTGCTTGGCGTCGCTAGTTCTAGTTGGCGTCCGGCTTGCGCCCCAACATGCAGTGGGCCCCGAACCGAACCGCATCGTTGCGCTCGGTGCGGGTCTCGACGAAGCCTGCATCACGGAAGGCCGTTTCCAGATCGGCAAGCTCGTGGAGATAAAACCCTTCCGTCCGTGTGGGCTTGAAGCGCATGAAGTTCTCGCGGATCGGGAATGTCACGGCCGCCAGCCCGCCGGGTTTGAGGACTCGATGCATCTCCCTGAACACCGCGGCCGGATCGGCGATCACATAGGCCGTGGCGACCGTGCACGCCTTATCGAACGCGCCCTCCTCAAACGGCAGCGCCGCGCCTGCGGCGCGATGCAGTCGCACTCGGCCTGCCGAAATGGCCTCCGCGTTTCGCTTCGACGCCATCTCCATCGCGGTCTCTGATACCTCGGCTCCCACGATGTGGCCCTTGGGTGCCCGTCGTGTCAGGAGCGCAAGGTTCGCGCCATTTCCGAAGCCAATCTCGAGCATGTCATCGTCTGTCTGGACGTCCATCAGGTCGGCCGTCCAACGAGCATGCTCGATCGTCTTCTCCGTCATCCACCTGAACAACGCCTTGCCGAACAGCCCCTTGGGGTGCTGCAGCTGCTTGCCAATCGCACTTAGCAAGCCCATGGTTCGCCTGCCCTCCCTTGCTTCGGTTCACGCAGATAGATCCCGGCCTTCATCCAGGATTTCCTTTTCGGCTGTCCTGGCACGTAAAGAGTAGCCGATCCACGGCAGAGATGCCAACGGTTATCGCACTGCTGCCACAACGGTGCTCCTTTCGCCGCCGCTCCGGCCTTCGAATGTCGCCCGATTGTACCGTTTCGAAGCTTTGCCGCCGCGAGGTCAGTGCCCCGCTGCGATTCCAGTTCTTTTTCGAGCCGATCAAGCGGAAGGTCGGGTCGGCGGCGACGCGAACGGCATCGTTACCTCGTAGCCCGCCAGCCGAGAGTAGACCGACTGACGCACCAGGTCGGCCAGCGGGAACTTCGTGTTCTCGCCCTGCCGCGTGTCGCCGAGATGCTCGTTGATCAGCTTGCCGAGTCCGAGCCGCTCGTCCAGTTCGCGGACGAGAACAAGCCCGCCATCCGAGGTGACACGCGAGCCTTGCAAATCGACCTTGAGAAATCCATTGAAGGTCAGTTGGAACGGCTTGTCTCCTTTGTCACCCACTCGGTGTCGCCCTCCACGGCCCATACGATGCCCTCAGACCCCGCATGAATAAAGGCGTCGGACGCCGCCTGATGGTTAGCCGAAGCGAGGCCAAAGTGGAAATCCAGGACCAAATGTGATTAGTGGAGCTGGTGAAATCCGACACGAAAGGCCATCGGATGGGCGCTTATGACGACTCATTCACCGACCGAGGATGACGGTTTCAGCAACCTCAACGCATTGAAGATCACCAGCAATGAGACTCCCATATCTGCCGCGATCGCGGCCCACAGTGATGCAAACCCCGCAAACGTGAGTGCGACAAACAGCGCCTTCACCCCGATCGATACGGTGATGTTTTCCTTGATGATCCGAAGCGTCTGGCGCGAATGGCGAACGAGCCATGGCAATTTCGCAAGATCATCGGACATCAGGGCGATGTCGGCTGCTTCGATGGCCGCGTCACTGCCGGCGGCGCCCATAGCAATTCCAATGGAGGCACGAGCCATGGCCGGCGCGTCGTTGACTCCATCGCCCACCATTGCCACTCTTTCGAGTTCGCTAACGAGCTTCTCCACAAGTCGTACCTTGTCTTCGGGAAGCAGCTCCGCGTAGAACTCATCTATTCCGGTATCGGAAGCGATCGCCGCGGCGGTATCCTGGTTGTCGCCCGTAAGCATGACGATCCTTTCAATGCCGGCACGCCGCAGACTGTCGATTACAGATTTGGCCTCAGGCCGGACAGAATCTCCAAGCGCAATCAAACCGCACACGTGTTCATCGTTTCCGATGGCCACAACCGATTGCCCCGTGCGGGAGAGTTCCGTGGCATGTCCATGGACCTCGGGGGTCTCCTGGCCGCGCTCCTCCAGGTAGCGATGCGAGCCCAGCCAAAATTCCCTGCCATCGAGCCGCGCAGTCGCTCCCTTGCCCTTGAAGATTTGGAACTTTTCAGCTCGGCCCATGCTTACCCCTCTGTCGTCAGCGTGCCTGACGATCGCACGAGCCAGCGGATGATCGCTATGCGATTCGAGTGCCGCTGCACGGGACAACAATTCCTCTTCCGTGTGTCCATTGAACGGAACCACAGCGAGGACTTGCGGCCTGCCTTCCGTCAAGGTGCCGGTCTTGTCGAACGCGACCGCTCGAAGCCGGGCCGGCGCTTCCATATACACTCCTCCTTTGACCAGAACACCCTGACGGGCGGATGCGGTCAATGCAGCGACGATGCTTACTGGAGTCGAGATGACCAGAGCGCAGGGGCAACTGATCACCAACAGGACCAGCGACCGGTAGAGCCATTCGGACCACGAAGCCCCCGCGAACAGCGGCGGCGTCACCAGCACAATTACTGCTAATACAAGCACTGCGGGAGTGTAGATGTGGGCAAACTTTTCGACCCAGCGCTCAGTCGGGGCGCGCCGGTTTTGCGCTTCGGAAACCATGCGAATGATGCGAGCCAGCGTTGTGTCGCCGGCGGGTTTGGTTGAGACGATCTCTAGGACGCTGTCGCCGTTGATCGTTCCGGCGAACACCTCCGAGTCTGAGCCCTTGCTGACCGGCCGGCTCTCTCCGGTAATCGGAGACTGATCGACCTCGCTGGCGCCCGACACAACCCGGCCATCGAGTGGCAGACGTTCACCGGGACGTACGAGAAACCGGGTGCCTGGCGATACCACTTCGGGTGCCAACTCCGTTGTGGAGCCGTCATCTTGAACGACACGGACGGTGGTTGGAGTCAGTTCCATGAGAGCCTCGACGGCTCGGCGGGCTCGACCCACGCTCCAGCTTTCCAATAGGAGCGAGAGGGCAAACAAAAAATACACCGCTCCCGCCTCAAACCACTCTCCAATCGCAATCGCTCCCGCGACGGCGATGGTCATGAGCAGATTCATGTCCGGCGACAAACGCCACAGTGCGAACCACGCTCTCGGAAGAACAAACCATCCTGCCGCGAACACAGCGGCAAGATAGAAGCCTGCCGCAATCGCCGGAACGTTGTGCCCTCCTCCCGGAGATTCGGCTCCAATAGCGGCGGCGAAGCTCCCGGTGATCCACGCGTGTGCGAGAAAGCCGCCTGCCAGGAAGACTCCGCTTGCAATGGTCGTGATCGTGCGGGCATGAACCTGCCAGAAGCCCGCTTGCATCGAGCGTTCCGCGTCATCACTCCAGGGTTCCGCCCGCATCCCGGTGCGAGCCACAGCGGATGCGATAGTCTCCCTGTCGATCCCATCGGAAGCCGAGACCGTCATTTTGGCTGTGAGAATGTCGAAGGACAGCTTGTCCTCGCCGCCAACGATGGGGCCGATCTCGCGCTTGAGGATAGAGGCTTCCTCGGCGCAATCCATGCCGCGAATTCGGAAGGTCAGAGGATCGCGAACGGTACCCAAGGCTCCCTCCTTCAGCTCGTTCCGGACTCCTCGCTGGACGTCCTATTGGATTCGGTCCAATGGTAGATCGCCGGCAGCACCAATAACGTCAGCAGGGTTGAAGTCACCAGCCCTCCAACGACGACAGTAGCCAATGGCCGTTGCACTTCCGCCCCAGCCGTCGTCGATAGAGCCATCGGAAGGAAACCGAGGCTTGCGACCATTGCCGTCATCAAGACGGGGCGCAAGCGGGTCAATGAGCCGTCTACTACGGCGTCTTCCACGGAGGCTCCGGATTCCCGCAATTGGTTCATGAATGTCACGAGACCACGCCGTTCAAAACGGCAACTCCAAACAGGGCGATGAAACCGACGCCGGAAGACATCGAGAGATGCATGTTCCGCACGAACAACGCGAGAATTCCCCCGGTGGCGGCGAATGGGATTCCAGTGAACACGAGTGCTGCTTGACGGAGGGAATTGAAGGTAATGAAAAGGAGCAGGAAGATCAGGGCAAAGGTCACCGGGACAACGACCAGCAGCCGATTGCGGCCGCTTTCCAGATGCTCGTACATGCCGCTCCAATCGATCATGTAACCGGGTGGAACATCGGCTTCCTGCTGAACCCGTTGCTGGGCCTCCTCTACGAAAGTTCCGATATCACGCCCGCGCACGTTGACCTCGACAGAAATCCTTCGGCGGCCGTTTTCGCGGCTCACCTCAGCCGGCCCGGTTACGCTCTTGATCCTCGCCAACTGCTTCAGCGGGACCTTTTCGCCCGTCGGAGCGCTCACCTGCAGATTGCCGATTGCTGCCGCGTCGTTGCGTGCCCAGGCCGGAAAACGCACCATCAGGTCGAAACGCATGAATCCCTCGAGAACTTGTGTGGCTTCGGTTCCGGCAATCGCAGACTGAATTATTTCCTGAATGTCAGCCACATTGATGCCGTATCGAGCGATGGCGTTGCGGTCGATTTCGACATCCAGAATCGGCAGGCCGCTTACTTGTTGCACATTGATGTCGGCTGCTCCTCTCACCTCTGCGAGTATCTGAGCAACGTCATTCGCCGTGCTTCGGAGAACGTCGAGGTCGTCTCCGAAGATCTTGATGGCGACATCCGATCTCACACCCACGCCCTCGATCAGTTCCATCATTCGAAACTGAATCGGCTGCGAAAACGAAAAAGCCACGCCGGGAATCTGTCCCAGTTTCTCTTCGATGCCAGCGACAAGCTCTTCCTTTGAACCACCGTTCTCCCATTCTTCCTTGGGCCGGAGAAACGCGTATGTGTCAACCATGTTGGGACCCATCGGGTCTGTCGCGATCTCCGGGCGGCCGATTCGGCTCACCGTCGTCGTGACTTCCGGAAACTGTTTGATGATCTTCTCAATTTGCGTTGTTTGCCGGATCGCTTCCGGGAGCGAGGCACTCCTGAGCCGGATATGGTTGATCGCTATGGCTCCCTCATCAAGCTGGGGCAGGAACTCCGACCCAAGCGAGGGAACCAGGGCGAGACTGCCAACAAACATCAGAGCGGCTGCTCCAACCGTAAACCCAGGATGGCGAATCACGGCGCGAAGCACAGGTTCGTAAACCCGTTTGATCGCGGCGACGAGAGGATTCTCTCGCTCTTCGGCGCGGTCTTTTAGAAAGAATGCGCAAAGGGCAGGGATGAGGGTCAGGCTCAGGATGAGCGCGCCCGATAAGGCCAGGATCACAGTAAACGCCATGGGCCGAAACATTTTCCCCTCAATCCCGACGAGCGCGAGTATGGGAATGTAGGCGGCGATGATGATCATTTCCCCGAACTGGCTGGCCCGCCGTACCTCGAAACTTGCGTTCAAGATCGTTGACCGGCGTTCTTCCGGCGATAGGAGGCGGCCGAGTTCCTTGCGCCTCTCCGCCAGCCTCCGCACACAGTTTTCAATGATGATGACGGCGGCATCGACGATGAGCCCGAAATCGATGGCGCCGAGGCTCATCAAATTGGCGGAAACGCCGAACTGATTCATGCCGATGACGGCACACAGCATCGCCAGAGGGATGGCGCTACTAACGATCAGGCCGGCCGTCAATTGCCGAAGAAACAGGAACAGAACGAGAACTACGAGGATTCCGCCTTCAGCTAGATTCGTCACTGCCGTCCGAACCGTCCTCTCGACCAACGTTGTCCGGTCGTAGTAGGTATCGATGCGCACCCCCGGCGGCAGTGTTTCCTGAAGGGCTTGTAGTTTTTCCTCAACTGCTTGAGCGACGGTGCGGCTGTTCTCTCCTTTGAGAAGCATGGCGATGCCCATGACCGTCTCGCCTTCTCCATCACGGGTCGCTGCTCCCTGGCGAACCTGCGATCCCTCACCCACCTCGGCCACATCATGAATGTGGACAGGAGTACCAGCATCCGCCTTGATGACGATGTTTCCGATGTCTTTCGTGGATTGAATCAGCCCAACGCCGCGCAAAAGCTGCTGCTCGCCTGCCTGCACCAGGTAGGCGCCTCCAGCGTTGCTGTTGTTGTTGCGAAGGGCCTCGATCACCTGCCCCAAGCTCAGGTCAAGGCTGACCAGCTTGTTGGGATCGACTAGAACCTCATACTGCTTTTCCAGGCCGCCGAAGCTGTTCACATCGATCACGCCGGGTACCGTCCGCAACTGGGGTTTGATGACCCAGTCGAGAAGTGTTCGGAGTTCCATCGGCGAATAGCGCTGGTCTCCGGTACCGTCGTCTTCGAGTGTGAACTGGTAGATCTCTCCCAGGCCGGTGCTGATCGGCGAAAGTTCCGGCGTAACTCCTGCTGGCAGTTCATCGCTCGTCTGAATCAGCCGCTCCAGCACCAGTTGCCGAGCCCAGTAGATGTCAACGCCTTCTTCAAAGGTGACGGTGACTTGAGACAACCCGAATTGGGAAATGGAACGAATCTCCACCTTGCGTGGGAGATTGCTCATCGCAAGCTCGATCGGGAACGTGACGTACCGCTCCATCTCGACTGGCGCGAAGCCAGAGGCGGTGGCGTTGATCTGCACCTGGTTCGTAGTGACGTCGGGGACCGCATCAATGGGAAGATCCAGGGCGGCCCGCACACCCAGCCCGACGAGCGCGAGAGAGAGCACGACGACTAAGAGTCTCCAGCGAATGCTGACTTCGAGGATGCGGTTAATCATGGTTCGTCATCCTCCTTCAGTGCCCGTGGCCTCCGGCAAACTGTTCCTGCAGCAGAAAGGACTTGAGGGCAAAACCTCCCTGCGATACGACGAGTTCCCCTTGCTCGATTCCATCGGTTATCGAGACCCAGTCATTGCTTTGGGCTCCGGTAACAACGAGGCGCCTCTCGAACTTGTCCTCGGACCTTCGTACAAAAACAACTCGCGTTCCATCGACTTCCTGGACCGCATCCCGAGGCACAACGATCGATGTAGCAGTCGTGTCCGTTCCGATCGAGACCGTGGCAAACATCTCCAGCTTCAGGCGCGTTTGCGGATTGCTGACAAGACACCGCACTTTTGCCACGCGGGTTTGAGGGTCGATCACATCGCTGATGTAGTTGATGGAGCCCGCAAAGACCCGACCCGGATAGGAGGCCACTGTCAGCTCAACCGGTTGCCCAAGGCGGATGAGGCCCAGATCCCTCTCGTAGACGTTCGCCAAGACCCAGACCATGGAAAGGTCGGCGATGGAAAAGACCTCGTCGTCCGGTTGGATCAACTCGCCCGCCGCCGCCTCATATCCAATGACGATGCCGGCAAACGGAGCCAGCAGCACATCCTCGGAGATCCTTGGCAGGACGTTCTGTGGTTGTCCCGCAGTGACTCGGCTCAACTCGTCATCCGACATGCCAAAGCGACGAAGCTGAATCTCGTACTTCCCGACCGACGCCAGCAAGGTCTGAAGTCGTGCTTGCGCGTCGCGCAACTCGGCGGCTCGCAAATCATGGGTCGTTTGGGCGACAGCGCCCACCTTCAGCATCGCCTCGCTGCGGGCTAGGACTTTCTGTCTGACATCGACATTCGACCGCGCGCTCTCGACTTCCGCCAGCGCGCTGGCGTAATCGGCCACGACCACGCCCAACTCAATGTTGTCGTAGGTGAGCAGCTTGTCCCCGCCTTTCACCCTGTCGCCTGGGCGGACATGAACGTCCTTCACGACTCCGCGCGCCAGCGGGCGAATGTGAGCCACGCGGGTCTGATCCGGGGCAACGACGCCCGTCACTTGCAGAAATTCGCCCATCGGGCGGACTTCGGCTGGAGTGACGTCGATGCCGCTTGCCTTCTGTGCTTCCAAAGAAAGATGAATGACGCCTTCTTCCTCGTATTGGTGTGCGTCATGGGACTCCGCCTCGGTATCTCCCTCCTCGACACCTCGCGGATCGCTAACCCACAACGAGTGGAAGACCGCGCCGAAGGCCATTCCCACAATCAAGAGGCCGACAACGCCGAGCCACCGTGGAGTACTGTGTCGATTGTTCCGTGAGGTCATTGTGTCCCTCCTTTTCCGATGGCCGCGGCCAGAGCGAAACGGCTTGCTCGCTCCTCGAACAAGGCCTGGTTGAAAATGCGCATCGTGTCCCGATAGCGCCTTTGCGCGTCGAGGTAATCCATCAGCGGCACGCCCCCGAGCCGGTAGGCGGCCAGCGTGACTTCGCTCGCCTCTTCGGCCTGCCGCACTTGTTGCGAGCGGATGTAGTCGACGCGCTCGCGGTTGATCTCGAAGGCGTTGTACGCTTGCCTTATCTCCAACTCAATGCGGTTTCGGGTTGCTGCCGCCAGGTTCTCGGCCCGTCGCGTCTCGGCTTCCGATCGCAGCACGCCTCCCTGGTTGCGATCGAAGATCGGCAGGGGGATCGTGACCCCGAGCACCAGGCTGTTGTCCGGTCCATTGCGTTTGTATCCTCCACCCACGGTGATATTCGGAGACGAGATGGCACGCTGAAAGCGGTTCTGCGCCGCGGCCCGCTGTAGTTCAGCCTGGGCCGCTCGAAGATCGGGCCTCGCGGCGGAGGCCAGTTGATAGAGTTCCGAGGCCGGGGCCTCGACAGGGATACCCAGTGCGGGAACAGTTTCCAAGTCGCCGACAACCTCGACATCAGCGCCCAGGTCAGGCGCGTTGAGCAACGCCAGCAACGCAGCCTTAGCGTTTCTTACCTCTAAGCGCACCTGAAAGACGTCGTCCGCGAACTGCAGACGTTCGACCTGAATACGCGTCAGCTCCAGCCCCGAGATGTCTCCTTGCTCGAATCGAGTGCGGTTGAGAGCGATCACCTGATCGGTCTGCTCCAGGACCGATTGAGCCAGCTCAAGGTTCGACTCCGCCAGCAGGACGCGGTAGAAGGCTGACTGCACCTCCAAACGCAAGAGCCTGACACTGTTGTCAAATCCGGCTTCCTCCTGCTCAACCGCGCCCTCCGCGGCAGTCGCTCGCAGCCTGAGGCGGTTCTTCGTCTGAATCTCGTAGTCGAACCGCGCCGTGATCTCCTGGCCGTCAAAGAATGGGCCTCGGTTGGACCGGAAGTACGGATAGTTTTCAGTCTGGAACGGCATCGACGGATTGGGATGCAGACGGGCGCCGACGACATCGGCTTCCGCCATTTCGACGGCGTTGCGCGCAGCACCTACAAGCGGGTTGCGCTCGATGGCGAGGCGAGTCGCGTCAGAAAGTGTCAGACGCTGCGGTGGGGGGGCCGCCTGAGATAATTCTTGGGCTCCCAAAGACGGCGAGATCAATACGGCAACAAGTAGGATCGCTATTCTCTCCATGGCAATTGGCTCTCTCGAACAAGGGAAAGCGGCCGAGCACTCGCACGGCAGCGCAAGCTACCGCGTTAGCGTTAGGCACGCATCAACGTCAACTAACGGGAGAGCTATACCTTTGGAGGGTGAAAAAGCGAGTGGATCGGAGAGTCAGGGGCCGCCTGTAGCGAGCGCGTGGGACACTGCTGAGCCGGAGTCGGTATCTCGGGCCCTGTGACGACTGGGTTTGGTCGAATCCGGTGGCAACAGCAGAAGCACCCGTCGTCCCAGGCGGCCTCCGAGCACGGCGCCTCCGACCTGTCAGTGTCGACTCGACTGTTATCCAAGGAGGTCGGATGAAGGTCCACAGCTTCGGCCCGGCACACTGACGGTAGCGCCAAACACACGGAGGCGGAAACTAGCAAGCAGACCGCTGTGATCCTTGTCCAGGCGGGATGTACCACTTCTCAATACTACCAAGGATCGCGAGCAACTAGACTGTTACCGTCCGTGGTACCCGGCACACTTTAGCTCCGTTGCCGCATCCAGGCTACCTCGTGAGGTGGCAACGCTTGCCGCTATGTTCCTTGCATTCCCTGAGAGCCCGCCTGCGAAACTTTGGACTCGTCACGCCGGTCGCGGCCAGTACATGATGATCATCACTCCCGCCAGCGCGACGCCTCCTCCGAGCAGATCAAAGCGATCAGGACGTACCCCATCGATACGCCAGCCCCACAAAAGTGAAAGGACAATAAAGATGCCGCCATAGGCAGCGTAGACCCGGCCAAAGTGCGCGGGCTGGAGCGTCGGAATGACCCCATAGAGAACCAGAATGGCCGCGCCTGCCAGACCAGTGATCCAGCCGCGCCCCTGTCGCAGCCACATCCAAACCAGGTAGCCACCGCCGATCTCGCAGAGCCCCGCCAGCACGAAGTAGAAGAGGGATCGCAGGATTTCCATGGGACAGATTATGGAAGATACCGTCCCCACGCGCCATTCTGAGCGTTGGTACCCTGGTACCGGGGGCTCCGTAGCGGTCGGGAACCCAATCCATCAGTACACCGGAGCCCGATTCAAAGCGCTAGCTCCGCAGCGAGGAAATCCTTCACCCCGGCGGGGCCGCTCAACCTCAGCCACCAGTTCTGCTCGCCACCCGACGCTTCCAACTGAAGCGTGAGAAAAGAGCAGCAGCGCCGCTCCATGGCAACCCACTCGGCCGCTTCCGGCAGCGAGACGGCAGCCGCGTCGATCAGGAAGGCATAGCCATCGAGGAGCTCGCGCCGCTCGCGGACCGCTGACAGCAGGCGCCGCAACTCCTGATAACGAGGCCGAACCGTCTCGTCGATCGCCCCGGGACTGCAAGCCAGGACCTGCTGAGAACGATGCGTCAGGCAGCGCAGGCTGTCCACTTCTTCCACCGACACTTCCCCGTGAGCAGGTACAGCACTGCAGTCGTTCCCACTTGACGATTGCCGACTTTACGGCCCTTTGGTTTTGGTGCTCGTCGGCCCTAGGCTGAAACAGAACAGCGCAAGCGAACGACACGCGTCCCGCCGGCCAGTAGATCGTGTTTACCCTGACGGATGGGGCTCGACCGTATCGATAGAATGATCCAGGCCCAGACGGCAAGGGCGAGCAAAGGCCCGATAAACGGAATCGCCCCTATTAAAATGAATGCCTCTCGACGCAGGGATTGCGATAGAGTGGGCGGATTTCCCTCGGGGCCGTAGACGCGTAGGCGCAGAGCGAACTTCCCCAAGGTCGCGCCCAGGAAGGCATCCGAGAAAGTAAAGTAAACAATTACCAGGGTCGCCGCGAGCAACAGCCAATCGAAACCGAAACCGATCCGCTGACCCAACAACCCGTTGACGATAGCGAGAACGAACACATCGATCCCGCGCGCGGCCAGCCGGACTGGAATATCGGCTGGCACCATGGAAACAGGATTCGGGATTTCGGGCAAGACGACCTCCTTCAGGTCGAGCCTACGAGAGAGATTCGACAACCCTGTTGATTCTGCGAGTGCGCGTTTCTGGTTTCTTCGCGTCCTCAATCTGCCGCACGAACTCTTTCCGACGCGACGGCGCTGCTTGTTCGAACGCTTCCAATACCTTTGCCTTGACCAGCGCTCTCTTCAAATCGGTCGGAACCGCCGTCGTACGAGGCTCAGTGTCAAGCTCAAGACGGACTTCCAGCTCTTCATCGCCCGCTAGACCGGCTGCCCGGCGGTTTTCAGCGCTCAAACCGATCATGAACTTTCCGCCCATCACCGCCACCGTTGAACGGTACGTGTAGCCGTTCAAGGTGACCTTTACAGCCGGCTTCTTGCCCTTGCCAAGCGCCGCTACGATTTCCGCGGGCACAATGATTCCCGTCGCGTTCATGGTCGGATGTTTGTGAATCCTAGTCACAAATGTCTTTGACATGGGTCCTCCCTTGCGTGATCTGCCTTTCTTGCGCCTGTGTATGTCGCGATAGGACGGGTGCACTCCCGGGGTCATCTGCTGTTGCTCAACGATTCGAGTCAACAAGTTCCAGATACTCGTGGTCTCCCGGTCGCTCAAACAAGCGAACAGATCCTCTTCGAGATCGCGCGTCACCTTGCCAACAGCGGCTAACGCTTTGTGGCCCGCTCTTGTCAGATGCAACCGATAGGCTCGCCTATCCGACGGACTACTGCGCCTGACGATGAGATGCCGGCCTTCGAGTTCGTCAATGAAAGCCACGAGCCTGCTTGGGAACATTCCTAACGTTGCACTTAAAGCCTGCTGAGTCATTCCAGGGTTGCTCCCGAGCATCCGGAGTATGCCCGCATCGTGCGGCCTCAGGTTAAGCGGCTTGAGCCGCTCGCCAAATCGAGCGGCAGCATGGGCGCCCACCTGCGACAAGAGAAATGCCGCTCCCACCGGAGGCGCTTTGATCGGCGGAGTCTCTGGATCCATCAGATCATTCATAGCAATAACGATTTATAGGGATAACTATTGTAGTCGATTACGGCAGGGAATTGGGGCGACTCTGAACGCTGGGCCACTTTGGCAGCCAACAGCGCTAGCCCGGGTGCTCGGCCATCCGTTCCCTAACAGTTGACTCTGCAGCGCTCTCGGTTAAAAGCGTGTCGGGACGTGTCTTGAATCACAACAGCAGGTCTGCTTCGCGCCGAATGGTACGGGAGTGTCGAAACGCGCACTTCCTCTGGATGCTGGTTCTCACGAGGAACCGGTCACGGTCCGCGCGGGCGGAGTGGCCTGGACTTGGCTCGCACGACTAACCCTGTGGCCTCGAGGTCAAGGTGAACGGTTTCGCCCACCAACTCGCCTTCGCGCCATGCGGGAACAGTTCTTCGGGAAGGTGCGTGGGCAGCCGCTCGTGCATCTCCGCAACCCTCATTCCTGGTGGGGTCCTTGGGAGGACCTTTAGTAATGCCCTCTTCATGGCTTCGTGCATCTTGGCGTCCACCGGTCGGACGCTGTGCAGATGATGCGTTTCGCTATTGGTGGCGTACCGAGCGAGCACCCATCGAGCTGAAACTAAGTCGGCATGCTTTCCGGATTGTGCCTGAATCCTGCGACGATGCCGGCCAGCAGTTCAATCTCTACCCGGACCATCCGGCCGGGAGATGAATGACCTCAGGCTGATCGTGCGTTTCAGCTGGCGAGAAGCATGAAGGCGCTCTCCGTAAATGCCAAGCAGGTCGCTCCGTGTCACGATTCCCGTGACGCGGCTTGGTTGCTCCGTGGCGATCAGTGGCAGTCTCCCAATGCCCTTTGCGACCATCAAGTCGATGGCCTCCCGTACCGTCGCCGTCTCTCGGATAACCACCGGAGGCCGATTCATCACATCAGCGAGCGACGTCGTCGCAGCGAAACCGTCGCTGGCGAGGTCCTTGCGCGTGACCACACCAACAATGTCTTGCCGGCCGTTCAGCACTGGAAAGCCTGTATGGAGGCTGGCGGGCTGACGTGAGCCTAACCAAGCGCGGACTTCTTCAACAGTCTGCTCTGCACGAAGACAAACGACGTGTGGCGAGGCGGCATCTCGGATATGAATGGTGGCGAGCAGATCGGCCGAATAATCCACACTGAGAGGGAGCCCTCGCCGCGCAATTTTCTCTGTCATGATCGAGTTTTCCATCATCAGCCGAGCGACAAGGTATGCCATTGCGCAACCGCCCAGCAGTGGCAGCAGGCCGAACGGCTGGAGTGTGGTCTCAAAGGCGAAGACGACCGAAGCAAGGAGTGCCTGGGACGCGCCCGCGAAAATGGCGGCCATGCCCACCAGGGCGGCCATACTCGGGTCCATTCCAAGTGCCGGCACGAACATGGCGACAACGGTTCCCAGCAGCGCCCCAGCGGCCCCGCCGAAGGTGAATAAGGGCGCTAGAGTACCACCTGAAGTGCCGCTTCCCAACGATATGCTCCAGGCGACGAACTTCAGCACGAGCAGGGTCAGCAAAGCCTTCCCTGTGATCGAGCCAACGAGAATGCTGTCGATGTTGTCATAGCCAACACCCATGGTGAGTGGTTCCAAGTAGCCCACGATGCCGACGGCAATCCCACCCAAGGCCGGCCACCACATCCAATGCAATGGTAATCGCTCAAATCCGTCCTCTATCGCGTATATCGCGCGTGCGACCCATACTGCAGCCACTCCAATAATGGCTCCAAGCCCGATATACCCTAAGATGGCCAGTCCCGAGGGTGGTGCGAGCTGGGGCATGGAAAAAATTGGCCTGGAACCAACAAAAGCCATGCGGATTCCGGCTGCGATCGTGCTAGCGAGAGCAACGGGAATGAAAGAGCGGGCCTTGTACTCGAAGAGCAGCAGTTCAACCGCTAGCAGTACCGCAGAGACGGGACTGCCGAAGGTCGCGGCCATTCCCGCAGCGGCACCAGACGCCAACAAGGTTTTGCGTTCATCGGCGTTTGTCTTGATCAGCTGCCCGCACAGCGATCCTAGCGCTCCGCCCGTTGCGATGATCGGGCCCTCCGCACCGAATGGTCCACCCGTCCCGATAGCCACTGCTGCCGACAGCGGCTTTAGGAAGGTCATGCGCGGTGGGACGCGGCTCTCGTTGAAGAGAACCTGCTCCATTGCTTCAGGAATCCCATGCCCACGAATAGCCTTCGATCCAAATCGCGCCATTAGGCCGACGATCACGCCGCCGCAAACCGGAACGAAAACGACCCAAGCTCCAAGGTTGTGGGCGGCAGGAGAAACAAACGCCGCCGACCATCGGCCATAAAATGCGAGGTTCGTGATAAGCCCGATGAGCCGGGTCAGCCCTTGCGCCACAAAACCAGCGGCTACGGCGACGGGCACGGAAAGACCAACTAGGAGAAGAACTCGCCTTCCCGCGACGCGACGCATCCGGCCCACGTGAGCCGACTCCAGAACTGGCCCCATCGACGGCGCAATGGGGAGACCCCGGGTTGTAGAGGATCTGAAGACTTCGTGGTCTGGCATTCTGGATCTTCCCCTCGGGACTATCGGGGCACGCTAAACCCCTCCTTTTAGTATCTCCTTTGGGGCGTGATCCATGTGGAGCAACCCATCACCGTGCAATCTGGCTTCTCGCATGAACTACAAGCCAAGGGTGATTCGGTGAGTGAAGAGCCACATTCTGTCATGTTTGCGATAGCACGGGCACGCCGTGGAAACAGCATCCCGACAGATCGAGCACTGGGATATTGATAAGCTTCCGAAAGCGTCAGCCTGTCGAGTCTGGGCAGCCTGCCGTTCCGAACCGAATGCGCCGCAAGGCATCGTGGTACTGTCGGCCAGAGAGTGTCGATCTGACGCCTCGGTCAGCACACGAATTTTTGCCACAGCCCGTAGCGTTCGCTGATCTGGCCGCACGGTAGCGCAAGGCCGGCCACGGCCAAGCCCAGCGTCGCGCTAGTGATCGCTCCTGCAGTGGGGACGTTGCCGAGCAGCCACGGGGCGACGGCGACGCCGAGGCCAAGCAGCACATTCAGGTACCGCACAAGCCGCATCGGCTCGCCCATGGCGAGCGTCGCCATGGTCAGGGTTAGTGCGCCGGCTACTTGATTGACTTGCGCGGCTGTGCCGGTCAGGTCGAACAAGGGCGCGATGAACATGAGTGACAATCCGAGCAGCGCCGAAAGAACCAGGGTCCAAGGAAAGCTCATGCCCCAAATCGACGACACGAATACTTTCCGTGGCTCCTCAGGAAGACTTGCCAAGTTGGGCGTTCGCTCATCGTCGCCTTCGCCCTCGACATCCCCACCCAGCCAAAAAGCCTTCCACAGATTCATCCCTTTCCGCTTCGCCTGCACCATGAACTGCCCCATGGCAACGACCTCATCGACCTCCAGCGGAATCATCGGCAGCATGATTGCCGCCGCCAGCAGACAGAACGTGCACCAGTGGCCGACGACAACTGGCTGCGAGATGACCAGGAAGATGTGAACCAGACCGAGCGGAATCACCAAAATGCCGAAGACGAAAACCATCCACGGCATTGTCCGCCACCGTTGGGGACCCCCCATGAAGCCCATCAAGAACTCGAACGTGTAGGCGGCTGTCCCGAGAGCCGCGTCGGAGATCGGGAGCGAATGCGACATGGCGGAGTTGAGCACCTGTCGCGTTCCGTCGCCGAAGAAGGGGTCCCAGGCGAAGTCGACATAGCCCAACTGGTATGCCGCTAGGTAACGGGAGACGAAGTACCCGACAAGCCCCAGGGAGATCATGATCCAGCGCTGCGGCCAGCTCGACGGGTTGTAGCTCCAGCCCCTCGGAATAGTGGTTCCATGCGCCATGAACATGATCATGTTCGGCATTCCGGGAATCATGATCGTTAGCCCGATCACGAGCATCCCGACCAGAGAACCGTTCAGAAAGCCTGTCGAGGTAGGGGACCAGAAAACGACGGGCGCCATCGTCAGCCAGATGCCGACGAAGCAACAAAGCCAAAGACTGATTGGGCGGTTGGGCCGGAGCGAGCGCCAACCAAAGACAATCAGGAACAGGCCACTGACAATGTCGCTCCAGGTCATCGCGCCGGCACGTTGGCTTAGGGTTAGCCAGACGTCGCGGCCGCCGGTGGGATCGACAGTCCCTTGGCTGTAGCTGAAGGTGAGTGGATTCAGCACGAGCCAGAACCCGAGCATGATGAGGAGCCAGTAGACCCACAGCGTCTGCTCGTGGTGCATCTGCAGCATAGCCGACCGGTGGTGATCGTGACGTTCGTGGCCGGACTCGCTCTCCTGTTCTCGAATCTCGCTGAGCGCCATGGGACGCGTCACGCCCCTGGTCGCCATCCCGCCGTCCTTTTGTCCGCCGTCGTATTTCATCGTCCTGTTCCGCCGGGTTGTGAGGCTAGTATTCGCGAGGGTTTCTGCTGCTTTTTCTGTTTCATCATTGGGCAGTCCATCGTGCCCCTTACCGCCTTGCTGCACGTGGCCGATCTATCTTGCATCTGATCGCTATCCGTCGACATCTTTCTCTCGTGTATTATTGGAGCGGCGTCGACCATGGCTTCGACTTTGGCTTCGCCGCTCCCGTCCTTCATCTTTGCCAGGTTCACCCCCAGCTTCTCGTCCATCCGGTTCATGGCACTGCGATGCTGCATCTGGGCCACCATCGCCTTGCAATCTGGCTTCGAGCCTGCTTGTTGGGCGCTTTGCGGGTGCCTTGAGTGCCCCCTCAAGCTGCTAGGGCGTGCCTAGAGTACAAAGTGCGAGAAAAAAAGACTGCCAGACAGCGCATGATTGGAAAACCTAACCAACCCGAAGACACCTTGGCGGCTGCCCACTGTTACTGGAAGCGTCCCAAGCCAAGGCTCCGAGCCATGAACGAACCTTGACGAAGCCCTGCTTCCGAACTTCACAGCCCTCAGCCGCTCGCAACGGCCGATTCGCCGGCGGGTCGCGTCAGTCCGTTGTCCTCGTACCATCGAGTTGGATCGGTTTTGAGCGCCTCGACCATCTTGGGCAGGGTTTTGCGCAATGAGCGTTTGGGTTCCCAGCCGAGCAATTCGCGAGCACGCGAGATGTCGATCGCGTAGTGGTCGTTTGCCCGATCGATCATCCACGGCTTCACGAACGGGTCTTGCCCCGGCAGTTTGTCCTGCAGCCAAGCTCCAGCCTTTGCCAACGGCTGGGGGACTTCATGCGTCTCCCAAGACTCACCGTGGATCAGACGCCCTAGGGTGTGCTGTAGTTCGTCGTAACTCACCACCTCCGGTTCACCCAGCAGCAACGGGAGTTCGCACGGAAGTTCCCCTCGCAAGTCCACGGCGCGCTCGATCGCGTCAACCAGATCGTCCCTGTGCAGGAACGCCTGACCATGCGCGGTTTCGCCAGCGTAGAGCCGACTCGTCAGTTTACGCTCGTAGATCCGCTGAATCTGCTGCGCCAAGGGAATCGAATGGCAGCGGTCGTCGTACACGCCCGCGATGCGCAACAGGACGACCGGAATGTTGCCACGTTCCGATCGAATGAGGCGTTCAGTGCGGACCTTCGACTCGGGATAGGCCCACGTGGGCTCCAGCGACCAGCTTTCGGTTATAAACTGGCCGGGCTCCGCCGGTTTGTGCACCAGCATGGTGCTCGAAAAAATGAATTGCTCGACTTCAAACTCTCCATTTTGCAATTCGCGCAAGATCCGTCTCGTCCCCTCGACGGTCACTTCCTCGTATTTCGAGCTCTCTTCGCCTGAAAAACTGTAGTAGGCGGCGAGATGAACGACGGAGGCGATTCGGCGTCCGTGGTGATCTAGCACTGTGCGAAGTCCCTTCTGGACACTTTCATCCGAGGTCACATCTACCGGGATATAGGTGCAATCGGGAGGAGGCGGGTCGGGCGCTTTCCTGTCGAACCCGACCGTGTCTTCCGTGCGGCCGCCGAAGCGGCGCATCACGGCGTCGCCGATCCGGCCGGTGGATCCTGTGACAACCACAATGTTTTCTTCTGACCCCACCCTTTACCTCATCTGCTTATCATGCAGACCGCAAACTCAGTCCTCATAGAAAGAGAACCAATGCAACCACCGAAAGTTTCACGGCTTCGCAGGTAAGCTTCCTAGGTTTCCGTGTGTTGGGACACCCGCGACGGTCGAGCCCATTTTGTTTCTGGGCTCAATTGGCGCGGCATAGCCTTTCAAATAGGCCTCTCATCTAGGAGTTACATGAAGAGGCAAGCAGCCACAGACGATCAGTGTCGCCGGTCTTTTGTGCCGGATCAAATCTCGACACCAGGTTTCACTTCGTGCCCTAGAGCGGGCGGAACGCGAGGTCGGGTCGGTCTTGCTCCTTGCTGGAGCTGTGTCCTTCGAGGGAATCGTTATGTCGTGATCGCCTGATCCGGCACACCGATGGTCGCTGGCTGGTCTGGAGATACTAGATCCAAAGCTGCCCTATTGCCTCGGGCTGTATTTTCTGCTCCTCTTGTGGCTGTTCTTCTTCACAGGGTTATTGTTGAACCATCCCCAGTGAGATTCGGCCAATTCTGGCCTCGCGGGAGGAAACACCATTCGCGAACGCGACCGAGCCATCGCCAGCTACGACTATTCTCGATCGTGCCAAGAACCTGATGCGCCAACTGCAGGTAACGGGCGAGAACAGTTGCAATCGAGACAGCCGTGGGTCGCACATACCCTACATACGAGTGACACTTGCTTGCGCAGCGCTTCGCGGGCGCGATGGACTCGAACAGCGGCGTTGTTACTCGTGATCTTAGCCCTTCCCGCCAGTTCCGCGAGGGGAAGGTCTTCCAAATCAACCGCCCGAATCGCCTCTTCGTATTCCGGCTTTAGGGTCCCCAACAAAGCGGACACGCAGCCGCAGATCTCGCCCTTAGATAAATCCTCGGGTTCTACGTGCGTTTCCAAGGCATCGATCAGAGCGTCCGCGGCGCTCTCGGACGAACTCCGCTGACGGTAGTGGTCGATGATGGCATTGCGGAGCAATCGATAGAACCACGCGACGGCCGACTCATCCTCGCGCAACCCGCCGCCCTTCTCGATGCCCTTGACGAACGCCGCCTGAAGAATATCCTCAGCGGCTTCGGGCGACTCTACCCGCCGCCGAATGAAGGAAAGGAATTGCCGGCGGCTTTCGAGCAGACGATCGAGCGCCTGTTGTGGAAGTTGTCCCGCCGCCTCCCGCTCAGTCGCCATCGGCCCTATGCTAGCATTCCATTGCCTCCAAGCCGCGGTTCGCGTGCTCCATCGCGCTCGGCCCAACCAGACGAATCAGGCGTCACGAAGCCGCAAGGTTGGAGGCCTGCACAGCTCCCTTCGCCACAACGCTACGGCCCCAAAATAGTAGGTCGAGCGTTGCGGGCCGAGGGTGGTGCCGACGCCGGCTCCACATGACTGGCAGACAAACCGCAAGCACAGCCATTGAAACCGAGAACCGGCGTTTTGCTACGAATGCAACCGGGCCGCCCGCAACCGGAGAGCGTTTCCGACCACGGAGACGGAGCTGAAACTCATCGCCGCTGCGGCCAGCATCGGGCTCAGTAGCAGTCCGAAGAAAGGGTAGAGCACGCCGGCCGCAATCGGCACGCCCAGTGCGTTGTAGATAAACGCGAAGAAGAGGTTTTGCCGGATGTTGCTCATCGTCGCGTGGCTCAAGCGGCGAGCGCGAACGATCCCGCGCAAGTCCCCTTTTACCAGCGTCACGCCGGCGCTCTCCATCGCTACGTCGGTGCCGGTACCCATGGCAATGCCGACCTGAGCTTGTGCCAGTGCGGGCGCATCGTTGATCCCATCGCCTGCCATGGCTACGAAGCGGCCAGCATTCTGCAGTTCCTGGACCTTTGCGCGTTTCTCTTCCGGGAGAACCTCCGCAATGACCTCATCGACTCCCAGCTTCGACGCGACCGCCTGTGCTGTGATCCGGTTATCGCCCGTGAGCACCACGACGCGGAGCCCTTCGGCTTGTAATTGGCGGATGGCTTCCGGCGTGGTCTCCTTGACCGGGTCAGCGACGCCGATCAACCCTGCGAGTTTTCGATCAGCGCTCAGATACATCACCGTCTGTCCATCAGACCGCATCGACTCCGCTTGCGCCGCGAAGGTATTGACGGCGACTCCCAGCGAGTCCATCAGCTTCTGGTTCCCGAGAGCGATCTGAGTCCCGGCTACCGAAGCCTGGACGCCCTGACCGGTTACGGACCGGAATTGTTCGGTGGGAGCTGGAGTGACTCCACGTTCGGCAGCGCCCTTAACGATCGCCGCCGCTAGCGGATGTTCGCTGGAGCGTTCGATGCTTGCAGCCCAGACGAGCAAGTCTCCTTCGGAAACTCCGGGTGCGGGAATAATGCTGACTAGCTTGGGTTTGCCTTCGGTTAGAGTGCCGGTCTTATCAATGACCAGCGTATCGACTTTTCGCAAGGACTCGATGGCTTCGGCATTGCGGAACAAAACTCCCATCGTCGCGCCCTTACCCATGGCAACCATGATTGACATCGGTGTTGCCAGCCCGAGTGCACACGGGCACGCGATAATCAGCACGGCTACAGCATTGATCAGGGCATGTGCGAGGCGTGGTTCGGGTCCCCAGAGGCCCCAAACCAGGAATGTCAGAGCAGCGATTACTACGACGATTGGCACAAAGTACCCGGCTACGACATCCGCTAGTTTTTGAATGGGCGCCCTGCTGCGTTGAGCTTGTGAAACCATCTCGACGATGCGTGCCAGCAGCGTGTCAGAGCCTACCCGTTCAGCTTGCATCACGAACGAGCCGGTACCGTTCACCGTTGCTCCGGTCACGCGCGATCCGGCCTGTTTTTCGACCGGGATCGATTCGCCGGTGACCATGGATTCATCCACCGGACTGGCGCCTTCGATCACAGTGCCGTCAACCGGGATCTTTTCTCCCGGCCGGACTCGCAGTTTGTCACCAACAGTGACTTGCTCAAGAGGCACATCCGTCTCGCTGCCATCGTCACGAATGAGCCGAGCGTTCTTAGGCACCAAACCAAGCAGCGCCTTGATCGCAGCACCCGTTTGTCGCCGTGCCCGAATCTCAAGCACTTGACCCAGCAACACCAGCGTCACGATCACGGCGGCGGCCTCGAAGTAGACGCCAACCCGGCCGGAATGGTCGGTGAACGAGGGCGGAAATAGTCCCGGGAACAGAATCGCCACAACGCTATACAAGTAAGCCACCCCGACGCCAAGCCCGATCAGGGTGAACATGTTCAGGCTGCGATTCACCAGGGACTGCCAGGCGCGCACGAAGAACGGCCAGCCTCCCCAGAGGACCACCGGCGTCGCAAGAATCGCCTCCAAGATTCCGCGTGCGTGTGGGGACGCGATCTCATTCAACCCTGGGATCGACTCGCCCATCGCGGAAACCAGGACAGGCGCGCTGAGGACGGCCGAAACCCAGAAGCGCTGCCGCATGTCGGCGAGTTCAGTGCTCTCCTCCTCGCCGGCGCTGACCGTTTTCGGCTCCAACGCCATCCCGCAGATTGGACAATTACCCGGCTGGTCCCGAACGATCTCGGGATGCATCGGGCATGTGTATTCGATGCGGCTGGCAGGTGCCGTTACTCTGACCGGCTCCAGCGCCATGCCGCACTCAGGGCAAGAGCCCGGCCCGTCCTGGCGGACGTCCGGGTGCATCGGGCAAGTGTATTCAGCCGCAGGCTTAGGAGCGGGATCGCCCGCCGGCGTGGCCGCATACTTGGAAGGCTCCGCCTGGAACTTCGCGAGACAGTGCCGACTGCAAAAATGGTAGGTCTGGCCGTCGTATGAAGCAGTTCCCGCCGCCTTTCCGGGCGTGACCGCCATGCCGCAAACAGGATCTTTGCCGGGAGAGCTTTCCTTGTCCCGGTGGTCATGGGCTGTGTGTTGCTCGTGCTCGTGCTTTGCCGTCATTTCGGTAGATCTCCTTGTTCATTCGTGCTGACGGCTCAGAGGCCAAAACCTTACAGTAGCGCGAAGGAAGGAGAAAGCTGATTCCGTTCCTTCCGGGACGCCGGGCGGGCCTAAAGCCCTGAGACCGCAGAGTGTCCTCTGCTTTGGTCAGGCCTAAAGCCATGCAAAAGAGTAGGTTAGCGGCTACCAAAACTCTTCTTGACCCTCGGGTCCACTGCAGGGTTTAAGATAGAAGTGAGGCCCCATCCGGGCTCCCGGGCATGTTTGAAAAGGCGCATCTACGTCTCGCTGGCTTGATTGTTTCTCTTGCGCTAGTGACGGTTGGAGTCGTAGGAGTGTGTCCAGCACTGAAGGCCTCTGCTGTCGCTGATCCTCACCGTTGCTGCAAGACCCCGGGTAGTAACGCACCAGCCTCGGATAAAGGCAGTTGCAAGATAAAATGCGCCAGCGCCTCTCCTTCTGCTGTCGTGCCGACGGCGTTGAGCGTTGGAGTGGTGTTGGCCGACGGGATTTCGCTCCCATCAGCCGACGACAGGTTTCTCCAGCCCAATGTTGAAATCCGCGGCGTGGTGACCGTGGATCCTCCCGGCAATCCTCCTCCGCTCTACATGCGCAATTCTGTCTTGCTGATCTAGCTACTCCTTCGTTCCCTAATCCAGATAGCCCGTGTCCGCCTTCTGCGGACAGGCCTCCGCATGGCTTGTCTAAGGTGCGGCGAGAGCGCGGTTGAGTCCGACAATCGCTATTTCGCTGGGCCACTATCGCGGTGGAATCCAGCGCAGTTCAGAACTCAAACGATCATCAATCAAGGAGGCTTCCATGAGGAATCAATTGCGAACGATTGCGGTTTCACTTCTGGGTACGTTGCTGGGGCTGGGGGGGCTGCAAGTTGGCTTGGCCCATGACACGAAAACAGCTCGAAAGAGTACCTTCGTAGGTCACGTCGTCGACCTGGCATGCTACGTCGGCCACAGCTCGATCGGCGACTCTCATCGGGAGTGTGCCACAAGCTGCGCTAAGGCCGGCGTCCCCCTCGCGATTCTCGACCAGGAGTCCGGGACCCTGTATCTGCCGCTGTCCAAGAACCACCATTCCCCCGCCAATGCGGAGCTGATGCCCTTCGTTGAGAGAGATGTCCGGGTGACGGGAACCGTAGTCGAAAAAGAAGGCATGAAAACGATCTTGCTGGAATCGATCGAGGCTTCGAAGTGAAGCCCGCCAAAAAAGGAAACCAGGAATGGGGCCAGCCGATCAACGTCGTGGCTCGCGCTCGCCGGCCAGTGATTGCGACCAGTAGAAAGAAGAGACGGATACTACAATGACCCGACGAACGTTGCTCAAGACCACCTGCCAAACCATAGGTGTCGCTACGGCTCATTCCCTGCTGCCGCCCTGGGCGCAAAGCGCCGGCCAGGCAGCGACGAAGGGGCTGACCGCCCTGTCCGGGACCACCTTCGGTCTTGAGATCGCCCATACTCCTTTCCGCATCGATGGGCGCTCAGGTCAAGCAGTCACATTAAATGGGTATCTTCCGGCCCCTCTGCTTCGCTGGCGCGAGGGTGACGATATTGAACTGCGTGTGACGAATCACCTTCATGACCACGACACTTCGATTCACTGGCACGGCATTCTCGTGCCATTCCAGATGGATGGTGTGCCCGGTGTCAGCTTCCCAGGCATCCGACCTGGGGAAACGTTCGTGTACAAATTCCGCGTGCCACAAAACGGCACGTACTGGTATCACAGCCACTCCGGGCTCCAGGAGCAACAAGGGCACTATGGTCCGATCATCATCGAGCCCAAGGGTCCCGACCCTGTCGGCTACGACCGCGAATATGTTTTGGTTCTTTCGGACTGGACGTTCAGCGACCCCCACCGCATCTTCGGCAAGCTCAAGAAGATGAGCGACAATTTCAACTTTCAGAAACGGACAGTTGGCGATTTTTTCCGGGATGTCTCTCAGAGCGGACTGGGCAAGGCCGTCAAGAACCGCGCGATGTGGGGAGCCATGCGTATGGATCCCACCGATATTTCGGACGTGACGGGGGCCGCTTACACGTATCTGATCAATGGCCACAGCCCAGCCGAGAACTGGACAGCGCTGTTTGATCCCGGTCAGCGGGTGCGCCTGCGAATCATCAATGCTGCGGCCATGTCGATCTTCAACGTGCGCATTCCCAACCTGCCGATGACCGTTGTCCAGGCGGACGGCCTCAACGTTCAGCCCGTCGAGACGGACGAGTTTCAGATCGGGGTTGCCGAGACGTACGACATCGTCGTGCAGCCGAAAACGAGTGACGCCTTCACGCTGATGTGCGAAACGAACGATCGGAGCGGGTACGCGCGAGCCACGCTGGCGCCTCAGGAGGGGATGGTGGCGGAAGTGCCGCCGCTGCGGAAGCGCCCGCTGCTGACCATGAAGGACATGGGGCACGGTGGGATGGACCATGGCGGCATGGACCCCAGCGGGATGGAGCACAGCGGAATGGAACATGGCGGCATAAGTGACGGGGCCATGGATCACGGAGGACATGGAACGCCGCCCGCACCGAAGCAGGCGGGCGCTGGAGCCGACGCCGGTACGTCCCCACACGCCGGCCACCAGCATGGTGCCGCCCAAGAACCTGCCAAAGACGCCCACGCCGCGCATGAACACGGCAATACCGCGCCCGCTGTCGAAGACCACAACGTGCATCAGAGTCAGACATCCGGTGGGCATGCCGGGCACGCCGGCCATTCGATGCAGAAGATGGAAGGCGAGTCTTCGATGGAGGGCATGCAGCGGCATGAGCATCCCAATGGCCCGGGAAACTCCATGGTTGCGATGCATCCGACCAACCGCCTTAACGAGCCTGGGACGGGTCTCGAGAATGTTCCCCACAGGGCGCTTACCTATGCCCAGCTCAAGAGCCTCGAACCGAACCCGGATCTGCGCCAGCCCGAGCGCGAGATCGAGCTGCATCTGACGTCCAACATGGAACGTTACATGTGGTCGTTCGATGGCAAGAAATTCTCGGACGTAGTCGATCCGATTGTGTTCTACAAAGACGAGCGGGTCAGGTTGACGATGGTGAATGACACCATGATGGCTCACCCCATTCATCTGCATGGCATGTTCTTCGACGTGGTCACCGGCGCAGGAAACCACAAGCCACGGAAGCACACGATCATCGTCAAGCCGGGCGAGAAGCTCTCCGTCGATATTACTGCTGAAGCGCTTGGCGACTGGGCGTTTCACTGCCACCTGCTGTATCACATGCATGCGGGCATGTTCCAGGTGGTTTCGATAGTGGACGCAAAGCCAGAGGTGCGGTCGTGATGCGATTGGGCGAGGCCGTTGTTGTCCTTGGTTTGCTCACGGCCCTTCCGGCTTCTGCCCAGGACGCCGCCGATCAGCACTACGATCGCGCGACGATGCAAGAGGCGCGGGACCAACTACGTCGTGAGCATGGCGGTGCGACGAGCTTCTTCGTTCAAGCCGACCGCTTCGAGTACCAGACTGACCCGGGATCCGGTGCGCTTCTATGGGAAGGACAGGGCTGGGTTGGGGGCGACTACAATCGCTTCTGGGTCAAGACGGAAGGCGAATATCTCGGCGAAACCGGCGGCTGGGAAGAAGCTGAGATCCAGGGCCTGTATACCCTCGTGCGATTCGTGATCGTCTCGCCGAATATGCACCGCGTACATCATTCGATCGAGCGAGTGGAGACAGATTCGAACTACTCCAGCGTCCTTTCGATTTGGGACAGATTGTTCCGAAGTTACCGGGAGAAGCCGGACTATCGCCAGATCCGATTCGGCGTGGAGGGTTTCTTGAGCGATCGGTCCCAAAGCCTAAGAGGACTTCTCTCAGCGCCCATAGGGCCGCCGAACTTCTAGGTTTCGCCAGTTAAAGACCGCGGCTTTCGGGGTCTCGCCACCGACGGCTCAATGCGGAGAAACAGCCCGGAACATCCTTCAAGTACGCTGCGCTAAGCGGCCACGATCGAATCGGGATACGGTACTCTACCATAGCCTGCGCTTTCCGCACTGGGTGACCGTGCCAAAACCTTGCGGCGGAACGAGGTTGCGATTTGAGCGAAAGCTCGGCGCTCACGCACCCGAGTTGCTCTCTCATCACCTCGACCGGCACTCCCGCGCGCCTTTCCTTTGGGTAGCCGTACCTTCACGCCTTTTCGGGGCCGACCGTGTGCGCTTGAAGCAATGCGCTCAACTGCTCGTGGCCGACCGGCTTGACGAATTGGGCGTCGAACACTACGCCGGCCCCTTTGCCTTCTTCCTGTAACTTGCGGCCCGAGACTGCGACGATCGTGGTGTGCTTCAGGCGCGGCTCGGCCCTGAGGCGCTGGGCAACGGCAAAGCCGTCGATGCCAGGCAGGCCGATGTCCAAAAGCACAATGTCCGGTCTTTCTTGCGCGGCGACGGGAATAGCAGTCTCACCGTCGTAGGCTACGGAAACTTCGTGGCCGGCTCCTCGTAGAAACAGCGCGAGGCCCTCCGCCAGGTCACGGTTATCGTCCACCACCAGAACTTTGCGTGGTCGGCTTGCGGCAGCGGACCCGGTGTTATGATCCATCGAGGGTGCGCGCTCAACCCTGTCTGGAAACAGTGCGGGAAGGCTCAGCACGAACTCGCTGCCTTTCCCTGGCCCCGGACTCGAAGCCGTGACGCTTCCGCCGTGCAAGCGGGCAAGTTCCCTGAGCAGAGTCAGACCCATCCCGAGCCCCGTGCCCGTCGTGCCGGCAGGAGAGCCGAATTGTGCGAACGGCTCGAAGATGGCCTCGGCCTCTTCGCGAGACAAGCCGACTCCCGTATCCCGACATCGTATTACGACCCGGTCCTCTACTTGTTCCGCGGACAGCCAAATGCGTCCGTCTTCGGGAGTGTACTTGGCGGCGTTGGTCAACAAATTCACGAGCATCTGCTCCAGCCGAGCCGGGTCCGC
>Ga0187893_10003746_pt1 | contig 30084 bp, 22 predicted proteins | sample MA1701074metaG_FD_139574 | JGI IMG/M metagenome (GOLD analysis project Ga0187893, IMG submission 139574) | White microbial mat communities from a basaltic lava cave in the Kipuka Kanohina Cave System on the Island of Hawaii, USA - MA170107-4 metaG ...
ACTCCCGCCGCCCCGCCCCCAATCGCCGCCCGCAGCAGATTGCCGCTGATTCCCGCCAAATCGGCCGCCTGGGTCGCCGCCGTGTCCTCAATCGCGATCGCGCATGCCTGCCGGAAGGACACGGTGCATCACGTTGTGCGGGGCTCCGCTCCATTCGGCCTGCGTCCCGAGGGCCACAAGTCCGTTGGAACTGGAGAAGAAACAGGCGAAGGGCGGGCCAGCCCGGAAATGCGCAAGCCTTTTTCGTAAATCATAGTTTACAGACTCCGCTGCTGGCGAGCGTTACGGTCGCGGCATGCTGGGAGACGAGCTCAGGAACGCCCGCCGCAAGGCCGGCCTGACGCAGGAGCAGGTCGCTGCCCGGGCTCGGATTTCCCGCGAGTACGTCAGCCAGCTCGAACGCGACCGGCAATCGCCCACCGTGGACATGCTGCTGAGGGTTTGCCGAATCCTCGGCACCTCGGCTTCCACCATCATCGCCAAGGTGGAAAGAGCCTACCCTGGGGACAGGCCATGAATGGCTGGGGTGGACGGGGGGTCGCCAAACCGAGGAACCGAGGGAACTATACGGGGCAAGGGATCGATTGTTGAACTCGGAGTACCGAAGGCATCGGCGAAAAAGTCTCTGTTTCACGCATCCGGTTGCTTGAGGACCGTTGCGTTCCCTCTAGTGGCGTGTTTACCCTTCGACTCGCGCGTCAGATTGGCGGATTTCGGATTGCCGTGAAGACCAAGGGCCTGACAACCAGACTCGTGCCCAGGGTCTATGGGGACGATTCCCTCGTGGCCGTGGTGAAGCCGGCGGGAGTAGATACCGGCGGCGCACGGGACGGTTCCGCGCCCGGGCTTGTCGAATGGTTGCAGGAATCGATTCCCGGCGCCGGACGGCTTCACGTGTCGAACCGGCTGAGCCGCTACGAATCCGGGTTGCTCTTGCTGGCGAAGAGCCGGTCGGACGCCGACCACATCCGCCGCGATCTGGAGCGTGGGCGCGTCGAACTGGAATATCACGCCCTTGTTCGCGGCAGGATGCCCAGGAAAACGGTCGTTCTCGGCGAACCGGCCAATCTCGGCCGGACCGCCCAAAAAGTCAATCGCCCGAAGTTGCGCGGATCGCCCACGGAGAGAGCAACCTTACGACCCATCGAACCGACCACGGTCACTCTCCTGGAACAGCTCGACGATCAGGCTTGGGTTCGCATTCAAACGCGGGTGGAGAATACACACGCCCTTCGTGCCCAGCTTCGCGGCTCAAAAATGCGATTGCTGGGGGATCGCCTGCATGACCTGTCCAAGCGCCCCGCTTCGCCCCGCGAAACGTGCCTGCATTTGACGCGGATGGTCTATCCGCGCCAGGGTCGCAAGGACCCGCTGGTGATCAAGGCGCCGCTCGACACATTGATGCCGCCCGCCGGCCGCGAGACCGCACCGCAAAGGGAGCTCCATGCGGCGCTCGTCCGCCGACTTCCGTGTCTCGCGGAGCCGGACTTGGATTGCTACCGGTTGTTGTCGGGCGGCGTGGAAGACTTGCCGGGGCTCGCGGCGGAACGCTACGGATCGGTCGTCGTCCTTCAACTCCACGAACCCAAGGACGATCTGTTGATCCGGCTGAAGTCCATCGCGCATTGGTACCGCAAGGCGCTGGGTGTGGAAGCGGTATACGTCAAACCGTTCACGAAGAATCGGCCCGGCGCGGATGAAATCGCGGTCGATGAACTGCATTCTCCCGAACCGCTCGTCGGGCGGGCGGTGCCGCCGGAAATCATCGTGTGCGAGCGCGGGCTGCGCTTCGCCATCCGACCGTATGACGGTTTCAACGTGGGGTTGTTCCTCGATCATCGCGACAACCGTACCCACCTGCGAGAACTTTCCGCGAACAAGACGGTGTTGAATCTATTTGCCTATACCTGCGGTTTCTCGGTGTCCGCGGCCCTGGGCGGCGCCGCCCGGACGGTGAGCATCGACGTTTCCGCGAAACATCTCGAATGGGGTCGGAGGAATTTTCGATTGAACGGCGTGGCCGTTCCCGATGCCGCCGATCCACTCGTCGCGACCTCCGCTTCGGACGCGATTCACGAATTCCATCGCGCCGGTGCCGTCGAATATCTTGACCGCGCCACTCGCCGCGGGCAGCGGTTCGACATCGTTGTCGTCGATCCGCCCACGTACGCGCACGGCAAACGGACCAAGGACCGGTTTTCCATCACGAGAGACCTGCCTGTTCTCTTGAAGAAAGTCGTTGGTCTCATTTCCGATGGCGGCGTACTGTTGCTCTCCACCAACCACCGCAAAATGAGCCCGAGCGATCTTCGGCGACAGGTGATCTCCGCCGCGCATCCTCGGCGGGTTGAAATCCTCTCGACTCCGGCGCTTCCGCCGGATTTTGTCATGGACCCCTTCCATGCCAAGTCTATTTGGGTTCGTGCATAACACGTTTGGCCCTTGGTTCCCGGGCCGGTCTTTCACCGGCTGGTCACGCAGCCTTACGGGCTGCGGCAGGAGCAAACGGAGATTACGGAGGGGGATCGTTAAGGAGTCTCATCTTGGTTGGAGCACCGAATCGCATGTCGACAGGCCCAAGCCGATATCCCGTGCACCAAACGTGATTTGCTCACGTTATTTCTTCGCGGATCCTTACTCGTTAATCCGATCGATCATCTTGCGCAATCGGCCCGCGCTGCGGCGGTCGAAGGCCAGTACCAGCCGCGGTTTTTCGGGGTACAACCCGAACTCGCCCTCGATCGGTCCCGCAGCCTGCTCGATTCTACCGCTGGTCAGGATGTTGGAGAACCTATCGTTCAGTTCCGACAGGAGATTCTCGGCGAGCGGTTCGTTCAGCCGCAGCACAAGCTTGTCGCGGACAAAGCGGGAGGAATGATAGCGACGGTAGAATTTCAGCACCTCGGCCACCGCGTTTTCGGCGCGATCGGTGATAAAAAAAAGGCCCATGTCGCCTTCATCGATCATGCGGTTCGCCAGGAGCTCGGCCTCGACGTAGTTTCGCCAATTCTCCCAATAGTCTCCGCCGGGCTGGTCAACGAGGACGATCGGTTTGGGCTCGGTTTTGACGGTCTGCACCAGGGTGATCGATTCGAAGCCCTCGTCCTGCGTGCCGAACCCGCCCGGGAATAGGGCGATGGCGTCGGCCTCTTTCACAAAGACGAGCTTACGGGTGAAAAAGTACTTGAAGTTCACCAGCTTGGCGTCGTCGGCGATGATCGTATTGGCACGCTGCTCGAAGGGTAGACTGATGGCCACGCCGAAGCTCGATCCGCGCGTCGCCCCGTGATGCCCGGCGCGCATGATCCCGTCGCCTGCGCCGGTGATGACCATCCACCCTTCTTTCTCAATCACCTCGGCGAACCGCCGGGCTTCCTGGTATTGAGGATGGTCTTCCGGCGTGCGCGCGGAGCCGAACATGGAAACTTTGCGCACGTCGCGATACGGAGCGAAGACCTTGAACGCGTAGCGTAGTTCCTTGAGAGCGGTGTTCAAGATTTTGAGGTTGCCGCGGTCCACGCGGTCGGCGCTAAGTCGGCAGACGGTCAGGAGCATCTCCTCGAGCAGGTCGGCGTTGGGTCCCCCGGCGAACTCCGCAATGAAGCGTTTGATCGCTTCTTCGCGCGCCCGGCGGAGGTCGAAAGAGTTCGGTGGTGGTTTCTTCGGCAACATCGGACTCGACGACTCCGCGTCGTTTGTCAATGAACGAGGGGAGGCGCTTTCCCGATCGCCGGGCTCCTTTCCTCGTGGTTTTTGCTTTCGTTCGTCGTTCACGCACCGACCATCGTTTCAGTCATGAACCGTTCACTCCTGCGTTCATCGCCCTTTGTAGAGCGGCTCGGAAGTCTCGATCACCTTGGTGGCGAGATTGTAAAAGAATCGTTCGGCGGAGTAATCCTGGGGATACTCGCCGGTGCGTTGAAGGACGATTCTGGCTTTTCGCGATTGCGAGCCGTGGACGGCCAGCAATTCGCGGTCGCGCTCGAACCCCAGGCTTTCCGCGCTCAGCCAAAGCCGCTCGACGGGGTCCTGAAGCTGAACGTTTCCCAAAGCTTGAAACTGCCGCAGCCGGCCCGCGCTGAGACCGCCCATTCGCGGGGGTTCGCTCTCCGAACGGCGTCCTTCGCCCGCCCCGAAGTCGGAAGTAAGCACGTCGCATTCCAGAAACGTCGATCGGCCCGTTGTGCTGCTCCCGCCGGCAGACGTCTGAACCAGCCGCTCGAATTCCGAACCGCTGAAGTGTTTCAGGTGAACCTTGCTCTCGAATCTCGTTTGTTCGATCGAAAAATCGTACCACATCATCTCCTGCCATTCGATCAGCGTTCCGGAAGGAAGCTGCCCGCCGCCGAACGAAAGCAGGCTTTGATCCGGGGTGGGCGCGGCGGGTTCGGAAATCACCGCCGGGCGATAATCCTCGATCAAGAGATTGCCCGCCCCGTCGATCAACATTTTGGACACTTCCTTTCGCAGGTTCAGCGAAAGGCGGGGACCGCGGATCGACACGCGGTTTTTGATTTTTCCAGAGTCCGCGTCCCACTCGGACGTGAGCGCCGAAACATTCCCCGTGGCCAGCAGATAGGCCGGTTCTTTCGCGGCGATGTCCGCGGCGATCGCGGCTTTCTTCGGTTCCGGTTTCACCCGAAAACGATCGGCCAATCGACGAACGTAGGACCAGTCGAAAACCGGCGTCTCTTCGGCGGGTGGGGTCGCGACGTCGTCGAACTCGATGAACAGGCGATCGGAATCAAACGTCGTTGTCGCTTTGCTCGTGGCGTGCACGTTTCCGGAAAACGTGGCCTTGTTTTCGCGGCCCTGGTACTTCATCCATTCCTTCCAGGTAACCACGATGGGAACGGGTTCTGCGAGTCGCCGGCCGTCGAGATCTTTGTTCGCCCGGAAGGTCATGCGTCCTGCGCCGGGGACCTCGGCCCATTCGTCGGGCACATTCAGTTTGATTCGTTCGCCGGTTACGGAGAGCGTTTTAATGCTCACTGTCGCCGGCCGGTCAGCCGGCCCCTCCACCAACACGGTTTGCAGGTTGCGGCCTTTTTCCACTTCGGCGTCAACTCTCTCCGCGACCAGTTCCAAAAATTGCGAGGGATCGGCGATGCGCACGCCTCCTTCCGCCAAGACGCGGCGCACGGCCGCCTCGGTGCGGAGATCAGCGTGCCGGGAGCCGGCCCGATCCTCCGGGCGATCGGTCGTCAAGGGCACCGGCGGTCCATGATGGTCATGTGCCGGTGCGACCGCGGCGAACTGCGAAGCCGATTCGACCGATTCAAATTCGAGATGAAGCCGGTCGCGGGCCTGAATCGTGCGGTCTCCCTGCCCCGCGGTCACGTCTCCTTTGGCGATCATGGTGAGCGGAATGGATCGGCCGCGACGGTCGGTGGACAGGGTGAGTTCCAATTCTCGCGATGAAAGCCGATCCTCCCCTTGTGTCGCGGTGACGTGCCCATTGGCCTCCACGCGGTCGATCGATTGTTGGTTTCTCCGGCCGGCGCGATCGGGGTTGAAATGCACGACGATTTCATCCGCGGAGGCGGCGGTCGAGTCTTCCCGAAGACGGACACTCCCACGAAAACGCGCTGAATCAAGGGTTCGTAGTTCCTGAGACGTGATGGTGCCGGACAACCCCATTCGTGTTTGGGTGATGTACCGTCCGGTGACTTCGAGTTGATCCGCGAATTCGATGGCCGCCTCGCTTGTGTCGGCCGGCGAGTTTGCAGAAACCGGTGCGGAAGCGGGCGAACGCACCAGTTTCCCCGGGCCGGTCACGCTCACCGTCAACGTATCGCCAACCCGGCGGGTGAAAACCTGACGTCCGTGCAACGTCTCTTCTTCGGGCGAACGGAGTATCACCGGCGTTGCCCCTTCAGCGAGCAGCGACGCCGAACCGGAATCCGGTTCGACAATCAGCCTGCTGCCCGATGCCTCGCCGTCGCGGCTCGAAAGTACGGCGGGAGCGCCGATGGCCGTAACCTTGGAACGAACACCCTCCACGCGTCGAGGGTCATCGGTTCTCAACCCTTCGACCGTCAAGCGCCCGTTCCACTCGATGGTGATCCACTCCTCCGCTTTCGGTTCGCGACCTCGTTGCGTCGAAGGATTGGACGGGGTTTCGGCGCGGGTCTGTTTGCGATCGTCGTCCGAAATCTGCCGCAGGATTTCGAGAGCATCGGCGCGCAACTCGGCCTCCTTTTTGCCTGCGGTTTTCAATTCGGCGCGAACTTGTTCTTCAAAACGTGCGAAGTAGTGCTGCGGCGGGGCGACCGGCTTGACGTTCGAGGTGCCGTCACGCCGAAAGACCGGAATGCCCGACGGTTCCTTCACGGCCACTGCGCCGGCCGGGGACGGTGCCGCCGGCACCGCGACCGCATTCGCGCCGGCGGTTTTTGCGGCGTGGGCTTCCAACGTGGCCCGCAGCCAATCCGTAATCGACGTTGATTGAGGGGCGCGACCGCCGGCCGACTCGACGCCCACCCCGAGCCGGTCCGAAAAACCACATAGCTCGATGCGGCCGCCTCGACTGATGCGTACGTATTCGATCTTGTTTCCCGCGGGGTTGAGTCGAATCTCCAGGTCGTCGGCCTTCATGGTCACATCGTGGCCGGTCAATTGAAGCTCGCCGGGAACGGAAACTTTGGCGTATTCCAAATCAAACGCGATCTCATCCATGCGAATGAGAATCAACTCGGATGGATCCGGGATGGAGCGACGCGGCTCGTCGAGTTTGGCACGTTGGGGATCGGTGAGCCGATCAAACTCGATCAGAACCTCGCCGTTCAATCGGCCGCGAAGCGGTTCCAGGCTTCCGCCCGATCGCCGTTGGGCTTCCAGAACGCCCTTCTTCGCGGTCACGCGGACCGCGTTTCCCATTCCGCTTCGCAGTCGTATTTCCGGTTCCGCAAGAGAGAACTCGTTCAGCGCCCCGGGCACGGGAGTCCACGAGGCCACGGCGACCTCAAACCTCGCCCGGTTTCCCTCCGGGGCATAGATACTGAGCTTGACATTGCGGCCGGGACCGACATTCGCCGAACCCACCGTGACCGCCGGGATCTGCGCTGGGTTGAGGGATGCGGCGAACGATTCGGGTTCTTTGGGCGTCGGCGGCAATCGCGGCTGGACTTTGGGCGCTGTGACGCCGGAAATCTGGCTGTATTGATAGATCGAAAAGCAAACGAACAGGATAGAAATCGTCGCCGACGCCACCACAATCGTGCGCAGCAAACCCGCGGCTCGTCGGTATGACACGGGCCTTCGCCGGGGCCCGGCTCTCCCTGTCGACAGCCTCACGGTTGCACCATTCCCGTCCAGCGCCGCTGCTTTCGAAGCACGAGTTCGACGATTTCCGCCACAGCGCCATCGCCCCCACAACGTTTCGTGACGTACTCGGCCCAGCGCTTGACTGCCGGCACGGCGTTTCGCACGGCCACCGGAAAGGCGCAACGAGTCATCGGGGGCACATCCGGCAAGTCATCTCCCACGTAGGCCACTTGCTCGTCGCCTATCTCCGCGGACTTCAATAGTTCATGGTAGGTAGCCAGTTTGTCGTCCGATCCGGTTCGGCACCAGGCGATTCCAAGTTCCGCGGCGCGGCGCTCCACGGCCGGGCTGCGACGTCCCGAAAGTATGGCCGTCGCACCGCCGCAGCGTTGCCAAAGTTTGATCGCGTAACCGTCCTGAACATGAAACGCTTTGCTCGCCAATCCTCCAATGGCTTCGGGACCGCCGGCGCCGTCCCAAAGCCGCCCGTCGGTCAGCACGCCGTCCACATCGAGAATCAAAAGACGAAGGTCTTCCCAGTTCATGCCGCATCCGCGCAAAACCGCAAGTATCAAGGTAACTCAGCGTAAGGTCAAGAACGACAGGACGACTATGCGTGGAATCCGCTGCGGGGGAACTCGAGCGTCTCGCCCTCCCGACTCCAACCGTGGAATCAACGGATTCGTTCCACTAACTCGGCTACGCAGACGGCCTAAATCTGTCGATCCCCTGTGTCGTAAACTTCGTTTGGATGTATCTTCCCACCATTCGGATGGAGTTCGCACCGCGGGTCCGATTCCGCGCGCTGATGGTGATGCCCGTTCCGATCCAGTCGGCCGGTCGGCGCAACCCTTTGACCAAGACAACGAATACGTCGAACCCGACCGGCGCCAACGGCGGTTCGACCGTCGACACGATTCTCAAACCGATTTGACTTTCCGGCGAGACTCGCGGCCCCGTCGAAACACCAATTCATGTCCTCACGTTGCCCGGACAGATGAGTTGGTTCGCGTCACCGCTCGTCTACGATCGTGGACCACGACGGGAACATGGCGCTCGTCGCGGCGTACTACTCCGTATTCGTTTACGACAGCTTGACGTCGTAGCGCGTGATTATGACGAGCGTTACGGTGTTTTCAGTGATCTCACGACTGAAGCTACGTCGCGTCTCGTTGCCAGTTGGGGCGAAGATGCCTACCGCATCGATGACCCACTAATGGACGAAGTGAGGGCGATTCGGCGGAATCTTGCGGAGAAGACATAGCGCGGGACCTACGGCAGCGCGCGGTTGGACCCCACCGCTGAAGCGATGGGGCACGTTTTGTGCGTCGTCGTGCGGAAGGAAGGATCCTGGCGCGGCAGAGATCAAGATCGATCCGCCGCTATCGCCTTGTGTTCCGCAGCCACGCCAGGGCGTCGTTGCTCAGTCCCGAAAGTCCGCTGCGGTCCAAGGTGCCCACCACGTCTTCGCGGCCGTCGCCGTCCAAATCCACTACGAGCAATGTGTTGATGAACGTGCCGCCGGCAACCTCATTGGGTGAAACGTTCGGGTCGGTGGTCGCCGGTGAATTGTTGGGCCGACCCGGCGCGAGATCGTCAATGATGATGTTCTCGATCCACTGGTCGGTGACGCTCGGTGCACCCTGCGACTCGAACCAGACGATTCCTCCTTCCGCCGCGGCGATCAGATCAAGCTGCCCGTCGCCGGAAACGTCGCCGAGGGCGATGGCCTCCGGAATTCGCTCAATGAACTCGGCAATCGTGTATACGCGCCACGGGATGTGCCGCAGAGGCGCCGTCGTCGGCCCCGAAGGTCCCTGGAGCCATTGCACCACGCGGCCTCCCGTTGAACGAACGACCACGTCCAGAATTCCGTCGCGGTCGATGTCACCGAGGCGAACGATATCCGCGCCCCCCAAGTCCTCGAAGCCGCTCCGCGGCTCCACCTGGCCCACCGTGCCGACCTGCCACGAACCATTCGTGATATGATAATCGTCCTGCACGTCGAGGATGGGGTTGCGATACCAGCGAATGTTGAGGCTGCCGGCATTGGGGAAGCTGGCGACGATGTCCAAGTCGCCGTCGCCGTCTACGTCGCCCAACTGGACATCTTTGATCTTGCTGTCCGGCTCAAAATCCTGATCATCGAGAAGGGGTCCTTTCGACTTCGGGAATTCGTCCGGGACGATGAAAAGAGACCAACTGCCGTTTCGAATTGCGGCGGCATTCGGGTTGGTAAAAATCAAGGTTTCCGCATTTGCCCCGGAACACGCGGAGTTTATTGCAACAACGAGGTCCATATCTCCGTCGTTGTCCATATCCCCCGCGGACATTGCCGTATATCCTTCCTCTTCCGGCGGGCCGGCGACCGGACCGCGCTGACCAGCCAAGAACGAGGGAGCGACGCGAACTTCATCCCAGGCCAACGCTTGATTGGTTTCCGCGGAATCCGAGGGACCGAAGTAAACGATCACCAACCCGGCGTAAAATCGCCCGGTGGCTTCGTCGCCATCCAGGCAACTCGGGGCGTCTTCCAAACCCGATTCCTTAACGAGCACGGCCACGTCCGCTCGGCCGTCGCGGTCAAAATCGGTGACCGCAAGACCCGCCACCCTCACCACGGGAATGTTGCCCGCCAATGTCGTTGTCTCGAAGCGGATTTCTCCGGATTCGCTGCGCCGTTGGAGATGAATCTGCACGGGTTGCGATTGATTCCACGCGGAGACCAGGTCCGTCAATCCGTCATCGTCCAGGTCCTCGGCCACCACAAACTGCGGTCCGGCCGAATCCTCCGCCGGCGGATCGACCTGAAACGCTTGAAAATGGCTCAGCGTCCGGCCGGTGGAGAGGAAGTCGCCGTCGCCGGGCACTATCACCAATGCCGGATCGCATCCCACGATGGAAATTGCCAGCGCCATTGCACCCGCCAAAACGCTCACGGCGGCCGTGAAGTCCCTCGTTGTCCGAACCCGAAGGGCATTGATTTTGGAACGAAACATCATTGGGTGGTTCCTGAAAAAGTTGTCGGCGGTCAAAAAAAGCCCCCGCTCTCGGGCGCCGAGCGACCCTCGGCAAATCGCCGCGGACCATCAGCTCGCCCCCTTCGGCCGCAAACACGGGCCCGTCCGTGAAACCCCATCACCCAGGACGCCCGCGCTCCGCCACGCTGATCGGGTTATCGGCATGGTGGGTTGGGGCCTTTCGGACGGTCGGCGGAGTTGCCGAGGATTAAGATGTCCGATAAACGAATGTCCCGCCAATGAGATCTATAGCGTGCCAAAGCGATCATGACGCCGGTCTTCGCCGACACGTCGTCCGCTGCCCTGAACCCAACGGATGCATATTCATCGACGCGGAACTTTGACATTTTGAGAAGCTACGGTTCTGCTTTCGGTGTGCTTCGTGAGTCTTACCCTTATTGGCTGGCCGGTCGATCGATTGCCGCCAATGCCGATCTGGTGGTGACAAACAAGTGCACTCAACTGCCGGCGTTTCGCGTTGCTCTCGCCGACGATCGCGCGATCGACGCAGCAATCGAGTCGGCCGTGCGGGCGTTTCCGAATACGCGAAAGATGCCTTCGCACCAGCGGCAGGCGGTCCTAACCCACGTCGTCGAGCGCGTGCGGCAGCGGCAGGACGAGCTCGCCGAGGTGTTGTGCATCGAGGCGGGCAAGCCCATCCGCGACTCACGAGGCGAAGTCACCCGGCTGATCGACACGTTTCGCGTGGCGGCGGAGGAATCCGTCCGCATGGTGGGCGAGGTTCTGCCGCTCGACATCAGTAAGCGAACCGAAGGATACGAAGGATTCTGGCGCCGGTTTCCGATCGGCCCGTGCAGCTTCATCTCGCCGTTTAACTTCCCGCTCAACCTCGTCGCCCACAAGATCGCCCCGGCCATCGCCGTCGGCAATCCCTGGGTGCTGAAGCCCGCGAGCTGGACGCCGGTGTCGGCGTTGATCCTCGGAGAGATCCTGGCCGAGACGGATTTGCCCGAAGGATCGTTCAGCATCCTGCCGTGTTCGCGCGACGGCGCCGACCGCCTGACTACCGATGAGCGGATCAAGTTGCTAAGCTTCACCGGTTCGCCCGAAGTCGGCTGGGACTTGAAGGCCAAAGCCGGCAAGAAGAAGATCGTCCTGGAGCTCGGCGGCAACGCGGCCTGCCTCGTCGATGAATCGGCCGATTTGCCCTACGCGGCCGATCGGATCGTGTTCGGAACGTTTTATCAATCCGGCCAGAGTTGCATCAGCGTGCAACGGGTTTTTGCACACCAAAGAATCTACGCCGAACTTCGCGAAATGCTCGTTGTGCGAACTCGAAAGCTGAAAGCCGGCGACCCGCGCAGCGAAGACACGTTCCTCGGCCCCATGATCTCCGAAAACGACGCCCGGCGCATCGAACAATGGGTGAATGAAGCGGCGGCCGCGGGAGCACGTGTCCTCTGCGGCGGCAAACGCGATGGCGTCTTATACGAGGCATCGTTGCTGGAAAACGTCGAACCGCGGATGAAAATCAGTTGCGCCGAGGCCTTCGGACCCGTCGCCGTGCTGCAACCGTTCGCCGATTTCCGCGAGGCCGTGGCCGCGGCCAATGACAGCGCCTTCGGCCTGCAAGCCGGCGTCTTCACCAACAACCTCGAACACGCCTTTTTCGCCTATGACTCCCTCGACGTCGGCGGCGTGATCCTCAACGACGTGCCCAGCTTTCGCGTGGATCACATGCCCTACGGCGGCGTCAAGGACTCCGGCTCCGGCCGCGAAGGCGTCCGCTTCGCCATGGAGGAAATGACGGAGATCAAGCTGCTCGTGTTGCGGCGGGCATCACCAAGCACGCGAAGTTGAGATACGTCGGGCCGGCCTCGATCACGGCACACGTCGCCAGCGGAAGGGTGATCCTGGCTCACCGGAACTCATCATTCGCAATTCGCCATTCTTCATTCGCACCCGGGGCGGCAAAATCTCCGCTTCGTTTCGACATTCCCTACGGACATCGATCCGGGCAAGGGGGCTGGCCGGAGTAGGCAAATAGAAGCGAAAGGATATCCGCAAGCTCGGTGATGCCGTCGCCGCCGCATGGGGCGATATCCGAACCAGGGCAGGCTTGGGCATCGGCGTAGGCGAGCAACATGCACAACACATCGCCCAGTTCGACGATCCCATCCCCCGCCACCGGAAAAAGATCCGCGTACACGCGATTGACGCACGAGCCGCCGGCGAAATCCGAGGCGTGGTCCACATTGGCCCAGGTGAATCCCCTCATCGTGGCCGTGTTCCAAAAGACGCCGTAGTCGCCCACGTCGACGCTCAAAGACGCGATCGAAGGCGTGTTGACGCCCGTGGATTCAAAAACGTCTCCCGCCACGCCCGGTTCGTGACCCGGACTGGGCTGCGCGTTGCCCGCGACCGCGAGATTCCAGGCTCCGTTTGGCTGAGTGGCCGGATTGAACCAGGCCGGTCGAACGCTCAACGGGTCCGCTCCGCCGAGACCCGGTTCATCGATGGGCAGCGCAACGCGCAGCAAGAATGCCCCGGCAGTCAACGTCGTGCCGAGTTCGTCGAAGACGCTGACCAAAAGAGTTTTTCCCATCATGGAGAATCCGCCCGAGTTGGGATGCAGCGCGATCGTTTCGGTCACCATGATCCAGGCCGGCGCGCCCGACAGATTCGTGAACTCGACGAGGGCGTCCAGAGTCGGGTCGTTTCCCCCGCCGCCGGGGTTGAGAAGGACCGAAACTCCGTCCGGAACGTTGTCCGCACACGCCGACGGCGGGTTGCATCCCGCGTTGCAGGGATCTTGATTCAACGTGTTCCGGCAGCCGGTCAAAGAGTCGCAGGAGTCATCGGTGCAGGGATTTTCGTCGTCGCACAGGGCGTCGCTGGCGGTGTGGCCGCAGCCGGTCAGCACATCGCAAACGTCTACAGTGCACGACACTTGGTCGTTGCAATTCGGTGGATTTGCCTGCGGGATAGTGACGGTCCATTGGCACTGATCGGATCGTCCGCACGAATCCTGCGCGGAGCAAATGAAGGTCGATACACCGCGCGGAAATGCGCCCCCGCCCGCGATCAAGCCGTCGATGTTTTGACCCCCGCTGTGCGCCGCGGAGCAGGACAGACTCAGTCCGTCGCCGCAGCTCGACGCTCCCGGCGTCGGCCAAAGAATCGAACCGCAGGCGTACTCGGCCTCGAAATCACTCGGACAATCGAAATCGATCGAGTCGGAAACGACGACCGAGCCGGAGCAGCTGCCGTTGGGACAATTGAATTCGGGAATCACGGCCTGGGCGTTCTGATCGACCAAATAGGTGTTGTATGGATTCTGGCTGACGACGCAGAAGGGATCGGTCCCGCACTCTCTCACGGCGCGAAACGTGATGCACGCCAGGGTAACGGCGCTGGACGTGCCGGGTTGTCCGAACGGCATGCCGGCCGCGTAGAAAAGGAAGCCGTTCGGGTCGTCGATTAGTTCAAAGATTTCCATGAACGGCGAATTCGGCCCGCAGACTGCTCCTGTCGCCATGCCGACGACATCCCAGGCCGTCGTGTCATAGTCGATTCCGAACTGTCCGCCGGTGATCGAATGCTGGCTCGCTCCGATGCCGACCATGACCGTAACCAAACTTCCCGGCGTGTGGCACGCCCCGTTGGGCGAATCGCCGGGCGAGACGGTTAGGCATAAGGAAGGATTCGGCGGCTGCGCCCGAAGCGTCGCCACGAAGGCACCCGCCGCGCACACCCAACACACCCCTTGCACAAACTTTCGCGTCTTTGGTTTCATTGGTCTGCCCCTTCTTTCCACAAAAACCCCAGCAGCATCTTTTCGGGAGGGAGATCGAAAGAATGATACCACCGAAGCCGGAATCCGACAATCCTTCGACGCGGGCGATTTGTTTCCGCTTATTTCGGCGATGATTGACAGCCAAGAAGTGGCATTGATCATCGGTCAGGGAGGGCTTAATGAAACGACGGGTCTCGAAAGAATGCGAGGTCTGGTGCCCCGACCCAATTGGCATTAGAATAGCCGTATCCAAAACCAAAGGCGGCTCGATTCTCAGATGGGTGAGATAGCATTGCCATGAGTTCGCGACATGAAACCAAAGGACAAGACATATTCATCCAGCAATGTTCGTGATCCATTGGTAAAGTTAGGCCGTTGCAGCGGGCGATATCGTCTTTGTGGATCGTGATCGCTCTTGTGTCGCCGGCGCTTGCCCAATGCGAATTTCAATGGCTGCCCAGCGAGGGGCCGCCGGGATCCAACGACGCCGTAAACGTCTTGATGCCATGGGACCCTGACGGGACCGGGCCAATGCCGAAGGCCCTCGTGACCGGCGGCGAATTCACCGTCGCGGGGCAGACGTCGGCGACGGGCGTTGCCTATTGGGACAGTCAATCCTGGCATCGCGTCGGTGCCCTCGCAAACTCCGGGCTCCGACGATTTCGGCACCGCACGTTGGAACGGCGCCGAATGGCACCTCCTGATGGGCGGTACGTACTCGCCATCGGCCCGGGCGATGGCCGGCTTTCAGAATAATCTCTTCATCCGCGGGCATTCACCGCCGCAGGTGACACGAGCGACTTTAGCGTAGCGGGTTGGGGCGGCACGGCTTGGTATGCACTTGGTCCAAAGGGCTTTAACGACCAAGTCACGGCCGTTACTTCCTTTGAAGGGCAAGTGGTTGCAGGCGGTATGTTTACCGAAGTCGGCGCCACGAATGCGTATCGCTTGGCCCGGCGGGATGGATGGGCCACTCGCCCGCGGAATGCCCTCACTCCCGATGAATCGGGACTTGCGCATCGTTACAGCCCAACCTTCTCCCAAGGGTAGAGGGAGAAATTGGGCGCGGCGGCGCGGGACCTTGAAAGGCACCCGCGCCGCCGCGTTGCAAACCGGCGCCGCCCGGGTTGCGGGCGGAGATGTCCTTACTGGGGCGCTACCGTCTCATCGACTTCTACCGAAGGCGCAGCCGCGTCCGAGTCGGCCAGTTCCAGTACGCCGTCGAACTCAAAGGGAAGCTGGATCGGCGGCGGTTCGGGGAACTCGTCCGGGGCGTCGCCGCTGACGGTCTGTTCGATCAGCTCCAACGTGTTCGAGCCGGTTACCTGGACCTCGTCGGCCAGGCCGTCGCCGTCGGTGTCAACTTCCTGCTGCAACAGCGTCCAGGTCATCTGGCTCAACAGTTCCAGTGTGCGGTCGAACTCGCCTTCGGGAGCAACGGGATCGCCCAACAGGAAGTGCGAATTGGTGAGCTGGCGGATGTTCACCACCCACTGGCACTGGAACTGGCCCGGTCCCATCTGGACCATCGGGGTGGCCTCTCCCAGAACGGTCTCGATGACCGTCGTGTCGCTGCAATGCAGCGGAGTGCCGTCGTCGAGTATCCCGCTGGCGGTGGTGTTCACCTGGCCTCGTTGGGTGACTCCGACCATTTCGCCGTCGTAGATCGTGAACAGGTCGTCGAACTGCGGTTTGTCGCCGACGAAGTCGAAGCCTTCGAATCCCTTCGGGATCGGCGGGTGAGCGTGCATCGCCGTTTCGAGTTCGGGATTGACCTCGCCGCCGTCGCCGATCAATGGGTGACCTTCGCCAAATCGCTCAAAGAACGCCTGAACGGATTCGGGGGAAAGGAAACCTGGTGGCAAAAGGTCTGCCACGTCCTCAAAATCAATGAAGACAAGAGCCAGCCCGGGTGGCAAGGGAAAGGGTCCACCCGGAAGCGGCGGGGTACCCGGTGGAAAGGGTCCGCCGGGTGGAATGGGCGGTAGGAAACTGCCCAGTTGCGCGTTCAGTTCCGCAAGTTGATTCGAAAAATCGAAGAATCGCGGAGGCAGTCCCGGAGGAGGCACGCCCGGCTGTCCCGGTTGGCCAGGCGTTCCCGGCGGCGGTCCGAACACGAAGGGTGGAAACACGCCTTCGAAATCGGGCGGTGGCGGAAACGGCGGGAATCCAGGCGGAGGCGGCGGAACTCGGCCGAAATCAAACGCCTGTCCGAATGCTCCGCGCTGGAACATCGGCGGCAGTCCGGGAATCAGTGTCTCCAAGGGGATTTGCTGCAACAGGGTCTGGAACGGGAAGTGTGCGAACGGAACCACCTGGCCGTCCGCGCCTTCGAACCCACTCTTGATCAGATCGATGGGGGGCGGGATCGGACCACCGGGTGGAAAGGGTCCACCCGGAAAGGGTGGTAGCTGGCCGCCCGGTGGCGGAATCGTTCCATCAGGCGGCGGGAACCCGGGCAGCCCGATGAAAGCACCAAATTGATCGGCGAATCCCGGCGGCAAAGGAGGCAACTGTACGCCGGCAGGTGGCGGTGGAGGAAATACTCCGTTGGGGGCGCCCGGAAATGTCGGAAAACCCGCGTTCGGAGGCGGAGCGGGAAACCCACCTACGAATGGTGGCGGAAATGAACCGGGCGGCGGAGGCGGCTGGCTTCCGTCCGGTGGCGGGAATCCTCCCGTGGGAGGCGGTTGGCTTCCGTCGGGAGGTGGGGGCGGTTGACTTCCGCCTGGAGGCGGAGTCGCGGTTCCACCCGGAGGAGGTGGCGGCTGTGTTCCATTTGGCGGCGGAGGCTGTGATCCACTCGGCGGCGGGGGTGTTCCTCCCGGAGGAGGTGGCGGAGGCGCGCCTCCCGATGGAGGAGGAGGGGGCGGCGCTCCACCGCCATCGGGCGGCGGCGGAGGGGGCGGTGGGGGAGGAGGAGGAGGAGGAGGAGGGGGTGGCGGAGGCGCCTGGGCTGGATCCAACGAGCCGGCGTCGTCCGAATCCACAACTTCCGCGGTCTGAACAAACGCGCCGGGATCGAACGCCGTCAGGACGGCCGCCCCGTTAGACGACGTACCCAGGTTGAGCCCGGACGTACCGCCCGGGCTCGCGAACGCCTTGGAGCCGGACGTGTTGGTCGGCTGATCAATCGCACCCGGATCGTCCGGCTGATTGTCCGTTTGATCGTCGTCGTCGTTCGGTGTTTGCGGCGCGGTACCCGCGCAACCCGTCAAGACCAGTGTACACCCAACAATTGCCAGCGCTCTACGCAGTGTGCTGAGCCAGGGCCATTCGTCTCTTACCATGCATGATCTCCTTCTTTTTTCGGATAACGATCGGCCAAGACGTGACGAGGCTTCGCACACTTCGTCCGATGGGCCGTTCCTTCGCCAGCCTGCGATGGTGACGACATATCGGCATTCATACATAGAGGATTCACTTACTCACGTACGTATACGGCCTTCCGAATCGGTCGGGATTCAAACTGCGAGATACCCAGATCAGGAAATGAATTGACTGGCCGACCGATAATGTTTCAGCACGGGTTCGGAGACTCCCACCGCTGAAGCGATGGGCCATTCCCGGCAATGGAAATCCACAGATGCTACGAGGCCGCGATTTGGGTTTCCGCCCAGTGGGCCAGATGACTCAGTCGTCGGCAGGCCTCATCGACGCGGACCTGTATTTGCCTGACCCTGGCGGACCAGTCGTCGAAGCCTGGGAGATGCGGTGCGGAATCAAAAAACGACCCGAACCCCACCTTGCCCGCAACGACCGAAGGGTGCGTGAACTCAACGGTATTTCTCGGAGCACGAACGGGCATGGCGCGCGGTGCCGGCGCGGGAGCCACGCGTCGTTCTCTACGTAATCCGGTCGTTGACGCGGCGAGATCCGCAGCGCCGACCGCCCGCCGCGGAGTCTCCACCAATGTCGATGGAGGAGCAGATTCCACCGGCGCCGATGGAGCGAATGGAGAATCGCTTGAAGTGACGTCCAGACGCATGGTTTGCTCAAAAACCGAATTCATGAAGGAACCGTCGATCGTCTTGCGGTCCGCGGCGTAAGCGCTCAGCATTGCGTTGTCACACAGCGTGTTGATCCACCGCGGATAACCCTTGGAAATTCCGTGAATCACGTCGAACGTATCGTCGGCGAACGGGCTCGGCCGGGTCAGGCCGGCGACCTTCAATCGGTGCAGGACGTATGCCTCCGTGGTCGATCGGTACAGCGAGCCGAGGTGAAAAACGCGAAACATGCGCTGGCGGAGCTGGCGGAGCGTGGGGCCCGCGAACCGATCGCGAAGTTCCGGCTGCCCGACGATGACGATTTGCAGCAGCTTGGCGTCGTCGGCCTCGAGGTTGCCGATCATGCGGAGTTGCTCGAACGCATCCACGGGCACGTGCTGGGCTTCGTCCAATACGAGAACCGCCGGGCGATCCTGGGAGAACTGACGAAGCAGAAAGTCGTGGAGGGTCCTCGTCCGCTGGGCGGCGGTCATCCCCTTTTTTTCTTCGAGCTCGAACTCCGCGCAGAGGGATTCGAGGAGATGGTCGGCGCCGGCCACCGCATGGTGCAGATGGGCGAAAACGATGCGGTGCCCGAAGTGCCGCAGCATCAGCCGCGAAACGAGCGTCTTGCCCGCCCCCACTTCTCCGGTCAGCAGCACGAATCCCTTTCGCTGCTCCACGCAATAAATCAGGGACGCGAGCGCTTCCTCGTGATCGGAAGTGGCGAAAAAGAAGCGGGGATCGGGCGTATTGTTGAACGGGAGCTCGCGAAGTCCGAAGAAGGATTCATACATGGATCGCCCTGCCGCGCGATCGGTCCCTCTGCTCGAAGGCGCTCCCGCGTCCACGAATCTATCGGTCGAACCAGCCGCGGAATGCACGTCGCATCGATACGGGTTCTCGGACCTGGGAATGCAGCCTTGGCTGCCGATCGTCGGAAACGTCGGAGATTCAGGCGCGCATCCCATAACCCGATAAACGCGCGTGAGTCTATTTCCCGTTCATGCTGCGCCGACCGCCCGCCCAAGAGGGGAACTCGTCTGGTGCGACGTGGATATCGCTTCCAAATCAAACCGCAAGCAGGCTTCGCGTTCTCCTGGAACGTCGGCGTGGTGGGCCACAGTCCTTTGCACGCTCGGCGGCTGCGCCACGGGAGCAAAAAGCGGCGATCTGCTTCAGTTTCTGCGCGAACACGAACACGAGGTTTCGGCCATCGACTATCGCCTCGGCATTCCCGACGGAATCGAAATCAGCGCTCCGCGAATTCTGGAAATCGAGGGAAAATCCCAACGCATCCAGCCGGACGGCAAGGTCAATCTCGACCTTCTGGGCGAGGTCAAGGTGGTGGGCATGACCGCCAAGGAGCTTGCGGCCAAGCTCGAAGTGCAGCTCAGCCGGTATTACCTGGATCCCAAAGTAAACGTGCGGGTTACGGGGTACAACAGCAAAAAATATTACGTATACGGGCAGGTCGGCGGGCAGGGACCGCATCCCTACACCGGCCGCGACACGCTGTTGGATGCCGTGCTTCGCGCGGGCGTAAACTACACGTCGTGGACGAGCCGAACGAAGGTCATTCGCCCGTCCCATGGGGACACGCCCATTCGCATCATGCAAGTGGATATCGATCGAATGATCGAAAAAGGGGACTGGAGCCGCAATGTACTCCTTGAGCCGGACGACATTGTTTGCGTGCCGCCCACCCCGTTCGCCTGGATCGGGCAACAAATCCGCCAGTTGCTCCTGCCCGTGGCGCCGGTGTCCGAGGCCTATCGCACGCCGAAGGACTTTGAAGAAATTTCGGACACCTACAACGAAGACGAGTCGAGAAACTAGAACATGGAAACAGGTGAAACTCGCAACCCATCCGATTCGGCGGGAGCCGATCCAACCTGACCGGGAGTACTCGTGGGACGGATCGCTGACGCGCTCAAACGTGCCGAAATGGAACGCCGCCGAGCGATCGATGCTCCGGCGCTGATTTCCGCGCTGCCCGGCCCGCGTTCCGGCCTGCACCCGGACGAGGGCCCACCCCGCGCTGAGTCGCTCTCCAATCTCATCAGCCCGGTGCCCGAGGCGACTCCCGATGAGACCAAACGGGTGGTCGAGGGATTGTATGAGTCGCTTGTGCCATTCTTCGAACGATCATCACTGGTAACCGAACAGTACCGGGCGCTGCGCACGCGGCTCCTCAGCCAGAACCCCAACTACGAACATCGCATTCTGGCCATCACCAGCGCCGTCCCCAAGGAGGGCAAGAGCGTCACGACGCTCAATCTGGGCTGTGTGCTCGCGGAGATCCGGCACCTCAAGGTACTCGTCGTGGACGGCGATTTCCGCCGCAGCTCTCTGGCGCGCATGTTGAATCAGACCGAAGCCGACGGTCCGGGGCTCGCCGAAGTCCTCCGCGGCGAGGCGCGGCTCGATGAATGTCTCCGTCCCACGCCGATTCCCAACCTGACCTTCATCTCCGCGGGACGAACCCGGAATCGCTCCGCCGCGCAGTTACTCGTCGCCGCCGAAGCCTCCCACGTGTTCCGGCAGATGCAAAACCAGTTTCACTACACGATCGTCGACACGCCCCCGGCCACGACCGTCACCGACGTCGGCATCATCGGCCAGTATTGTTCGGGCGTGATCGTCGTGGTGCGCCTGAATCGAACGGTGGAGATCGCCGCTAAGCGCGCCGTCCGGCTGCTCAAAGTCAACAACATCCCTATTCTCGGTGCCCTGATCGTCGGCCGGGACGCACCCACCGGAAGGTACGGCTATGGCTACGGTTACGGGTACGGTTATGGATACAACTACTATCGCTACTACGACTACTATGAACCGGCGACCGAGGAAGAAGAATAGCCGAAACGGCGAGTCCGCCGGAAACGGCCGGATGTTCGGCGGCAAACCCGGGCATTTCCGCTCCTGACTGCTCCCTTTCTTGAGGCCGATCCACGGAGAACGTGAAATGATTTCCGGGCGCGTCATCGTCTGCATCGGCAACTCCTGGCACGATGACCCGACCAGCAAGCACCACATCATGCGTGCACTGTCGAGCCACAACGACATCGTCTGGGTGAACTATCGCGGCACGCGCCGCCCTAGGGCCACGGCGGCGGATTTTCGCTCTGCAAAGGAGATTCTTCGCCGGAGCGTCATGGGGATCGAGCGCGTCGCTCCGCGCATCCACCAGATCACGCCTTTCGTTCTGCCCGGCGGCGGACGCTTCGCCGATAGGGTCAACCGGCGGCTCCTGGTCCGCGCCATTCGCAACGTCGCGGCCGCGGTCGATCCCGCCCGAGCTCGGCCGGTTCAAGTGTGGTCCTTCGCTCCGGATGCGGCGTTTCTGGTGGGAGCGCTGGACGAAGAATGCTTCGTCTACTACTGCACCGACGACTACACCCGGTTTGAGGGGTTCGACCTGGATCGAATCCGCAGAACCGAACGGCGGCTTCTCTGTCTAGCGGATGTCGTGTTTGCAACGTCCGAGGAACTGCTGCGCCGGAAGCGTCTGGAACGCGCCGACATCACCCTGATGCGGCACGGCGTCGATTTCGATCATTTTGCGTCCGCATGGCGTCAAACGTTACCCCTGCCAACCGATATCACGGAAATTCCGCGCCCGATTCTCGGTTTCTTCGGGTTGATTCATCATTGGATCGACGTGACGTTGATCGCCGATGTCGCACGGTTGCGCCCGCACTATCATTTCGTCTTGATCGGTGATTGCAAGTCGGACGTCGGCGTTCTGAACTGTTGCGACAACGTCTACCTCTTGGGCCGCAAGCCTTATTCTCTTCTACCGGCCTATTGCCGAGCCTTTGACGTCGCCCTGCTCCCCTTTGTGCGCAGCCCCATGACCCGGGCCGTGAATCCGATCAAGCTGTTGGAGTACCTGGCCGCGGGTCTGCCGGTTGTTTCCACTTCACTCCCCGAAGCGCTCCGGGTTCCGGGACCGATCCGATTCGGCGATCGTGCCATCGATTTCGCTCGGGCATGCGACGAGTCTCTTTTCGGTGGAAGCGCTTTCTGCGGCGACATCGGTCGCTGCGTCGAACGCGAATCGTGGTCGGACAAAGTTTGCGCCATCTCTGACATCGTCCAACGCGCGCAGGCCGCACGCGAATCCAATGTAACGTTAAACCAATCGCTTTCGTTGGCGCGATCCGCCGGAGTAGCCGGACTAGCGCCGGTTTCGATCACGGAGGGGGTCACATCGCACCCATGTTGACGACGAATCCCCGATCCCGGAACATCGCCCGTCGCCCGCCCGCGTGCCGGTGGACGGAAGCGTCGAGGCGACGCAACTAGGCGGCCCCGAATCGAATGGAACCCCGATGAAGCGGCAACGATACGCAGCCATCTTTATGTTTTTGCCCGCCGCGAGCTGCACTTCCTTCGGTCCGAACTCGTTCCCTCACCAACTCCTAACTGCGGATGGGCAAGCCATTTATCTCGATGAGGTGCAAACGATTGTGGACGATCCGGACCTTTCGGACGACGAAAAACGGCAAAGTCTCCGCGATCTCGGAATTGAGGATGAAATGTTGATCAACTCCCTGCTTGAACTCTGACCTGGGCCTTTGCGGCTTCCGCGGACAATTCCGCAGTGACGTTGCAATCTTTGGGGGTGCGTGTTGCAGCGTTCCCTTGACACTCCAATCCCCCGGTCTAGCATTACGCGCGGAAGAGGGGCTGCCCGAATGCTCGCCCACGGGGTTGGAAATGTTTACGGGGATCGTTGAAGAAGTCGGCGTGGTGGAAGACCTTCGAAGCGGCCTCGGAGGCCAACGGATGCGCGTGGCGGCGGGTCCCTGGGCCGCGGACTGTCCCGTCGGAGCGAGCATCTGCGTCAGCGGAGTTTGCCTCACCGTGGCGTCACGAGCCGAACACTTCCTTGAATTCGACGTCGTGAAAGAGACGCTGTCGAAGACCACGCTCGGGCGCAAACAAAGTGGGGACCGGGTGAATCTGGAGCGATCGCTTCGTGCCGGAGACCGTCTCGACGGCCACTTTGTTCAAGGACATGTGGATGGCACCGCGACGGTGGAATCCGTGCGCCACGATTTCGGGGAGTATTTCCTTACACTTCGTCCGCAGGCCCTGTTGATTCGGTACATTGTTCCCAAGGGCTCCGTGGCCGTCGAAGGCGTTTCATTGACCGTAGCGGAGCATCAGAGAGATTTGTTCTCCGTCGCCCTCGTTCCCACGACCTTGCAACGGACCAACCTCGCGTCGTTTCGTGCCGGGGACGCCGTAAACATTGAAACCGATTTGATGGTCCGGACCCTCGTCCAGTACGCCGAACGTGCTCAACTTCATGAGTCCTGTGTTGCGGCGGTTTGTGCCGGGGCAGGGGCGACATGAGCATCGGCACCTGGCAAGCGCGGGCCTCCCGTCCTCGCAACGGCGTCAAGCCGTTGATCGGGATTACCATGGGCGATCCCTGTGGAATCGGCGCCGAAGTGATCGTCAAGGCGCTGAACGATTCGTCCATCCGCGAACTGGGGCGGTTCGTCCTGTATGGAATGGACTCGGAATTCCGTCGTGCCGCGATGCGCGCGGGGATTCGGCCCTACTGGTTCCACGTGTCAAGGAGCCACGCCGTTCACGTCGATACCGGAGTCATCGTCGTTGATTTTGATGAGTTTCATGGTCTGGATTGCACCCTGCCCCGACCGAACGCGGAGAGCGGGCGGGCATCACTCCAATTCCTGGACGCCGCGATGGAGGGTGCCCGGGCCGGGACCGTCGACGCCATCGTAACCGGCCCCATCAACAAGACCAGTTGGAAGCTCGCCGGCTGCCATGCGCCCGGGCACACGGAACGCCTCGCCGCGGCGTTCCACGTTCCCCGCTTCACCATGATGTTCGTCGGCGCGGGAATGCGAATCGCCCTGGCGAGCACCCACGTCGGGCTGTTCGAGCTGCGCAATCAGTTCACGATCGGCCGCGTATTTCAACCCATCGATCTGCTCGATGAATGCCTGCGACGCTGGTTCGGCGTACAACGGCCGCGCATCGCCGTGGCCGGACTCAACCCTCATGCAGGCGAAGAAGGACTCTTCGGGGATGAGGAGCGCCGGATCATTGAACCGGCCATGCAGATGGCGCGAAATGCCGGGGCCCACGTCGAGGGGCCGTTTCCGCCCGACACGCTCTTTGTTCCCCAAATCCGCGGTCAGTTTGACGGCATCGTCGCGATGTATCACGATCAGGGGCTGATTCCCATCAAGATGCTCGCATTCGACAGCGCCGTCAACGTCACGCTCGGGTTGCCGATCATTCGCACCAGCGTCGACCACGGCACGGCGTTTGATATTTCCGGTGCCAATCGGGCGGACCCCGGCAGCATGAAAGAAGCCATTCGCCTGGCCTGCCGCTTTGTGGAGTCCGCCGCCACCACCCACAGGTGCAACGGGGCTGCCCCGGCCGCCGTGGCCAATTGAGAACTTATCTTGCCGGCTTTCTCGCCGCGTTTCGGAGAATTGTGCACCCGCACCAGCACGCCGGTATGCGATCGAAGTTGCTCGACGCTTTAGAACCGCTAGACTCCTTCCGCCGTGGGTCGAAAGGGAAACGGTGATGGGCTCCGCCCGACTACGTTGAACAAAAACGCGCGGAGATGCTCTCGTGTCCATGAATGGATACCGACGTAGAGGCGGAGTCGAACGCCCCGAGAGGGGTTGATAGACATAAGGAAAGAACGCCGTGAAGGTCATTGGCTCCATTCCCAGCCGCATCGGACTCGATCGCCACGGCCTCGCTGACCTCGCCGACGTGTACTGGAACCTCACGCCCGCTGAACTGTATGAGCACTCGATCCGCAACGGCGAGGGGTTCCTGACGGTCGGTGGGGCATTGGTCTGCACCACGGGAAGACACACTGGCCGTTCCCCCGAGGACAAGTTCATCGTTGAAGAACCCACCACGCGGGACGGAATCTGGTGGGGCAGGGTCAACCGCCCCCTGAGCGCGGAAAACTTCCTGTCGCTTCACCGCCGAGTGATCGACTATTTCCGCGGGCGCAACGTCTACGTCCGCGACATGTTCGCCGGGGCCGAGGAATCCTCACGGCTGGCCATCCGCATTGTGACCGAGTCCGCGTGGCACAACCTTTTCGCGGCACAGTTGTTCATTCGCCCGCCTGCCCGCGCGACCCACGATCACACGCCGCAATTCACGGTGCTGAACGCTCCCGGCTGCAGGGCCGATCCGGCGCGAGACGGAACCCGATCGGAAACGTTCATTGTCGTTCACTTTGCAAAACGTCTCGTCCTCATCGGAGGCACGGCCTATGCCGGAGAGATCAAGAAGAGCATTTTCACGGTGATGAACCACCTACTGCCCATGCAAGGCATCTTCAGCATGCACTGCGCGGCCAACGTCGGCTCCCAAGGCGACACCGCGCTCTTCTTCGGACTCAGCGGCACGGGCAAAACCACGCTTTCGGCCGACCTCGACCGCCGTTTGATCGGCGACGACGAACACGGCTGGAGCGATCACGGCGTGTTCAATATCGAAGGCGGGTGCTACGCCAAGTGCATCGGCCTTTCCCGCGACCATGAACCCCAGATTTACAACGCCATCCGATTCGGTGCCGTGGTCGAAAACGTGGTCCTTGATCATACCACGCGAAGCCCCGACTATACATCCGACGAGATCACCGAGAACACTCGCGCCGCCTATCCGCTCGAATACATCCCCAACATTATGGTTCCCAGCGTGGGCGATCATCCGCGGAACATCGTCTTTCTTACCTGCGATGCGTTCGGCGTCCTCCCCCCCATTTCCACGCTTACTCAGGAGCAGGCCTTGCAACATTTTCTGCTCGGCTACACGGCCAAGGTCGCGGGCACCGAGGCCGGTGTCACCGAACCAAAGGCCACGTTCAGCACCTGTTTCGGCGCCCCCTTCCTGCCCCTGCCCCCGGAGCGCTACGCCGGTCTTCTCGGACAGAAGCTGAGCACGCATGGAACGAAATGCTGGCTGGTCAATACCGGTTGGACGGGCGGCGGGGTCGGCGTCGGGCACCGCATCAATCTTCGGTACACACGAGCCATGGTGCGGGCGGCGCTGACCAACAGACTCGACGGCGTTGACTACACGGTCGACCCCATCTTCGGCCTGAGGCACCCGGTCTCCTGCCCCGATGTCCCTCGCGAGGTGCTCACGCCCCGACGAACTTGGCGCGACACGGCCGTGTACGACGCCAAGGCGAAGGAACTTGCCATGCTCTTTTCCGCAAATCTCAAGGCCTATGGGGATTCCTCGGCGAGTCTGCTTCCTGTTGGATGAAGTGGGGTGAATCGCGGCCAGTAGTGCGGCGCGCCCCCAACTAATCTTAGTGGCTGAACGACTTCGACGGATTCATTTCCATCCAATACCTACCCCAGCCTAGCCGGAACCAATCAGGGAGTTATCTTCATGCGGCGCATCGTCGTGGGACGGTGGTTTGCATGGAGATTCCGCGATGGCTCTGTTGACGGAGATCTACGCCGATCGAATCGTCGGCACGCTTTCTTGTTTCGACCGCGTCGTGATGACCGGGACCGTCGTCGACAGCGCTCATCCCGAGGCGATGGCCAGGACGCCGCGGATCCGCGGAGTTCGCTTCTTCGACGATGCCCGATTCGCCGAGCCTCTGCGCGACGAGGTCCGAGCGAATGCCGAAAAGGTGGCCGCCGAGCTCGGGCTGACGATCGAGTCCCTCCAGAGGAAGAACTTCCGCAAGGAAGAGCGGGTCAAGGCCATCCTCAAGAATCGCGGCGATCAGCCGGGCCGGGTGCACCTCTTCTTTGCGATTGAATCCTGTGCCTCGTATCGCCCTTGGCACGACAAGAAGGCGGGACACACCTCGACCTCTTCACCGTCTTGGTTCGGGGCGAGTTCACCGTCAGCGGCTTTCGCAATCGCAGGGGAGCGGTTGTAATGGCTCCGCTTCCTTATCCCGGCGCGCCGGGACGGCTCTGAACCGGCTTCTCAAACGCAATTCTACAATAGCCCCGGCGTGTTCTTGAGCGATTCCATCATCTTCAGCGCCGCCGGGCCCGCCAGCACCACGAGAATCGCCGGGAAGATGAACAGAATCAGCGGAGCCATGAGCTTCACCGTCGTTTTCTGGGCGCGCTCTTCCGCGGCCTGGCGGCGTTTGATGCGCAGCGCTTCCGATTGATTCCGCAGGGCCCGGGCGATGCTTGTGCCGAACCGCTCGGCCTGGTTGATAATGGCCACGAGCGATTTGGTTTCGTCGATTCCCGTGCAGGTCGTGAAATTGGTCAGAGCCTCCGAACGGGGAATCCCCATTTGAGATTCGAGAGTGACGATCTGCAGTTCCTCGGAGAGCGAAGGGTGAACATGGCGCATTTCATCCCCCACACGCTGAAAAGCGGCGTCGAGCCCCAGCCCCGACTCGACCGAGATCACCAGCATATCCAGCACGTCCGGCAACCCGTTGCGGATTTTCTCGCCCCGCTTGTTGATCGCCATGTTCAGCCACAAATTGGGTGCCAGAAACCCGATGCCCGCGCAGGTCAGGGAGATGCCCGCGCCATTGGCGAGGGTCGTCCCGTTCAACCAGCAATACACGCCACCCGCCAGACCCAAAAGTCCGGCGACCACCGTTTTGCTCGCCAGGAGCATCATCGGTGCCGTTTCGCTGCGAACGCCGGCGCGAGCAAGTTTCATGCGCAGCCGAGACATATCCTCGGCGCTGCCGACCATGACGGGCCGGACGGCCAGGGGCGCCACCGTTTCCATCACCCGGCGGGCGACCGATTCCTTGGCCTGACGGCGAACCGCGGCCACGGCATCCTGGGCGCTGCGGCCCGACATGCGGCGCTTGATGGTCTCTTCGCCCTCTCCGGCCTTCGGCCAGAGCGCGTACACAATCAGCGCCACGCTGGCCGCGAGCATCAACGCAAGAAGCGGTAATGACATACCCATGACTCCGAAACTTTCCAACGAGCGCCGCGCGGTTTCCGCGGAGGTCGCCCGCCCGGACTAAACCTTGATGTTGACGATCCAGCGGATCATCGCCAGACCCATCAACTGCATTCCGCCGGCCAGCATCAACAGGATCTGTCCGGTCGGGTCCTCAAACAAAGTCTGAGCGTAGTCGGGATTCATGTACATCGAGCCAAAGAACACCACCATCGGCAAAAAGAAGAGCACCCAGCCGGAAAGCCGGCCTTCCGCGGTCAGTCCGCGAACCAGGCCCTGCAACTCGATGCGCCCCCGAATGACGGTACTGATATTGTCGAGCACTTCCGCAAGGTCGCCCCCAGTTTGCCGTTGGATCATCACCGCGGTCACGAAGAACCGAACGTCGAGCGAGTCCACGCGGTTGGCCATGGACTGAAGCGCATCCTCGATTTTGATCCCCAGATTCTGTTCGTGGTATACTTGGGCGAATTCGGTGGCCACGGGCGGCGGCATCTGCTCGTAGACGGTCTGAATCGATCCGGCCAGGGAATGACCCGCGCGCAGCGCTTGGCTCATCATTTCGAAAACGTCCGGAAGCTGCGTGGTGAGCTTGGACATTCGTGAATTGCGCTTCATGTTCAGCCAGATCAGCGGCAGGATGATCAAGCCCCCCGCGCATCCCCACGCGATCACCGGGTGGACGTGCAGCACCATCAGGCCGCATCCCGCGAAGACCGCCAAGCCGCTCAGATTGAATAGCATCTGCGACGCGGACCAATCCAGATCCGCCTGATCCAATAGCGCTTGCAGTTTGGGGATGAAGCGGAACTTGCCGAGTACCGATTCCGCGAACGACTTGACGTCGTTCATGCCGCCCTTGCGCATGATGGAGTTTTGCGAGCTTTCGCGAAGGGCGCGATGCCCGCGCAGGCGGTCCTGCACCTTCTTGCGGCTGGAGGTCCTAGACTCCATGATGACCTGGTAGACGCCGAAAAACAGCAGCATCGAGCCGGCCACGGGCAGGGCATAGACCGCCAAGTCGCTCATGGCAGCCAGCATGGGGAAAAACGACGAAGCAAGCATGAGTAGTCCTCCGGCGGTCCCGAGTTTATTCCGGATCGTCCGTCATCAGCACGCGCCGCATGAACATGCCCGGGTCGAGGTCCGAACCCGACGTTTTCAGTCTTTCGAGGCACTGCGGCCGGATTCCCGTGGCCACGAACTGCCCATGCGTCTTTCCGGCGCGAGTCACGCCCTGTTGCTCGAACGCAAAAATATCCTGCATCGTGATGATGTCGCCCTCCATGCCCGTCACCTCGGTGATGTTGACGATCTTTCGCGGGCCGCCGGTGAGACGCTGGGCCTGCACGATGACGTTGATCGCCGAAGCGAATTGCTGGCGAATGGCCCGCAGGGGAAGCTCGAACCCCGCCATCATCACCATGGTTTCGACGCGGGCCACGGCGTCTCGCGTGCTGTTGGCGTGGATCGTGGTCAACGAACCGTCGTGGCCGGTGTTCATGGCCTGGAGCATGTCCAGCGTTTCCGGACCGCGGCACTCGCCCACCACGATGCGGTCGGGACGCATACGCAGGCTGTTGATCAACAGGTCGCGAATCGATATTCGCCCCTTGCCTTCGATGTTGGCGGGCCGCGTCTCCAGCCGGACCACGTGCGGTTGGCGAAGCTGAAGCTCCGCGGCGTCCTCGATCGTGACGATCCGCTCCGTATCGGGAATGAACGATGACAAGTTGTTCAGAAGGGTCGTCTTGCCGGATCCGGTACCGCCTACGACGATGACGTTCAAATGCGATTTGACGCAGGCCTGGAGGAAGTCGCGCATTTCCGGAGTGACGGATTTGAAGCCGATGTAGTCGTCCCACTTCAGGGGATCCGCCCCGAAACGTCGAATGGAAAGGCTCGCTCCGTCGATGGCCAGCGGGGGGATGACCGCGTTCACACGGCTTCCGTCCTGCAAACGGGCGTCGACCAGCGGCGAGGTTTCATCGCAGCGCCGGCCCACGGCACTGACGATCTTGTCGATCACGTGCATCAGGTGGGAATTGTCCCGGAACTCCACTTCGGTGAGTTCGAGTTTGCCGCGGCGCTCGATATAAACCTGCTTTGGACC
>Ga0187893_10003747_pt1 | contig 30080 bp, 26 predicted proteins | sample MA1701074metaG_FD_139574 | JGI IMG/M metagenome (GOLD analysis project Ga0187893, IMG submission 139574) | White microbial mat communities from a basaltic lava cave in the Kipuka Kanohina Cave System on the Island of Hawaii, USA - MA170107-4 metaG ...
CATATCTATCCTACTGACAAACAAGGTATTATGCAAATTAAAAATCTGATTTTAATTTGGCAGACTCCAGGAAGAGGGGGCGTGGGTCGCGAGAAGCATGGGGTTGCCCGAAAGCGCCTGAGCGCGGCGAGATGGAGATGAATATCGCCTCTCTCCGGGGCTCCCTCGAGCGCTCTTTCGAAATGCTCGATTGCGCCTGCGGTCTCTCCGCGAGCCGCGAGCGCTCGGGCGAGAGCGTAATGGACGTCGGGCCGGTTCGGGTCCGACTCGAGGGCTCGCTCGAAGAAGCGCGTGGCGGAGCCGAGCCGTCCTTCGCTCGCGAGGACGTTGCCGAGACCGAGGAGAGCTCCCGGGTGCGCGGGCTCTCGTTCGAGAGCTTTCTCGAAGAGCTTCTTTCCCTCGTCGAGCCCGCCGCTCTGGGACACGAGGATGCCGAGGTTGACGAGCGTAGCCACGTGTCCGGCGTCGAGCGTCAGCGCTCGTCGATACGAGTCCTCCGCCTCTCGAATCCGTCCCTGACGGGACAGATGGTTGCCCAGGTTGTAGTGCAGGCTGGTATCGTCCGGACGAATCTCGATTGCGCGTCGAAGCAGGCCTTCCGCCCGCATCGAATCCCCCGCGCGCTCCGCCTCGACCGCGCGGCTCTGAAGCCCCGCGATGGAGACCGCCTGCTCCATCACGGATGCGAGGACGGGATCGCGGGGGTCGAGCTCGGGGTGGAGCCGGCGCGCACTGGCGCCCGCTTCGCTCGCCTGCTCCTCATGGCGCTGGCGGTGGTAGAGCTGGGAGAGCGAGGCATGAACGGCGCCCGCCTCCGGCGCTAACTCCGCCGCGCGTTCGAGGTGCTTCGCGCTTTCCACCAGATCGCCATTCGCGAGGAGAAGTCGGCCGATGCCGAGCTCCGCAGCCGCCGATCCGAAGTCGAGAGAAAGCGCCTGTCGGTACGACGTCAAAGCATTCTCCACGTCGCCTCGCGCCTCGAGAAGCTCCGCCTTCAGAAGGAGAATCGGCGCGTACTCCGAGCTCCGGCGAGCCGCCTCCTCGATTTCGACGAGCGCTCGGTCCGGGTCCCGGGTCCTGAGGATCCGCGCGAGAAGGTAGGGCCAGCGGAAATCGCGCGGGGCGAGCTCGCGCGCTTCCGTGTAGCAAGGCGCCGCTTCGGTTTCCAGATAGTGCGCGTGGAAAACCATGCCGAGCCTTCCCCAGGCCTCACCCGAGCCGAGGTTCTCGGCAACCGCTTTGCGCGCCGAGACAATACTCTCTCTCACCTGCGGCTCCATCGCGTCCGTTGCCGGATAGGGAATCGACGGAGGCTCGAAAAGACCTCTCGAACTGAAGGTGGCGACGAGGAGCGCTACCGCGATCGCTCCTTTCCTCATCATGACCTGCGTCCGAGGATAGTGCGCAGCCGGGGACGGAGCAACGGGAAGCCTCGACCCTGGCCCGAGGCGACGTCGTGCTATCCTTCCTCGCGAGAGATCTGGCGATGCGAACGGCGTGCTTGCTCGGAATCCTTGGTGTCGCCGTGGCGTCCTTCGGGGCGCCCGCGTCCGACGATCGAGAAGACAAGCTTCCGGAGCCCTATCGAAAGTGGCTTCGAGAGGAAGTCACTTACATCATCAGCAAGGTCGAACGGGAGACCTTCCTGTCGCTCCAGACCGAGGCGGAAAGAAACGCCTTCATCGAGGTGTTCTGGCGCAAGCGCGACAAGAACCCGAGCACTTCCGAGAACGAGTACAAGGCCGAGCACTACGAGCGGCTCGCTTACGTAAACGAGTTCTTCGGCCGGGACACCTTCCGGCCCGGCTGGCAGACCGATCGGGGCCGGTACTACATCCTTCTCGGAAAGCCGAACACCCGCCGTCCGCTCGAGGCGACGGACGCGATCTACCCCTCGGAGCTCTGGTTCTACAACGACCCCGAGCTCAAATACGTGGGACTACCGCCTTTCTTTCATCTGCTCTTCTTCCGGCGGCAGGGCTCCGGGGAGCTTAGGCTTTACAGCCCTCTGGTCGACGGCCCCCAGGCCCTGCTCACGGGCTATCACGCGCCGGCGGCCGACTTCCGGGACGACGTGGAGCGTTCCTACGAGAAGCTCTTCGCCATCGACGTCGAGCTGGCGCAGGCCTCTCTCTCCTTCCGGACTGACGAGGGCGATACCGCGGAATTCCAGAACCCTTCTTTCGGAACTCTCGCTCTCCTGGACGACATCATGACCGCTCCCTTCTATCGGCTGGACACGAGCTACGCGGAGCGGCTCGACTTCGAGCGCGGAAGTGTCGAGAGCGACTACCTCTTCACTTATGTGCCGAGCTTCGCTCTCGCCCACGTGCTCCCCGGCCCCGAGCGCGCCCACTACTTCCACTGGACGATCGAGCTCGATGCCCAGAACGTGGGTTTGGTCCGGGACGAGGACCAGGGGAGCTACAACTCGGTGTTCGTGGCCTCGGTCGAGGTCGTCCCTGTCGCGGACGAAAACCGTCTCGTTCTCGATGAGCGCCGGGAGTCCTTCCTCGTTCTCACGGACGCCCAGGCGAAGAGCTCTCTCTCGCTCCCGTTCGCCTATTCGGGCATGACTCCGCTCATTCCCGGCGACTACCGCGCGCGCGTCATTCTCCGAAACCGCGCGTGTCCAAGCCGGGCGGAGACCGACTGCGTCAAGAGCTATACGCTTTTCGAGACGAACGTGACCGTTCCCGAATGGCAGGCGGAGCGTCCCGAGCTCTCGGAGCTCGTCCTGGCCTACGGCAGAGAAATCCTCGCAGGAGAGCCCCCGTATCGGCCCTACCGCTTCGGCAAGAGTGACGTCTTTCCCAACCCCCGCGGCGTCTACGCCATGGGCGACAACCTGGTCGCCGCGATCGAGCCGCGCAACGTGCCCTCTGGATCCCGTGTCCGTTTCGTCGTGAACGGCAGCGAGCCGCCGGGCAAGACCTGGGTCGAGAAGACGGTGGACGTCGCCGGCCTCGAGAGCCCCGCCCTCGTCCAAGAGCTTTCACTCGAGGGTGTCGAGGGCGGGCGGTTCGAGCTCGTCGCGACTCTCCTCGATTCTGAGGGCAGGGAGCGCGACCGAAAAGCGGCGCCTTTCACGGTTTCACCGCGGACGTCGATCATTCGACCCGGCGTCCGGGGAACGATCGCCCCTCCCCGGCCCGAGGTTCCCGGTGTCGTGGCGATGATTCTCGGCGAGCAGTATTTGAAGTTGGACGAGAAGACGAAGGCGAAAGAGAAGTTCGAGCTTGCCATCCGGGAAAACCCCCAGCTGGGACCGGCTCGCGAGCGCCTCGCGGGCCTGCTCCTCGAGGCCGGCGACATCGACTCCGTCTTCTCCGTTCTCGAGCCGCTCGCGCAGAATGCTCCCGATCGGTTCGAGGTCCTCTCCATCCTGGGTCCCGCCTACTTCTATCGAAAGGAGTATGCGAAGTCGGTGGAGATTCTGGAAAAGGCCATCACCTCGAGGCGACCCCCGCCTCAGCTTCTGAACGTCCTGGCTCTCTCCTACCACGAGCTGGGAAACGACGGGCGCGCGAGAGAGATCCTGGAACGCTCTCTCGCCCTGGACCCGCAACAAACGGCGGTCAAGGAGCTGATCGAAAAGCTGAAGGCGGGGACGACCAGTCCTCGATGAAGCTCGGCCCCCTCCTCGCCCTCGCTCCTCTCGCCGTCCACGCCACTTGCTCGCCGGCGGCACGGCCGAACCTGATCCTGATGAGCGTCGACACGCTGCGCGCCGACCACCTGTCCTGCTACGGGAGCGAGGCTCCGACGACCCTTCCCGCCCACGCCTCGCTTCTCACCGGAGCCACTCCCCTCGCGCACCGAGTCCACGACAACGTGGGGTTCCGGCTGGGGGAGGATCTCGAGACCCTTGCCTCCACGCTCAAAGCCCGGGGTTACCGAACCGGCGGTTTCGTAGGCTCCTTCGTCCTCAACCGGAAGTTCGGCCTCGGCCGGGGATTCGATGTCTACTCCGACGAGACTCCGGAGACCGATCGGGGGCTTCGGGAGCGGCGCGGCGAGAAGGTCCTCGAAGAGGCCCTCTCCTGGATGGGAGCCGAGACGGAAGCCCCCTTCTTCGCCTTCCTTCACTTCTTCGACCCCCACCGACCCTATGCTCCGCCCCCTCCTCACGAGCCTCTCTACCGGGGCGAAGTGGCTTACGTCGACTCCCTCCTCCAGCGCTTGCTCCGGCACCTCGACGAGAGCGGCCGTGCGGACTCCACGGTCCTCGTCGTCACCGCGGACCACGGAGAGTCTCTCGGCGAGCACGGAGAGGACACCCACGGGTTCTTCCTCTATCAGTCCACGCTCCACGTGCCCCTGCTCGTTCGTGCACCCGCAGTTCGCGGGGGGCAGCGCACGCGCACTCTCATCCGAACCATCGACGTCGCGCCCACGGCGCTCGCGCTTCTGGGAGTCGATGCGCCCGCGAGCTTCGAGGGAGTGAGCTTCCTGTCGAAGGACGGTGAGCTCGTGTCACGGGACGTCGACGCCTACTCCGAGACGTTCGTTCCCCGGCTGCACTACGGCTGGAGCGAGCTGCGCAGTCTGCGTCGCGGCAGCATCAAGGTCGTACTCGCACCCGAGAGCGAGCTCTACGACCTCGATTCCGATCCGGGGGAAGGACGAAATCGAATCCGCGAGGAAGAGACCGTCGCGCGAGGTCTTCTCGAGAAGCTCAAGGAGCTTCCGTCCCCGCAGGTCCGTCCCGAGAGCGTCGACCGCGGCACTCTCGCCTCTCTCCGCGCCCTCGGCTATCTCGGCGGCTCGTCGGAGGCGCCTGACGTCCCGTTCCGCGAGCTTCCCGACCCCAAGGAAAAACTCGCGGCGTACAAGGAGCTGAACGAGCTCTCCGCCGTCTCGAATCCGACGCCGGCCGATCTCGGGAGCCTCGCTCTCCTCCTCGAGCGGGAGCCTCAAAGTACGAAAGCGCTCTCCATGTACGGGAACTTCCTGCTCGACCTCCGCCGCCCACAGGACGCGCGAATGGCCTTCGAGCGGATCCTCGCTCGAGAGCCGGAGAGCTACGACGGCCGCTACGGTCTCGGTCGCGCGCTCGCGAGCCTCGGGGAGGCCGATCGAGCCCGGGTGAGCCTCGAAGGAGCTCTGGAGCTGGATCCGGGGAGCACCGAAGCGTACTACCGACTGTCCGCGCTCGAGAGGTCGCGGGGAGATCTCGCGGCTTCCGAGAAGTGGCTTCGCGAGGGAATCCAGGCCGCCGGAGGCGCGCGCCTCTATCAAGAGCTCACCGACCTGCTCCTTTCCTCGGGCCGCGCGAGCGAGCTCTTCCCGGATGGTCCCCACGTGGTCGGGACCCGGTGCCGCATACGCCCGGGCGCAGCTCCTCTCGTCCCGGGGGAACGACGCCGGAGCGATCGACGAGCTCGAGCGGGCCCTCACCCTCGCCCCGGGCGACGACAACGCCGAGCAGTCCCTGGCCAACGCCCTGAGCCGCGCGAGCCGATTCGAGGAGGCGATGGAACGCTACCAGGCCATCCTCGCGCGCACTCCCTGCTACCTCGGCGCCCTCACCAACCTGGGTGCGGTCTACGAGCGGCTGGGACGGGGGGAGGATGCGATCCGCTCCTATGAGGGGGCGATCACGTGCGATGCCGACTACGCCAATGCCTACCGGAATCTCGGCGCCGCGCTCGCCCGCAAGGGAGAGATCCGGCGGGCGCTCGAAGTCCTGAGAAAGGCGAAGGCGCTCACACCCGGAGACTCGACTCCGCCATCGGCGAGCTCGAAGGCCTCACGCGTTGATCATGCGGGGCTCGCGGTGCTTTCCGCGCACGACCAGGCGCATCCACAGGCGGAAGAGCTGGAGGTAGGAGCGCAGGACTCCGCGAAGCGTGAAGTACTGGCTCCGGCCGTAGACCCGGGGGTAATGGCTGACGGGGGCCTGGGCGAAACGGCAGCCGGAGTCCTCGAGCTTCTTCAAGAGCTCGAGGCACATCGTCCCGTCGTTCTCCTCGAGCTCGAGCGCGTCCAGGACGTGCCGCCGGAATAACCGGAAGTCGCAGTCGATGTCGCGCACCGACAGACCGAACGCCGCCCCCACGAAGAGATGATACGGATTGCCGACCAGGACGCGCAGCAGCGGATCGGCGCGCTTCAGGCGGTATCCACTCACGTAATCGACGTCGGGGGTGAGGAGCTCGAAAAGACGCGGGAGCTCCCGCGGGTCGAACTGCGCGTCTCCATCGGTATAAAAGACGAGATCTTTCGTCGCGGCGGCGAAACCGGTCCGGAGCGCGGCCCCGTAGCCGCGGTTGTCCCCGTGCCGCAGCACGCGGAGCTCAGGCACGAGGACCTCGAGCTCGTCGAGGATGGAGGCGGTGCCATCGCGGCTCCCATCGTCGACGGCGAGGATCTCGAAGTCGCTCGTGAGCTGCCGCGCCGCCCGTCGCGCGCTCACGACCATGCTGGCGATGGTGCCGGCGTCGTTGTACGCGGGAACACGATCGAGAGCGAGTGGATAAGGCCTCCTGAAGGGCCGGGCATGGTCGCACAGAGGAAGCGGCCCGTCAATCCTCGGCCAGCCGAAGGATGGCGCGAATCTCGTCGACGGCGGAAGGCGCGTGTCGATAAACGACGATGTCATCATAGTCCGCGGCCGCGAAGCTCCCCGTGCTGTTGGCGTCGGAGAGGATGCCGACGCCGAGGGGGCGTTCGCCCGGGTCCTTTCCGAACGTCTTCCGGTAGACGTCGTCGGTCTTGAACACGAACGTCCGCCACGTCCCGTCCGCAGGACCGCTCCCGGCGACGACCGTCCAGGGCATTCCGATCCCCGGACGGCGGAACGCCGAGCCGGCGGCGAGGGAGCCGCTCCAGATGAACTTGACGGACTCGGGGATGATCCCGAGCTTCCTGCGGTAGGAGAGGTAGACTCCGGCGGCGCTGTCGGCCTTCTCCTCGACCGTCTCATCCGCGCCTTCGGGCACGGCGCGGATCCGGATTCGGAAGCTCAAATACGGATACTCGCGCGCGTTCCATCGGACCTCTTTGTAGAGCATCATGTTCTCGCCCCGGTCTTCGGCGCGGAGGAATCGGTTTCCACCTTCCTCGACGATGCGGTACGGAGGAAGCTCCGCCTCTCCGTACCGACGCGTCTTCCAGCCCGGCGGAAGCCCGCCCACCGGCGCTTTCTCGAAGTTCTCGAGAACGAGGCGCTCGGGCGGCGACGCGAGGGCGGCGAGGGCGACCGCGGCGAGAATCCCTTTCACCCTGTTATCCTCCGCTCTCCATGGAGCGCCTCGCCCTCGATCGGTTCTCGTCCCCCTGGCTCCGCAACCAGCACCTCGCGCGCTACCGATGGGCCGCTGGCTTCGCCTCCGGCCTTCGAGTCCTCGACGCCGCTTCGGGCACGGGGTACGGGTCGCGGATTCTGCGGGACGCGGGAGCGGTCCATGTCACCTCGATGGATCTCTCGGGGGAGGCGTCCGGGCTCGCGTTCGTCCGCGCCGACGCGAGCCGGCTTCCGGCCCGGCATGGCGCTTTCGATCTCTACGTCAGCTTCGAGACCATCGAGCACGTCGAGGACGATGATGCGCTCGTGCGCGAGGCCCGGCGCGTTCTCTCGGCCGGCGGCAAGTTTCTCTGCTCCACTCCGAACCGCGACCTCCTGAGCCCCGGCCTCACTCTCCGCGACCGGCCGCGGAACCCGTATCACGTGCGCGAGTACTCGATCGGAGAATTCGAATCGCTCCTCGCGAGCGCCTTCCCCAGAGTCACGCTCTTCGGGCAGACGTGGTTCTCGGAGCGGCATCGAAGCTTTCTCGCCCGCGCCGGCGGCTGGTCGAACGTTCTCTCGGTGCGGCTCCATCAGCTCTCGAACCTCGCGCGGCTCCCTCGCGAAAGCGAGACCCGGCATCGACCCGAGCCCCTGGCGCGCGGGGGCGTCCCCGAGGTCGTGATTGCGGTCTGCGAGGCTTAGTTCAGCACGCGCACGCTCTCGATGACGACGACGTCCACGGGAACGTCGTCGTGTCCCCCGCGGCTTCCCGTCGCAACCTTCTTTATCGCGTCGAGCGTTTCGAGCCCTTCCACCACCTGCCCGAAGACCGCGTATCCGTAGCCCTGGACGGTCTTCCCGGTGAAGTCGAGAAACGGGTTGTCGACGGTGTTGATGAAGAACTGCGAGCTCGCGCTGTGGGGGTCGCCGGTCCTCGCCATCGCGATCGAGCCCCGCACGTTCTTGAGCCCGTTGCCGGCCTCGTTCTCGATGGGAGCGCGCGTCTCCTTCTCCGACATGTCGGGGGTGAAGCCCCCACCCTGGATCATGAACCCCTCGATGACGCGGTGGAAGATGGTCCCGTCGTAAAATCCGTCGCGCGCGTACTGGAGGAAGTTCTCGGCCGTCTTCGGCGCCTTGTCCGGATAGAGCTCGATCTTCATCGTCCCCAGGCTGGTGCGCATCTCGACGATGGGGTTTCCGCTGGTGGGAAGGGGTTGAGACGGCGCAGGGGCGGGCTCTTCCCCAGCGGGCGCCGGAGCGGGCGCCTCCTTCGGTTCCTCGGCGGGCGGAGGGGCGGAGCCGCCGCCGCATCCGATCGTCACCATCAGCCCCAGAGCCGCGAGCATCCATGTCGATCGCATATTCCTCCTCGAAAAAGAACTATTTTAGAACAGCCTCATCTGAACGGAAGGTGCTGGCAGAATGCCCTCGAGCGCGAGAAAGCGGCTCTTGAGAGCGATACCGCCGCCGTAGCCCGTGAGCGATCCGTCGGCTCCGATGACGCGGTGGCAGGGAATCACGATGGGGATGGGGTTCGCGCCGTTCGCGGCGCCGACGGCGCGGCTCGCCTTGGGTTTCCCAATCAGGAGCGCGATCTCCCCGTACGACGCGGTCTGGCCGTAGGGGATGCGCGTGACCGCCTCCCAGACTTCCTTCTGGAAATCGCTCCCGTCGAGACGCAGGGGAAGATCGAACGCACGCCGCTTTCCCTCGAGGTACTCCGAGAGCTGCCTCTCGAAGTCCCGGTGCCGCACGCCCGCGGGCTCGCTGTTCGCGGGGACTTCGTCCCCCGGGTGAAGATCGATCGCCACGATCGCGCCGTCATGAGAGTGGATGCCGAGCGAGAATCCGCGGTAATCGAGGCGAGAGTAATGCGTCACGGGCGGTAGTGTAGACTGTTCTCGACGTGAAGGGCACGGTCAAAACGGTTCTCTTCGACTGGGACGGCACCCTTCTCGATTCCTTTCCGGCGGGCTACCACGCCTCGGTCACCGTGCTCCGGCACTTCGGAATCGAAGTCGATCGCAAACGTTTTCTCGAGACCTACAGCCCCAACTGGTACGAATCCTACCGCCTTCTCGGGGTCCCGGAAGTGGAGTGGGACCACGCGGACCAGCTCTGGCGAAAAACGTACCACCAGCAGACCTCCGAGCTCTTCCCCTTCGCCGCGGAAATGCTTGGCCGCCTTCGGGAGGCGGGTCTCGGCCTCGGGCTCGTGACGAGCGGAAACCGCGAGCGGGTCTTGCACGAGATCGAACGCTTCTCCCTTCACGGCATCTTCTCCGCCGTCGTCTGCTTCGAGGACACGCGTGAGAAGAAGCCGCACCCGGCGCCCCTCACGCTCGGGCTCGAGCAGCTTGCGGCCGCCGCCTCGACGGCGGTCTACGTCGGCGACCGGCCCGAGGACATCGTGATGGGCCGGCGCGTCGGCACCTTCACCATCGGCGTCGAGAGCGAGTATGGGCCGAGAGAGATCCTTGCAGAGGCGGCGCCCGACCTCCTGCTCCCGGATGCTTCCCACCTTCCGGAGAGCTTCGGGATCTAGCGTGAAAATTCGGAGGACGAGTCCGAATATTCACGATTAAGACGGGGCCTAATGCTCCCACGACTGGCCAGCCTTGAGATCCACCTTCAGAGGCACTTCCATCGGATAGACCTTCTCCATCGTGTCCCGAACTACCTCGGATGCCCTCGCGACCTCATGGTCGGGCGCCTCGAGCACCAGCTCGTCGTGCACCTGCAGCAGAAGCCGCGTCTCGAGCTTTTCCTCCCGCAGGCGCCCGTGGAGGTCGATCATGGCCTTCTTGATGAGGTCCGCCGCCGTACCCTGAATCGGGCTGTTCACCGCCATCCGCTCCGCGGCTGACCGCGTTGCCCGATTGCGGGATCCGATCTCGGGGACGTAGCGCTGCCGTCCGAAGAGCGTCCTCACCTTTCCCGTGCGCCGCGCCTCGCGGACGATGGTGTCGATGAGCTCGCGCACTTTGGGATAGCGATCGAGGTAGGCGTCGATGAACGCCTGCGCCTCGCGCGTCGGGACTCCGAACTCCTTCCCGAGGGTGAACGCGGTCTTTCCATAAATGATGCTGAAGTTGATGATCTTCGCCCGCCGCCTCTTCTCCGACACGCTCAGAGTCGAAGACTCGCCAAAAACCTGTCGGGCAGTGCGGTCGTGGATGTCCTCGCCCGCGCGGAAGGCCTCGATGAGAGCCGGGTCGCCGCTCAGGTGCGCGAGCACCCGGAGCTCGATCTGGGAGTAGTCGGCCGAGAGGAGCTTTCTTCCCGGCGGCGCGACGAACGCACGCCTCAGGCGCCGCGCGAGATCGGTGCGGATGGGGATGTTCTGGAGGTTGGGGTCGCTGCTGGAAAGACGGCCCGTCGCGGCGACGGTCTGGTGAAACGTGGTATGGAGTCTCCCGGTCCTGGGATGAACGAGGGACGGAAGCGCGTCCACATAGGTCCCCTTGAGCTTCGAGAGGCTCCGGTACTCGAGGACCTTCTTCGGAAGCGGAAACGACGCCGCGAGCTCTTCGAGAACGTCGACCCGGGTCGAGGCGGCGCGCTGCTTCTCCGTCTTCTTGAACGAGGGCAGGTTCATCTTGTCGAACAGGATCTCGCCGAGCTGTCGTGGTGAGTTGATGTTGAACTCGACTCCCGCGAGCTCGTAGATCTCCTTCGTCAGCCGCTGGAGCTCGGAATCGAGCTCGGACGACATCTTCTCGAACTCCGCACGGTCGATGGTGATGCCGGCGAGCTCCATTGCCGCGAGCACCTCGACGAGCGGAAGCTCGATCTCGCGATACACGCGCTCGAGCTCGTCCTCCGCGATCCGGCCCTCCATGCGTTCGGCGAGGCGCAGCATCCTCTCCGCGCGCTCGGCAGCGAGCCTGCCTCTCGATGCCGCCGTCTCCGAAGGCGGGGCCATTCCCGGGAGAACGCCCTGCGCCTCGGCGGGCTCGGCGGCCGCGGAGAGAGGTTTCTGCAGGAACTCGAGGACGAGATCGGCGAGCTCCTGCGAGCGCCGTGAGGGGTTCAGGACGTAGGACGCGATCTGGGTGTCGAACGAGACGCCCGAGAACGCGAGCCCTCGGGCTCCGAAGAACGTAACCGCTCCCTTGAGCGCATGGCCGATCTTGGAGACTTTCTCCTCGGCGACGATGGGCGCGAGACGGTCGATCAAGAGGGCCTCGGGAATCCTCGCGCCTGCAGTCGCATACACGCCTTCGCCCGCTTCGATGGAGAGACCTGCGCCGAGAAGACGACGGCCCCAGGGGTCGAAGAATCCCTCCCGTTCCGGCTCGTTCAGATCGAGGGAGAGGGAGAGCCTTCCCTTCGCCCGCGCGCGCGCGAGGAAGCGGTCGAGGGCTTCCAGCGTCGAAAGTGGAAGGAAGCTCGCGCTCAAGTCCACCGCCTCCTGGGGCGGCATGTAGTCCTTCACGATCGACGTGAACTCGAGCTCCTCGAAGAGGCGCCGTGCCGCCTCGCGATCGGGGCCGCGGTAGAGGAGGTCCTCGATGCCGACGTCGAGGTCGAGATCGGTCGCGATGGTGACGAGCTCTTTCGAGAGCCGGGCGCCTTCCGCGTTCTGCTCGAGGGCTTCGCGCTGCCTTTTGTTCTTCACCTCGTGGGCTCGCGAAAGGAGTGCCTCGAGGCTTCCGTACTCGCTCACGAGCTTCGATGCGCCCTTCTCGCCGATGCCGGGGACTCCCGGAATGTTGTCGATGCTATCCCCCGTGAGCGCGAGAACGTCCGCGACCCTCTCGGGCGGAACCCCGAACTTGCTCCGCACTCCCTCCGGCGTGAGCCGCTCGTATTTCACCGGGTGGATCACGGTGACGTCGTCGTTCACGAGCTGGAGAAGATCCTTGTCCGAGGAAACGATGAGGACTCGGTGGCCCGCCTCCGTCGCTCGCCGCGCGAGAGTTCCAATGAGGTCGTCGGCCTCGATTCCGGGGGTCTCGAGAATCGGAAGTCCGAGAGCTTCGCAAAGCCTTCGGGTGTAGGGGGTCTGCTGCTTCAAGCTGTCCGGTGTGGGCGGACGGTTCGCCTTGTACGCGGGGAATCTCTCGTGGCGGACGGTGCGCCCCCCGGCGTCGAACGTCACCGCCGCGAAGTCGTGCGGCTCGTCGGTCAGGACCTTGCGCAGGACATTCGTGAAACCCAGAACGGCGTTGGTCGGAAGCCCGGCGCGGGTGGCGAGCGGCGGAATCGCGAAGAACGATCGATAAAAGAGGTTGTTGCCGTCGAAGAGGAGTACGGTCTTCCTACCGGGCGGCGATGCCATGGAAGCGGCATTGTAGTGCAGCGGCCAGCCGAGAGTCCGCCTTTCGGGCTCGTGCATCGACCGTAGTAGTATCGTTCGGAGAGAAGTAATGAGACGGGTGCACAGGACTCACTCGAAGGACTGCGCTCTGCTGGAGAAAGCAATCAACCGCAAGCTGCGCAAGCGTGGGCGTGGTTACGGCATTCGGAATCTCTACCGGACCGCCCAGGGACGTTATCGCTTCGAGATGAAGGCCTGCATCGATCCAAACGACGAGATCAACCTGCACCACGTGGTCCGAGCGGTGTTGCGTGAAGGCCGAGGCGGAGAAGAAGGGTGTGAGTCAGTCCGCACTCGTTGCTGAGTGCCCGTGCGAAGGCCTGTAACCGCATGAGGGCCGCCCTCCTCGTCGTGTTCGTCGCCTCGGCGTGCAGGACTTACGAGTACGAGGAAGAGGTCTATCTCGAGACTGGCGGCTCGGGCCAGATCCGCATGAGCGGCTCGGCCGCCGCGATTGAAGCCCTCCACGAGCTCGACGAGGCGACGCCCGAGAATGCGAGCTCGCTCTTCGATGGCGAGGGAGTCGAAGTCCTGTCCGCGCGCGAGACGGAGCGCGAGGATCGAAAGTTCATCCACGTCGAGGCGCGCTTCTCCGACTGGGAAAAGCTCTGCGCGCTCCCGGCATTCCGCGGGCGCCGCTGCCGTTTCGACGAGGGTGACCGGGATCTCGCGCTCGAGCTCTCCCTCCCCTCTCCGATGGGAACCGCGCCCGAAAGCCTCGACCCCCACGCCGTCCTCGCTCTTCGCTATCACTTTCCGGGCACCATCCGGCATCACAACTCCCCCAAAGGCGTCGAGCGCGGGAACATCCTTTCGTGGGAGCGCACCGTCCGCGAGCACTTCGCGGGGAGGCCCTTTGCCCTTGAGGTACGTTTCGACCGGAGGACCATCCTGGCGACGACGCTCTGGATCGTGGGCACAGCTCTCGCACTCGTCGCGGCTTCGATCGCGCTCGCGCTCTTCCTGATGGTGCAAAAGGGGCGGCGCCAGCTCCGGGCGGACTCTATCGCCGCGTATCCTTCTCGATCCGCCCATCCCTGAGGCGGATGACCCGCTTCGCGTGGGCGGCCACGTCTTCCTCGTGGGTCACGACCAGGAGCGTGTGCCCCCGGCGGTTCAGGCCGTCGAAGATCGCGAGGATCTCCTCGCCCGTCGCGGAGTCCAGGTTCCCGGTGGGCTCGTCGGCGAGAACGATGGAGGGCTGGTTCACGAGCGCCCGCGCGATCGCGACCCGCTGCCGCTGACCGCCCGAGAGCTCGTTCGGCCGGTGTCCCGCCCTGTCCTGGAGGTCGACGCTCTCGAGGGCCTTGCGAGCGAGCTCCCGCCGCTCGTCGGTCGGAACGCCTCGGTACACCAGGGGAAGCTCGACGTTTCTGAGTGCGCTCGCCCGTGGAAGGAGATGGAAGGTCTGGAACACGAAGCCGATCTCCTGATTGCGGATGTGGGCGAGCTCGTCGTCGTCCAAAGCACTCACCTCGCGGCCGTTCAGACGGTAGCTGCCCTGAGAGGGCGTATCGAGACAGCCGAGGAGGTTCATGAGCGTCGACTTCCCGGAACCCGACGGCCCCATGATGGCCGCGTACTCACCCCGCTCGACGTCGAGATCGACGCCTCGGAGCGCGTGAACTTCCTCGGCCGCCATGGAGTAGCTCTTCCACAGGCCGCGGGCTTCGATGAGGGGCATTCCGCGGCTCGATTCTAGCCTGAACCGCGGTGTGACTCAGTCCGCCACCACCAGATTGTCTTCGCTCATGCTGTAGAGATCCATCGCGGCCTTCGTGCGCTTCTCGACGAGCCTCATGTCCACCAGTCGATCGAGCGCGCGGCGAACCTCGACGGGATCCGCGCTGACCCAGAACTGCGCGATACCCTCGACGGAGTCCTTGGCCTGGGGGTGGCGGCGGAGGTAATCGAGGATCTGCAAGGCCAGCGGGGACTCTGTGCCGATGTCGGCAACGTCTTCGCAATGCATCGTACTCGTCTCCTTGCAAGCCTCGAGGTTGGTCGATACGGGAAAAGCAACCGGTGTGCCATTCGCCCGTCTTTCACGGAAAGCGCGGAGGAATAACGATTTCCGTGAGCGACTCCCCGAGCTCTTGCGGCAAATTCCACCCGAAACGCGGGCGCGCTCATAGGCTTTCTCCCGCAGGGATCGAAAAATCCGATCCTCCGACTCGGGCACGCGCGTCGGCTCGTAGGGGATTGCCTCGGGGCCGATGGGAATTTCCCCTGAGCTTCCGTCACGAATTGACGATCTCGTGGCTTCCGAAGGAGGGCGCCGCGATCTCAAGGGGCTGTGTGCGCGGCACTTACGCCCCTCACTCCACCGACGTGAGCTAGCTCACCCCTGGTATGGAAATTGCTCTCTTCCACCCGGTCTGCTCACTCGATTTCCCCTGACTGGAGGGAGTTAACTTGCCGCAAAAGATTCTGGCGGTGGACGACGAGCCCGACATCCTGAGGCTCACGCAGTTCCTGCTCGAGTCCTGGGGCTACGAAGTGACGACGGCCTCGAACGGCAAGGAGGCGATCGAGCGGGCCCATGGAGAGACGCCGGACCTGATCCTGATGGACGTCAACATGGAAGAGATGAACGGCTTCGAAGCCTGCGAGGTCATGAAGAGCGACTTCGCGACCTCGTTCATCCCCATCATCATGCTGACGAGCCAGGACCAGGTGCACAACAAGATCGCCGGCCTCGGCAAGGGCGCCGACGACTACGTCATCAAGACCGTCGACCCGCTCGAGCTCCAGGCCCGCATCGAGATGGTGATCCGAAGGACGCAGGAACAGTCGGGCGCGAACCCGCTCACCCGGCTTCCGGGAAACCTCGCCATCGATCGCGAGATCAGAAAGCGGCTCGGGAACGGATCGAGCTTCTCCGTGTGCTACTGCGATCTCGACAATTTCAAGGCCTACAACGACAAGTACGGCTACGAAGCCGGCGACCGGGTGATCAGCCATACCGCCAAGCTCCTCGCGCGGGCGGTGCGCGAGAGCGGCGAGGGCGGCGACTTCCTCGGGCACATCGGAGGCGACGACTTCGTCGTCGTGACCACCCCCCACCGCGACACCAGCATCTGCAAGCACGTCGTCGAAAAATTCGACTCCACCATTCCCGATTTCTACGACGAGGACGATCGGAAGAGGAAGAGCATCCAGGTGGAGAACCGCGCCGGCCGGCTCGAGAACTTTCCCATCATGACCATCACGGTCGCGGTCGTGAGCGGCACGCGCGAGGAGCTCGAGAGCACGCACGTCATCGCGGAGCGCGCGGCCGAGCTGAAGAAGTATTTGAAGCGGTTCCAGGGCAGCAATTTTCTGTCGGAGCGGAGGGCCCCTGCCGGCGAGCCCGCGAACGGCGGGGTGACGGCGATTTGAGGCCTCTTCGAGGATGAGACGTGGACGATAAGAAGTCGTTGGCGTTGCGGGGAGTGCTGGCGGGCGCGGTCGCCGCGCTCATCGCCTGCGGTCTCTATTTCTCGGGAGTCTTCGAGTCACTCGAGTACCAGCTCTACGACCGCGACTTCCGCATGAACGGCTCCGCAACGGCGCCCCCGGAAATCGTCATCGTCGCCGTCGACGAGCCTTCGCTTCGAAGGCTCGGAAGCTGGCCGTGGCCCCGGGCGTTTCACGCAGAAGCCATCCGGCAGATCAAAGCGAACGGCGCCAAGGTGATCGGAATGGACATCGGCTTCTACGAGCCCGATCGTCTCGATCCCGTCAACGACGACGAGCTGGCGGCCGCCACCCGCCAAGCGGGAAACGTCGTTTACCCGGTGGTGCTCGAGAGGTTCGAGCGCGACGGCCAGCCCATGATCAAGGTCATGGAGAACCTCCCGCCGCTGACGGCGGCGGCGGCGGGGCTGGGGCACGCCCACATCGAATCGGGCGCGGATGGAATCGCCCGCAAGGTGCACCTCGCCTACAGGACTCCCGAGAAGACGTACTGGGGCATGAACCTCGAGATCCTCAGGGTCTATCTCGGGCTGACGCACGACGCGATCCGCGAGGTCCGGCCAGGAGTGGTCGGAATCGGCGAGATCGAGATTCCCGTCACCTCCGCCCCGGATTCGCAGGCGCCCGACCAGGGCCGCATCGCCATCGACTACGAGATGCACATCGCCTACCTCGGCGACCGCGATACGTTCGAGTACATCCCGGCGCACGAGATCATCGAGGGGAACATTCCCGCGAACCACTTCGCCGGCAAGATCGTGCTGTACGGAGGAAAAGCGGCCGGGCTCTACGACGACCACATGACACCCTTCTCCGATGAGCGGGCTCCTATGCCGGGCGTCGAGATCCAGGCGAACGTCATCGATGCCATCCTCAAGGAGCGCTTTATCCAGAGGACTCCAATCTGGGTCCTGGGTATCGCGACCGCGCTCATCGCCATGGGCGCAGCCGTGCTCTACCAGTTCGTCGACACCCGGCTCGCAACTCTCCTCATGGTGGTGCTCATCGCGGCGACGCTCGCGGCCCATATCGCGCTCTTCCGGGCGGGCCAGTGGACCGAGGTGAGCCCGGTGGTGGTGTCGCTCGTTCTCTCGCTCATCTTCGGGCTCATGCTGAAGATGCGCCAGGTGAACGTCGCCCTCGACCGGGAGGTCCTGAACCTCACCGAGGCCGCGGCCCTCGCCGACAAGGCGGGAGAGAAGACGATCCTCGAAACGTTCGCCGCCGCGGAGCCTACTCTCCGCGACGTGCTCGGCGTTCCCGCGGCCGCGCTCCTCAAGGTCGATCGCAAGAAGGGCATCCTGGTGCTCACCGCCCAGTACGGCCTCACGCGCATGAACCCCCGCGAGAAGACGACGATCAAGCTCTCGGGCGATCTCACCGGGCTTCTCGTGGGCCTCGAGCCCATGGAGATCGACAGCCTCGCCAAGCACCCTCTCGCCGTCCTCGTGCCGCGGGCACAACAGAACCACTACCACGCCCTCGCGGTTCCGCTCCTCTCGAAGGGGGAGACGGTGGGAGCGCTCTGCCTCTTCCGGCCGAAGGGCGAGCACTTCCGCGACGAGGAGCACACGCTGTTCCAAGCGGTCTCGGGCGAGTTTGGAACGATCTGGTACAACGCGTCCCTGTACGGAAGGCTCACCCAGAAGAGCTCGAATCCTCTCGCGCCCTTCACCTACAAGAGCCAGGAGCGGCGGATCCAGACCCTGAACGTCCTGAGCGACGCCGTCCTCGGCGAGAAATCGCTGATGGCGTCCATCATGGACAGCATCGCCGACGGGGTCATCGTCACCGACGTGCTGGGCAGCATCCAGATCCTGAACCCCAAAGCGAAGGAGATTCTCGGCCTCTACGGCGAGAGCGTCGTGGGACAGAGCGCCGTCGACTTCATCCGCAAGTTCGAGGACGTTCCCTACGAGATGATGCGCGACAAGTTCAAGAAGATCGTGGAGCGGGGAGAAACGTTCTCCTCCGACATCCGGATCGCGATCCCGACGACCCGGTTCTACCACCTGCAGCTCGGCCCCGTGCGGAGCCGCGACGGCATGGTCCAGGGAATCGTGGGAGTTCTCTCGGACATCACCGAGCTCAAGGAAATGGACCAGATGAAGACGGATCTGATGTCCATGGTGACGCACGAGATCCGGACGCCGCTCGCGACCGTCCGGGGATTCGCGCAGATCCTCCTGAAGGGAGGAATCGGCGGGGACAAGTCGAAGGAGTTCCTGGAGATCATCAACCGGCAGTCGAACCGCCTGGTGAACCTGGTGAACGACTTCCTCGACATCACCCGCATCGAGTCGGGACGACAGGTCATCACCAAGGGCCCGGTGGACGTCGACAAGCTCATCCAGAACGCCGTCGCCGACCTGAAGCCCCTCGCGGACGAGAAGAACATCAGCATCGAGTACTCGGCGGCCGGACGGCTCCCCGAGGTCTTCGGCGACCGCAACCTGATCGAGCAGGTGCTCATCAACCTTCTCTCGAACGCCATCAAGTACAGCCCGAAGGGCGCGTGGGCCAAGGTCGCCGCCGCCCAGCAGAACGGAGCGGTTGCGATCGCCGTTCAGGACAACGGGCTCGGCATTCCCAAGGAGTCGATCCCCCGGCTCTTCGAGAAGTTCTACCGCGTGCGCTGCGACGACCGGAAGGACATCATCGGAACCGGCCTGGGCCTGTCTCTCGTGAAGCAGATCATCGACGTGCACCAGGGAACCATCCGGGTGGAGAGCGAGCACGGCAAGGGCTCGACCTTCACCTTCACCGTGCCCGTGGCCAAGGCGGGGATGGAGCCCATCACCATGACGACGTCGGCGGGCGTGCTGTCGCCGGTCGGCGCGAGCCAGAACTGAGCGAAGGTCGGGAAATGTCCAAAGATCTCGTCCTGATGGTCGATGACGAGCTCGATAACCGCGTCATGATGCGCTACTTCCTCGAGTCCTGGGGCTACGAGGTGGAGCTCGCGGCGAACGGCGAGGAAGCGCTCAAGAAGGTCGCGGGAAAGCGGCCCTCCCTGGTCCTGCTCGACCTGGAAATGCCGGTGATGGACGGCTTCGAGACCTGCCACCGGTTGAAGGACGATCCGAAGACCGAGCATATCCCGGTCATCATGTTCACCGGCCTCGAGTCGACCTCGGACAAGGTCAAGGGCATTCGCCGGGGCGCCGACGACTACGTGGTCAAGACCGTCGACCCCGAGGAGATCCAGGCGCGCATCGAGATGATCCTTCGCCGCTCGCGCCGCTACGAGGCGCCGGCGGCCGAAAAGGAGCCCTCGGACGCGGTCCTGAGCGGCTCTCTCGAGGAGAAGAGCTTCCCCGAGGCGTTCCAGCTCGCGATGGCCTACGGACAGAGCGGCACGCTCGTGCTGAAGAACGGCGACCGGGACGGCCGCGTGTACCTCAACGATGGCGTCGTGGTCCACGCGAAGGCCGATGTCCTTTCGGGAGAAGACGCGTTCTACGACCTCGCGCTCTGGAACCGGGGCCACTTCAGCTACATCGTGGGCCAGGTTTCGGAGCAGCAGACCATCCGCAAATCGGGGACTTCGCTCCTGATGGAAGCGACGCGCCGGATGGACGAGTGGAACCTCATCTCGTCCAAGATCCCGAGCTTCGACGTCGTGCCTCACCGGGTCGCGACTTCGGGCACGGAGCCTCTGCGTCTCACGAAGATCGACTGGAGGGTGACGAGCCTGGTCGACGGACAGAAGACGATCCGCGCGATGGCCGAGGAGCTCGAAGTCGACGTGTACGAGGTCGGCCGTGCGGTGTTCGGGCTCATCACGCTCGGGGCGCTCTCCTTCGAGTCGGACAAGAACGAACGCGACACCTTCTTCGACGCCGTTCCCGAGCTCCGGAGCGATCTCCGGGGAGACGAGCCCTACGAGCTCTCCGCGGTCTCGTGGAAGCTCCTCGCCGCCATCGACGGAAAGCGCGACCTCGGCGCCATCACCCACATCGTCGGCCTCGCGCCGCGGAAGCTGGCCGAGGTGCTGAAGGACCTGGCGGAGCGGGGATTCATTCGCGTCAACAAGCCCCGCTCGCGGGAAGCGGGGGCGCCGGCGGCGAAGGAGAACGGCAGGAGCGCGGACACGGGGAAAGTCGAGGCCTTCACCCCGCGCATCCGAGCCGTCGGACTCGATTGAAGGGCGTCATGCAGGCTCAGAAAGTTTCCTCAACCAAAGGAAGCGGGCTCGGCCGCGGGGACGGGCTCGCGTTTTGTCTCCAAGGAGGGTAAGCACGATGAACATGAAGAACTGGACGAAGGTATTCACATTCGCCTTCGCCATGTCCATCGCGTTGAACCTCGCTGCTGCGAATGGGGGGCGTTCCGAGGAGCAGGTGAAGAAAGCGACACCTGCGACCGCGGTCGATTCTCCCAAGGAGCTACAGGCTTCCGCCCAGGGCTCCGGCGAGGACTACGTGGTGGTCATCACCGACAAGGACACGACGCCGCTCAGCGTGTACCAGAAGTATCTGGAAAGCGCTGATTTCTGGCGTCAAATCACCGAGCACAACCTTCTGAAGGACGGCGTCGCCGTCCGCATTCCGAAGGACATGCTCAAGAACGGCCAGATTCCTGCCAAGGTCACGAAGTTCAGCGGCAACGTCGAAATCGCCCGCAACTTCGACTGGAAGTGGGTCAAGGTCGTTCCCGACATGCTCGTCCAGGAAGGCGATTGGGTACGCACCCGGGCCAAGTCCTCGGCCGAGATTCTCCAGGATGACGGAACCGTGGTGGTGCTGCGGCCGAACACGAAGCTGCTCTTCGAGTCGAACGGCAACACGCAGACCGCTCGCGGCGAAGTCCGCACCACCCGTCTGAAGCTCGATGAGGGGTCCATCCTCTCGCGGGTCAAGAAGCTCGCCCAGCGCGACAGCCGTTTCGAGATCACGACGCCCACCGCGACGTCCTTCATCCGTGGAACCGAGTTCCGCGTGAAGGTCGAGCCCGAGGGCGCCACCCGTCTCGAAGTGCTCGAGGGCCGGGTTGACTTCGGTGATCAGACGCAGCAGGTTTCCGTCGACGGCAACTTCGGTTCGCTCGTGAACGCTCAGGGCGCTCTGCCCGAGGCGCCCCACGCGCTTCCCGAGGCCCCGGCGCAGCTGCTCGCTCCCGAGAACCGTCAGGTGCTCGAGGGCGACCTCGCGATGTACAACTTCGCGTGGTCCGCGGTTGCCGGCGCCGTCCGCTATCACCTCGAGGTTTCCTCGGACGCCGAGTTCAAGCAGCTCGTCGACGAGACTTGGGTCGATGGCACCTCCGCTCAGGTCCAGAGCATGGATTTCTCGGACCTCGAGCCGGGAACCTATTTCTGGCGCGTTTCCGCTCTCGATGCCTCGAGCTACGAGAGTGCGTGGTCTTCGACCAGCCACTTCATCTACCCGATGAAGCTGCGCTAAACCGTTCCGGCCTCCGCCAGGAGGCTTTCGCCGCCCTCTCCTCCTCACGGGGGAGAGGGCGATTTTTTTTGGTGCTTGCCCGGCGTTGTTGGACGGGCAGATCATGCGGGAGTAGACTATGAGCATGCGTACGATGATCGAGGCGGAGGTTGACGAGGAGGGTAACATCCGCTCCAAGGAGCCGGTCGACCTCCCACCAGGTTCGCGTCTCTTGATTACGGTCGTTCGGCTCGAGGCGGCGGAGACCGCTCTGCTGAGTGAGGCAGCACTGGGCGCGGACTGGAATCGCCCCGAGGAGGACCGAGCATGGTCCGACTTGGGCCAGGATTAGTCGTCGTCGTCCGCTTCCCCTTCTCCGACCTTTCGTCGTAGCCTCGTGGAGGCTGTCGTCGATTTGATCCGATCGAGTGTGAAATGAGGCAGCCGACCAGCTTTCGACACACGGACCAGCACAAAACGAAAGTTGTCGGCGTACGCGAGGCAAAGACCCATTTGTCCCGGCTGCTGGAGCGGGTACGCAAAGGGCAGGAATTCGTCATCACGAAGCGAGGGAAGCCCTGTGCCCGACTCTGCCCGCTCGCACCGCCTGCCCCGCGTCGCCCAGGTCTCCTGTCGGGAGTGGTCGACAATACGTTCTTCGATCCCCTACCCGACGAAGAACTCGATACCTGGGAAGGATGAGAGCCCGATAGCAACCCTCTGATAGAGTCTCGCCGTGCAGGCTCTGGCGCTGGCTCTCCTGCTGGTCCCCCACGCCGAGAACTGGCCCTCGTTTCGAGGTCCGAACGCCGCCGGAATCGCCGATGGGTACGAGATCCCGGTGCAGTGGGACGGCGTGCGGTCGGTCAATGTCGCATGGAAGACCCCGCTTCCCGGGCTCGGGCACTCGAGTCCCGTCATCTGGGGTGACCGGATCTTTCTCACCACTGCGGTGAGCTCCGACCCCGATGCGATCTTCGTGCATGGCCTGGACGGTCGGATCGATCGGCGGTCGGATCGGGCCGAGCAGAGCTTCCGCGTTTTTTCTCTGAGCGCTTCGACCGGCGAGGTCCTCTGGGAAAGAGAAGCGCTTCGAGCCGTCCCGAAGATCCAGCGCCACCCCAAGAACAGCTACGCCTCCCCCACTCCCGTCACCGACGGAAAGCGTGTCTTCGTCTGGTTCGGCTCGGAAGGCCTCTTTACGTTCGACTTCGAAGGGAACCTTCTGTGGAAGCGCGATCTGGGGACGATCGACGCCGGCGCTTCCTACGACGACACATACGACTGGGGAGTAGGAAGCTCTCCCGCCGTGTATCGCGGCATGGTCATCGTCCTCGCGGACTCCCAGGCCGGATCGTTCCTCGCCGCCTTCGACGCGGCGACGGGCGAACAAGTGTGGCGAGTCGAGCGGGACACGATTTCGTCGTTCTCGACTCCCCTGATCCACGAAAGCGAGAGCGGGGTAGAGCTCGTGACCAACGGCGCCGAGCTCATGCACGGCTACGACCCGCTCACCGGAAAAGAGCTCTGGCGGCTCTCGGGGAGCTCCAAGAACACGACCCCGACTCCGGTCGCGAGCCGCGGGCTCGTCTTTATTGCCAGCGGCTATCGCATCAACCCCATCTTCGCGGTGAGGCCCGGAGGGTCCGTCGCCTGGAGGAGCGAGCGCGACGGCTCCTACATGACGACGCCCATCGTGTACGGCGACATTCTCTATACGTGCCAGAACAACGGGGTCCTCGCCGCTTATCGCGCCGAGACGGGAGAACGCATCTACCAGCACCGCATCGCGAGCGGGGCGTTCAGCGCGTCACCGATCGCGTCCGATGGAAGGCTGTACTTCACCAGCGAAGATGGAGACATCCATGTCGTCGCCGCGGGACCGGAGTTCGAGCTCCTTTCCACCAACCCGATGGGCGAAGTCCTGATGGCCACTCCCGCGGCCGCTCCGAAGCGTCTCTTCATCCGCGGGCAGCATCACGTGTTCGCGATCGGCAGCCGATGAAGTTCGCACGATTCGTTTTCCGGTACGCCGCCATCTACGGCTTTCTCGTGCTCCTCCCTCAGTACTTCATGGAGGAGCGCGTCGGGCGGGACTACCCGCCGCCCATCACCCATCCCGAGCACTTCTACGGATTCATCGGCGTCGCGCTCGCCTGGCAGGCGGCTTACTTCCTCATTTCCACGGATCCCGTCCGCTTCCGGCCGTTCATGCTGATCGCGGTCCTGGCGAAGGCGAGCTTCGGAATCGCGGTCGCGGTGTTGTTCCTCCAGAATCGCGTGCCCGGCGTTGTTCTGGGCTTCGCCACCGCCGACCTCCTTCTGGGGGCGCTCTTCTTCTCCGCCTGGCTCCGGCTGCGATAGACTCCCGCTCCATGGCGGGCGAACGCATCATCAGCGCCGATTCCCACACCATCGAGCCCCAGGATCTGTGGCTCAAAGCTCTCGGCGGCAAGTATGGCGACGAGACTCCGCGGGTCGTCGACGGCTACGCCGGCCACGAGGGCCTCTTCTTCTACACCGGAAGGCAGTACGCGCGCTTCAAGGAGCAGGACCAGAAGACCGCGGACGCCGGGACGCCGGAGGCCGGGCGCGATCCGAAGGCCCGCGTCGAGTTCCAGAAGAAAGCCGGGCTCGAAGCGGAAGTCCTCTATCCGACTCTCGGCCTCTCCATCCTTCACTCGAGCAATCGGCCCGAGTATCGGGGAATCGTTCGGGACGCCTCCCGGGTCTACAACGACTGGCTCTCCGACTTCATCGCGTGCGACCCGAAACGGCTCCTCGGCGCAGCCATGATCCCCATGGACGACCAGGACTGGGCGGTCTCAGAGCTCGAGCGCGTGGTGAAGCGCGGACACCGCACCCCGATGATCCACGCGGCTCCGCCGGAAGGCTCACCCCCGTACCGCGACCGCGTCTACGATCGGTTCTGGGCCAAGGCCCAGGAGATGGAGGTTCCGATCACTCTTCACATCGTGACGGGGCGCATCCCCGACCCGATGGCCTGCCACACCCTCGCCGAATGGCAGGAGGGGCCGAACCTGTTCCTCTCCACGTGGGAGGAGATTCCTCACGTTCTCGCGACCGACTTCATCTTCGGGAAGATTCTCGACCGCTTCCCCCGGTTGAAAGTCGTCACCGCCGAGCTCGAGCTCTCCTGGATCCCGAACTTCATGCGCCGCATCGACATGATCCAGGGCGTCTACTCGAACCGCCTACAACTCCCGAGCCTCGACCTCAAGGCGAGCGACTACCTGCGCACGCGCGTGTGGCACGGGCTCATCGACGAGAAGGGCGGCATCCCCGCGATCGCGGACATCGGCGTCGACCAGGTGGTCTGGGGCTCGGACTTCCCGCACACCATCTCCGTCGGCGTCGAAACGAAAGAGGCGCTCGATCGCCTCTTCGCGGGAGTCTCCGCGGCAGACCGCGGGAAGCTCGTGGCACAGAACGCCGCGCGCCTGTTCGGGCTCGGCTGATTCGCTACCTCATCGAGGTGCGCTCGCCGCGGCGACGAGAAAGGCGAGCGCGGGCAGAACGAACAGCAGGAGCGGAGGGATGAAGAAATTCACGTAGGCGTTCACCGCGAGAATCGCCATGAAGGCGGCGTTGAGCCAGGAGAGGCTGCGAAGGAACCGGCCCTCCTTCACCTGGCGAAAGGCGACGAGATTGGTCAATCCCACCATCACGATGAAGATGCTGTACTGAAGACTCAGCCCATTGAGAATGTCGCGCATGGAGCGCACGAATCCGCCACCCAGGTCCTCTCGGACGCTCGACATCAGCTCCATCAACTGGCGCTGGTCCTCGTTCGCCGGGGGCGGAGGTCCGCTGAAAAACCCGATGAAGTGGATGGGCCCCGTCAGGAGCTGGAGGACGAGCCCGGTCATGAACGCGGAACGGAACGTCTTCATGCTTTGAGCCGCTCCTTCCGATTCCTGCGCCGTTCAACCGGCGCCAATGGATGCCTCATTCGGGCGGGCATATTATCGGTATCACCTCGCGTTTGTTTCGACGGTATATGCTGAAGTCGTCGCGGTCGACGGTGACGATACGGTGCCGCGAGTGGAGCTCGCTCATACGGATGAGGCAGAGGTCTGCCAGGTCGGGCTTACGGTCCCGGTATCGCTCCGCAAGAGATTCAAGGTGAGGAAGGTTCTCCCGGCAATCGAACGCGATAGCGAGAAGTCCCTCCCGGACGAGCTGCAGCACGAGCGCGGCGTTCTGCAGATGAAACGCGGACTCTGCGAGAACCGCTTCGCAGGTCAGAAGCGGAGCGGTTACCCGCTCGGCCAGCCGGACGGCCCATTCGTGATGCTGATCGTTCCGGTTGGCAAACGCCACCACGAATCCACTATCGGCGATTCCCTTCACTTGGAAGAGAAGCCTTTGCGCGAGGAGAGATCCCTCGGCCCGCGGATGGACCCGGCGAGACGCAGGAAGGCCTTTCCGGAGGCGCCGTCTTTCGACCGCTCCAGTTGATCGCGGACGATCTGTCCTTGAGACAGGCCGGTCTTCTTGGAGGTTTCCTCGAGCCAAGCGGCGAGCGCTTTTGTGAGGCGAACGGTGATTGTCTGACTCATACGTCAATATTGTACTACACTGCCTTGCCTGCGCCTCGTTTCCGCCCTATGGGCACCGCCCCTTCAGCATGGCTGCCGCCTCGGCGTAATCCGAGGACTTGCGGGTGTGTCCAAGAGCCGCTTCGGCGCGGCTCAGGCCTTCGAGAGCGGCAAGGTTTCGGGCCGTCTGCGTGCGCCCCTTCTCGAAAGCGTCCCGCGCCTCTTCGAGGCGGCCGGCGAGGAGAAGCCCTTCGCCCAGTAGAACGAAGTCCCCCGGCGTTTCTTCAGTTTGGATCTTTACCAGCTCGGTCAGGATGGCGAGCTTTTCCTCGAGCCCGGCCCTCTCCGCCCGGAGGCGCAGGTTGGACCGACGGTGGCCCTCCTGCCACAGCGCCTCCTCCTCGGCCTTGATCTCCTGGAAGCGCGCCATCGCCTCTCGAGCGAGCTCGCCGTTCCCGGAGCGCTGGTGCACGAGGGCGAGGTTGTAGTACGCCTGGGCGTTTTTCGGCGCGAGCTCCCGAACGCGTTCGAGGTACCCGCGGGCCTTCTCGAGCTCGCCTTCGCGAAGCGACATGACCCCGAGGCTGTAGAGCGTGTTCACGCTGTCGCGGTGGGTCTCGACGTGGGCCTCGAGAAGAGATCGCAGGCTTTCGTAGTCCTCCGTCGTGAGCGAGGAGAGGGCGAAGGAAGCGATGTCCTCCGCCGCCTGGGGATCCATCTCGACCGCTTTCCGCAGGGCGGCGATGGAGGCGCCGATCTCCATCTTGCCGTGAAGGGCGTTTCCCAGAGTGAAGTAGACCGGGGCAGGGGCGATGCCGGATAGAATGGCCCGCTCGCAGGTCGCGATCGCGGCGTCGGCCTTTCCCGCGCGGAGCTGCGCCTCGGCGAGAAGAACGACGAGAGCCGGGTCCTGCGGCTTCCGCTCGAGAGCGCGCGCGGCATGGCATTCGGCAAGCTCGTTCGCCTCCGCCTCGAGAGCGAGTCTTGCGGCGGGGGCTTCGATCTCGAAGAGGGGCGGGAGCTCCCGGAGAAGCTTGTCGTACTGAACGAGCGCGTCCACGGATCGCTTCTCGCGCAGCGCGGTATCCAGAAGCAGGAGCCGCGCGGGGACGAAGAGCGGGCGACGCTCGAGAATCGCCTCCGCGGCGGCGGAGTCGAGCGGCGCGCGCGCGCGAAGAAAATCCGCCGGGAGCTCGGGATACGGAGGCGGCGGGAGTTCTCCCCGTTCCTTCAGAAGGAGGAACGCAATCGGGTTCAGGTCATCGATCGCCGCCGCGACCAGGAACGACCGGACGGCGGCCTCCGTCTCCCCCCGGGAGAGAAAGGAGACGCCCGCGCGGAGATACGCTCTCGCGCTCGAGAGATCCTCGATCGCTCCTGGCGACACGGTTCGAGAGACGTAGAGCTCTACGTCCTTGTCGAGGAGCTGGGCTTCGGCGGGCGCATCGGGGAGGACCGCCGCCGCTTTCAGGTCCCCGAGGCCTGCCTCGAGGTCTCCCTCAAAAAGCGCAGCTCGCGCCCGACCCACCAAGGCCGGAGCGAATCGGGGCGCTCTCGCCAGGCACGCATCGAACGCTTCCCGGGCACGAACGTAGTCGCGCTTCTGAAGGTAGAGCCGGCCGAGGGCGTAGTGGACTTCGAAGACCCGGGGTGGGCTCGCAGCGAGCGCCGCGAGCAGGTTGGCTTCCGCTTCCTCGAGCTTTCCGGCCGCGAGAGCCTGGCGGCCGAGCTGGAGGGGATCCTGGGCCGCAAGCAAGAGCGCGAGCAGGGTTAACATCAGCGCGCGCCAACCGGATGAGGCGGCGCTCCCCGGCGAACGACGTACGCCTCATCCGCCGCGAGACCTTCCAGGACGTCCTCCTCGCCGTCGAGCCAGGTGATGGTGAGCCGCTCGAGAATCCTGTTTTCCCCGAGCCCGAAGTGCGCGCGGAAATCGTTCTGGGACGCGTAGCTCCCGCCCGAGGAGACCTGACGGATCTGCGTCACCCCACCCGCAGTCGCCTCGAGACGCGCGCCCAGGGCGGGGCGCGTTCCCCGGGTGTCGATGAGCTCCACGAGAATGGAACGCCCTCCTCCCTCGGTTTCGTTCACGAGATAGGTTGGCCGAGCGTCTTGATTGCTCACGACGACGTCGAGGTCGAGGTCGTTGTCGAGATCCCCGGCGGCGCTCCCTCGGCTGGACTCGAGGATTTGAAAGGCGTCTCCCGCGGTCGCGCTCACGTCTTCGAACTTCCCGCCCTGGTTCAAGAGCAGCAGATCCTTCTGGAGAAACGTCTCGTGAAGCACGGGGTCGGAGTCCACCTGGGGATAGATGTGACCGTTCGAAAAGAACAGATCGAGATCGGAGTCGTTGTCCACGTCGAGAAGGTGCACGCCCCAGCCGAGAGGGGCGAACGTGGGGACGGCGACTCCCGAGGCGAAGGAATCGTCGACGAAGGCCGCTCCCAGATTGCGGTAGAGAGTGTAGTAGTCGTGGGCGAAGTTCGTCACCACCAGATCGAGCCGCCCGTCGTTGTCGAAATCGCCGACGTCGATCCCCATGCTCCCCTGCACCGACCCGTCCGCGTTGTAGGCGGCGCCGGAGAGCGCTCCCACTTCCTCGAACGTGCCGTCACCGCGATTGCGGTAGAGGGAGTTGGGCATGCTGTCGTTCGCGGTATACAGATCGACGTCCCCGTCGTCGTCATAGTCGAAGCTCACCACCCCCATCGTGTACTGGCCCGAGCCAACGAGAAAGCCAGCCGCGTCGGTCGCATCGTTGAACGTTCCGTCGCCCTCGTTGCGGTAGTAGGTGTTGCGGCTTCCCACGAGTCCCCGGGGGCCGTCGAGCACGTTCACCCGGCCGCGCCAGAGGCGCACGCGCTCCGCCGTCCACACTTCCTCCCAGTTGGTCTCGATGTAGTTCCCGACGAAGAGGTCGGCGTCGCCGTCGTCGTCGGGGTCGAAAAAGACGGCGCCGACGCTCCACCGCGGATCGCCGACTCCCGCCCGCTCCGTCCAGTCCGCGAACGTGCCGTCGCCGTTGTTGCGGAAGAGCGTGTTGGGTCCCCAGTTGGTGACGTAGATGTCGGGGAAGCCGTCGTTGTCGAAATCGGCGACCGCGCCTCCGACGCCGAAAGTGGACGAGCCCACGCCCGCTCCGAGAGTAACGTCGGTGAAGGTCCCGTTTCCCCCGTTCCGGTAGAGCGTGTTGGAGTGAGGCTCCACCTTCCGCTCCGGAAGGAGCCGGATGGCGTTCACGAAATAGACGTCGAGAAGCCCGTCACCGTCGTAGTCGAGGAGAAGGACGCCGTTTCCCGTCGACTCGAGAATATGGTTCTTCTCCGGACCGCCGCTCCACGTGACGACGTCGAGCCCTGCGGATGCGGCACGTTCATGGAACTGCACGCGGGGCGCCGCCATCAGGACCCCCGCGAAAACGGTCGTGCCGAAAAATCTCAAATCAGGTGCGATTATACAGTTCAGGGAACGGCCTCCAGCGGCAATCCAAAATATTGGACACGCCAGTCGAGAAAATCCACTCCATTGGATTCACCCCTTCCTTCTGCGATCGGGTCAAGACGCACGTGCGCCGCAAATCCAACGTACGGGGAGCTTTCTGAAGGAATCAGCACACCGCAAACGCGGCTCGACAGCTGGCACCCGCTTTGCTGTAGTATTCGCGATTCGAGTCGCCTCCCGCGACTCGACGGTACTGGAGGAGAGTTCATGAAAATGCGTTTCCGAATTTCATTTCTCCTCGTCGTGGCGGGCCTGTTCGCTCAGACGGCCTTGGCGCAGACGGGGAACATCCGAGGGACGGTGACCGACGAGACCGGCGCCGTGCTCCCAGGCGCGACGGTCATCATTCGAAGCGAGTCCATCATCGGCGGCTCTCGCGAGCAGGTGACGAACGAGCTGGGGGTCTACCGGTTCGTTTCGATCCCGATCGGGACCTATGACGTCGAGGCCTCCCTCACGAGCTTCGAGACGAAGCGCATCGAGGCGGTCCGGGTCGTGCTCAACGCGACGGCGAGCGTCGACATCGCTTTGAGACTCTCGACGATTACCGAAACGGTGACGGTCACGGGCGAGTCGCCCATCGTGGACGTAACCGCTGCGGGCATCCAGAGCGG
>Ga0187893_10003748_pt1 | contig 30076 bp, 34 predicted proteins | sample MA1701074metaG_FD_139574 | JGI IMG/M metagenome (GOLD analysis project Ga0187893, IMG submission 139574) | White microbial mat communities from a basaltic lava cave in the Kipuka Kanohina Cave System on the Island of Hawaii, USA - MA170107-4 metaG ...
CGCGCAAGCTGATGCGCTACATCCGTCTCTACAACAAGAACCCCAAACCGGTGAACTGGCAACACAAGGACCCCACGCGGCGGATCGTTTCTACTAGCGATCCAAAGGTTACGGTGCACTAGATGCTTCACCCGCGCAATGAGTTGGTCGTTCGAGAGCTGAGCCATAGGCGACAGCGTCGTCGGGTTCATGGCCCATACTAACATGACGATTTTGAATCGCTCAGGATCGTCTCGGTGCGGCGTACGCGGCCGCACTCGTTCTACGCGGCGCCGGGCCTCACAACGCCGCTCTCGGGCGATGCTGCCGCGTGTGGTGGGGATCTACGAGCAGCTGAGCCGTGGATTCTGAGGTGCACTGCGAAACTTGTCAATGCCGAACGGAGAAATTTCTTCTGTTGCCGTCCGGTCTCCCTGACCCAACTCGGGCCGGACGGAGTTCATCTCACGGGCAGCTCATCCTCGAGTTGAACTGAATACGATACGGTGCTAGCGGGTGGCGATCGGGGCCTGTTCGAACGAAAGGAAGAGGCTTTCCAGTGCCAGACGCGCGTTCACGTTGCGCCGCAGCGATTCCTTTGCCGCCTCCAATCCTTCGATCCGAGCCCCCAACGTGGCGTCACTGAACTGGGGCGCGAGGAGCGCGATCTGGTCCTGCCGGTCCCGGTGCGTGATGACCGCCGGGTCGGCCAGCTGCTTCCAGAGCAGCAGGTCGCGATACCAGTACACGGCCAGGTCCAGCAGCTCGGGAAGGAGATCCCCCTCTTTCGATTGGGTCTCTCTCCAGAGGGTTTCGGCGCCATCGAGCCGCGTCATGAGGTCGCCGGACTCCAGCGCCGGCAGCAGGTCCAGCAGCCGGTCGCGGGCCTCCATCCGCGCCTCGGACCGCGCCCATTCCAGTGCGCGGCCTATCCGCCCATCCGCCAGCACGGCCAGCACCCGCGCCCGATCCGCGGCGATACCCCACCGCTCGACCAGCGCGCGCTCGATCTCGCCGGCGCGCACGAATGAGCATCTGACGAGCTGACAGCGCGACACAATCGTGGGAAGCAGCGCGACGCTCGACTCGGCGATCAGGATGAACGTCACGCGCTGGGGCGGCTCCTCAAGCGTCTTCAGGAGGCTATTGGCCGACGAGGGGTTCATGCGTTCCGCGTCGGCGATAATGTAGATCTTCCGGCGCCCTTCGTAGGGGGGAAACGCGGCGTCATGACGCAGCGCCCTGATTTGATCGATGGGAATGTCCTTGCCTTTGTAATCCTTGGCCGGTGCCTCGATGAAGCGATCGTTGGCGATATCGAGCACGCGCACATCGGGATGATGGCCGGCCGCGATCCGCCGACACGGGCCACACTCGCCGCAGGCGTCTGCATCGGGTCGCTCACAGTTCAGCAACTGCGCGAACGCCAGCGCCAGCGTCCGGCGCCCCACGCCCGCGGGGCCGACCAACAAGTAGGCATGGCCCACCCTCCCGGCCCGCACCGCCGACCTCAGGAGGAGTACCGCGTGATCCTGATTGACGATGTCCCTGAACGCCATCCCTGACCTCTCTACCCCCGGCCTAGACCCGCTCCATGCGCTCGACGTGCAGCACAAAAACTATTGCGCCACCAACTTCCACCTTTACCGGATACGTGACATAGGAGTCAACGGGTTCCATGACCGGGGGGATTGGCGTCATCAACTGCTCGCGGCGCTGACAGACCCGTCCGATCACGCCGAGCACCACGTCTACCTGGTGGTCCTCGATGCCCGACAGGATGGTCGCATTGCCCTCGCGGAGGAAGCCGCCGGTGCTGGCCAGCATGGTGGCCTGGACGTCCGCCTCCATCAGCGCGTCGATCAGGCGACCGGCGTCCTTCTCCTGGACCACCGCCAGCACGAGTTTGATCGGCCTCACCCCACAGACGCACGGCCGGTGCGGCGCCGCGGCGTTTCAGCCCCCGCGGGCTCGGCCCGCGGGCGTTGTCGGCCTTCGGACGGCGGGCCGCGGGCTCGCGGCAATCACCCCCGCAGAAGCCAGCCCCTCGCCTCAAGCAACCGTCGGACCGCCGCAACCAGACCGGTGTGGACGTCTTCTGCCGGCCGATCACCGTCGATCACGACAAATCGCGAGGGCTCTTCGCGCGCCAGTTGGAGGAATCCTGCGCGGACTCTCGCGTGAAAACCGACCTCTTCCTGTTCGAACCGATCGCCCCGCCCCGGCACACCCTCTTTCCCTGTAGCGTTACGGGCACGCCGGAGGCCGACGGACGGATCGACGTCGATCAGCATCGTCAGATCGGGGCGCAGGCCCCGCGTCGCGACCTCGTTGACGGTGCGCACGATATCGATGGGAAGACCGCGGCCAAACGCCTGGTACGCGATCGATGCATCCACAAAGCGCTCGGAGAGCACGCATGTGCCCGATGCAAGCGCGGGACGCACCATTTCGCTGACGTATTGCGCGCGGCTCGCCGCGAACAGGAGCATCTCCGTCTCTGCGCGCATCCCTCGATACCGGTCGTCGAGCACGAGGGACCGGATGGCCTCGCCGATGGGGGTGCCGCCGGGCTCCCGGGTCAGTACCAAAGGGATCTCGCCGCGCAGGGCCTCGTAGAGCCGGCGCGCCTGCGTGCTTTTGCCGGAGCCTTCGGGTCCTTCGAGGGTGAGGAAGATCCCCGGCTGATGGGCCCCCGTGACTGGCCCCGTCACGGTGACCTAGCGCGGGTAGATCACGACGCGGCGGAACGGGTCGTCGCCTTTGCTCTCTGACGCGAGGCCGTAACGCTGGACGAGTTGATGCTGGAGCCGGCGGAGGTACGAGTTCTGCGGCGTCAGCTCCACGGGCTGCGCCGACTCGAGAACACGCGCGATCGCTTCCTCGACCTCGGTGAGGGCGGCGTCGTGCTCGGCAGGGCCATCGCTGACCTCGAAGACTTCCCTGAGAAAGTGCTCGATCTGTGTGACGGTGTTGCTGCGCAGCACGTGCAGGGGCATGCCGCGCCCCGCCGCATCCTTCAGGCGCTTGGGCTGGCGCTTCTCCTGAGATTTCAGCGTGAGGACCAGATCGGCCTCACCCAGTGACTCGGCGATGTACGCCGGAACGCCCATCTCGCGGATGGCCCGTTCCAGCCGGTTGCGGCTTACAGCGTACGGATAGATCCTGAGAATCTGCCGGCCGGGCCGCGCGTGATCCTCCGAGGCGGCGGGGGCAAACGGACCCTCCGGCTCCCATCCCGATGTGGGGGCCGCAGCTGGGGCCGTCGTGATCTCGACTTCGCCGCCCGTGGTGCGCACACGGGTCTCGGGCCGCGGCGCCACGCCGCGCAGGTAGCGATCAACCACCTGCGCGACGTCGTGGTGCACGGCCAGGCGATCCTTCTCCTGGATCTCGATCACCACGTCGAACGTGGGCGGCGCCTTGCGCTCGAGCACAGTTTTCTGCGTGCCTCGCCGGCGCGCTTCCTCATCGGAGAGCGTGACGGCTTGAATGCCGCCTACGAGATCAGACAGCGTTGGGTTTTGGAGGAGGTTGTCTAGCGTGTTGCCGTGGGCCGTCGCGATGAGCTGCACGCCGCGCTCGGCAATGGTACGAGCGGCCATGGCTTCGGCCTCGGTGCCGATCTCATCGATGACGACGACTTCGGGCATGTGATTCTCGACGGCCTCGATCATGACCGCGTGCTGCATCGCGGGGACCGGCACCTGCATGCGCCGCGCGCCGCCGATCCCGGGGTGCGGAATGTCGCCATCGCCGGCGATCTCGTTGGACGTGTCGACGATCACCACACGCTTGCGAAACTCATCGGCCAGCACCCGCGCGGCTTCGCGGAGCAGGGTGGTCTTCCCGACGCCCGGCCGGCCCAACAGCAGGATCGAGCGGCCCGACTCGATGACGTCGTGCACGATGTCCACCGTGCCGAGAACAGCACGGCCGACCCGGCAGGTCAGGCCGATGATGTCACCCTGGCGGTTGCGGATCGCGCTGATGCGATGCAGCGTGCGTTCGATGCCGGCGCGGTTATCCTTGCCGAATGTGCCGACGCGCTCCGTGATGTATTCGAGCGTTTCGCGCCCGACGAACGATCCGTCCAGCATGAACACGTCATTCGGAAAGCGCGCCTCGGGCTTGCGTCCCAGGTCCAGCACGACCTCGAGCAGCTGATCGAGATCGCTATGGCGCTCCAGCACGATGCGCAGATGGGGCGGCAGCACATCGAGGAGCAGGTCTAAGTTGTCCGTGACGTGCATCTGGCGGCCAGCCACGGGCGGTCCTCCCCCGGTGCGGGTTGGAAGCGCAGAAGGGAACCCAAGGGGTTCCCTCCGCACCGCGTCTCTGACGTTGACCGGCGACAGATACGAACGATTTCTCAAGAGATCCTCAACAATACGGCCTGTCGGCCTCTCTCCATTATTATTATTATAGATATACCCGCAGGGAGGCGCAACGCCGCGACCCAAGGCAGTCGATAACGTTCAGCCGAGGTACCGCACATTCAATCGGGTTGGGCTTGCGCGTACGCTTCCAGCAGCCGCCACAGCTCGTCCCGGTCGGGCGGGACGAGGGGCGATGACCGACCGCGGCGTAGCACGACGCGCTCGGCACCGGTGAGGATCCCTATCTCCGCCGACGGGATTCCGGCGAGATGGAGCTCGGCCTGCAACGGTCCGGGATCTGGAACCGCGATGAGCATCGCCCCGCCGCTGATCAGCGCCAGTGGGTCGGCGCCGAGCGCCGCGCAGATCGCGCGCGTTTCCGGAGCAACCGGAACGGCGTCCGCATCGAGCCGGACGCCGCATCCCGATGCTTCCGCAAGTTCCCAGACACCGGTCAGCACGCCGCCCTCGGTGACGTCGTGCATCGCGGTCGCTCCCGTACGCGCCCCGATGCGGCCCTCAGGCACGACGCTGATGCGATCAATGAAGGCCCGGGCACGATTCAGCATCGCCGCGTCAATTTCCCCGCGCAGCCGGTCGGCCAGATCGGCCGCCAGGATAGCGGTCCCCTCAATGCCCGCGCTCTTCGTCAGCATGAGCGCGTGTCCCGGCCGGCCGCCGCTGGCCGACACGAAGCCATCCCGCGGCGCGCGCCCGATGGCGCAGACGACCACGATCGACCGCTCGATCCCGGGTGTCACTTCAGTGTGGCCGCCGACGATCTCGATCCCAACCTGCCGCGCTGCGTCCCCGGCTTCGCTGACGATGCGATCCAGGTCGCCTTCCGCACTCTGCTCCGCCAGCAGCAAGGTGATCAGCAGACCGACAGGCTCGGCGCCGGTCGTGGCCAGGTCGTTGCAGGCGATGTGGACGGCCAGGCGGCCCCGGTGCTCGCCCGCCCCGGTGATGGGATCACAGGTGGCCACGCACACCGACGGGCCGAAGTCGAGCACGGCACAGTCCTGACCGACCGTGGCGTGCACCAGCACGTCGGGGCGATGCAGCAGGTGTGGGAAAATGCGCTCGCGCAGCGTGGCGGCGGTCACTTTCCCCGGCCTCATTCGAGCAGCTCCAGCGGCCCGATCACGGCAAGTTTGATCGCGTATAGGATGCGATTCTCTACGAAGCTCGGCACGTCGCGATTCACGAGCACGGGGATGACGCGTTCAGGTCGGGCCACCGCTTCGCCGAGCGCCGTGAAGGGATATCCGCCAGGCGCACCTCGAAGCCGTGCGATGCCCGCATGGCGCTCATGCCGGGGCCCATTGTGCCGGCGCCGATGACGGCCACCACCCGGACGTCATTCCCAGTCCCCCAGTGTGTGCATCGCCGCCCCGATTGACGCGCCGAGGTCGACGCCGTGTCCCAAATTGAGCAGGCTGCGCTCCAGAACCGCAAGCAGCGCGGCCAGGTGGGTGGGGTGCGCCGAGACCCCCATGTGGCCCAGGCGGAATGTAATGCCGGCCAGGTCCTTGTACCCGCCGGAAATTTTCACCCCGTACCGCCCGCGCATGTGCGTCACGAGCGCTCCCGCGTTCACGCCGTCGGGGGTGTGCACGTCGTCACCGCGTTGCTGGCGATGGCATCCCGGGCCGGCCATGGCCGCAGCCCCAGCGCGCGCACACCCGCGCGGCAGGCGCGGCCGATACGCTCGTGCCGCGCAATGTAGCGATCGAGCCCAATCTCCAGCGCCTGGGCCAGCACCGATTCGAGCGCGTAGACCAGGCTGACCGAGGTCGTGTAGGGGAACGTGCGCCGCTGGGTCCATGACTCGCGCCAGTCCAGGAGGGAGAGATACGATTCGCGGAGCGGCGTGCGCCGGTGCTCCATGGCCTCCCAAGCCGACGGGCTCACCGCCAGCAGTGCGAGGCCCGGCACGCCGGCGAGACACTTCTGCGGGCCCGACACCGCGACGTCGACACCCCACGCATCTACCTCGAAGGGCGCGCCGCCCAGTCCCAGCGCCGTATCCACGATCGTGAGCACGCCGAACTCCCGCGCGATCAGGCAGATCTGGTCGACCGGATTGACCGTTCCCGACGGCGTCTCGGCATGGATGACCGAGAGGAATTTGACGCCCGAATGCCGGCGCAGCGCGTTACGCACATCTTCCGGGTCGATTGCGTCGTTGAACGGCACGGCGACCTCAATCGTCTTGCCGCCGTAGCGCTCGATGAAGGTCTCGAACCATTTCCCAAAGATGCCCGAGACGAGATTGAGCACCCGATCGCCCGGGGAGATCAGCGACGCGGCGACCGACTCCATGCCGAGCACCGTTTCGCCCTGCATGATGACAACATCGTTGTGGGTGCGAAACACCTGCTGGAGCAGATCACACGCGCGGGCGAACAACGCAATGAACGCGGGGTCATAGGGGTTCACGACCTGGCGGGCTTGATCGCGAAGCGTCCGGTTCGTGACCTCTCCGGGACCCGACGCCGCCGACAGATACGGCCAGTCGCTCATGACCCCGGACGGCGGTTCGTGGGTGGATAGGTGGGGTGCGGAAACCCAAAGACCATGATGATGCCGATAGCCGCGCCACCGTCGTTTCCGACCCACGCGCGAAACGCGGTCGGCAGACCGGCGGTGCCCTCCTCGACCGCGATCTGGGGATGCGCTCGGAGTACGTCGAAGATGCCGGCGCGGATCGTTTGCGCCAGGTCAGTGGCAGCTATTCCCACTGACGTGGCTCGAACCGCGTGATGATCTCGGCGCCATCGTTCGTGACGATGATCTCCTCCTCGATGCGCACACCCTGCGCTCCAGGGATCTCGATGCCGGGTTCAACGCACAGCACCATGCCGGCCTGCAGGGGCGTACTGTCACCCTCGTAGAGCAGCGGCGGCTCCATCGTCTCGTAGCCGATCCCATGCCCGATGAATGGGCGGGCGTATTCGCCAAATCCCCTCGGCATGACGTCGTCGCCGATCAAACCGACCCGCGCTGCGCCCAAGTCCTTTTCCTCAAGCGCATCGGCGATGGCCTCCGCAAGATTCGGCAGGATAGAGGTCCTTGGCGCCGCCTTTGAGCGCGCGTGACGGACATCCTGAATCGGTACGAAGTCGCGTCGGAACGTCGTATCGACGATCAGCACGGGATCTCCGCCCAGCGGAATCACGAGCGCCGAGTGGCCCATGCCGCGCATCTCACCCCAGAACATCCCGGTGGGAAATGGCGGGAAGTGATTCGATAGATAGGCGACGTTGGCCGGACGCTCGTAAAACGGGCGGCCGATGGCGACAAAGGCGGCCACGCCGCGCTCGACCGCCGCGGCCTTCACGCGGTCGAGCCGCCGAAAGATCTCGTCGTGCGAGATGCCTTGCTCTGCTTGGACGGTCACGCGCCTCCGACACCTGCATAAGGGCCGTTGTGCGTAAACTGTAGACGCTCAGCGTGAAGCGCGTCATTACTTCCGGCTTGAAACACATCGCTCCTCCACAGCCCGTGACCGCTGGGATGCCGATGCGCAGGCCTTCAAAATCCTCACCTAATGGGGACAAGGGTGTGCCGGAGAGTGCGGTCATTCGCGGTTCACTGCGATGGCGGTCCGCGGGCCGGAACTCCAGGCTAGACAAAAACGATCAAAACAACCGGGTCTGCGCCGGTTCCAGCATCTCCTCGCGGACTTCTTCGCCATCCTTGAAGATGCTGATCTCGCCGAAGACGCCATCGTAACCGGGGGCGATCGACACCTGTCCCTCGCGCACGCGGCGCAGCCCCTCGGCGATCCGCAGCGTTGTGTGCTTCCGTACTTCTTCCACCGGGGCGTCGAGCAGGACGGTGAACTCACCGCCAAACACCTTGCAGAGCTTGAGGTACTCTTCCCGCGCACCTGCCGTTCCCGGCTGCGTGCCCATCGCTTCAGCGATGATCTCCTCGAGGGGAATCAGGTTGCGGTACGGGACCGCGCCTTCGGGGACGAAACCTTCCTCGCGGTCGGCGAGCAGTTCCACCCTGTGCAACACACCGACCGTGGGGGAGCGTCCGCACACCGGGCATCGCCCGCCGGACGCTTTGGTTTCCTTCGGCGTCATGCGCCGGTTGCAGTTGCGGTGGCCGTCGTAGTGGTACTTCCCTTCTTCGGGGAAGAACTCCAGCGTGTACAGAAAACGCGAGGTGTCCTTCTCTCTCAGGATTCGCACGATCTCGAAGTAGTCGAGGTCGCAGAAGAAGACATTGGCTTCCCGCCCAAGCTTGGGAAGCGAATGGGCATCGGAGTTGCTCACCAGCATCGTGCGGTCGAGCTCCGAGAGGCGCCAGTTCATCGGGGGGTCGCTGGACAGACCGGTTTCGACGGCGGCGACATGATGGAGTTGATCGCCGAAGCACTCCGCAATCGCATCAAACCCCGAGTTGCTGCCGTACAGCGAGAACCACGGCGTCCAGGCGTGCGCGGGGATAACCATGCAGTCCGGCGAGATCTCCATCACGTACTCGACCAGCCGGTCGGTGGGGAGCGTGAGCGTCGGCCGGCCGTCGGCCAGCAGGTTGCCGAACCGACCGAGCACCGCGTTGATCTTGTCCACCACCTCGAAGGACGGCGCGAGCAGAACATTGTGGATCTTCCGCAGCCGTCCACGCGCGGGATAAATGTTCGACACCTCAACCGTCAGCATGAAGTGCGATCCGTCATGGACGAACAGCCCTCGGTCGGTGGGCCGCAGGCGGGCGCGCATCTCACGCAACCAGACCGGATGGGTGAAGTCACCGGTGCCCAGTAGCGTGATGCCCTTGATCTTCGCCCATCGGGCCATGTGCTCAATGTCCATGTCCCGGCTGGTGGCACGGCTGTAGCGGGAATGCAGATGCAAATCAGCGATAACGCGCATGGGTTCTGCTTACGCGCGGTCGGAGTCGGAGGCTATTGGCCCGGCGCTCGCCCTGCGGCCGAACTCGGCCTGTCCGCAGCATTCGCGCCCGGCTGCACCCGCTCCTTCGCAGGCGACGCCGAGCCATCGTTCCACAGCGACAGCATGCCGGCGCCCAGGGCCGCGATGACCGAGGGGGCCAGCCGGACGTCGCGCACCCCGGCGCGCAGCGCCGCGGCCAGCACGGGCCGGAATAGGCGGGACTGGTACTGCGTATCGCCGTGCTCCTCGACCGCGTGCCGGAGCGCCGGATCGGTCGCCAGCGCCCGGATGATGGCGCTCGTGTGTCGGTCGGGCAAGCGGTTGAGAGCCTGGCGAACAACCGAAGTGAAGCGGACCTCGCGGCCGAAGGCCGCCTGCCAGGCGCGCTGGTACGCGGCAAGCGCGCCATGCCTCAGGGCACGGCTGCCGGCTCCGAGGGCCCGGGCCGCCGCCTGCGCCGCGAACTCTCCTGCCAGCATTGAGAAGTAGATGCCGCCCCCGCTGGTTGCTTTCACCTGGCCAGCCGCATCTCCCACGACCAGCATTCCGTCGGTATACGACGGCCGGCGCAACCCTAGAATTGGGATGCGCCCGGCGAGCTTGCGGATCACGGACGCGCCGCGCACGCGGGGGGCCACCGCAAGATGCGAGGTCATGAGCCGATTAAGGTAGTAGAGGGGAGGTCGATCGGTCAGCCGAGGGTCTACCGCGAGGCCGAGACGCCCGCGCCCGTTGCCGATGGGCATCAACCAGGCAAAGAAACCGGGTGCGATATCACGGCCAAAATAGAGGTCAGGCGCATCATCGGAGATGGCCGCGCCATTGATCTCATACTGCAAGCCGTGCACCAGAGTGCGCCGGGGCGCGATGCCCAATTGCGGCGGCAGGACTGGGTTGGCGCCCTCCGCGTCGATGACGAGCGCGGCATCGATCGCCAGACGGGTGCCGCGCCGTTCCGCCTCAACGCGCATTCGGCCGTCGGCCCGCGCAACCGTGCGAGCTCGGGCACCCGTGATGACTTCCGCGCCGGCAGCGGCGGCCTGTTCGGCCAGATAGCGGTCGAACGGATCACGGTCCACAACGTATGAGTCGACCACCCCCCGCCGCACCCGCGCAACGGTCCCATCAGGCGCGTACAGTGAGGCCGCGCACAGGGCGGTTTGAATCAGAGACGCGGGCAGGCCGAAGCGCTCGAAAGCGTGCACCGACAGCTTCCCGGTGCAGTGTGTGGGGCAGCCCACCTCGGGGTGCTCTTCCAGCAGGACGGTCCGCAGGCCGGACGAGGCGCTCAACCGCGCGGCGGTCGATCCTGCAGGGCCGGCGCCGACCACCAGGATGTCGGTTTTCACAGCACACCCAACCTTATCAGGCACAAGCTAGACGATCCAGTGCGGCTATTTCCTGGACCGCGGCAGGCTTTCACAGAGAATGAGTTGGCTGAATCTAGGGGCCGGTCTGAGGTCGCGGCCGGCCGGCCCGGGGAGACGAACCTCGCTTGTATACCATGACCGTTCGCTCGAACTCGATGACGACCGTGCCGTCCTGTTTGTACCCCCGGGTGCGCACTCGCACGATCCCGCAGTTCGGCCGCGACGCGGAGTCCCGTTTCTCGAGCACTTCACTTTCGGCATACAGCGTGTCGCCGACGAAGACCGGCGCCGGCAACGTGACCTTGTCCCAACCCAGATTAGCGAAGGCATTCTGGCTGACGTCAGGCACCGAGATCCCAGTCACCAGTGCGAGCGTGAACGCGCTATTCACCAGCGGCCGCCCAAACTCGCTGTTCGCCATGTACGCGTAGTCCAGATGTAGCGGGCTCGCGTTCATTGTGACGGCGGTGAACCACACGTTGTCGGCCTCAGTCACGGTCCGCCCGTTGGGATGGGCGTAGACATCGCCGACCTCGAAATCCTCGTAGTATCGGCCTTCCTGAGTTGTTGGGCTCGCCATTGTAGTTTCCTAGTACGACCTGGGCAGGTCCAGCACGTGCTGCGCCAGGTAGGCTAGGATCAGGTTATCGCTGATGGGGGCGACTTTGTACAGCCGGGTCTCGCGAAATTTGCGCTCCACATCGTATTCCGCGGCGAAGCCATATCCCCCGTAGGTGTCCAGGCACGCGTTGGCGGCCTCCCAGGCGGCCTCCGCAGCCAGAAACCGGGCCATGTTGGCCTGCGGCCCGCACGGTTCGCCCGCATCAAAGCGTCCGGCCGCATCCACGCGCATCAGGTCAGCGGACTCGAGGTGAGCATACGCGCGCGCGAGGGGAAACTGAACCCCCTGGTTGGCACCGATCGGCCGGCCGAAGACGACACGCTCACGGGCGTAGTGCGAGGCCCGGTCGACAAACCACCGCGCGTCGCCGATACATTCGGCAGCGATGAGAATACGTTCGGCGTTCCATCCATCAATGATGTAGCGGAACCCCATGCCCTCTTGCCCGATCAGGTTCTCGACGGGGACCTCCAGGCCGGTGATGAAAAGCTCGGTGGTGTGGTGGTTGAGCATTGTACGGATCGGGCGCACCTGTACCGCGCCCCCACCGATCGCGGCGCGGAGATCGACGAGGAACACCGACAGGCCCGCACTCTTGTCGGTGAGCCGATCGTACGGTGTGGTGCGCGCCAGCAGGAGCATGAGGTCGGAGTGTTCCGCGCGCGAGGTGAAGATCTTCTGGCCATTGATGACGTAGTGGTCGCCGCCGCGGACCGCGGCCGTCTGAATCCGCGTGGTTTCCGACCCGGCCGTCGGCTCGGTCACACCGAAAGCCTGGAGGCTGAGTTCGCCCGAGGCGAGTCTGGGGAGATAGCGGCGTTTCTGTTCCTCACTGCCGTGGCGCAGTAGGGTCCCCATGATGTACATCTGGGCGTGGCAGGCGGCCGCGTTGCCGCCGGATCGGTTGATCTCTTCGAGCACGAGGGAAGCTTCACTGATGCCCATGCCGGCTCCCCCGAATTCCTGCGGGATCAGGACCGCCAGCCATCCCGTGCGCGTCAGGGCCGCCACGAACTCGTCAGGATATCCCTGGGTCCTGTCGAGCTCACGCCAGTAAGCGTCTGGAAATTGCTGGCAGAGCCTGCGCACCGCGTCACGAATAAGCCGGTGTTCATCGGTGAGCGAGATCACCATCGGATCACCACCCTCCTGGCGTGAGATCCAACTCCGGCACGTGCGCTGTTGCCGCGATAGCGGAACTCTGCGACGTGCACGCACCGAAGACGATGCGGTGACTTCCCTACGCAAGGCGACAGGATGAAGTGAAGGTCGCCCTGGAGTAAACGTCTTGCCACAGTGTGGTCGAACCCGAGTTCTATCTCCCGCCGCGCTGTCGTCGGCGGCGTTCCTGTCTGCTGAGGGGTTGCCCGCCTGGTCCTTGCTGCGGTAGCGGGGCCTGCGGGCGGACGACGACCGAACCACTGATCTTCACCCACCGCCGGCCGTAATGATTCTCTATGATCTTCGCTGAAGGAGTCTGAGAGAACGTGTGCATTGTGGCATGGTGGACGGAAAGCACGAGGTCTTGCAGTTGCCCGTCGGTCTCCAGTCTCACCACCTTAACGCCCTTCTCTATCGCCTGGTCGGGGCCGACCTTGCGCCCATGCGATTGGAAGGCGTCATAGTCCGCAAACCAGGCTGCGATCTGGTCCGCCTTCTGATCCTTTTCGGCGTCACCCGCAAGCATGTATCGTTTCAGCCAGGATGAGACCATTGCGACCGCAAGCGCGCTAGAGTCTTGGCATTGCGTAAGGAGGCCCGGCAGGTAACCTCGCAGAATGGGCAGCCACGCCGCCAAGTTGGAAGGGTCCTTGCATTGCTCCTTTGCCATCTCGAACTGCTTGAGGATGGCCTTGGCGGGCGCGGACCGCGGCCCTTCCGGCGTCATGACGATAAACTGTGGGTCGATGGGGCCGAGTTGCGAATGCTGGCCCATGACGATCTCGTCGGCGGACAGCGCCAACATAGTGGCGGCCGACATGGCGGCGAGAGGCACGTAAACACGGATGTGGTCGAATCGCTGCCGCAGGTAGTCCACGACGGACTCCGCCGCATCGGCCGATCCGCCGGGGCTGTGGAGAATGAGGTCCAGGCTCCGCTCTTCTACGTTCGAGCAGGCTTCCATGAAGCCCGCCATGTCGGCAAGGACAATTTGCAGGTCAGCCGGGGGGATCGAGCGAGACTCTAAGAAGGCAGATTCGTAAAGAATGACGGCCCTTCCTGTGTAATCATGAAGGGCCTTCAGGTACTTTCCGCGGACGCCGTCGAAGTCCGGTCCGGTGCCCTCGGGGGCCTTGCTCCTGCCGAGTTCCTTGAGTACCTCCCCCCAGGTCGGCAAGTTCTCTCTATGTCACCTATAGAGGGTTGGTGGTGTTTGACGCGAACGCTACAGGCCTCTCCTCCAGCGCGCTGGAGGCCTCGGCGTATGCCTTTTCCACACGGGCGTAGAGGTTTAGCAGGTCAGCCACGCCTGCCTCCCTAGCCTCGCCCGCCCGCACCAACGCTTCGTGCTCCGCTGCCCTGGACACTCTCCGCCTCCGCTTGGGTCCTCTCGTTGGCTTCCTTTGGCGACTCATCAAGTATATCAGTTACTCCTACTCTTGGGTGGAACCTCCATTAGCCTACTTGGATTCCAGAGGCTCGCCTTTTGCCCGGCCAAGATAGTCGTGCCCTTGCCGTCAGTCGCCGCCCGACCGCGCCAACCACGCGGCAGCCTGCCCGGATCAAGAACGGCACCTCGTTGAATTGCAGCCTTAGGGTTCTTGCCTAGGCCCGCGGCGTTCGAAGCCAAGCCCCGCCGTATTGGCCGTCCATGCCACGGAGGAACCCGAGTTAGCGTAAACAAGTTGAGGATGGGCTCCCGTGTGCCCGATCGCCTAGTGGGCAGACTTGACCTGAAGACCCATGATACTTCGGCCTGGAGCTCCAGAACAGGAGATTGGGAGAATGTTGGTGCGCCGGCACCTGCTGGACAGTTTCCTCAAACCGGGCGTATCGGCAGGAACGAGCTTCCCAACGGACGCATTGGTGAGGAGGAGAATTCCGTGACCACTCCGCAGACCCTCGAGGATATTGTCGTCCTCGACCTCGCCACCATCGTCTCGGGAGGCACCACCACGTCCATTCTTGCCGACTATGGCGCGCAGGTCATGAAGATCGAACACCCGCTAGGCGGCGATCCCCTACGTGCGTGGAAACCGACCAAGGACGGGGTATCGCTGTGGTGGAAGGTCTGATATGGAAGGACCGGGTCAAGTCTCTTCGTCGGTCAGCCACCGCCTCGATTGTTCAGGGTACCGATTCGGTGCGGGGGGCCACGAGCGAGGAGACGCCATCGACGTTGTGATCACGCTGATATTCGCGGGTCGCGGCCGCATGACAGTGATCCGTCGGGAGCTCCTTCGGTCTAGGCGCGCGCGTGCGGGACACAGCCCTGAGCGCAGTTTTCCACTCGAGGATGCTCCGTTCCGTAGCCGGCCTCGCTCGCGCCCTTCCGCACCAATCGATCCTGACAATCTTCACCTCACAACGAAACGAATCGCTTGCTCGCGTCAGCCTGCACGGGTCACGTGCTGGCCGATGGCCCAAACGAACCCCAAGAGTTCCCGCCCGACGGCTATCGCGGCCTTTTGCGGGGGCTTGCCCCTGCCCACCAAACGGCGATACCGGCGATGCAAGCGATCCTGACCTTTCCAGGCGAGTGCCTTCACGCCTTCGGTCTGGCCGACCTGCCGGCGCCGCAGGTTGCGCCAGACGCCTGGTGCGTGCCGGTAGTGCCACGCCGCCTGTACGACGGTATGCCGGACGTGACTGTTTCCCGTCTTGGTGATCCGACCGCGATACTGGCGAGCCCCGCTGGAGTACTCGCGGGGCACCAACCCCGCATAGGCCATCAGTTGCCGCGGCGTCCGGAAGCGCCGCGGGTCCCCCAATTCGGCCACCAGTGTGGCTGCGGTCACGAGTCCGATCCCCCGCATGGCTTGCAAGGCGAGGATAAGCGCGGCATGACGGCCGGTGCTCGTGAGCAGCGCCACCTCCCGCTCCAGCCGTTGGACCCGCTCCTGGGCTTGGTCCAGCGCGAGGAGATATTCACGCAGGACGATCTGCCCGCTGGGGTGAGGCAGCGCGATAGTCTGGAGCCAGGCGCGGTGCTTGGTCCCCCACACTCGAATCCCAGATGGTGTGACGATGCTCAGCCGCAGCAGGAGTTTGATCACCCGATGCCGGGCGCGGAGGAGATCTGCCTGCGCCGCTTCGCGGGCTCGCGTCAGATCCCGCAGGGCCTCGTGTTCCTCATCAGGCACCCAGATCGGTGTGAGCTCACCGCTGCGCAGCAGCCGCGCCAGCTTGGTCGCATCGCGCCGATCGGTCTTCACGCGTTCGCCGGGTTTCGCGGGCACCAGCGAGGGCGCCACCACGATGCAGCGAACGCCCAAGCGCGTGAGCTGCCGGTACACGGCGTAGCCGCATGGGCCGGCTTCGTAGGCGCAGACCATTCGCGAGGCTGGCCCCAGGCGAACGACGAGTTTCCGGACAGCCTCAGGGGTGTGCGGAATGGTACCAAGGGAGCGGACTTCACCCCCTCCACCATCAGCAACCGCGACCGCGATCGACGTCTTGTGCACATCGAGCCCGACGACGATGGTATCCTGAATCATGGACCGGACCTCCTCGCATGAAGCTCTGCGCTGTGCGCAGGCACGCTCACAGCGTAACCTTCGCGCTGCGAGTCGAGCGTCCGGTCCTTCCATGGTGTCTTGGCCCGCAATAAGAAATCCGTGACGCTGAATCTTCAGAAGCCCCGCGGGAAGTCGCTGGGTTGTTCGGAGCGGTCGGCGCTCTGATGGCGCTGCACCATCGCGACCGGTGCGACGGCCGCGGCCAGGTGATCGACATCGGCCTCTACGAGGCGCTGTTCCGCTTCCTCGTGCCGTACCTGCCTCAGTTCGCGCTATTGGGCAAAGCGCAGCAGCGAGGAGGAAATCGGTTCGCGGGGGCGGCACCGCGCAATCTGTACCGCGCGGCAGGCGGCGAGTGGGTGGCGTATGTGGAGGAACTCGATGCGATCATCCAGGACTGGATGGGTGCACGACCGCTGGAGGAGATCCTGCGGGCGCTCGAGGAGGCTGAGGCCGTGGTCGGTCCCGTCTACGACATTCAGCGCATTCTCTCAGACGCACAGTATCTGGCGCGCGGGAATGTGCTGAGCGTTGACGACCCGGACCTGGGCGAATTCCCGATGCCTGGGATCATTCCAAGGCTCTCGCGCACGCCCGGCCATGTAGCGCACGCAGGCCCGCGCCTGGGGGAACACAACGGAGCCGTGTATTGCGGCCGCCTCGGCCTGTCGCGCGACGACCTCGACCGCCTGAACCATGAAGGAGTGGTCTAACTGAGTCTCCGTCGCAGTGTCCTCTTCGTCCCCGCCGATCAGGAGGCCAAGGTCCACAAGGCGCTCGGGCTCGCCTGCGATGGCATCATCATCGACCTTGAGGACGGCGTGTCCCCGGCCCGCAAGCCGGAGGGCAGGGCCGGAGCCCTTGCCGCGCTGAAACTATCGTTCGGGCCTCGTGAACGCCTGGTGCGCATAAATGCGCCGGGCTCTGCGTGGAGCGGAGACGATCTGGCGGCTTTGCGGGAGGCGACCGCGCTTCCGGACACCGTCGTCATCCCTAAGGTTGATGCCCCCGAACAGGTGCTGGCCGTGGCGCGCGCGCTCGAGGGCAAGGAGGTCGCTTTCCTGCCGCACATCGAGACGGCGCGCGGGCTTTTGGCCGCCGGCGCCATCGCGGCGTGCCACCCGCGCGTGAGCGGCCTGTTCTTCGGCGCGGGCGACTATCTCGTGGAAACGGGCGGGCAGCGCACGGCGCGGACCTTGCTCTATCCGCGCTCGGCCGTGGTGGCCGCGGCGGCGGCCGCGCGCGTTGACGCGATCGACACACCCTACTTCCGCCTCGGCGATCTGACGGGTCTCGAAGCCGACGCTGTTGAAGCCGCGGACCTGGGTTTTGCGGGCAAGGCGGCCATCCATCCCGAGCAGCTCCCGGTGCTCAACCGCGTGTTTGCGCCTTCCCCGGAGCGCGTGGCCTGGGCCGAGCGCGTGATGGCGACAGCCGAAGGCACGGGGGTGGGTGTGTTCGTCGTCGATGGCGAGATGGCCGACGCGATGACCGTGCGAATCGCGCAACGCGTGCTGTCGGCTGCCCGGGCGCTTCAGGCACGCGGCAACGAACGCCGCGCCAATACTGACCACCGCGGACGTGAGAGCGATGCGAGAAGTTGACGTCAACAGCATAACCGCGGCGGTCGCCGATCTCTGCATTGAGATCAATCACCGGATGCAGCCGGACATGCTCGCCGCGCTCGAGCGTGCGCGGGATACCGAGGAGTCGCCGCTCGGGCGCCAAGTGCTCGAGCAAATTTTGGAGAACGCTCAAGTGGCGCGGGAGCACTGGTATCCAATCTGCCAGGATACGGGTCAGGCCGTGCTCTTCGTCGATCTTGGGCAGGAGGTGCGGATCACGGGCGGCGCGCTGACCGACGCGCTTCACGATGGCGTGCGACGAGGGTACGCCGAGGGTTATCTGCGTGCCTCGGTCGTGGCCAGCCCGCTTCGGCGCGAGAATACCGGCGACAACACGCCCGCCATCGTGCACTACGACATCGTGCCCGGCGATCGCGTCACCATTGGCATGGTGGCCAAGGGTGCGGGCTGCGACAATATGAGCCGTCTGGAAATGCTCACGCCCGCGGCCGGCACGGCAGCGATGGAAGCGTTCGTCGTCGATACCGTCGAGCGCGCGGGGCCGAATACCAGTCCGCCGGTCGTCGCCGGCGTGGGTCTTGGCGGCACCTTCGAGGTAGCCGCCCTTCTCGCCAAACGGGCGCTCTTGCGCCCGGTAGGGGCGCCCCACCCCGATCCCGATATCGCCGCGATGGAACGTCGCCTGCTGGAGCGGCTCAACGCCCTTGGGATCGGTCCGGCAGGGTTTGGGGGGCGGGTCACGGCGCTGGCGGTTCACATCGAGGGCCATGCGACGCATATCGCGAGCTTCCCGGTGGCCGTCAACCTCGATTGCCACTCTCACCGCGCCAAGACCATCGAACTCTAGCGCCGGCACGCGACACGCAATGAGTCCCTTGCACGTTACCACGCCGCTTACCGATGACGTGGCCGGCCGTCTGACAGCCGGCGATGCGGTGCTCATCTCTGGCGTTCTCTACACGGCTCGCGACGCGGCGCACGAGCGGTTTGACGCGATGCTCCAACGGGGCGAGGCCCTGCCGATCGATGTGAGGGGCCAAGTGATCTATTACTGCGGTCCAACGCCCCCGCGTCCGGGACGCCCCATCGGAGCCGCCGGTCCTACGACCGCGACCCGAATGGACTCCTACACGCCGCGGCTGCTGGCCGCGGGCCTCAAGGGCATGATCGGCAAGGGGCGGCGTGGCGCCGAGGTGCGCGACGCGCTCAGGCGATACGGTGCGGTCTACTTTGCCGCGGTCGAAGGCACGGCGGCGCTGCTGGGGCAACGCGTGCTCGAAGCCGAGATCGTCGCGTTCCCGGACCTGGGGCCGGAAGCCGTGTACCGCTTCGTCGTGGACCGGTTCCCGGTCGTCGTCGCCAATGACATGCATGGCAATGACCTCTACGAGCGCGGCCGGGAGGAGTATGCGCGAGCGCCCCGCGAGCCATGAAATTGCCGCACAGGTGAATGATGGAACCTTGCAGAAATCGCATTCGTTTTCATGCGTAGGCGCATTGCGATCCGGGATAATACTTCATGAACGCATCGGCTTCGCGCCTGGGAGCACACTCCATGCGGAAAGCTCTACTGCTGATCATGCTGATCGCTGGCGTCATGGCCGCGCCGTCCCCGGCCGGCCCCGCGCCGCGGTTTGGCCGCGGGACACTCAACATCTTCCACGACGGACGTCGGGTGACGCTTGCGGTCGAGGTCGCCAACACGGCCGAGACCCGGGGCTACGGCTTGATGCTTCGCAAGACGCTCGATGAGAACGCGGGGATGCTGTTCGTATTCGAGCAAGAAGGCAAGTGGGGGTTCTGGATGAAGGACACGCTCATCCCCCTCTCGATTGGCTTCATCAGCGGCGGATGGCGGCTGCTGGAGATTCAGGACATGGCGGTCGCCGCGGACCCGCAGGCCGGGCCCTGGCCAATCCACGAGCCGCGGGCTGCCTATAAGTATGCGCTCGAGGTCAACCAGGGCTTCTTCCAGCGCAAGGGGATCGCCCCGGGCGCCCGTCTGGAGTTCATCCCAGCGAAGTGATCAATCCTACTCCTCCGGCGAAGGATCGCCTCGAGCGCAAAGAAGCCGAAATCGCGGCGCTTCGGGAGATCAGCCAGACGATCAGCGCCGCCCTTGATCTCGACTCCACGCTGCAGCTCATCACCCGCAAAAGTGCTGAAGTCATGGGCATGGACTCGTGCTCCATCTACCTGCTCGATCCCGCGGCCGAGTACATCGTCCTCAAGGCCACCACCGGGCTGGCGCCCGAGTCGATTGGCCGCGCGCGCCTGCGCTACGGAGAAGGGCTGACCGGCTACGCCGCCAGGCACGGCGAGCCGGTGCACAGCAGCGACGCGTCGCGGGACCCGCGCTTTGTCTACGTCCCGGGGACACGGGAAGATGTCTTTCGCTCGCTGCTGGCGGTGCCGCTGCGCACGGCCGGCAAGGTTTTGGGGGCGATGAACGTCCAGACGACCGCGGTGCATGAATACGAACCCGACGAGATCGAGCTGCTCGCCATCATTGCCGACCTGGCGGCGGGCGCCATCGAGAAGGCGACGCTCTACGACAACATGCGCCGGCAAATCATGGAGCTGTCGACCCTCGCCGAGGCCAGCAAGGCCATTACGTCGCCCCTCTATCTGGAAGAGATCCTGCGCCTGATCGTCGAGATGGCCACCGGCATGCTGGATGCCCGCCTGTGCTCGCTCATGCTGCTGGACGAGCAGACCGGTGAGCTGATTCTGACGGCCTCACACCGGGCCGGCGAGCGCTATCACGGCCGGCCCAGCCTGCGGGCCGGCGAGGGGATCATCGGCCTCGTCGCGCAGACCGGACAGCCGATCGCCGTCGCCGATGTCCTGGAAGATCCGCGCTTCATTCATAAAGAGATGGCCCGCGAGGAGGGGCTGCGGGCCCTCCTGGCCGTGCCGCTGGTCGTGCGCCACAGGGTCATCGGCGTCTTCAACTGTTACAAGGACAAGCCGCATCAATTCAGCAAGGATGAAATCTCGCTCCTCTCGACCCTCGCCAACCAGACCGCGCTGGCGATTGAAAACTCCTCGCTGATCGTCCGCTCGGTGGTTGTGCGCGAGATGCATCATCGCGTGAAAAACAACCTGCAGACGATCGCCATGCTGCTGCGGCTGCAGCTACGCGACGGCCGCGAGGTGTCGGGCCGCGAGGTGCTGACCGAAACGATCAACCGCATCCTCAGCATCGCCGCGGTACACGAGATTCTGTCGGTGGAAGGGTTCAAGCTCATCAACGTCCGCGATCTGCTCGACCGGGTGACACGTACGGTCAGCCAAACCATGGCCCGACCGCCGCTCCGCGTCGCGGTGTCGGTGGAAGGCGAAGACCTCTACATGCCCTCCCAACAGGCGACGTCGGTGGCCCTCGCGGTGACGGAGCTGGTTCAAAATGCCCTCGAACACGCCTTCCCCGGCCGCGCCGAGGGGCATATCCGCATTCTGCTCGCACAGACGGAGCGGGAATGGGTCATAGAGGTCGCCGACGACGGCGTCGGGGTGCCGGCGGGGACAGGGCAGTCCGCCCCTGTGGCGTCCGACAACCTGGGGCTGAAGATCGTCGAGGCCCTGGCGACCGAGGATCTCAAGGGCGACTTCGCCCTGCGCGGAAACGGCGCGGGTACGCGGGCGGTCATCACGATCCCGCGCGTGCGCGAAGGCGCGCCCGGGCTCCCCCGGTAGGCATGCCACCACTGCGCGTGCTGGTCGCAGACGATGAAGCCCTCATCCGCATGGGCCTTAAAACGATGCTCACCGAGGCCGGGTATCAGGTCGTCGGCGAGGCTGGGGACGGACGGCGCGCGCTCGCTCTGGTCCGCAAGCTCGACCCCGACCTGATCTTCCTGGATCTCAAGATGCCCGAGCCCGATGGGCTGGCCGTGGCCGAGCAAGTGCTCGCGGAGGGACCGCGGCCGATCGTCGTGCTCACGGCCTACGGCGATCGCGAGTATGTAGACCGCGCCAAGCGGCTCGGCGTCATGGCGTATCTTGTGAAGCCGATCAAAGAGGCCGATCTGGCGCCCACGATCGAGATGGCGCTGACGCATTTCAAGACGCTGGGGGCGCTGTCGGGCGAGATCCGGAGCCTGGAAGAGGCGCTCGAGACGCGCAAGCTCATCGAGCGGGCCAAGGGCGTGCTGATGCAGCACGAGGGGCTCTCGGAGGCCGACGCGTTCAGCAAGATCCAAAAGGCGAGCCGCGACGGCCGGCGCTCGATGAAAGAGGTCTCGCAGGAAATCCTGGGCGCGCAGTAAGCTTCCCCGGACAGAACTCTGGTACAGTGGTTGCTGACGAACCATGCGGCATGACACATCGCACCACACCAAGACGCTGAGTCTTCTCCTGGATCGGGCCAAAGCCGACCCCGAGATTTTGGCGGTCATGGTGTTTGGCAGCGCCGCGCGCGGGGAGCAGGGGACGGACTCGGACATGGACATCTGCCTGGTCCTGATGCCTTCCAGGGTCGACCAAACCGGGTTCTCAACGAAGCGGCTCGACTACGCGCAGATCGGGGACCTGGACGTGAGCATCTTCCAGGCCCTACCTCTGTACATCCGTCGCCGTGTTCTCAAAGAAGGGCGAATCGAGTTCGTGCGAGACGAGGATGCGCTCTATGAGGTGGCCTACCGCACAGCCCAGGCCTACGAAGACTTCCACCGCCACTACCATGACTACCTGAATCAGGTCGCGAGTGGTTGACCGCGAGCGTGTCCTGGCCAAGTTGGATCAGCTTCGGGGGTACGTTGACGAACTGCGGACGATCCAACCCGTGAATCTCGGCGAATTCCGCCAGACCGAGAAGCGGAGAGCCACCGAGCGCTTGCTGCAGATCTCGATAGAGGCGGTCCTGGACATCTGCCACCTGCTTGTGTCGGGGCTCCGCCTCGGCATCCCGGCTGAAGAAGACGACGTGCTCACGAAGCTCGACCACGCGGGGATCCTCTCACCACACATGGTTGGAACACTCCGGCGCATGAAAGGTCTCAGAAACATTCTCGTTCACGACTACGGCCGCACCGATGAGCGGATCGTGTACGAAATGGCTTCGTCGCAGCTCGGTGACTTCAGCGACTTCAGCCGGGAGGCATTGGCCGCGCTGCACAGAGCCTGATCTGCGAGTCGCCCGTTCATCTCACGAGGATGACTGGCGCACCGCCGCCTGCCGAAACCGTGCGACCGCCGTCGGGAGGACCACGCCGAGTCGGTAGGCTGGAAAACGGGCCCGGATTGCCTCGATGACGACCGCGTCACCCTCGGAGGCGGCGGTTCCACGCACGATCCCTTCCACGGCGTCGTGATACTCGGCCTGCCGCTCAACCCCGTCCACGCCCGCGACGGCGCCGTGGCCCGGCACGAACACTTCCGCGTCGAGCGCGCGCAAGGCCTCGAGGCCCTTTCGAACGCCCGTCACCGACGCGTCTTCGTAATTGTAGTGGTAGCCGTTGAACAGCAGGTCCCCGCAGATCGCGACCCGCTCCGACGGCACGTACAGAAACGCATCGCCGGGCGTGTGCACCCATCCCGGGTGCCAGACCTCGACCTCAAGGTCATCGAGATGCAACGTCAGCCCCGCGTCAAACGTCACCGACGGCGCCACCGGCACGGCGTCCTCGAATAGCTCGCGCAGTTCCGGCCGCGCGCGGCGCGACGCAATCAGACCGGGGTGCTCGGCGGCGATGCGCTCGGCGCACGTGCGGTGCGCGAGGACCGCCGCGCCCCGTGCGGCAAACCACGACGACCCCAGGGCGTGGTCGGTGTGATGATGCGTCAGCACGATGAAGCGCACGGGCGCCGATGTCCGTCCCCGGAGCGCCTCCTCGATGAGACGTGCATGCGCCGGCGCGATCAATGGGTCTACCAGCATGACGGCATCTCCACCGATGATCGCCGTGCAGTTCGTGCCGTAGGCAGTGTGGATGACGTCGCCGCCGAGCGTCCAGGTGACGATCGAGGGCCGCACCTCTGTCGCGATGAGGGCACTCATGCTCTGTGCTATTCTTTGTGGAAGCATGAGTCCCTCGGATGCCGTCCTCCTCATGGCGTACGGCACGCCCGCGACCCCCGGTGACATCGAAGCGTACTATACACATATCCGCGGCGGCCGCGCGCCGACGCCCGACCAGGTCAAGCGGTTGGCGGACCGGTATGCCGCGATCGGTGGCGCCTCGCCGCTGTTGGAGATCACACAGGCCGCGGCACGGGCGCTGTCGGTGCGCCTGGGAAGCCCGGTGTACGTCGGCATGAAACACTGGCATCCGTTTATTGCGGACGCCGTGGCCCAGATGCACCGGGATGGGGTGGCGCGGGCAGTCGCGATTACGCTCGCTCCGCACTACTCGCGCATGAGCGTCGGCGCGTACGTCCACACCGCGCAGGCGGTGGCGGAGCGGCACGGCGGCCCGCAGCTCCGGTGCCTCGAATCGTGGCATCTCCATCCCGGTCTGATCGCAACGCTCGCCGACCGTGTGCGGGAGGCGCGGGCACGGCTTCCTCACCCGGACACTGCGGCGGTCGTCTTCACGGCGCACAGCCTGCCCAAGCGCATCCTCGAGTGGAACGACCCGTATCCCCGGCAACTGGTGGAGAGCGCCAAGGCGGTTGCGGCGAAGGCGAACGCAGCCAGGTGGTCGTTCGCCTTTCAGAGCGCCAGCGCGACGGGGGAGCCGTGGCTGGGTCCGGATGTCGGTGACGCCATCGGCGATCTGAACACCAAGGGCGTTCGCGAGGTCGTGGTCTGTCCCATCGGCTTCGTGGCCGATCACCTGGAGGTGCTCTACGACATTGACGTCGAGGCCCGCGAGCGCGCCGAGGCGTTGGGGGTGCGCCTGGTCCGCACACCGTCGCTGAACGACGCGCCGGCGTTTATTGAGATTCTGGCGGGACTTGCGCGGGAGACGCTGACGGCCGCGGTCTGAGGACAACCGTCGAGACACCGAACAGCACGAGGGCGGCGAGCACGATCGCACCGCCGGCGGCGATGTCTAGATAGAACGACGCAACCATTCCGGTGAGCACCGCCACCAGCGAGCACGCCACCGCGATCCACAGCGTGCTTCTGAAGTTGGGAGCCAGCCTCAGCGCGGTCGCAGCCGGGATCACGATTAGCGCGCCGGTCAGCAGGATGCCGACGATCCGCATCGCGACGACCACGGTCACGGCCACCAGCGCCGTCAACAGCATGCTGAGGGCATCCACCGGCACACCCTGGAGCCGCGCGCTCTCCTCGTCGAAGGTCAGCGCGAACAATTCCTTGTAGAGCAGGCCCACGGCCGCCAGCACCACAACGCCCAGGCCCAAGATGACCCAGAGCTCCTGCGGCTGGACGCCCGCGATAGCGCCGAAAAGATACGCGAACAGGTCGACATTGAAGCCGTCGGCCAGGCTGATGAGCACCACGGCCACCGCGAATCCACCCGACAGCACGATCGCGAGCGCCGTCTCACCGGAGAGCCGGCCCGCGGCGCGCAGGCGCTCGATCCCCACGGCACCGAGTAGACACGCGACGAGCGCGCCCGCGGTGGGATACGTTCCGAGCAGCAGGCCCGCGGCGACACCGGCCAACGCCACGTGGGCGAGCGTGTCGGCGATCAGGCTGAGCCGCCGCAGGACGATGAACACGCCGATCATCGGCGCGATCGTACCAATCATCGCGCCGGCCAGCAGGGCGCGCTGCATGAAAGCGTATTGCAGAATCTCCGGCATGATTCTAGTGGCGGTGCGCGATCATCACGCTCTCGGCCCGATACATCTGTGCGACGGCGCCGGAAGCGATCGCGTCATCGGGCGATCCGTGGAACACGAGGGTGCGGTTCAGGCAGGCCAGCCGCGTGACCTCGGCGGCAATGACGGTGATATCGTGGGACACGAGGACCACCGTCGTCCCCAGATCGCGGTTCAGGGTCCGCAGCAGGCTGTAGAATTGCTCTTGCGCGTCGAGATCGACACCGACGGTGGGCTCGTCGAGCAGCAGGAGATCCGGCCCCGTCGCCAGGGCGCGGGCGATCAACACACGCTGCTGCTGTCCGGAAGAGAGGCGGCCGATCAGCCGGTCACGGTATGCGGCCATTCCGACTGTCTCCAGCGCGCGCAGGCTTGCGTCCCGATCCGGCGCATCGAAGCGCCGCCCCAGGCCCGCGCGACCGCACCGGCCGCTCATCACGACCTCGAAGACGCTGGCAGGGAACCGCGATTCGAACGCGATCCCTTTCTGCGGGACGTACCCGATGCGGCGCCAATCGCGAAATGCCGGCAGGTCCGTACCGAAGAGGCGCACATCCCCTGTCTCGGGCTTCAAGAGCCCGAGCATGATGCGCAGCAGGGTTGTCTTTCCCGATCCGTTGGGACCGATGATGCCCAGGAAGTCCTGGCGCCGGATCTGAAGCGATACGTGATCAAGCACGCGCTCTGCGCCGTAGTTGAAAGACACGCGCTCGAGCGAGGCAACCACCTCTGGGGCTTGGGGATCGGGCCCCGGGCGACCGTTTCGTGCGCGCGGGTCGAGCGTCTGCATCTTAGAACGCGGAGACCTGCGGACGCTGCCGCCGTCCCGCGGGACCCGCGGCTGTGCCCGACCGGCACTCCGCGCAGAACCCGTAGATCTCGAGTTGGTGCCCCGTCACGTGGAAGCCTGCCGGGACGTGCCGCGGGAGGCGCGGAACGAGGCAGGCGCCCATGGCTACCCACCGGCCGCACGTCAGGCAGATCGTATGGTCGTGGTGTTTCGCCGACAACCCGTACCGCAGCCGGCCGTCCGCAATATGCACAGGCTCAACGAGGCCGCTGCGCACAAATAGCTCGAGCGCCCGGTAGACCGTGGCCAGGCCGACGCGTCGCCCCGTGCGCCGCAGGCGACGGTGAATCTCCTCAGCGGTCAGGTGGCATCCCGCGCGTTCGAGCACGCGTTGGACGGCGTCTCGTTGCCAGGTCTGGCGGCGGCGCGGGATTCGTGGTGAGCTCGGCATGCGGGACTCCAAAATGAGAATTGTTCTCAATATCTTCTCATCGTAGAAGCCGCCCCCACCGGTGTCAATCTAGCGAAAGCGGTCAGGCCAAGAAGCGATTGAGCATGTCAAGGGCAATCGAGCCCCTGCCTAAGGTTTCTCAGGTTTTCGTCCATGACCGTGAAGTAGTCTTTTCCCAGCCGCTGCTCTTCGAGGGTCAGCCCTTCGAGCGGGTTCAATACGAGCGTGCGGGCGCCGATCTCTCGCGCGAGCGCGGCCGCGACGCGCGGGCTGACGAGCGTCTCGTAGTAAATCACTGTGATGCGGTGCTCACGCGCAAGCCGCAGCATCTCGCGCATCTTCGCCGCCGAGGGCTCCTCTTCCGGGGTCACGCCACTGATCGGGATCTGTTTCAACCCGTAGCGCGCAGCGAAGTACCCGAAGGAGGCGTGCGCCACGACAAACACCTTCTGCCGGCAGGGCTCGAGCGCCCGGGCGATGCGCCTGTGCTGGGCATCAAGCTTTGCCGTATGGCCCGCCCCGTTGTTCTCGAAGGCGTGGCGTCCCCCGGGATCGGCTCGGGATAACCCTGCGACGATCAGGCCGACCTGACGCTGGGCCAAGAGTGGATCGAGCCAGACATGGGGATCGGTCACGCCTCCTGAGCCGCGGGTTGTCAGTCGCGTGAGCGGAAGCCCTTCCGTCGCATTCACCTTCGTCACGTGGTCGGGAAGCTGCGGGAGAACCCTCTGGAGCCACGGCTCGAAGCCGGCACCGTTGTAGATAACAACCCGTGCCCTGTTGAGCGCGACGATGTCCCGTGGTCTTGCCTCGTAGTCGTGCGGCTCGACGCCCGCCGGCACGAGCGTGCGGACGGCGACGCGATCGCCTCCTACCCCCCGCGCGAAGTCGGCCAATGGGAAGAACGACGCGATCACCGGAATGGGCCCAGGCGGCGTCCCAAGGGCGGCGGCTTCAACCGTGCCCCCCAGGATGAGTAGAATGAGAATTGTTCTCATTTGTGTACACCGAGTCTACTCGGTGCCGCGAGGCGGGTCAATACTGTTGAGGACGATTCTCACTTAGCAGATCATCGAGAAACACCAAGATGCAGTCTTCTTCTCCCGGCAGCTAGAGGTTCGATTCGAAGCTGATTTCTTCCGTTGGGTCACTAACCGCGGTATTGGGAACCTGGTTAATGATGATCTCCTCAACATGGAGCGCCGCGTGCTTAGCGATGGTGGGACGATTCACCTTCTCTGGCATCGCCGGAACCGTTACTACAAGCGAGCCGCCAATCGGCTGCTCAGCTTAGTTGACGCGTACGCCGCTCCGAACGTTGGGGCAGCTCTCGGTCTCCATGGGGAGGCTATGGTTCTGGATGGATTTGCACGGCATCAGTTCGTCATGAAGGGACGAGAAGTCAGGGAGTATCATGGCCGGGTGTGGACACAGACAGACCACGATCTCGACTTTATCTTCGAACGCGATGGGATAGCCTATGGGATCGAAGTCAAGAACACGCTCGGCTATATGGATCATGACGAAATGGTTGTAAAGATGGACATGGTTGACTTTCTCGGACTGCGCGCCGTCGTCGTCTGCCGGATGCTCCCTAAAAACTGGACGTGGGAAATCATCAACGAGCGCCGAGGGTTCGCTTTGATCTTGAAGTGGCAGCTTTACCCTTGGACCCATCGGGAGTTGGCTAGGCGCGTCCATCGGGAGCTAGGACTTCCTGTGGACAGTCCCCGACGCCTGGAAGAAGGTACGACGTCGAGATTTCTTAAGTGGCATTCGAGGCAGGTAGGGACTCGGCCAGGCGTGTGAATTTGTCGCGAATTCACAAAGCTGATGCTGCAAAGCAGCCTCTGGCGCGGGTTTTATGCTCTTCTGCTCTACCCCTATGAATACGGAGTGTCTAGTCGGCCGGGTTGGGTTTTAGCCAGACCAGTCATTCTACACGTTAACATCGAGCGGGACGTTCGTTGGGCTCGCCTAATCCGAACATGGGAGGTACAGACCATGCCGCACCCCCGTAAGTCCGACCAGGCGAAGAAGAACCCGATTTACCACGGGGACGACTTACGGAAACGGTCGAGCGCCCAGGAACGTCAACGGACCAACAAAGGAGAATCCTGGGAGCGGAAGGGCGCGGGATCCAACAAGGGCTCGCGGCGGAAGTAGCTGCATGAAGGGCTTCCGCCCAATCTACACCTGCGCGTTCTGCGCGGCGCCCGCCATCCCGCCGGCACGCGTTCGAACTCCACTATTACGAGCTCCCAGCAGCGGTGACCAGCAGCAATGCGGGAAGGTTACAACATTTGGGAGGCAAGGCTTCTCCATCCTCTTGGCCAGGAGGGTAGGATGGGTTCCTTACGTCTTGGCCTGCAAACGGCTGAGAACATCCAGCATCGCCGGAGAAACATCAGTGTGGTGATGGACAACCTTCCACGTCCCGGCTTCTCGACGATAGATGTTCGTCACGCGATGCTCGATAGAAACCTGCTGTCCGCCAAGCTTAGCCTGCCCCTGCTCGGTACCCACTTCGTAGGCCACATCCCCGGCGACCTGGATGAGTTGATCTTTCAGTTCAACCTTCCCGTCTGAGGCCAGCTTGGCTACTTGCTCCCATGATTCTCTAACTTTGTCCCACCCGACTTCCCGACCGCCGATCGGGTGCATGGTCGTCACGGCCGCGCTGTGCGACCAGATGTCTGTCAGTGGGCCGGCATCCCCGTTGAGCATGCGGTTCAACGCGGCGTAGAATTGTCCTGATGCCTTGCGGACTTCGTCCTCTATTGACATGAATTATCCTCCTTGAGTGAATACGGTGTGACTCCTGATCCGGAATTTCCATTTTGGCTTTTCGTCTCATCTTCAGTGTGCACCTGCAAGCCGTCGCAGGATCGCCCCGAACAGAGTCCGGCGCCACAGGTTCCCCAGGTTGTAGGCGATGACACTCAGCCACAGTCCGCACCTCGTTGGATCGGAACCGGTGGCAGCTCAGTCGCGTCATCTTCACCGCCTGCTTGCCTTCCTTGATCTACTGCTCCGCCGTCCCCCACTTATTGTAGAATTGCACCACCGCCCGATTGTCCGTCTCCAGGGTCGTCACGATGAAGCCCGCTCGGGGGAACAGTTCCCCAACGTGAAACTCGACCTTCGCCACCACCCGCCGCGCCGTCGTCCAACTGGCGGCTTGGTACCGAAAGCTCTTGTACCGGACCACCGGCTTGTGACCGGGTCTTCCTACGGGCCGCGTCAGCAACTCCGCGATGTCCCGCTCCAGGCTGTCATTGGCCGGGATCCGGATGGCGTACCTCACATCCCGCTCTTCCAGGGCCTCGTAGATCTCCGGTTTGGCGAAGGCAGCATCGGCGCGAAAGACCACTTCCTTGCCCTGTTTCTGCTGCCGCTCGATCTCTGGCAGGAGCACGTCGTCCCAGTGCTCGGCGCTGTGGACGTTGCCCGGCCGCAGCTTCGCCGCCAGACAGTCGCCATCCCGATTGAACAGCAGCAGTGGATGATAGCTCCTGGCTGGCCGCGCACGTTCCGAGGGCGTCTGGGCCGGGTGACGCCTCCCCCACG